>MTLC01000998.1_pt2 | contig 93670 bp, 75 predicted proteins | sample 1982451 | NCBI WGS metagenome assembly MTLC01 (sample SAMN05710165, study PRJNA340218) | biofilm metagenome | isolation source: sample SPH anode biofilm adapted to +100 mV | place: USA | collected 2012-02-03
TGGCGGCACTCGGCGGCTCTACAGCCGCCGCGCTCGCCGAGTACGTCGAGCGCGGCGCCGGCAGCGTCATGGTAGTGGTCGATTCGCCCGACATCGGCACGCCTGGCGATGCCCCCGCGCTGGAACGCATACTGCCCGTAGACCTGTCACCCCGGTCGCTGGCCAGGTTGCCTGACATGGCGCTCGTCGTCGCGCTCGATGTATCCGGATCGATGTATGGCGACAAGCTCTCGGTGGCCAAGGCGATAGGCCTGGAACTGGTTGGCAACCTGAAACCGAGCGATCTTGTCGGCATCCTCCTGTTCGACGACAATGCCCGCTGGCTCTACCAGCTCGGTCCGGTCGGAGCCCTGGCCAAAGCCGACGACTCGGCGGCGCGGGCGCTGTCATCGGTGCGAGCCGGCGGAGGCACCCGCATGTTCCCGGCGCTCGAGGAGAGCCTTGCGGCACTCGAGGCCTCAAACCAGCCGGAGCGTCGGCTGATCGTGGTGTCCGATGGCATTTCGGCTCCGGCCGACTTTGATGGCATAGCGGCCCGGGCCTTCGCGGCCCGGATTCCCATATCGGCCATGGCGGTGGGCAGCGAGTTCGATCAGGCCCTCTTGACCCGCATATCGAACGGTTCGGGAGGCAGATTCTATCGGGTCCGCGACGCGACCGAGGTTCCATCATTGATCATCGAGGACCGCACAAATGTATCGCGGACGGTCTTCGCACAGGAACGAGTGAACATCGTCGACATAGCCGGCCAGCCCGCAGGGTCGCTGGGCGGCATGGCAAGGCTCGGCCCCAAGCCGGATGCCGTCGTCCTGTTCTCCAGCGAGGCGGGTGACCCCCTGCTCGCGATGCGGCGCGTCGGTGCTCGTTCCACGCTGGTCTACGCGAGCGACATCCATGGCCGCTATGGCGCCGGCTTCCTGGCCCGCCCCGGCACCCTGGCGGTCATCAAGGCGATCATCGATGGGCTGATGCCCGAACAGCCTCCAGCCGTAACCCTGACCGAGACATCCGATGGTCCTTCGCTGTCGATACGCTCGGACTACCTGGTCTCGCCCCGCGCCGCCGTGGCCGACGAACGTGGCACCATAGTCTCGGAGTCGGTCTTTGCACCGGTCGCACCCGGTCGCTATTGGGCTTCCCTGGACGTACAGCACGCCGGCCGCTACACCGCGCTGCTGGAGGATCGGGGTCGGACGGTGGCGAGGGTACCGTTCTATGCCAACGATACCATGGGTGGCATGCCCGCGCGTACGGCGCTCGCCGCCGCCGACTACGTCACGCCCTTCTGGGCCTTGCTTCCCGGAAGGGTACCCTGGCTCATGGCCTTCTTCGCGCTGTCGCTCTGTTCGTCGCTGCTGTTGAGGTTGCGCCGATGAGGGCCGCCATGCTGGTGCTGCTGTGTATCGCCCTGGTTCCCTGCGTGGTCGCAGACGCGTCGAACGAGTCCGACACCGGGCAGATAACGCTCGAACTGCACGCGCCCAGGGCCTTCGCCTTCAATACCGCGACGATCGCAAGCCCGCTTGGCCTGTCCGGCCACCTGCGGCTCTCCGGTATCCAGGCGGATGGCAGCCGGACGCTGCTCTGCGAGACAAGCACGGGCTGGTCCGCAAGCATCGACATGCGCTTCTATGCCGACGCAGGCACCCGCGCCCTGGTTGTCGAGGGCCGCACCGCGGACGGCCAGCTGGCGCGTTGCACCGTGCGCCTGGCGCGCGATTTTCAGAATCTGGCCGGAGACGAGGCCGCGGCCCGACTGTCGGCTCTGGAGTTCCCGTCCTGGAGGCGTGGGGCCGGGCCTGCACTCACATCGAGCCTGGTTCCCGATGCCGCCCCCGAGGCTTTGGCCGCATACGCGATGTCCGGGCTCTTCGTCAGAGCACGGAATCTGGCACCGCTCTTCGTGCTCGCGCTCTGGTCGGCGCTCGTTGTGCTGGTGCCTCTCGGAACCAGGCCCGCGACGGCGACCCTGTCCGGACGAACGTGTGCCATCCTCGCCTTGGCGGCGCTGTCAATATCCCTTATCGTCGGCGCGATGGCGGTACCACACCCCTGGCTGTACTCGATAGGCGTGCCCGCCATCAGCGATGCCGCCAGCGACGCCATCAGCGATGCCGCCGCGACACCGGTGCGCTATGAGGCCCTGACGACCGCGGGCTCGGCCTGGAGCGGGGTGTCGTGGAAGGCCGCGAACGCCACACCAGGCGCACTGCAATTCATGCTCGTCGATGCGGCAAGGCCTGCCGGGCTGCCACTGTCGGCACTGGACCGATATCGGCACATCCGGTTCAGGACGACGCCGACCATACTGATGTCCGAGGCGGGAACGGCGATGCTGGCGCCTGCCGTGCTGATGGCCTGGGGGTCGGATGACTAGGACCAACCGCGCAAGCCAGGCCGCCATCGCCCTGCCACTGTGGCTGGCCGCCCTCGTCCTCACCTACCTGCCGCCCGAGACGGCACACCCCATGGTGATGGCGTTGGTACCACTGGGCTGGGCCGCGGCCATGGCCATCGTCACTGGCTCCGATAGCGCCGTGGCAGCCTATGCAGTGTCGCTGCCATTCTCGGCATACGCCGCCGTCGCGTTCGCCGCCGCGCCGTATGCGATGCTGGCAGCCGTCTGGACGAGCGCCGTCGCCTCAGCGGCCACGGCATCGCTGGCAGGCGGCACGATGTCGGCCGGGGCGGCTGGACGGATCAGGCATGCTGCGGCGCTGCTGGCCGGATGGATTCCTGGCTGCGCGGCAGCCATGACCGCCGGGCCGTGGTCGGGAGCCGCCGTCGCGATGCTGACGGCCGCAGCGGCCCTCTATGCCAGGGCCAGGAGGACGCGATGAGAGCCTACACCGCGCGCCGTGCCATCAGGCAGCTTGCGCTGGCAGACGCCGCGATCAGGATGGGACACCGGTTTGCCTTCTGGGCGGCGTCCGCGCTGGTCATCTGGAGCGCCGACATACTCGCCGCAACGCTATCGGCCATGCCTGAGACCGTCTTTCACACCATCGTGATGGCCTCCATAGGCACCCTGCCGGCCTTCCTTCTGGCACCATACCGCGCGTCGCTCGGGCTTCGGGCCGTCAGGCGAGTCGATCGCCAGACGGCGATAGAGTCCTGGCTGGACTATCCAGGAGGGCCAGCCGGCCGGATGCTGGAGGCGCGCGCGGCGGAGGCGCTGTCGATCGCCGACATAGCGGGTTTTGGGCGCCCACGGATGACAGGCACCGCGCGCGTGGCCCTGGTGTGGGTCGCCTCGGCGGGGCTGGTTCTCTTCGCCATCACTCAGATCATATCGATCAGGGCCGGCTATGGGCTATCGCTGCTCTACCCTGACAAGTCGGTCGATGCGGTGGTGACCACGAGGACGCTGGCCGAGAACCGGCCCCTGCCAGAGTATCTGGCACCGGATTCGCCGATGCTCACGCCACAGGGTCGCGATACGCCGGGTGCCAGGCGATCCGGTGTCGCCAATGACCAGATCGACCAGCAGGGCGCCAGGCCCACGTTCGGACGCCCGGATGCGCGAGACGCGATGGACGATGCCACCGGTGCAGGCGGTCAGGCTCCGGACAGCGAGGCCGGTGCTGCGCCACCGAAGCAGCCGGCGGCATCCGGCCAGCCTTCAGGTTCAGGGTCGAAGAGGCCCGCTGACGATCAGAGCGGAGACAGGAACGGCGCGGTGGCGCGAGCGCCGGGCTTCACGGGCACCGGTCGAGCCATGTCGGGCAGCCCGCTCGTCGACTATCGAGCGCGGCTCGAGCGGCTCTTCGCCGACAGCACGGGTACCGAAACGGCGCTGGGCTCGGAGCCATCATCCGAGTCGATAGCCTCGGCGATACGGCAGGTCTACGCCTCATTCGACGCGCGAGTCGTCATCGGCCAGGCCGACGACCCGATTGCCGCCCGCGTGCTGGAGACCTGGCGCACGGCCTTCGCTACAGGAGACCTGCGATGAACGGCGACGAGGAGCGAGTGGTCAGCATGCCGCTTGCGATTGCCGCGTCACTGGCGGCCGGGGTGGTACTATGGTTCGCCGACAGGCTGCTGGAGTCAGCGCTGCGCCCGCTGGTCGAGCAGGCTCCATCCTGGCTCGGCCTGTCTGCGAACGCTGGCATAGAAGAGGCACTGCGGCTCGGTCTCGCGCTGGCGACCATCTGGATCATCCGAGGCATCGATCTTGATCGCGGAATAGCCGCGCTGGCGATACTATCATCGTGCGCGCTGGCTACACTCGAGAATGCCAGCTATGTGGCCGCGTTCCCGACCCTCGACGCATACTGGAGGCTGGGCTACTCGCTGCCCATCCATGTTGGCGCGGCGGCCCTCTATGCATTGTCGACGGCGGCTCCGCGCCGGGCCTCGGCCCGTGTGCCGCGATCGATAGTCGTCGCAGCATCGCTGCTGGCAGGCTGGGCCTGGCATGCCGGCTTCAATATCGCCGCCACCTATGCGCCCTTCAATCTGGCAGCGCCTCTTGGCACGATACTCAACCTCACCGCACTTGCCGCGCTCGTCGTAGCATCGGCTATTCGATTTGGATACTGGAGCATCTATGCAACCGGACGATTTTGAACGCGGTCTTGGCACGATCAAGACGCTGTATGACGACTACGTGGCGTATGTCGGCACCCGTGTGCTCGGTTGCCCTGCCATCCTCGAGCGCCTCTTCATAGCCTTCCTGGCAGGCGGAAACGTGCTGCTGGAGGGCGCCCCTGGTCTGGGCAAGACGACGCTGGCCAGGACCTGGGCCGATTTCTTCGGCTTCGGTTTCAGCCGCGTACAGTTCACGCCCGACCTCATGCCGCTCGACATCATCGGCTCGAACCTGCTGGAGGATGGACCGACGGGCAAGGCATTCAGATTCTATCGCGGTCCCCTGTTCGCCAACGTCGTGCTTGGCGACGAGATCAACCGGGCGACGCCGAAGACGCAATCGGCGTTCATGGAGGCGATGGAAGAACGGCACGTCACGGTCCTGGGTCAGCTGTATCAGTTGCCTGATCCGTTCTTCGTGATCGCGACCCAGAACCCTATCGAGCTGGAAGGCACCTACCCGTTGCCGGAGGCGCAGATAGACCGGTTCTTCATGAAGCTCTCCTTCTCGATGCCCGATTTCCATGCGCTGCTGGGCATCATGGATCTGGGGGCTGCCTCAGCGATGGGCCAGGTGGCCGGTGCGGATCGATCGTCGGCGGTGCTTGCCGGCTGGCGGCAGCTTGCACCACACGTGGCGGCGGTCGACGGCACCAGGTCATACATTGCCCGCATCATCGAGCATACGCATCCTGATCGTTCACCGGTCGACCTCGTCAAGCGCTACGTGACGTATGGAGCGTCGCCACGCTCGGCTATCGCGCTGTTCGCTGCCGCACGGGCGCGGGCGGCGATGGCAGGACGTCCCAACATCTCCTTTGATGACATCGACGACCTGATCTTCGATGTCGCGGCCCATCGCATCATCCTGAATTTCGAGGCGGAGGCGGATGGTGTCTGCATCGCCGATATTCTGGCTGCGGTTCGGGCGGAGGCCGCGCGGGAATTCTCGCGCAGCCGCTCCGGGATGGCCGGGGACAGGCCATGACATTCGTCGATCCGGAATGCCCGTCCATCGTCTCGGCCTTCTCACGCCGTGACCTGCGCGCGAGGCTGCCCGACTCCATAGCCGCGAAGGACCCGATGTACCGGCGCTCCGGTTCGAGCTTCAACCTGAAGAGCATCAGGGAGTACCAGCCCTTCGATGATCCGCGCGCCATAGACTGGCGGCTCTTTGGCAGGAGCGAGCGCGCCTACGTGAAGGAATTCTTCGATGAGGCTGACGACGAGCTGGCATTCCTGGTCGACACGTCAGCGAGCATGGCATGCGCTCCCATCGAGGCGATGCGGAACTTCATAGGCTCGATGGCCTTCATGGCGCTGTCGCTGGGTCTTGGTGTGCGCATCTGGACCTACGCCGACGGGCTGTCCAGCCGTCCGGTATCGGCACGCTCGAGGAGCCAGTTCGGCATGCTGGAGCGCTTCATCGCTTCCATTGTGTATGCCGGACGCACCGATACGATACGCTCGTATGCTCAATGGCGGTCACGCGGCCGGCAGCGGCGGGTCGTGCTGTTCTCCGACCTGCACGAGGTACAGGTATCCGCCCACGGGGCCGGTCTCAGGGCGCCCGCCTCGGGCTCGCTCTTCATCATACGGTATCTGACGCCGCTGCCGTCGCTCGCGCGGACCGGCATCGAATTCGAGGTGCGGGACCCGGAGTCCGGCGCGGTAACGGTCATGCCCTGGGACGCCCCGGACGAGGCGCGCTGGGCCTCGCACGCGGCGGATGTCGACGCCAGGCTGGCCGCCCTGCCCCGAACCTTCTATCGCAGCCTCGACGGCGCCAGCGCCCGCGCTCCTGTCTATTGGGACATGCTGGAGCGGCTCTATGCCTGAGCTGCTGGCCGCGCTCGGGCCGATAGCCGCGCTGCTGCTGCCCGTGGTCGGGCTGATGTTCGTCGCGCTCAGGCTCAGGAGGCGTATCAGCTACCCCCACGAGCTGCTGCCCGTTCGCAGCGATCGCAGCCCCGCGGCGGCCCTGTTTCGGATGATCAGGCTGTATCTCGATACCGTGATCGACGCGGCCTGTGCCGTACTGATCGGTCTGGCGCTGACAGGCTGGCCGCGCGCCGCCATGCCAGATCGAGAGGCCGTGGTCATCGATACGTCGCTGTCCATGGCGGCCGGCATGCGCGGAGCCAGACCACTGGACGAGGCGACGCGCATCGCCGCTACGATGGTCGCCAGCGACCGTGGCGGCACCGATGTCTATGTCTTGGGCTGGGATCCCGTGACACGCGAACCGACACTCGAGTCCAAGTCCAGGTTGCTCGATGAGAAGGGCGATCCGGTGGCGCTGGCGACGGCACTCGACGGTTCGGAGTCGTTCATGTCGGTCTCCTACGACAGGCTCGCCGACCTGCAGCGGCGCTACCGGTCGACAACGGTGGTGACCGACGCACCGGTCGCCGAGACGCCCTGGCTGCACGTGCGCAGGCTGCAGGCTGCACCGGAGCGGTACCTGTACGTCGCGTCGTCGGGCTGGGACGATGCCGCGAGCCGCAGTGTGGTACGCTTCATCGCCGCCGGTGGTGCGGCGTTGACCGCGCTCTGGGAGGTATTCGACGATGGCTCCATGGCGCGTGCCAAGCCGGAGGATTACAGGATAGCCCCGAGCGACAGCGGTTTTTCGCTGTCCTTCGGTCGGGCTGGCATCTGGGCCGTACAATGGCAAGGCCACATGATGCCGTTCGAGGCTCCGGGCGCGCCGGGAGCGTACCGCGCCGATGGCGACTTCGCTTCGGCGATAGCGGCGGCCCTCTATCCTCCGGCCGCGCGGTCCGGCGCCGGGCGGGACATCGCGGTGACGATACGCGATGGAGGCGGGCGCGACCGTCCCGGTTCGCTCTCGGTGGTCAGGGCGACGCACGAGGATTGGGTGCTCGATCCGGCATACACGCTCGGAGCCGTGGTCGCGGCAGGCTTTGACAGGCATGCCGACCTGGCGCTGGGGCCTGCGGCGCTCGCCGCTCCGCAGACTTCGCTGCCGTTCTGGCTGGCTCGGGCCGCTTCGGTCCGGCGCATCACCGGCAATGCCGGCATTGCCGGCACTGCCGTGGTGCCGCGGCAGGCGACGGCGGTGCGCGTCGGAGACGGTTTCCTGTATGTCCGCCACGGCCAGACCCCTGCGGCACTGATCGTGCCGCCGCTGGACGAGTACGCACATGATCCGCGCCCAATCGTCGTGCAGCCGAAGCGAGGCGGTGACGCGCGGCTCGTGCTGGCTCTCGTCCTGGCCCTGCTCTATGGCGCGAAGCTCCTGGCCGCCCGGTACACGGCCGCAGCCAGGCGGCGGGCCGTCAGGCCTGGTCGCGCGTCCCCAGATAGCGCTCCACAAAATCAAGCTTGATGGTGCGGATGCCATCGCTGATCGAGACCTTATAGAGGTGAGGATTGAGGAATCGCTTGTAGGTGTGATCGAAGGCCGCCATCGACGCGACGCGACGCGCGCGTATGGATTCCATCGGCTCGGGCGCGGCGATGCGCCGTCCGCCCTTCATGACCGGCTGCAGCATCGAGCGGATCTCGCCGCACGGCGTCCAGGAGAGGCGCCGGGTATCCAGCGATGGATGGTGCAGGGTGATCGGTTTGCCCGGGACGAGTCGCTCGTCGCTCAGGGTCATCAGGTCCGCTATGGCGGAACCGGAATCGTCATACAGGCGGTACAGGTCCTTGATACCGGGATTGGTCGTCTTCTCCGGGTTGTCGGAGAACTTCATGGTCGGCTCCAGCACGCCATTGCGTTCCACGGCGGCTAGTTTGTACACGCCGGAAAAAGAGGCTTCGTTGCCGCCGGTCACCAGGTTGGTGCCAACGCCCCAGACATCGATCGGCGCGTCTTCGGCGACGAGCCGTTCGACGATTTCCTCATCCAGCTCGTTCGACACCACGATGAAGGCGTCCTTCAGCCCGGCCGCATCGAGCCGGGCGCGCACCTTGCGCGACAGATAGTCGATGTCACCGGAATCGAGCCGGACACCGAAGCGCTTGCCCTGGGCGGCCAGGCGCCTGCCCACCTTGATGGCGTTGGGGAGCCCCGATTCGATCGTGTCATAGGTATCGATCAGCAGCGTCGCGGCATTCGGGTACAGCTCCGCATAGGCCTCGAACGACTCCAGCTCCGAGGGGAACGCCATTACCCAGCTGTGCGCCATCGTTCCCATCGCCGGGATGCCGAGCTCCTTGGCCGCCAGTGCGTTCGAGGTGGCCGCGGCGCCGCCGATGAAGGCCGCCCTCGACGCCGACATCGCGCCATCGTATCCCTGGGCTCGCCGGAGGCCAAACTCCAGCACACGCTTGTCGCGGGCGGCCAGCGATACACGGGCGCTCTTCGTCGCTATGAGGCTCTGGAAATTGAGCGTATTGAGCACGAGGCCTTCTATCAGCTGCGCCTCGATCAGTCCACCATGGACGCGCATGATTGGTTCCTGCGGGAATATCAGTTCGCCCTCGGGCACGGCGTAGATGTCTCCCGAGAACCGGAACCCCTCCAGGTAGCTCAGGAAGGCTGGCTCGAATCCACCCTGTTTGCCAAGCCAGTCGAGGTCTTCGGCGCTGAACCGCATGCCTTCCAGGTCGGCCAGCAACGTTTCGAGGCCGGCAAAGACGGAGAATCCGCCCTTGAAAGGCTGACGCCTGAAGAACACGTCGAACACGGCTCGGGCGTCGAGTCCAAATTTCCAGTAGCCCTGCGCCATGGTCAGCTCGTAGTAGTCGGTAAAGAGGGCGCTGATATTCATTCGATAACCTCCGTAGATTCAATCATGGTTACGCCCTGGAGCCGCAGTTCGGCCATAGCACGTTCGGCCAGGCCGGCCGGAGAACCGACCGCCCGTGTCGCGTCGAGCACGACAGCAACGCGATAGCCCAGACGGGCGGCATCGAGGGCGCTGTAGTACACACAGTAGTCCAGGGCCAGACCGGCGACGTATACGGTATCGATCCCGAGGCCACGCAGGTAGCCATCAAGGCCGGTCGGCGTCGAGCCGTCGTTCTCGAAGAATGCCGAATAGCTGTCGAGGTCGGGCCGGAACCCCTTGCGCAGTACCAGGCGGTAGGGCCCCTGGTCGAGTCCGGGGTGGAACCCGGCGCCCGGGCTTGCCTGCACGCAGTGGTCGGGCCAGAGCGTCGCGTCACGGCCGTTGACCTGCGCCGCGTCATAGGGCCGCGCCCCTGGATGTGCCGAGGCGAACGATATGTGTCGCGACGGATGCCAGTCCTGGGTCAGAATGCATGTCTCGAAGAGCGGGGCAAGCCTGTTGATGATCGGTACGACGGCGTCACCATCGGGTACGGCCAACGCTCCGCCGGGACAGAAATCGTTCTGGACATCGACGGCCATGAATGCCGCGGTACTGGTATCGATCATCGCGCTCTGGTGCCTCCGCCTGTATGCAGAGTAGCCTATTTACCGGGGCTGGTAAAGTCGAGCCGTGTGCGAACGCGGGCGGAGTAGACCAGTGCGTCCATCAGAGGCTCCCCAGCAGCCGTCCAGTCCGCAGTCTCGGCTCCCAGCTCGACAACAAGCGAGCCGAGCTGCATGAAGATGGTTCCGGAAGCCTTGACGCGGGTCCCTTCCGGCAGAGAGCGCAAGCCGCCACTCACGAGTACGCCCGCGGTTGTTCCCAGCCGCGCGTCGGCCATGATGTCGAAACGCCGGGACTGGCCGTCGGTGGCGGCCCACGAGGTGGCAAGGCGTGCCCAGGGCGCGAAGCCGGGCCGCCATGATGATGACACGGTCAGGTCGGGAATGCCGCCTGTCGACGTCGCCTCCAGCGTTCCGGCCGCGCAGAACCGCCCCATCGAACCCACTAGCTCCAGCGCCCCGCGATATGCCGCCAGCCCGGGCGCGGAGCCATCCTCCTGCGCCAGGCGCCAGCCGAGCGTTGCCGCAAGGCCGCGGCTTGCATACCTGGCCTCGGCATCGATGCGCGCGGCGGCCGCACTCGCTCCATCAGGCGCCCGCCATGACCCGCCCGTTGTCGCGGCGGTCGCGGTCAGGCGCAAATGGCCCACTGACAGGCGCACCTCGGCCCGGCCGGCCGCCGCATCGGGTCCCGGGTACCCGGATGTCGAGGCCCCGGCCAGGGCCCATGCCCACCAGGTGCCGGAATCGCCCAGTCCGCCGGCCGACCACAGCCGATCCGCGGCCGGAGACGGCGCATCATACCAGCCCGGCCCGCCTTGCTCGGCAGGCTCCACCGACCCCGCCACCAGCAGCGATGCCAGAACGTCACGGGGCGCGATCCATGCCCCATAGGCTGGTCTGTCGGTCTGGGATTCGGGCACCAGTCCGAAGAGGCCGAAGTCCTGGCCCAGCATGATCCCCGCATATCGCGCGTACTTGGGATTGTCCATCGCCAGAACAGGGCCGTCCTGGTCAAGAAGCAGCAAGCCCGCTCCGGAGGGCCGGTACAGGAATGCCGCCAGCCCCGATGGACGTACGCTGCCAATATGCAGAAAGGGCATCCGAAGCCCCATGCGCATCATCGAACCATCGGTGAAGAGGCGCAGGTCCAGGCTCGTGCTCAGCAGCGACAAGGAAATCTCCGCGCCCGCGGAAGTGGTCGCGACCGCTCCGACATCGACACGCATCGGCGCATGTGACGGCGCCGGGCCGGCCTCCAGTGCAAGCGGGATACACGGCACGAGGATCAGCGTGACAACGAGCCTTCGGTACCACCGCGGGATACCGCGGCCTGCGCGCCGGCATTGCGGCACATCGTGCATCATGCCCGCCAGACGACCGCGGGCGCACCGGTGCTTGACGATTCGGCATCGACTTTGTATTATACATAGTGAATTCTATATATTGGAGGATAGCAATGGCGATAGCCGTATATTCGACCCCGAGCTGCTCGTACTGCAGGATGGTCAAGGACTGGCTCAAGGCGCGGAATGTGAGATTCGACGACTACAATGTGGCATCAGATCAGCGCCGCGCCGAGGAAATGGTCCGCAAGTCCGGTCAGATGGGCGTCCCCGTCACCGACATCAACGGCCGCATCATCATCGGCTTCAACACCGCCGAGCTGGAGCGGGCGCTTCGCTGATCGCCACGCTCCATGGAGGCGCCCTCCCTTATGGGAGGCGCCCTCCCTTATGGGAGGCGCTGGAACGCCATGTGCGTCGGCGTGTAACCGGTAGCAAACACCGGCCTCGGAGTCAGCACCCCCGTACCTGGAGCAATTGAGAAGATGGACGCGGTGTTGGAATTGCTATTGGCAACCGCCAGGTACGTCCCAGTCAGATCAACCGCGACAGAATTAGGATATGCACCTGTGGCATAGGAAGAGCCGAGGACCGTCCCGTTGACCGGCGTCAGGGCTCCGGTCCCACTGTCGATCGTGTATGCCGTTATGGTGTTGCCACCACCATTGGTTACATAGGCATGGGTATGCGAGGGGTCGAGCGCCACACAGGTTGGCGTGCTTCCAGTCGCGTATGTTCCAACCAACGCAAGCGCTCCGGTCGCTGCATCGATGGAAAACGCCGAGACACTGGATCCGCTTACATTGACCACATACAAGTACCTGCCATCCGCACTGACGGTGCTCTTATAGGGATAGTCACCAGCACTATAACTAGCGACATACGCCAGCTCGCCGGTGGATGGATCTATCGAGAACATCGATATCTTGTCGATATCTGAGTTTGAAACGTAGAGGTTCTTGCCCGAAGGATTGACGGCAAGCCATCGGGGATTGCCCACGGCGGTCGAACCGTCGCTCTGGTAGACACGGGTATACGGAGAAGCCGTACCGATTGGCAAATAAGAGAGCAGCCCAGTTGAATTATTGATTGCAAATGAACCTATCTGGCCAACGCTCCTGAACGTGCAGTACACGAACTGCTGGCCGGCGGCGCCGTTCGGAGAGGCTACCACCAGACCCTCCGTGGCGAAGTCAGCGTAAACGCGGGGGTTGATCAACCCAAGGCTACCGTTGGTCTGGTCGATCAGGTTTCCGCTGACGCCCAAGGAGGACGGGTTGGTGCCGGTGTTGGACTCGTAGAGGAACTTCCCGCTCGCATCGACCACGGAGCAGCTGGGGCCGTCGCCTACGATGCCATAGCCGGACTGGCTCTTTGACCAGGTATGGGTGTCAATGAAATCGTAGTCCAGAGACCACGCTGCATAATTCGCTACATAGAGCACCTGCTTCGGCTCCAGGGTCGGAAAATTGTAGATCGGCGAGGGATTTATCGACTTGAGTCCACCGTTCACCGCGTATACGCGATAGTAGTAGATTGTTCCTGGCAAGCAGCTCGTATCGGTGTAGGTCAATGTGTGACCGCCATTCACGGAGAAGACCGTGGCATAGTCTCCATACTGATTGGTATCGCGCTGTACCTCATAGCCGGTGGCATCCGCACTCTCCGTCCACGTCAACACCAGGCTCGTCCAGTCACTCGGTTCGCTCCCGGGATGCGCCACCGACAGACTGCTGGGCACTCCCGGCCGGGTCAGATTGGTGATGGTCGAGGTCATTTCCAGAACATAGCTCGGATTGTTGATGTCATTGCTGGGGACAGACAGAGTTGCCATCAGGGGTCCCGGGGTCGCACACAGTGACTGTTTGATGCGCATGGTACTGCTGCCACCGGCAGGAATGGTCATCGAGGGCAGTTGCGTTATACTATAATCACTAGCATTAGCTCCGGTAATGGCGATTGCGCCGGCGGCAATGGACAGCGACGTTCTGCCATCATTCGTTATCGTGAATTCGACCTCGGGGGATTCAGAGACGGTAACATCGCCAAAGTCGAAGGTACTTCCGCTGCTGATTGACTTGCCATCCGGCAGCCCCAGTGAAAGCACGGGCGTTACAGCCTGCGCCTGGAGCTCTCTGGCCGTATCGAACAAGGCGTTGTCGCAGCCGCTCAGGGCTAGAGCCACGCAGAGTGGAAGAATAAGCTTGATGATAGCATTGTCTCGCTCCTGTGGCGCATCTTCATTCCTGTTCATGCGTACGCTCCATCTAACTTTGTTCGTCGTCGGCCTTCGCCGGTCCCCCGCCGCCGCAGCGGAGGAGGGGCGGTTTCGTCTTCTACAATTCTTAAGGCAAACTCACAACTGCTATGGCCAGAGGATGGTTGCCTATCGATGTGTTGGTATTGATAAGCGAGAGTGCCCCGGTCGTTTGATCGATACGGTAGGTAAACACCGCACCTTCATACGGGGCAGTATTATTATATGCTACTATGTACAAGTAGTTGCCAGTCGGATCGACGGTCATGCTTTGTGCCCAGGAATCAGCGCCGATGATACTGAAGGGTGAACCGCTGATGGCGGCTAGGCTTCCATTTGTGTTTATCTTGAATGCGGCAATGTTCGCATCCGAAAGGCTTTCCGCATAGACAAATCGGCCGAATGGGTCAATGGCTATCAAGCGGGTGTTTTGACCGGCGGTAGCACCTTCATTTGCAACCGGCATCCCGTTCGCATTTGGACAGGTATATGCGCCAACCCCATAGGCAGTCCCATACGCACCCCCGTTTGCGACATAAAAATTACCGTTGGGACTGAATGCGATTGAATAGGCGCCGGGGCCGGCAGCCATGGTTCCTCCGGTGCCCCAAGTGGGACTGGATAGTGCACCGGTGGTGGCGTCGATGGAAAAACAGGAAATTGTGCTGCTATTGTTACTCACTATATAGACGAATTTACCCGAAGGGGCCACCGCGAGTCCGGAGGCCTGCGATCCTCCGATGGCGCGATCTATGGAACCGCTCACCGGTGTAAGGATACCATCCGAACTACTAATCGTATACGCGTCAATTCTACTGATAGAATCGAGATAGGCAGCACCGACCTCCTGCAGGACAAAGGCGAATTTGCCGGTTGGGTCTATTGCTATCTGCCCGGCGCGATCAGTGGCCAGCGTGGTTAGATAATTTGTGTTGGGAAAGGAGAGCGCTCCGGTATCAGGATTTATTATCAGCGAGTAGACTTCCTTGGTGTAACCGTTTGACATATATACGAAGCGGGACAACGGGTCCACGGTGATCGAGGCAGGACAGTTTTGAGTCGTATTACCCAACGTGGACAATGAACCCGAAACCGCAGAAAATCCCCCTGTCGAAGGGTCGATAGTGAATGCCTGTATCGCTGTATCCGTATTGTTTTTTGTATAGCTCGTTACATATGCGACAAGATGGCTGGGTATTGTGACTTTGAGGATTGGACTTGCGCCGGACTCTCCGCTCGGGCTGATTGCCGAAAGAAAGTAGTAGTAACTCTTGGTATTATCCAATCCTGCATGTATATACGGGCTGGTGACGTTTTCAATTTTTGTTGCGGTGGTTCGTGTCGGATTGGGGAATTCGGACCAATAGAGATTATAGCTTGTTGCTTCTGCAACATCGGGCCAGCTGAGCGTAACCTGATGATTCGCCTCGACCTTGTTCATTGCCGAAGGAATGACCTTTTCCCACACCGCCGTGTTTCTTGCACCGACAACCGCTTCCACCAGCGGATTCGTGCAAGCCAAGAGAACCAGAGATGCCGTGAGCACGACAAGTGTGAGATACAGGTTCTTCCTATTGCTGCTCTGTATAAACATGTGATTCTCCTTGAAGCTGATATTCACAATGAACCTGATACTCACAATCTTGAAGGACTAATCGAGCACATCCCGTCGGTTGTTCAGAACCATACCGTCTCTCTCTCGATGGCCGCGGCGCGGGTGGTTGCGGTACTGGTTTGCGCGAGGCTGGCATAGTGGTCCGCTATCTTGGGGTCCAGTTTCTTGACGCGCTCGAGTGTAGCTACCACCTCGTCGGTCCTGCCAAGCGAGGCTGCGGCGGTGGCCAGGTTTACGAGCAGGCGCGGATTGTCGGGGTTCATCCTGGCGGCCTGGGCGTAGTAGCCATAGGCCGTCTGGTAATCCGACTTGATGAACGCGACATTGCCTAGGTTGATTATCGCCGGAGTGTACTGTTCCCTGGCAGCGGACTTGAGATCGCGTTCGGCTTCGTCATACAGGCCATACTTTGCATACAGTACTCCGCGGTCATTTGAGGCCTTGGCATAGCCAGGGCCCTTGACGGGCAACGGGCCCATGCCTTCGAGCCGCACGTTCAACTGGGCGTTGACGGCCTTGGCCAACTCGATCCTGAAGGCGCGCAGCACGTCAGCGCGCGAAGGCAGGGCTATCGCCGAACCATCGGCGGGCAGGCCCACCGGGGCATACTGGTTCCAGGCCTCGTGGATGGGGAATACTGCCGCCTTGCCCGCGGCCGAGGCGTCACGCCATTCGCCGGCGGCCTTACGCCAGGCCTCGCCGAAGCCGGCGCTTCTGAGCGTCGTCTCGATGGGGACCCAGACCCGGTCGCCCTGCACGATGCAGTCACGCACATCGAGTCCCTGGGCCTTGGCCTGAGCCGGGGAAAGCCCCAGGTCGGCTGCCATGAAGATGTGCGCGGGTACGGTGACAAAGGCGGTTTCGATGCCGGCGGCCTCGAAGCACGATGCATACAGCACCGACAGATCGGCGCAGTCGCCGGCGCGGAACCCCAGGGTCTGTCTTGGAAATTTGAGGGTATCGACGGCCGCCGTGTCGACGACGGCCTGGGCAAAGGGACGGTTGGGGCTCAGCATGTAGCTGATGCCATAGGCTCTGAGGCCTTCGTGGATGGCTATCGCGGTCTGGAGATTCTTGGGGACTTCCGGATTGCGGTCGGCCATGACGGCGGCCATGATGTTGCCGGTCAGGTCAAGCACCCATGGATCCTTGCTGGAAACAAAAGCGGCGGCCATCCGGTCATCCTTCCAGGTCAGGGCGTTGCGGTCGTAGACCAGCACCGTGGATGTCCGGCTCTGCTCAATGCCGCCATACGCTACAGTAACCTCGCCCGTGGCCTTGGTTGCCTCGGTAATGCCCAGGATACTGTCGTTGAACAGGGCGTAGAGCGGCACCTCGACAGAAGCGCCTGGCGCGAGCCTGCCTATGGTAAGACTATCCTTGGGGGCGTCCATATACTGCTTGACCATGAATCTGACGCGGATGTTGGTCGCAGCGGTTCTGCCGGTGTTCCGTATTGTAACCGTGCCGACTGCGCGGCTGTCGTAGCTGGACCGCAGACTGGGAAACACGTTGGCAATGGCGAGGGACGAAAAATCGAGCAGATGCTGCCTCGTGGCGGACGACAAGGGCAAGCGGTACCCCATGCCCACGCTGATGCCAACGCCGCCATACAGCCCGAATTTATAGAGTATCGAGCCATCGATGCTGGCCGACAGCGAATCGGTCACGTTGAAATCCAGGCCGCCTCCCGCCCGCGCGGCTCCATAGGTCGAACTGTTTCCTGTTGAAAGCATGCCGTAGCTGAACCCGGCATCAAAGAAGCCTGTCAGGGCGAGACGCTGTGCCAGCCTGAGACTCGTGGATGCCCCGGCGAGCACCGTTGCCTCCGACAGGCTGCCCGGTACGGCCACGCCTTCGGCTGGCAGCAAGCCTCCGCTCGAATAGATCATCCCGATACGCAGCGCGAGGGGGAGCGACAGGTGGGAAGCGACATCGTACTGCGCTCCCAGAGATCCTCCCCAGGCCGAAGCGAACAGGTCATTTGCAGAGAAATCACCGGCCGAGAGCGGTATGGCGAGCGTCGGAGACATCGACAGGGTCCACGCCGAGCGGTCGACTGGCTCCGCCCTGGCGTCCGGTACCATGGTGAACATGGCGCCTGCGGCGATGAATATGGCAAGAGCGCGGAACGGGCGGAAGTACGTCTGGTTGCGCATGTCGAGGCCTCCGGGGCTTGGTCGAATCTGGTAACCCATACTTCTACCACGGCCACGGAATCCGGGCGCCCCGTTTCGTCAAAACGGAACCAAAAATCGGCTGGAGCCTAGGTGGCTATCCTATTCCGATACTCAGACGGACTCATCCCTATCCTTCGCTGGAACTGGCCGTTGAACACGGTCTTGGAGGCGTAGCCCGCCTCGATCGATACCTCGAGGATGCTCAGGTCGGGACGTTCGCTCAGGAGCCGGCAAACGATATCAATCCGCATCGCATTGAGCCATTCAGGAAAACTCTGATTTAACGAGGAGTTGAAGTAGGCGGAGAGCCGGTACGAGGGTACGCGTACCGCCTTGGCGAGCGACTTCAGATCCAGTTCCGGGTTCACGCAGACGCGTTCCACTTCGACTAGATGACGGAGCCTGCTGGCTATCCTGGATGCCTCCTCGGAACCCATCTTCTCCCGCTGCTTGTGCCGTTGTCCGATCTCCTTGCGGGCCTCCAGAAAGACATCTGGCCGAGCTCTATAGAAGAAGAACCATACCAGCATCATGAGTTCGAGTACGGTGTGGCCCGCCTGATACAAGGCTCTGGACGACATGAGCAGCCCGGCCGCTATGATCCCCAGAATGACCACAAGACCGGCGAACCCAAGCAACAGCGCTCTACCCGCCCACCGCCCGCTGGGAATATCGGCCAGATGCCATCGACCGGCATGGAACGAGAACACCGTGATCGCTATGGGCCATGCATAGACCGCCGTCGAACTGATGGACTGAAAGAGGCCCATCGACGTGCCGTCTTCGACACTGATTCCGATCCTGGGTAGCCTGAAGAGCGGGTCCAGGAGCGGCAACAGCCACAGGAACGTCGACCAGGCCGCTCCAATCTTGTACACGGCGCGGCGCGAGCCTTTGACCGATTCATCACCGAACAGGTACAGCGTTATTTCGAACAATGACTGGCTGATGGCAAACACAATCGATATGAGCAGCAGGTCGTCAAACACGAGGGGCAGCACCCAGTATTCGCTCAGCCAGCTGAGCAGAAAGACCAGGCCAAGCGCCATGAACAGGACGCCGAACGCGCGGTGAACCCGCGGTCGGTGCGGTTCGAAGAGGAAGCTGGCTCCGGTCACCAGAAACGAGAACCCTGCCGCGCCGCGCAGAAAATAGTAGAGCGTCTCAGCCACGGCGCCTCCTTTTGGTGCCAGGGCATTATATACTGCAGGTACCATGAATGGTAACTGCATTTGCAGGCGCCCATCTGCATCTTCCCATTTACCCGATCTTGCCGGCCCCGCCCCCAGCCTGATAGAGTGTGGCGGCGGAGGACCATGATGAACCAGGATCAGGTCAAGCAGCTGTTGCTTGGCATCGAGGCGTGTACAACCGACTTCAGCGTCACCTTCACGGGCAAGAAGAGCGGCATGGTCAATGGGCTGTACAAGCCGATGACCCGCGAAATACTCATACACAACAAGAACTTCGAGAACGATGGGCAACTGGTCTATACCGCCATCCATGAATACGCCCACCACCTGCACTGCGAGCGAGGCGCCTTCGTGCCTGGCGCCCGTGCCCATACCAACGAATTCTGGTCGATATTCCATGCATTGCTCGAGAAGGCCGAGAAGCAGGGCGCGTATACGAACAACTTCGCCACCGAACCTGAATTCATTGCGATGACAAGGCGGATCAAGGCGATCATGCCGGAAAACGGCAAGCTGATGCTCGAGTTCGGCAAGCTGGTGATGGAGGCCGAGGCGCTGTGCCGCAAGCACTTCGTCCGCTTCGAAGATTACCTTGACCGCGCACTTGGCGTGCCCAGGACCAGCGCCGGAGCCGCGATGAAGGCCTTCACCCTGCAGGTGCCCGCCGACCTGGGCTGGGACGCGATGAAGCTGGTAGCCGGCATCAAGAAACCGGAGACCCGCGCCACCGCTATCGATGCCTTCATGGCCGGCAAGAGCCCCGAGGCGGTCAAGGCGCTCGTCAAGGCCGACAAGCCATCCGACGACCCTAAATTCAGGCTTGACAAGGAGCGCGACCGACTCGAGCGCACCATCCATACGCTCCAGGAGCGCCTGACCATGGTCGAGAGCGAGCTGGCCAGGCTGGAGGGCTGATCACCCCAGCCCGTAGAACAGCGGCACCAGTACAGGCACGAGGAGCGACAGCATGGCACCACTCGTGAAGCTGACGGGTACCGAGTCGGGGCCAAGGCACTGCTCCAGTACCGGCAATGTCACATCCATCGCGGTCGCTCCGCCGCAGCCGATCGCGGCATAGGGTCGTCTCGTCATGGCGAGGATCGGTATCAGTATGAACGCGATTGACTCGCGCGCCATGTTGGCCAGGAATGCGGCGGAGCCGAGCACGGGGTCGCCCAGGTCCGACAAGAGGACGCCGGAGAGCGTGTACCAGCCGAACCCGGCCGAGAGGGCCAGCCCCTTGCCCGCGGACAGCTTGAATACCGCGGCAACGACGAGTCCACCCGCGAGGGTACCGACGAGTGTCGCGAGCGGCACCAGGATGGTGTCGAGCCTGACGAAGGCGGCCTTCAGCGACAGCCCCGACTGCGCAAACTGCAGGCCGATCATGAACAGCAGCGCGTCGAGCACCCAGCCGGTGACCAGGCTGTAATCGAAGGCTGCGCCAGGGGCGGCCACGCCGGCCGCGAATCCCACGACCACCACGGCGAGCAGGATGCCTGGTCCCCGGAAATGCTCGGGCGAGAAGCCCTTGCCGGTGCCTTTGATGCCGGCCGTCCCGAGCCGCCCGGAATGCCTTGAACGCAGGGCGTCATGCAATGCATACGCCGCCCACACGGCCACGATCGTGCCGGCCAGCGAAGCAAGGGCCGTGGCCAGCCCCAGGAGTCCTATGTCGCCAAGCCGGCCGCGCAGCTCCCGCTCGTTGCCCAGGCGAAAACCCATCACGAACAGCAAGGACCACAGCACGATCTTGATCAGCAGGTCGGTGATGCGCGGCGGTGGCGCAAGCCTGATACGGAACAGGCCGGCACCGGCTGCCATGAATCCGAGGAGGAAGGCTATCTGGATCAAGGAGCCCATGTCAGACCACCCCGACGACGACGGCCGACGACGCGCCGCAGTACGCATGGAGGAGCGTGGCGAAGCGTTCGCCGACCGCGGCCAGCGACGCGGGCGTATAGGGGCCAAGAGGGGCATATATGAAGCCCGCCAGTCGCCTCGTACCATCCTTCAGCTTGCCCCGCATCGAATCCTTGACCGGATTGCCGAGCGGAGCCCCATCGGCGGCGCAGACGCACAGAAGGCCGGACAGATCCATCTCCTGGCCCGACGCGTTGAATACATAACGCTCGCCGGCCGCTCCTATCCTGATCAGCGCGCCTGCCCCGAGTTCGTCGGCATCGAGGAGGCTGATTGGCAGCCCCGTCTCGAGCGACAGGAGGTTGTTGCAGTCGACCGGGCCATTGATGGCGGGGAACCGGCCCTCACGGGCCGCCTGCGCGAGATACTCGCTGGCAGGCTTCTGCCGTCCCGCCGGCTTGAAGCCGCCGCCCCGGAGCATTCCCCTGACAGCGTCCTTCAGGCCAGCGGAAGGGAAATCTTCCGCCGATCGCAATGTGACAAGGGACGCGAGTTCTGCGGCCAGGGCCGCGGGGGACGGTCTGATGATCTCGACCGTCGCGGTCACCAGGCAGACAAGCGCTCCTGTGAGCCGCTGATCGCCGTCCTTCTCCAAAGCCAAAGAATCATGCATGATCCGCCGACGGTAGCATGAAGCGTGCGCCGCGGCAAGCGCGGAGCCGGCTGTTTTTGGCTTTCGCACGCGATCTTCATGCGCTATACTCTGGGCAGACACGGGAGGGCACCATGTTCAAGCGGCTCGGCATTGCCTTGGCATTCTGCATCGTCATCGGTTCGGCCGCAACCGCTCAGGATCGCATAGCGGTGCTGGATACGGTTCTGCCCAAGGGCATGGATGCGGGCGTCGTCATCCCCGTTACCGAGAAGATCATGGAAGAGTTCGTGCGCTCCAAGCTCTTCATCGTGCTCGACCGTTCGTTCATCTCCAAGACTCTTTCCGAACAGGAATTCAGTGCTTCCGACCTCACCTCAGGAGACAGCGCCAAGCTGGCGACCATAGGCGGCTTTCTCAAGGCCACGTACATCGTCGTTTCGACAGTCCAGAAGCTCGACACGAGATACTTCCTGTCTGCCAAGATGATAGAGGTGAAGTCGGGCGTCATTGTCGCGCAGTCTTCGGTAGATCGCGACGGCACCATCTCGGTACTGATCAGCATGGCAGGCGAGCTGGGACAGAAGCTGGTGGCCGCATCGATGGGCCAGGAGGCTCCGAAGTCGAGCGGCAGGACGACAGCACAGCCGGCACAGTCGACCGCTCCGGAACAGTCTGGTCCGCCGGCTCAGGCGACGGAGCCGCGCCCATCACGTGCGGCGAAGCCGGGCACCGGCAGATTCGCGTCGGTGAGCGTCGATGTCGGAACCGCGGAGACCATTGCCAACGAGACAGGCACTGAATACAACTACTACACCTTCATAAATGGTGATTATGATCCGGTACCAGGCCTGTACTACGGAATATTCGCGCTCCAGCCTTTCGACCTCTTCTATTGTTCCGCCAACCTTGGACTGACCACCGCCGAATATGATGGTGGGCTCGCCTATGTCAATAGTGACGCGTTCCAGCTGGGCCTGGGCCTCGGGCTTGACATACCGTTCGGGCCGGTGCTGACGTATGCGGGAGTACGTGGCGGATATTCGGTATTTACGCTCTACGAGAGCTATTATGCGGGCTCGGATTATGAGACGACATGGGCCGGAATGAGCTACGGATTCGAGGTCGGGTGCGATGTCCGACTTGGCAAATTCTCCCTCGGCCTGCGGTACCAGCTCGATGCCGGGACGCTGTCAGATATCGACGCGTCCTATCCCGATATGGACGCGACGACCGCTTCGCTGGATCTTCGCCTCGGCTACGCGTTCTGACCCGGCGACGTTGACATATTGCTTCGGTTCTCTCTACATTCGTGATCATGCGCAAGATGATCATAGCCGCCATGCTCTGCATCGGCATCGGACTGGTCGATCCGCTGTTCGCGGCGAACGGCGAAGTAGTGATTCTTGCCTACCACAGCTTTCTGGGATCAGGCACGTCGTCGCTCGACTTCAGCACCGCGGAGCTGGCCACGCAGCTCGACGAGTTCGCCGCGCTCGGTTACCGTTTCGTATCGCTTGACGATATTTTTGGCGGCATCGTTACAGGCAAGAACAACATCCTCATCACGATCGATGATGGCAACCATAGCGTCAAGCAGGCGTATGCAGAGGTCTTTGCCCCGCGATCGATCAAGCCAACGCTGTTTGTATATCCGGGCGTGATCGGGCGCTCGAAGTTCGCGCTGACGCGTGCATCGCTCCGCGCGCTTTCCGATGCCGGCTGCGACATAGCGGCTCACGGCTACTACCACGAATACCTGACCCACAAGGCCTTCGCGGCCAACCCGGCGAAGTGCCGAGTCGAGATAGAGAGACCGGCCGCCGTGCTGTCCGGCATCAGCGGCAAACCGGTGCGGGTCTTTGGCTATCCCTTTGGCCTGTGTTCCGCCGAGGCGGAGCGCCTGCTGTCCGAGCAGGGTTACGAGTGGGGCTTCACCGCGGGGAATTTCCTGGCACCCGTCGATTTTTCGTCTCCGGCTCTGGACCACTTCGCGGTACCACGCACGATTGTCTACCGCTGGAACCTGAAGTTCATCCTTGCCGGGATGTCCAGGCGGATGCAGACCATGCTGACAGCCTCAAAGAAACAGCAAATCTAACGGATCTCTAACGAGACGTTCACCAAAGACGCATCAAGTACTTCTAGATTCTCCCTCGACGCGCTCGACCGAGGCCGCGTCCCGGCAATCGAGCCGGCTACGAAACCAGGAGGAAACGACATGAAGAAGATCGCGCTTGCCCTGATCGCGCTCGTCGCCGCGACTGGCGCCTTTGCCCAGCTGAACGGGACCTACACCTTTGGCGGATCCACGACCGTGGCCCCGATAGCCTATCCGGCAATCGAGCAGTTCCAGAAGGACAACCCTGGCGTCAAGATTTCGTATGAGGCTGTCGGATCAGGCGCGGGGCTCAAGGGCCTGCTCGCCGGCCAGTTCACCCTCGCCGGATCATCCGCCGAGTTCACGGCCGACCAGCTGCAGGGTGCCGTGCCCACGGAGATTGCCCTCGATGGCCTCTCGGTCATCATCAACAAGAAGGATACCGGCATCAAGAACATATCGATGGCTGACCTTGCCAGGATATATCATGGTGATGTTACCAACTGGAAGCAGGTCGGTGGCGTCGACAAGCCAGTCGTCGTGGTCAATCGCGACGAATCGTCGGGCACCTATGCCGCGTTCTGGGAGCTCGTTTGCCAGAAGCCATTCGGCAAGGCCATCGCGTACACCAGGAACACGATCGTAACCAAGGAAAACGGTGAGGTCGCGGTCAAGGTGCTGTCCACCCCCGGCGCCATCGGCTACGTCGGCATGGCCTTTGCCCAGGAAGTGGTCAAGGCTGGCGGGCTTGAATTGAGCATAGACAAGGTGCTCCCGACCACCGCCAATGTGATAGCCAAGAAGTATCCGATTTCGCGCTACCTCTATCTGATCACGAAGTCCGTTCCGGCGGCGGGATCGGTCGAGAAGGCATTCATAGACTTCGTCCTATCTCCCAAGGGACAAGCCATCGTGAAGTCGGCAGACTACATCCCGCTTCCCAGGAAATAATCCGGCGGTATCGACCAGACTGCGGGAGGCGGCCGCCGGTGAAAGTCGGTGGCCGGCTTCCGTTTCCAAGGAGTGAGCAGTGAAGAGAAGGAAGCTCTTCGAGGGCACCGTCGAGGCGATACTGTTCGCTTCGGCTTTCCTGTCCGTCGTCGCCGTGGTCTTCATGACGATTTTCCTCTTCAGGAGTGGCCTGCCGCTGTTCCGAAAGGTTTCGGTCTTCGAGTTCCTGTTCTCGACGCGCTGGGAACCGACCGCCGCGAATCCCGGTTATGGGATCCTGTCATTCATCGTCGGCTCGTTCCTGGTTACGGGGTTCGCGCTGCTCATCGCGGTGCCGGTCGGCCTGTCGGTCGGCATATACCTGGCGGAGCTGTCAGGCAGGCAGTCATCCAAGGCGATACGGTCGGCCGTCGAACTGCTGGCCGGCATTCCGTCGGTCGTCTATGGGCTCTTCGGCATAGCGGTCATATCATCGATTTCCAGGACCCTCTTTGGCGGTACCGGATACAGCGTCATATCGGCATCGTTCATTCTTGCGATCATGACCCTGCCGACAATCATCAACGTTACCGAGGTATCCATTCGAGCCATACCACGTGAACTCAAGGAAGGCTCCCTGGCGCTCGGCGCCACGCACTGGCAGACCATCGTCAGGGTGATGGTCCCCGCGGCCCGCTCCGGCATACTCGCCGGCGTGATACTCGGCATGGGCCGTGCGATAGGCGAGACGCTGGCCGTGCTGATGGTCGGCGGCAACGCGCCGATCATGCCGACCAAGCTGAATGGGATGGTACGGACATTGACGATGAACATCATCACCGACATGAGCTATGCGACGGGCGACCATCTGACGAGCCTCTTTGCGACCGGCATCGTGCTGTTCGTGTTCATTCTGGCGCTGAATCTGATCGTACAGCTGGCTCTCAAGCGCTCCATCGGCGAGCTGGAAGGAGGAGCCGGTGCCTAGGTCCACTGACCCTGCTGGAAAAAGGCGTCACAGGCGGGCGATAGTCAGCCAGTCCATCGCCTTCGGCGCCATACGCGCGATGTCGGTGCTGACCATCGTGATACTGGGAACGATTCTTGGCTTCATACTCTACAAGGGACTGCGCTATTCGAACATAGACCGATCGACATTCCTGCCATTTGCAGAGGCCGCTCCCGACGGGCTGGTCGTCGTGGTCAACGACAGGCAGAGTCTGGTGGAAGCGGACTGGGAACAGCTGTATGGCATGTTCACCGACGAGTACATCAACTGGGCGAAACTGGACACATCCGACAACGACCTCGTACCAATAGCCGTACAACCCGATACGCCTGACGGCGCGCGGGTGCAAGCATTCCTGTTCGGCTCCGAGGCGGATGGTGCTGTGCCGCAATGGGGTGGTCTTGTTGCATATGCCACATCTTCTGTGGCAGCCGTACAGGCCGTTGCCCAGCGGCCCGGCGCCGTCACGATCGTTCCGGCAGGTGCGGCCCGCTCGGTCGCTGGCATCAAGACCGTTCCCGTACGGCGCCTGTCTCTGGTGCTCAATCCAGACGTCACCGCGTACGTCGATGAGTCATACATTGAAGACCTGACGGCAGCCAATGTGCGTGACATCCTTGCGGGCCGCACACACAACTGGAAGGAGCTCGGCGGCCCCGACCTGCCGGTCGTGCCGATCGCACCGCCGGCCGATACGATCGTCGCCTCGGTCATCGAGCAGGCAGGACGAACCTACCGGTCGGCAGCAGCGGCGCCGCGGCCAACCGACAACGCATCCTACCGTGCGGCGCTGCAGGATACGAGCGGTGCTGTTGGACTGGCGCTGGCCGGCGATGCGACGAACGCGGGCCTGCCGCTCGCCTCGCTCACCAGTGTGCGGACAGGCTGGAACCTGTCGCTGCAATACCTCGTCGAGGCCCCGAGGCTGTCAGGCAAGACTGGCGGCATATCGAGCATCATCGCCAATACCCTGCTCATGCTGGTGCTGACGCTGCTGTTCGCCGCCCCACTCGGTGTCGCCGCGGCGATCTACCTGGTGGAATATGCCAGGCAGGGCCGGCTCCTGCGCCTGCTCAGGCTCGGCACCGAGACGCTCGCCGGAATACCGTCGATCATATTCGGCCTCTTCGGATTCCTGTTCTTTGTGGGCATACTGGGTTTCGGCTTCGGGCTGCTGTCCGGGTCGCTGACGGTAACGCTGATGATACTGCCGACGATCGTGCGTACCTCAGAAGAGGCGCTCAAATCGGTGCCGCGCTCCCTCCGCGAAGGCTCGCTGGCACTGGGCGCGACGAAGCTGCAGACGATACTGCGCGTCGTTGTCCCCGCCGCATCGCCAGGCATCCTGACGGGACTGATACTCGCGGTAGGCCGGGCGGTCGGCGAGACCGCGGCCCTCCTGTTCACGATGGGCTCCGACTACAAGCTGGCCAAGGGCCTGTTCTCATCGGCACGAGGACTATCGGCCCATGTGTACCTGCTGTTCGCAGAGGGCATATCGTTCGACAGGGCATTCTCTACGGCGACGGTCCTCGTCGTTGTGGTCCTCCTCTTCAATTTTGTCGCCAAACGGGTCATCGGCCAGATGAACCGCGCGGGGACGGTGTAAAGGAAACGCTTGATGCAAGAACCGCATTCCAAGTTTACCATCAGGGACCTTGACCTCTGGTATGGCAAGAGCCAGGCCCTGAAGAAGATCGGCATCGACATCGAGGCCAGAAGCGTTACCGCGCTGATCGGCCCATCGGGTTGCGGCAAGTCGACCTTCCTGCGGACGCTGAACCGCATGAACGACCTGATCGACAGCGTGCGGGTGGAGGGCACGGTCCTGTACGAGGGCTCCGACATCTTTGCGCCGGATACCGACGTGATCGATCTCCGGAAACGCGTCGGCATGGTATTCCAGAAACCCAATCCGTTTCCGATGAGCCTGTACGACAACATCGCCTACGGGCCGCGCGTCCATGGCATTCGGGACCGTGCGACCCTCGACGACATCGTGGAACGAAGCCTGAAGCAGGCGGCACTGTTCGATGAGGTGAAGGACAGGCTGCACGGCTCGGCGCTCGGGCTGTCGGGTGGCCAGCAGCAGCGACTCTGCATAGCGCGCGTTCTGGCAGTCGAGCCGGACGTGGTGCTGATGGATGAACCGACCAGCGCACTCGACCCCATTTCTACGGCCAAGATTGAAACGCTGCTTGACGAACTCAAGCAGCAGTATACGATAATCATCGTGACGCACAACATGCAGCAGGCTGGCCGCGTCTCGGACAGGACGGCATTCTTCCTTCTGGGAGATCTTGTCGAGTATTCTGCAACCAAGGAACTGTTCTTCAATCCCAGGGACGAGCGTACCGAGAACTACATCTCGGGCCGTTTCGGTTGAGTCACGGAGGCCATCATGATGCGAATACAGTTCAATGAAGAGCTCAACCGGCTGCACTACGACATTCTGGCCATGGGCAGCCGCGTGGAAGAGGATCTGCGCAAGGCGCTGCTTGCGCTCAAGACGGCCGACCTCGAGCTGGTCAGCGAGGTCAAGGCCAGCGATCAGATCGTCAATGCGATGCAGGTCAAGATAGAAGACCAGGCCGCCATGCTCATAGCGACCCAGCAGCCGGTCGCCAAGGACCTTCGACAGCTCGTTACCATATTCAAGGTCACCGACAACCTCGAGCGCATCGGCGACCATGCCGTGCATCTGGCCAAGACGGCCAAGCGCCTGTCCGACGATCCCTATCCCAGGCCGCTTGACCGGCTGGAACACATGGCAACGATCGACGTGGCCATGGTCCATGACGCGGTCGCGTCGTTCCTGAACCAGGATGAGACATTGGCACGCGCCACGGCGGCGAGGGACGACGAGGTGGATGCCGAGCACAAGGCCTTCATCCAGGAGGTCCTTGCCTATCTGGCGGCAAACCCTGACAAGGCGCAGCAGGCTACCAGGCTGATAGCGACATCGAGCTTCCTCGAGCGGCTGGGCGACCATGTGACCAATCTGTGCGAAGCCGTCGTCTTCATGACGACCGGAACGCACACGGAGCTGAACGACTGAAGGATACCATCATGGCCAGAGCCGTCGTACTCGTCATCGAAGATGATCCGGATATCATGGAACTGCTCGCGTACACGCTGGGCAAGGAAGGCTATCAGACCGAGCAGGCTGCCAGTGGTGAAGCGGGCCTGAAGGCCGCAAAGGAGAATCCGGCGGACCTGATCATACTCGACATCATGCTGCCCGGCATCGACGGGCTCGAGGTGCTGCGCAGGCTCAAACATGACCAGCGGCTGCGTGCCATACCGGTTCTGATAGCCAGCGCCCGTGGAGAGGAGACCGACGTCGTCGCCGGCCTCGAACTTGGCGCCGACGACTACGTGACCAAGCCATTCAGCCCACGGGTGCTGGTCGCGCGGGTGCGGACGGCGTTGCGGCGCGCCTCGGAAGCCGCGGCCCCGCAATCCGATGCGCCGTCCGTGCTGGCGATACATGACTTCGTCCTGGATGTGCCGCGGCACGAACTCACGCTGGGCGGCCGCATGATCGACCTGTCGGCGACCGAATTCGCCATTCTGGAACACCTGGCCCGATCGCCCGGCAGGGTCTTCACGCGCACGCAGATGATCGACGCCATTCGAGGACACGACTACCCCGTTACCGACCGGTCGATCGATGTGCAGGTGCTCGGCATACGCAAGAAGCTCGGCGACCGCGCCGATCTCCTGGAGACCGTTCGAGGCGTCGGCTACCGGTTCAAGGACGAACCGTGATACGGTCACGGCTCGCATTCAAGACATTCTGGGTCTTCGTGACGATTGCGGCCGTATCGATGGGCATCGCCATGATCGCTTCAGGGCTCGTGATGCGGCAACTGGCCGTCGATGCGACCGCTGCCGCGCTGGAGCAGTCCGCGATTGCGCTGGCACGCATCAGCTCGATCGATGGGGCGGCCCTGGCATCGGCGGCCGAGGCTCCAGAGGCCAATGTCATGCGCATCACGATCGTGCGGGCCAATGGCACGGTACGGTACGATTCCGCCTCTGACCCATCAGTCATGGAGAACCACGCGAGCCGCCCCGAGATCCGTGAAGCCCTTGCAGGAAGAGTCGGCACGAGCGTCAGGCGCTCGCCTACCCTCGGCCTGTACATGGTGTACGCCGCGGCGCCGATATACGACAGCGGGATCGTCGCCGGGGCGCTTCGGGTGGCTATGAGCGCACCCGGGCTCGATGCGCTCCTAGCGCGGTTCATCATCATCGACGCTATGGTCGCACTCATGATGACGGCACTGATGGCCTGGGCCAGCATCGCCTTTGGCACCCGCATCACCGAGCCGATGACGGCCCTGATGGATGCCGCGGGCGATTGGTCCGCGGGGCTCCTGGAGCGCCGCGTCAGACGTTTCCCCGGTTCGGAACTGGCGCCGCTTGCTGAGACGATGAATGCGATGGCATCGCGGCTTGCCGAACAGGTCGTAACGATGCGGCACCAGCAACAGGAATTGCAGGCCATTCTCGAAGGCATGGGCGAAGCGGTGCTGTCGGTGGATGCCGGCATGACCATCATGCTTGCCAATTCCAGAGCCCGCGAGCTGCTCGGACACGTCGGCGCACAGGCCGCGATAGAAGGACGCGGGTTGCTCGAGGCAAGCGGCACGAGCACACTCGAAGCGCTGGCGCGATCATGCGCGGACAGCGGTTCGGGCGCCGAGTCGGAGCTAACCCTGTATGGCGATACCGCTCGGTTCATACTCGCCCATGCGTCCCCGCTTCTGTCCGATGACGGCAGCCGCGGTGTCGTGCTGGTTCTGAATGACATTACGCGGCTGAAGCGCCTTGAACGGGTTCGGCAGGATTTTGTGGCGAATGTGTCCCATGAGCTCAGGACGCCCATCACCCTGATCACCGGCTTTGCCGAGACGCTGGAGACCGTCCAGGATCCGGCTGAGACGCGCCGCTTCCTGGCCATCATCAAGCGGCATGCGGACAGGATGACGGCCATCATAGAGGACCTCTTGACACTGGCGCGTCTGGAGAGCCCGGAACGCACGGCGCTCTCGAGGGCACCGGTCCGTGCGGCGGCGCTCGTGGCCCATGCCATCGAGTCGCTGGACAATCGCCCGGCCCAGCGGCACATCACGATCGATACCATGGTGGACCCCGAGCTGCTGGCGCTGGTCAACGAGGGCCTGTTCGAGCAGGCGCTGGTCAATCTGCTGGACAACGCGATCAAGTACGGGCCGGAGGGCGGCACGGTACGGATAGCCGCCGCGGTCGATGCCCAGTCGCTGGTGTTCTCGGTTGCCGACCAGGGGCCTGGCATTCCAGCGCGCGACCTGCCGCGACTCTTTGAGCGCTTCTACCGCGTCGATCGCGCCCGGAGCAAGCATCTGGGCGGTACCGGGTTGGGCCTTGCCATCGTCAAGCATGTGGCGATGGCTCATGGCGGAGACGCCTCGGTCACCAGCATCGAAGGCTCCGGCAGCACCTTCTGCATCGGCATTCCGCTGCTGTCGGGCCCGAGCGTCCAGGATGGCACCCCCGACACCGATACGCCGACGACCAGCTCATAGCCGCCGCCATACCAGCGCCTGATGCCGCCGCAAGCCACCCTGACCAGTGCGTGCCCGGAGCCATCGGGCACGACCACGGCACTCCAGGGGCTATCCGGCACCATCGCGCACCCGATCCCGTCGACCGCGACCTCGACCATCGCTGGCTGGCGCAGGTAGTCGACCGAAAAGCGCCGTTCCGCCGCCACGGGCGCGAGCGCGGCAGGATCGACATCCCATGGATCGGCCAGGCGCGCTGCGGCTTCCTGCGCGAAACGCCGCAAGTCAAGGCCGCAGCAGGTACAGCCGGCGCGATAGAGGACGGCCGCGAGCGCAGCGGCATATCCTCCGATGGCACTGACGGAAACCGTGCCATCCGGCCGCCAGTCGAGAGGCCACACCGCACCGTACGGCAGCGACCTGGAATTCCCGAACCGTGCCGAGCACAGCAGGGCCGCCTCTCGCAGACGCGGCAGCCTGACATCGGCTACGGCTCCAGGTGCCAGATCCAGCTCGGAGCCTGTGCCATCAGATGATACCCACGACAGCTCCCACGCATCGGCCTTGCTCCAGACCGCTGGAAATTCGGGCAGTTCGATGGCAACATGCATGCTGGCGTCCGGGCCAGGACCGGCGGCAGCCGAACATGATGGCAGGAGCATTGCCGCCAAGGCGCTCGCGAAGGCTGCCCATGGCAGCGCGTTCCACTGTTTCATGCTTCATCGACGAGGCATCGCGCATCGGCGCTTGCGCCACTCGCGTATTTATTCCATACTAGCGATGCAATGGAAGACAGCGGAACCTATGTAGACAGACTCGACCGGGCCCTGGCGGCCAAGATCGGGCGCATGAACTCTTCGGAACTCAAACAACTCAAGGATGAGTACAAGCTGTTCCAGTCCGCGTTTCAGGGGATATATGGCGTCCTTCTGAAGAAGGGGCTCATCCATGAGGACCCATACAAGTACGACCTCAAGATCTCGGAGGTCGGCAACCCTCCCGAAAGCCCCTTCGCCGAAAGCGAAAAAGTGGACCAGATGTGTGTCCGGCTTTCACAGTACGAGTCGTACCTCGATTTCCTGAACAACTACTACGAGTTCAGCGTCGAGTTCCTGACGATGGGCAGAATCAAGCGCCTCGCGAACCTGACCAAGTACTTCAACTTCACCCAGTATTCAGAAAACAGCCAGTTCTCGAACACCCGATGCCTTGCCGAGCTAACCTCGCTCGTCAAGAAGGGTTCCGATCCACTCTCGTCTGGCATCATCAACGAGAGCCTCCTGCAGCTCGAGAAGACGAGCCGCAAGGTATTCAAGACGCTCAAGGAGCTGTCGCTGATTCACAAGGAGCGGTACAAGGTCGATGTCAGACGCCTGGTGCTGGCGACGCTGCCCCTCGACCATGACTTTGTCATTACGCACGAAGATGATGTGGTCCGCAGAATCAAACAGAAATTCGTCGAGGTAGCCCCCGACCGGCCATTCTATCCGGAACTTGTCGTCGAGGTGCTCAAGGAAGACTACTCGTCCGACGGCGAATCGATCCGCGATGCCATTCTCAAGCAGCTCGAAGTCACCGAAGAGAAACAGCATGATCAGAATGCCGAAAAGAACTTCAAGGCCGTGCTGATCGACGGTACCAGGGCCATCATCGGTGTTGGCTTTCAGCTCGAGGATGCCATCCGCAAGCTTCAAGAGAACCAGACCCTGCTCGAGGCGATGGACAAATCCTTCATCACGAAGGCGAAGCGGGTGATACGGCAGATGTTCGGAGGCAAGGTCGAACATGTCATCCACGACGTGGAATACCTCGACCCGGTTTCCAGCGAGCGCAAGCACGAATCCATCGATGTGACCGCCTTCTTCGCCGAGGCGACGAAACGCGCCCAGAGCCTGTCCGCCATGGTCTCCAAGTCGAGCGCATCGTTCAAGCGGATGGAAGGCTCCTCGGAGGAGATCATCTACAAATTCCTGGCCAGGAGCATCGAGGAATTTCAGAGTTTCCACAGGAAGCTTGCCGCGCTCGACGACTTCTACCTTGGAGCGATCACCGACGCCGAAAGCAAGGGCAAGATTCGAAGCATCAAGATAGAGCTCGGATCAATCAAGAATGCGATAATCAAGGCCAATCAGAAGCGGCACGAATACATAGCCCAAAAAGACGAGATGGAACAGATGAAACGGCTCGGTATACGGGACGTTTGAGCGAGCGGGCCCCTGACCCTGTGGGCACCAAGAGCCGAGGAGCAACGATGAAGCGAACACTCGTCCTGTCAGTCGTACTTGCCGCAACCCTGGTCGCGGCATTTGCCCAGAGTCCCGAGCAGCCACGCGCGCTCGTCGTTGGCATGGGCACGTACGACATAGAACTCAATCCCTACAAATCCATCTATGCCCATGAGATGCAGATATTCACCGGGCTGTATGAAGGACTCTTCACCTACGATCCGCAGAGCCTGGATCCAGTCCGGGCAGAGGCCGAATCGTTTACCAAATCCAAAGATGGCAAGACCTGGACCTTCACCATCAGGGATGATGCCCGCTGGGCCGATGGCACGAAGGTAACGGCCACCGACTATGTTGAGTCCTGGAGATACCTGCTATCACCGACGACCAAGGCCGAATACGCCGTATTCTTCGATATCGTCAAGGGCGCCAAGGACTTCAGGACCGGCAAGACCAAGAATCCGGATACGATCGGCATCAGGGCCGAAGGTGACAAGACCCTGGTCGTCCAGCTCGATGCGCCGGCCGCCTACTTCACGCGCCTGCTGTGCCACAGCGCGTTCGTACCGGTCCATGCGTCGTTGCGCGGCACGCGTATCTGGAAGCCGACCGACGTCATCGGCAACGGCCCGTATCAGATAACCTCGATGGATGCGACGGAACTGGTGATGACACGTTCCGGTACCTATTGGGATGCCACCAACGTGGCCATCCCCACGATACGGGTGCTGTTTCTCGGCAGCGATGACGAAGCCACACAGCGCTATAACGATGGTGATATCGACTGGCTGACCGATATGGCCAATCTGGACACGCTGCTTACGCCCGACGCCATCCAGTTCTCTCCAATGTTCGCGACCGGCTACTACTTCTGGAACACCTCGCTCAAGCCATGGAACGATCCCAGGATACGGCGTGCGCTGGCATTGCTCGTACCATGGGAGAAGATCAGGACCGAGGACAAGTACTACGCCCCGACGAGCGTACTCATCTTGCCATTCGCCGGCTACAAGTCACCGGATGGCATTACCAAGGCCGATGAAGCGGAGGCTCTGCGCCTGCTGGCCGCCGCGGGGCACGCGAAGGGCAAGGGCCTGCCGCCCATCAAGTTCGTCTCGTACGAGTCGAAGCTGCACGATGAGAATCTCGATATCATGGCCGAAGCCTGGAAGAAGGTAGGACTGTCAATCGAACGTGTCGTGGTACCGAACGGCGCCACGATCAGGGATATACGCCAGAAGGGTTTTACGATGTCCTTCACGAGCTGGATCGGTGATTTTGCGGACCCAGCCGCGTTTCTGTTGATGTGGACCAGCGATTCGGGCCTCAATGAGGCCGGCTACAAGAGCCGCGCGTACGACAGCCTGATCGCTCGATCCATGACGGAAGAAGGAACAACCCGGCTTGCAACCCTGGCAGAAGCCGAAGGCACCCTGCTCTCCGACGCCCCGCTGATGCCCCTCTACCATTCCATATCGTTCAACGTGATAGATCTGGAGTCGGTTACCGGCTGGTACCAGAACCCGCTCGATGTGCACCCGTTCAAGACGATGGGGTTCGGCGTCCGCAAGGCCAAGCCCTATGTGGCCTCGACGCGGGGAAGCGACATGGCGAAGGAGAGCAGGGATTGAACCGGGAGGAAGCGACTCGCCCGTCGGCGACACGCGAGCCCGGAGAGTCATTTCTGCTGAGCCTTGGCTTTCCCAGCATCAAGGTGCATCGCTCGTTTGATCACTTCGACTTCACCAAGCCAGGTCGGCGCATCCTGGTCATAGGACCGATGGGATCGGGCAAGACCGAATACAGCGCGCGCGTCTGGCGTGATTCACGTGTCGCGCTGAAGAAGAGCTCCGTGGTAGCCGCCAGGACGACGACCGCAGGTGCCGATCGGCGCATCATGCACTTCGTCCGCTTCGGCATAGACAAGGACCGCTTTGCCGACTACCCGGACGACGCCCTGCCCTATCGCGGTGGCTATGAACGGTGCGGCGACTCGATCAGTGCCGCGGTCGATTCGTTTGGGCTGGAATCGATTGTGGCGGAACACCCCGAGGCCGGTACCTGGATACTCGATGAGGCCTCGTTCTATGACGAGCGGGTCGCATATCTCATACGGAACGAATCCGACGCGCGCGGCCTCGTGTTCATACTGCCCACACTGGTGCTCAACTTCCGCAAGGAGATATTCAACCAGGCCGCGCGGCTCCTCCTGGAGAATGCCACCGATGTCTTTCCCCTGACCGCGTACTGCGAGCATCCGGACTGCATCGCGGACTCGCTGTATACCTATCGATACTACCTTGTTGACGGCAAGGAATGCCCGGCACTGTACTTCGACCCGCTGATCATCATCGGTGGCGACCGGCTCAAGAACGACCCCCGTGAGCCAAACTACTGCACCCGATGCGATGAGCACCACTATCTGCCCGGCAAGGAATATACGTTCTTCACCCTCAAACCGCTCGGGGAATCCGCCTCACGCGGTGACATCAAGCCGTTGCTGGCGGAACTCGCCGCCATTGCCGGCGATATCGAACGGTCCAGACTCCATGCAAGCCTCAAGCGCCTGTACCTCGACGGGCCCAGACCGCGACCGGAGAACCTCGCGGCGCTTGCCGTGCCATGTATAGCCGAGAAGGCGCTCTGCTACCTCTATGCCGAACAGAACCTGCTGTCGGCCGACCAGCTCAGGCGGATCGTATCCGACCTGGGACTCGACCGGGACTATATACGGACACGCCTCTCCGACAACCGCAGGCCACTCGACCTGTAGCCAGGCTGCCTCCGCAACGCAACGCAACGCAACGCAACAAAAAGGCCGCCCTTCCGGGCGGCCTTGCTTGTCTCTGAATCAGATGGTTCAGTATCGGTCGTTGTCGCGGCGGGGTTTGTCCATCGCCTCGTTGACCTTGAGCTGACGGCCATCAAGTTCCCTGCCATTGACGCCGGCGATGGCTGCCTGAGCCTCGCTGTCGGAGCCCATCTCCACGAATCCGAATCCCTTGGAACTACCAGAGTCCCGGTCGGTGATGATCTTCGCAGAAGCGACTGTGCCATACGCCTGGAAGACGGCCCTGAGGTTGTCCTCGTAGGTGTTGTAGCTGAGGTTGCCGACGTACAATTTCTTGCCCATGAATCTTTTCCTTCACCCGAAGTCTTGCTTCAGGTCTAAAAACCGTATATCCGCGATAGGAGCGGATAGAGCAGCACCATGGACTGTGGGTATTGTTTCGCGTCGAAAAGTATACGTTCAGCTCCAAGCTTTTGTTCAGGATGAATATACCACATACACCAAAACAAAGATAGGGGGTCATGAGCGATTGTAGCTGGTTAGTTTCACGAAGCCTGGTACAGCATGAACCCCATCCCAAGGAGGGCCATCCCCGAGGTCTGCGGATACCGGTGCCGGCATTCTGGTCTGCGCCGTAACAAGCTTCAAGGAACTAGACGATGAACCGCCCTATCACCTCGTCCATCGACCTGATGCTCTCCCTGGTCGACTCGGCAAGCTGTGAGACCGACTGTGCCGCCTTGTTGATCTGCTCGGCACCCGCTCCCATCTCGTCCATGCTGCCCCTGATTGTCACCGTGGTGTCGAGAAGCATCGTCATCCCGGTGCGGGCGCGTTCGGCGTCGTGAGCCATCGATTGGGCCTTGGTCCGCACGGCCTCGGCATCATCGTTCATGTCGCGCAGGGCCTCCAGAATCTGACGCGAACCTTCACGCTGTTCTGCCATCGCATGATCGACCTGCCGTACCAGCTCGTCGGTGGCCGAAATGCTCGACGAGACCAGGTTGAACGACTCCTCCGACTCGACCGACGCGGTGACCACTTCCGCTATCGTCGCCTTGATGCTGGAGAGTTCCGTTCCGATGCTGACCGACTGCTCGCTGGCCGTCTCCGACAGCCGTCTGATCTCGTCCGCCACGACCGAGAACCCCTTGCCCGCATCGCCTGCGTGCGCGGCCTCTATCGCAGCATTCATGGCGAGCAGATTCGTCTGTCTGGCGATGCCGGCGATGATTTCGTTAGCATCCATCAGAAGCTCCGACTGGGATGCTATCGTGCCAACCTTGACGACAACCGCTTCCTGCTTCTCGCGGCCGGCCGTAGCCGTTCTGATAAGCTCCTGAAAGCGCTCGGCCATATGCCCAATTGATGAACTGACCGATCCTATGTTGCCAATCATCTGTTCAATCGATGCCGATGCCTCTGAAATGCCCGCAGCCTGGCTCTGCGTCAGTTCATCCAGAGCCTCGATTCCCGTAACGACCGCGCCAACCGACGACGTCGCCGCGCTCGTGCTCGATTCCTGATTGACAGCGAGCCTGCGAACACCGTCGATGTTCGCCAGTATCTCGGCCGTCGCGCTCGCGGACTCATGAGAACTCGTTGCCAGCTCCTCGCCTATGCCGCCGAGCTGTGTCTGCGCAGATTTCAGCGTGGCGATGATACCGCGCAACTTCTCGACGAATGCATTGAAGCCGGCAACCAGGTCGCCGATCTCGTCATCGCGCTTGAGGGAAATGACCCGCGTCAGATCGGCATCGCCGGCGGCCAGCTCGCCAAAGGCAGCAGCCGTCCTTGCCAGCGGTCTGATCGACAGCCCGATGATGAACCAGAGTGCCGTCACGGAGCCGAGGATGACCGCGCCCGCTATGGCCACGACGAGCAGAATCATCTGCCCTATCGACCGCAACAGCCCGTCGATCGGCGTTACGACGCCGAGCCCCCAATAGAGATCGGTTCCGGATATCTGGATCGGCTGCACAACGAGATGCGCGCGCACGTTGCGCGGCGGCTGCGTACCCAGCGCCGTGTATGTCCATCCTTGCGTATAGGAATCCATGATTGCGGTCTGGGATGCCTCCCCGGCAATCGATGCGTACGGCTTGCCGATCAGCGATGTCTCGGGGTGAGCCACAACGGCGCCCGTGCTGGACAAGAGAAACGCGTACCCAAGCCCGAGCGGCTGAATGGAGGCAATCGATCGTTCGACTGATTCCATCGACACGTCGATGCCTGCCACGCCGACCGTCTTGCCATCAAGGATGATGGGAGCACAGTACGACACGACCATGGTTGCCGCTCCGGCTATCTGAAAGACCGTCGGCTCGGTGACGAATGACTTGCCCGTGGACAGCGGTGTCTGGTAATACGCCGACGCCGGACCGCTCTCGTAGTCGACGCAGGACTCCAGGAGAAGCGAGCCGGAGAATCGGTTCCAGTATGGCACGAAACGCCCCAGCGAGGCGTCCTTGCCGTCGAAAGCGTCTGGCTCGAATATGAACCACGCACCGCCAAAATCGGCGTTCTCGGTGATATACGAATGCAGATACTCGACCGCGCTGCTTCTATCCAGGCCAATGCGCTTGATGGCCCCGACGCCGATGGCGAGCTGTTCGGCCGCGCCAGTCGCCAGGTTCATCGAGCTGGCAACCTCGGCCGCATAACCCTGGCCGGCAATCTCGGATGCCGAATAGCTGGCAGCTGTCAATTGCCCGTGAATCAGCAGTGCGAGGACAGCGACCATGCCGCCGAAGCCAAGCGTGGTTATGCCGATAATCCAGAGAACCATGGATCCTCTGTAACCCAGCCGCAACTTTTTCTTCATATGCAATCGAACCTCTTTTATATCAACAATTCTGCTGGTTCGAGCATGGGCTGTCAAGTTCGGGGCATGCGGGCCCTGGGTGCGTGGTGTCAGCCCTCCGCCAATGCACGTGCGAAGGCGTCCAGTGAAGTCTGATCAGGAAAAGCCGCCTGAAAAAAGGTCGCGCTGCCGCCGCCCTTGCCAGCATGAGTCCGCACCAGGGGGGCCATGACCGCGGCGACGTCGAGGCACGAGCCACCTGCGGCCAAGGATGGCGATGCGGCCATTATCTTTAGATCTGCGGCACAGGTGATGATGGCAACGCGGCCGCGGGCCACGAGGGCTCGGGCAAGCCTGGATCCGGCGGCCGCGCTCCCGGATGCGGCGCGGACTACGCTTCCCGCTGCCGTTGCTGAATCGAGTGCGGAAGCCTCTGCCGCCGCAAGCCTGTCAGCTGCCTCATCCAGCTCCGCCTCGAGGGTCTTGATCCTCTGGCGCCAGCCCGCAATGGCGGCCGGCAGACCATCCTCGGCCATCGAGGCCGCAGCCGCGGCATCTCGGACCAGAGCAGAGAGCCGACGGTAATCGGCATAGGCGCGGCCGCCGGCCACGAAATGGACTCTGGAACCGCCCTTGTACTTCTCGATCCTTACAATCCTGAACGCCCCCAGTGCTCCAGTATCGGGAACATGCGTGCCACAGCACGCCGAATACTCGATCCCGTCTATCTCGACGATCCGCAGGACCCGCGCTTCTACGGCAGGTTCCTTGCGGAGTGGAAAACGTGCAGGGTCTTCAGGCGGGCACTGGTGCGTGCTGACGGTGTACCCTTCGCGTATGATTCTCAGCACCTCATCCTCAACACCATCGGCATCCGCTCGGTCGAGGCATGGCAGGTCGATGTCTATCGAAGACCCTGTCTCGCCCAGATGAAAGGAGAGGGTATGCGCATCGAGCATCCGTAGCAACACCGCCGACAACAGATGCTGGGCCGTGTGCTGCTCGCTCCTGTCAAGGCGGAGCTCCAGCCGCACGAGACATGGCACCAGCGCGTCAACCATCAGCCCCGAGGCGCGCGCGGTCTCGGCGGTGGCGCGGACATGGTGCACGATCTCGTCGCCCTGTTCCTCGACTGCGGCAACCAGCAACCCTGCAATGGTACCGGTATCACACGGCTGACCGCCGCCTTCAGGATAGAAGAGGCTGCGATCCAGAACGACGCCGACGTGCGTCGCATCGATCGCGGCGATCGACATGACGCGAGCCGTGGCCTGACGCAGGTATGGTTCATCATAGTAGGTTCGAATGGTGGGCATGGCCACATGATACCATGCGTTTCGGTCTGGCGTCAGCTGAGCTGTCCGGCTGGAATCGATGCCAGGTTCCAGGAACTACCCTCAGCGCAGGCCCAAGTAGTGCTTTTCCAGATAGGCGATGCGATCTGCCGCATCCTTCCATCGGGCACTCCTCGGGTATTCATCGCGGACACGCCGGTAAGCGTCGTATGATTTCTTGATATTCCTGAATGGAGTATCCTGCTCATAGGCCAGACCGTACAGGAAATACACCTCATCACTTCCATATGGATAGAGCGCAAGATAACGGTCAAGCGCATCGAGGGCGGATTGGGTTCGCTTCGCGTCCAGTTCATCCCGGGCGCGCTTGATCAGCTCGGCAGGATCGGTCATCGACGACACATCGATGCCTGGTGAAGCGGTTGGCTGGGCGGCAGCCTGAGTCGCCGGCTGGGCTGCGGGCGCCAGAGCCGGCTGCCCAGTGGGCGCCAGAGCCGGCAGTGCCGGCGAGGTCGAGGCGGGTCCAGGCGTCGCATATGAATCCGGTGCGGTGCCGTCAGCCACAGGACCTGGCAGGACGGCGGCGGCGGGAGCCGGTTTGTCCGCGACGGTGACACGGACCAGACTGACCTCGGTCGAGCGGTCCACCGGATTCTGTCTCTGGAACCGCAAGAGGTACTCACCTGCCTGTTCGGGGTTCATCGCGAAGATGGCCGCATTGTCTTCGAATCTGCGCGTCTCGTAGCGCAATCCCTCTCGACCGAGTTCGTCACCCAGGTAGATCCAGCCGGAGCCGGGGAAACGCAGCTCGAAACGCTCGCCCCTGGTAGTCGCCAGCTTGGTCTCGGCGACCGGCCTCGACGCGGACTCGACGCGAGCAGATGAGGCAGGTGTGGCCGGCAGAACCGGAGACTGGCTCGGTTCTGGTTTGGCTCCAGTGGGTGCCTGCGCGGCTGCCTGCGCGGCTGCGGCCGCCGGCTTGGTCTGAGTCGCAGGAACGGTCGCGGTACCGCCGGAGGAAGCCGCGCCGGCCTTTGCGACCGGAGCGGCCGGCACCGCAACCGCGGCGGGTGCCGCGGCGACAGGTTTGGCGGCCACCGGGGCCGGCGTCCTGGCTGGCGCAACCGGCGCAGGCGCGGCGGGCTCTGGCAATCGCACCGGGGCGAAGGTGATCACCGGCGAAGATGACAGAACCGTTATATCGATGGCGGCCTTCGCAGGATTGGCAGGAGTCGCCGGCAGCGGCGACCGGACATCCGGTTCGGCCAATGGCGTCTTCAGCGAGCCCGCAGCGGGGACGGAGCGGAACAGCGCGATGGCATCGGGCGCAACCGCCACCGCGGCCGCTTCGGCCGTAGCAGCCGCGGTGGCAGCTGCCGTCGGCTCGCCGGCCGGCTCCGGCTGAGTGACGCATGACAGACTGACCAAAACCCAGCATACGACAAGCATGTGCCAGGTCAGGAGGCGCTGGGGCTTAGTCGACTGCTTCGAGAATCGATTCAAGCTGTGCCTTCCTGCGTGTCGTCAGGCTGGTAACATCGATCGCGCCCAGGTCGGGACGGATCTCCGCCGCGTCGGCCTCAGTATATCGCGATCTGGGCTCCAGCGCCAGCGGCCATGGCCATGCGCCTTCACCCGGTACCACGAGGCTGGACGCGATAGCCCTGCCAGCGGCCTGCAACCTGCTGGCTTCGATGCTGACCGGCTGTGACCCGGTCCGCAGGGCGACCAGGGCGAGCAGCAGGAACAGCGCCACGACGCTGACGCCGAGGCCGACGAACAGAGCCAGCTGCGAAGGAGCGCGTCCCGAGCGGTGGCGACTGAGCGGCGCAACCGCACGCCGGAACGCCGTCGTCGCGGCGTCAGCGCAACCACCAATGAAGCCTCGGATCGAAACGAGCGAATCGCGGAGATGGCCACCTATCGACACGAGCGGCATCGGCACCTTCATGACGGTCTGGCCTCGGTTCCCTGCGTCGGGTTCAGCTCTCTGCCCTGCTCGAACTCGACGTCTTCGTCATCGAACGGCTCGATAGGCGCCTGCATCGTCGGTGCCTGACCATTGGAGGACTCCAGCCGCACCGATATGACCTTGGTCACGCCGGACTCTTCCATGGTAACACCGAGCAGCGCGTCCGCGCCGGTGACCGTCTTCTTGTTGTGCGTAATGACGATGAACTGGCTGGTCTTGCCGAATTCCCGCAGCAGATTCACGAACCGTATGACGTTCTGCTCGTCCAGGGCCGCGTCAATCTCGTCGAGGAAGCAGAATGGCGATGGCCGCACCATGTAGGTCGCGAAGAGCAACGCGATGGCTGTCAGGCTCTTCTCGCCGCCGGACAGGAGCGATATGTTTTCGAGCTTCTTTCCGGGCGGCTGGGCGTAGATCTCGATACCGGATTCGAGCACATGGTCGGGGTCGATCAACCGAAGCTCGCCGCGGCCACCTCCGAAGAGGCGCCTGAACATGTTGTGGAAGTTCTTCTTGACCCTATTATAGGTGTTCAGGAACATCTCCGCGCTCTCGTCGCGTATCTCCTGTGTGATGCGCTTCAGGTCGTCGCGCGCCTTCTGCAGGTCACCCAGCTGGGTTGCCAGAAACTCGTAGCGTTCCTTGACCTCGGCGAACTCCTCCGGGGCCATCAGGTTCACGGATCCCAGGTCTTTCAGTTTCTGCTTGCGCTCAGCAAGCCTGTCCCGGACCTCGGCTGCGGGCGAGCGCAACTCATACATGCGCTCCTCGAATTCCACAAGCTCGCGACCGTACTGCTCCCTGAAGTTGTCCTGGACATTGCGAATCTCCGTCTCGGTCTGGGCAAGCCCCAGATGGAACCGTTCAAGTTCGCTCTGCAGCGATCCGAGCCTGTCGATCTTCCTCTTGAGCTCTTCCTGGCGCTTGCCAAGATCCGAGTTCTTCAGCGCAATGTCCTTCTCGAGATGCTCCAGTTCCGCGGTGAGCTGGCGGCCACGCAGTTCGATATCGGCAATCTCCTCGTCGATGGAGGCAAGATCCTCCTCCGCCTCGGCAAGACGGCGCTCCTCCAGGCTGGTCTCATTGGCGAGCTCACGCTGGTAACCTTCCTGGCTGGCTATTTCGCGCCTGATCATCGCCAGCGATTCCTCGGCGGCCTGCACCTGTGTCTGCATCCGAATCCGGTTGCCGCGCAATTCCTCAAGCGTCGTGCGGTATTCATCGATGCGCAGGGACAGCTCGCGGTTCTCATCGCGCAGCGCGACTATCTGTTCCCGCCTGCGGGCGACGCCGTCCTTTATGGCCTGCATCAGCGTGTCGACGGCACGCTTCTTCGTCATGATCCCTTCGGGTGACAGAAACTCGTCGATGAACGACGGAGTCGTGCGTCGATACGCCTCGTAGCGCTCCTTCAGTTCCCTGGCTCGATCTGCCGATTCCGCGATCGCAGTCCTGGCATTCCCCAGCAGGGAACGCGCCTCGGCGGAACCGTAGTCCTTGAGCGCAACCAGGTCGTCGAACATGGCGGCCTTGCCGGATAGCCTGGCGATGATGCCCGCAATCAGGCTGTCTATCGCCTCTTCCGCAATCCTGCGCTCGCTGGCCGAATAGCCAGAATCCTTGAGCCGGGCGTCAAGCTCGCTGACGATGTCCTCGGTAATCGAATCGAGCTCCGTCTGGGCGCTGACGAGCTGGCGATCGAAATCGACGATGTCCGTCTCCGCCCTGGCCATCGCAGTGTCATTCGCCTTGATGCGATCTTCCGCTACCTGTATCGAGCCCTCGAAGCCCTGTATGTTCTTCTCGATCTCGGCGATGCGGCCCTTGTGGCCGCGCAGAATGTCCTGCTTCTCGTCCTCATCCTCGTGGAGCGCCTCTATCTTCTCGGCCAGTGCCTTGAGCTTGAGCCGGGCCTGATCGATCTTGGCCCTGCCCTCCGCGACGCGTTCCGACAGGAGCTTGTGTTCCTTTTCCTTGCCGATGCGTTCGACAGCCAGCCCATAGATCGTCTTCTGCACATCGACCAGTTTGGCTTCCATCGAGTTGACGATATCCAGATTGTGTTCAAGCGACATGTTGATGTCGTCAATCTGCTTCTTCATCGCGTCGCGCTCGGCGGTCTTGGCCGCTATCTCGCCGTCACGCCGTTCCTTCTCGTTGACAAAACCACGCAGGCGTATCAGGTGCAGGTCAAGCTCGGCATTGAACACCTCGTCGCGCAGCCCACGGTACGCAAGTGTCTTCTCCGACTGGACCTTCAATGAATCATGGCTATGCTTGACCTCTCCCAGAATGCCCTCGACCTGGCGCATGTTCTCTTCGGTGCGCTCAAGCTTCAGCTCGGCCTCTCGCGAACGAGCCTTGTGCTTCGTGATGCCGGCCGCTTCCTCGAACAGGTAGCGTCGTTCTTCGGGCTTGCTTGACAGGATCTGGTCGATACGTCCCTGCTCCATGACCGAATAGGCGCTCTTGCCTATCCCCGTATCCCAGAACAGCTCCTTGAGTTCCTTGAGCCTGGCGGGCTGGTTGTTGATGAAGTATTCGCTCTCGCCGGAACGGTAGAGGCGACGCTTGATGGCGATCTCGGGCACGTCGAGCTGCAGCAGCCCCTGTTCGTTGGAAATGGTCAGCGTGACTTCGGCGATATTGAGGGCTTTCCTGGTTTCGGTGCCATTGAAGATGATATCTTCCATTGACTCAGCGCGCAGCGAGCGCGCCGATTGTTCGCCAACCACCCACTTGATGGCGTCTACGACATTTGACTTGCCGCAGCCATTTGGACCAAGCAGGGCGGATATGCCCGCCGAAAAATCGACCCTGGCCCGGTCGGCGAAGCTCTTGAATCCGAATATTTCGAGGCTCTTCAGGAACACAGGCGCGTACCTCGTTCTGGCATGGATTTCTGTCGATGAAAGCCACGAATAGTAACACAGAAGCGGCTGATCACGCAATCTGAGCACGGTTTCTCGAAGCTTGTGACGGCTCCATGCGGGCCCCAACCGCTGGTGGCGGCTTGACGCGGCAGCTGCCACCTGTAGTAGGTCGGACTGCGTGTACCAGGCTTCGTGAAACTACCCAAGGGCGAGCACATAAAAAGGCACCCGCGAACGGGTGCCGGATTGTGTCAATCGAGTATCAAGTGGATCAGGGCACGGACCGTGCCATCCTAATCGGCATCCTGCGCTATCAACAGCTCATAGGCTGCAGCCGGATCAACGGCGGCCATGATGCCGGCCCGCAGTTCGTTTGACTTGAGCTTGGCGCTGAAATATGAAAGGGTCTGCAGGTAGTATGCGTGCTGGTTGTACGCCGCGGCAATCATGAACAGCAGGCGCACGGGCGCATCGTCAAACGCATTGAAGTCAAGGATGTCACACTTGCTGATGCCCACGGCGACAACGAGATCGGTGACACTGGAGAGTCGCACGTGCGGTATGGCAATGTTGCGGCCGATCGCCGTGCTCATCAGGTCCTCGCGGCGCAGGATCTCCGAGACCAGCTCCTGCTTGCTCTTGATCTGCGGAGCGGCGCCAAGGCGCTCTGCCAGGGCGACCAATGCGTCGCGCTTTCGCGGGTAGTCAAGGAACACGACGCGATCGGGAGACAGGACGTTGCGCATCCGTACCGGATGCAATGAGGATGTGGCCTTGTTCGACGAGAGCCGTTCATTGACCCAGCGCTCTATCTCACTCTTTTTGAACCGCCACACGGTGCCAATCTTGCCTGCGGGGATCTCACCCTTTTGGGCCCAGTCGTATACGGTGCGCTCGGAAACGCGTAGGTACTTGGCCACTTCTTCTATTGTAAGGATGTCATCATCCATTGCGGCTCTCCCATACGGTATGATTTGCTACTATTCTGCAAGAAAGGGAACGAAATGTCAAGACATTTCTAGCCTTCCGACGGCATACCGGCCTCAAGGGTGTCATCGATCTCGGCGTGGCGCCAGCCCAGTTCCAGGAGTCTGCCGCGCACAGCGGCTCTATCGAGGCCGTCCCGGGCAACCAGGCGGGCCGCGTTCGACAGTGCCTCCGGACGGTCTTCCCCGGAGAAGCTGGCCTCCAGCGCGTCGCGGATGGCGGCTCGGTCCACCCCGCGCGCCGACAGGGCCGCGTTCAGGCTGCGTGGTCCTTCGGCATGGGTACGGCAGCGCTGCCTGATCCAGGATGACGCATATCGTGTATCCGAGAGCAGACCCGCGGACTCAAGCCTGTCCAGCGCCATGCGGAAGGTCGCCCGGGGAATGCCCCGGGCGGTCAGCTTGCGCTCCAGCCCGGCCCGGTACTGCTCTGCCCTGGCGAGCAAGGCGACGGCGCGGGTCTCTGCCGCCAGCGCTTCCACGGCGACTGACAGCGCTTCATCATCGAGGTCGAAAGCGCCATCTGCCGAGTCAAGCGCAGTCGCATCGAGAGCGGCCGGATCGAGAGCGGCAGCCTCGCAGGCCTTGCCGTAGTATTCCGGCCTGAAATGAAAAAGGGAGCCACCATCGGACACCGCTGTAACGATGCCGTGGGCTCCCTTCCCGATGCTGACGATACGGGCCATCCGGCCGGCTCGCCCTGCGTCCTAACGCTTGGAGAACTGGAAGCGCCTGCGGGCTCCGCGCTGTCCATACTTCTTGCGTTCGACCATTCGCGGATCGCGGGTCAGGAAACCGTTGTTCCTGAGCGCGAGGCTCGAGGTCGGATCGACCTGGCTGAGGGCCCTGGCGATACCATGCCTGCAGGCCCCGGCCTGACCATGGGGTCCACCACCAACGACGTTGATGACGATGTCGAACTTGTTGTCGCTCGCCGTTACGATCAGCGGCTGGCGGACCGAACCGGCCATCTCGGCTATCGGAAAGTACTTCTCCAGCTCGAGGCCGTTGACCATGACCTTGCCATTTCCGTCGCGGAGGTAAACGCGGGCCACGGCAGTCTTGCGCCTTCCCGTGCCAATTCCCAGATTTCTGACCATCGTGTACCTCTCCTAGACTTCGATAGCGACGGGCGCCTGAGCCGCGTGCGGGTGGGTGGGTCCGGCGTATACTTTGACGTTCCTGGCGAGCTTGCGTCCGAGCGGCCCCTTGGGGAGCATGCCACGGATGGCGATTTCGAGAGGATCAACCGGATGGCGCTCGATGAGGGCCGCAAAGGTGCTCTTCTTGAGACCGCCGGCGAAGCCGGAATGCCTATAGTACAACTTGTCGTTGAACTTGTTTCCGGAAACCTCGATCTTGTCGGCGTTGACGATCACGACATAATCGCCGACTTCCTGGTGTGGCGTGTAGCACGCCTTGTGCTTGCCTCGCACGAGGATGGCTGCCTTGGCAGCGACACGGCCAAGGCGCTGACCCTGGGCGTCAATGACGAACCAGGAACGGGCGACTTCCGCGGGCTTTACGAATACGGTCTTCATCGATCTATACCTTCACCTTTGTGGAGTACATTGTCTAAAATGGCGAGCGGTATAATCCCATACATCGCATATCGTGTCAAGCGCTGCAGACGTATCCGCCCCGAATGGTCAATCCTTCTGCTCGGCCTTGGCGCTCGCGGCCTCTTCTGCTTCCTCTTTTCTGGCTTCGATCCTGTCTTTCATGTCTGCCAGTCCTATGAATATGGCTATCAGGCCGATGAGGACTGCAAATACCGGCAGGGAGCCCCGAAGGAACGCAAGCACATCCTGTCCCCAGCCCAGTGGTCCAGGCACGCTGGCGAACACGGCAAATGCTATACAGACGATTCCTACTATCAATGCAATCATGGTATCCTCCCGTTGAATGAGTCCGAGAGTGCAAGCATACCATTATTGAGCCTTTCGTCAATACGGGGCGTTGCCGCGGTTCGCGGCCACTCGTATACTCTGCTTCCATGCCGAAAGGAACGTGATGATAACCAATGGATCGCTCGTCTTCTTCAAGAACAAGCCTGCGGTAGCGAGCCGCGACGGTGACCGCATCGAGCTCTGTTTCAGCGACGGCTCCACGTTGCGTGTCCGCGACAAGGATGTCGAGCTGCTCCATCAGGGACCGGTCAGGACCGTCCCCGCGCCAGCCGAGGGCGGTGAGTTCGAGACGGCCTGGGAGATGACGGCGGACTCCCGCGTCTCGCTTGCCGAGCTGGCCGATCTTGCCTTCGGGACGTCAGGGCCGGCGCAGCTGCTGGCATGCAGACTCGCCGCGTCTGAAGGGCTGCTGTTCAGGATGGACGATGACCGGGTCGTCGCGCTGAGCATCGAAGAGCGAAACGCCGATGCCGCAAAGAAACATCGCAAGGAGCATGAGGCCGCCGAACGCGCCGCCTTCATCGAACGCGCCAGGCGCCATGTTCTGGAACCGGGAGACGAGCGATTCTGGGGTGAGGTGGAGGCGCTTGCTCTCGGCAGGACGCAGAAATCGAAGACCGCGGCGGAGATTGGCGCAGGTGACGACGCCGAATCGGCGCACGCGTGGCTCTTGCGCTCGGGCCTCTGGACGACGAGGAACAATCCGCACCCCGCCAGGTCGGGACATCCATCGAGGGCTCCCGAACTGCCGCTCGGGCCGGATGATGACGACGGGCGCATCGACCTGACCGGCATGGATGCCTGGGCGATCGACAATGCGTGGAGCCATGACCCCGACGATGCGATATCGTTCGACGGCGAGGCGCTCTGGGTCCATGTGGCGGATCCTGCCAGCGTCGTGCTTCCCGACACCCCGGCCGACCGTGAGGCCGCGGACCGTTCCGGCACGCTCTATCTGCCAGAGGGCGCGATACCGATGCTGCCGGATGCGGCGCTCGATCGTTTCGGCCTCGGTCTATCGGCGACATCACGCGCGCTGTCATTCAGAATCGCCATGGACGACGATGGCCTCGTGACCGAGGTTCGCGTCGTGCCCAGCATGGTGCGGGTGACCAGAACCTCGTACGGAGCGGCCGAAGCGCTGCTTGGCTCCGGACCGCTGTCAGAGCTGGCGAGGATCGCCGCCATACGGAGCGCGTATCGCCGACACAATGGCGCCATAGACATAGACATACCGGAGGTTCGCGTCTGGGTTGATCAGGGAATGCCCAGAATCGACCCGGTGCCGCACTTCGCATCGAGCGGCATGGTGCGCGAGATGATGGTGATGGCTGGCGAGGGGCTCGCGCGCTGGGCCTTCGAGCGCGGCCTGCCCTTCCCCTACTACAGCCAGGAGGCTCCCGGCTCACGAGACGATCTGCCCGATGGGCTGGCGGGCGAATTTGCCAAGCGCAGACTGATGAAGGCCGGCATGGCTGGCGTGCAGCCTCGTGCCCATCAGGGGCTCGGCGTCACGATGTACGCCCAGGCCACGAGTCCGCTCCGCCGATATGGCGACCTCTTGGGTCACCAGCAGGCGCGGGCCGCGCTTGCCGCGGAATCGGGCCGGGCTGCCGCGCCGCCACTGGCCGCCGACGAGCTGTCCATGCGGCTCGCGCGGGCTGCCGCCGGCAACCAGGCAGTGCGCAAGGCAGAGCGGCAGAGCGAACTGCACTGGACCATAGCCTGGCTGATGGACAGACCCGGCTGGGAAGGCGACGCGATCGTCGTCCAGACCGGCTCAAGCGATGCCCTGCTGTATCTGCCAGAGATCGGACTCGAAACGAAGGTCCGCGCGGCGGGCATGCGGCTCAACGACACCGTGCGGGTCAGATTCCAGAAGGCCGACCTGGCGCGACTCGAGGTACAATGCGCCCTTGGCTGAGAGTCGCCGACGGACAGTTGACCACGGTCGCACGCTCATCTATGCTCTGTCCGTGACTGGACAGGAAGACGATCGCCTCGCGGCGATCATGTATACCGGAATCGCCCCATTCTCCGGGATGATGGAACGCGATCAGGCCAAGACGCTTGAGCTTGCGCGCTTTCACAATGCCATCGTCTACGACACCGTACGCCGGTACCATGGCTCGATCATAAAGGGCGTCGGCGACGCCTTTCTGGTCGACTTCGGCAACGGCGTCGATGCCTTGCGGTGTGCCACCGAAATTCAGGATGGCATATACGCCTACAACAAGCAGACCGCTGGCCAGCCGTTGCTGATGAAGATCGGCCTGCATCTGGGATTCATCAGGTTTCTTGAAGACGCAGCCGTCGGTGATGGCATCACGGTGGCGAGCCGCCTGCAGTCGCTGGCACATCCTGGCTGCATATGCTTCTCGCAGGACATTCTGGATCAGGTGATCGGCACGATCGACATCAAGGCCGAGAAACTGGGCACGGTTCCGCTCAAGAACAGCGCCGAGGAGATACACGCCTACGAGATGACCAGCGCGAACATCGAGTTCAGCCCTGACTACACGATAACGCATGCGCAAGGTGGCGCTCCGGGCCAGCAAGCGGGCCCGACAGACATGGCATCGGATATAGGCCGGGCGGTCGAAGGCATAGCCCGTGCGATCGAGCTGGGCGTCCACGAGTGGCAGCAATCCGCCACACAGCACGCGGGTTCGACCGGCCATTCCCGACACTACGATCGCACCCAGGAACACCTCGCACGCGCGACCATGAAGATCGAGCGGGCCGCCCGCAAGGTCGGCCGTGCGGTCGACAGGAAGCAGGCGATCAAGGCTGAGTTCAAACGGCATGCGGCCGAGGTGGCGACCGGTCGATGGGACGCGGAGCTCAGGGGTTCAGATCATTTCAAGCCCGGTGACGAGGAAATTGAATCGGACTTCATTCGATATCGCGATCGACTTGAGGAGAAGGCCAGAACATCGACGGCCGGTTTTGCGGGCAACGTCCTCTCGTTCCTGGGTGTCAACGCGGCGCTCTGGTACATCAACCTGCGGTTCACCCCTGAATTCATGTGGGCCCCTATCGTCAGCGCCTCCTGGGGCACCGGTGTCGTCAGCAATCTGTTTGCGATGGTTCGCGGCAGGTCGAAGGCAGCCGAAATCGATCGCATGCCCGAGCTCAAGCCCGCCGAGCTGGATGTCTACCGAAAGATCAACCGCGTCAGGGACAGCATGGCCATGCATGTCGCCAGCACCATCTCGGTTCCGCCGCTCTTGTTCATCATCAACAGGATCGTCTCGCCCGACGTCATGTGGGCCGTCATTCCTGCGGGAATCATGGCACTGAGCTTTCTGGGCCACCTGATAGCCTATCCAGGAACCCTCGGCGGTCTCAGGAAGAAGCTGCAGAGGATGCTGGGGGTCGAATCGTGGCGCGAACTCCTGAAGACGGGAGCGCGAACGGCAGCGGGGCAGGCGACGGGCGCGTACTCGCCTGTCTATGCCGAGGTTGCCTCGATACGTGACGAGATTGTCAGATCGATCAAGTCCGGCAAGGCCACCGATGCCCTGGGCAAGGACATGATCCCGACCCTGGACAAGTATGTGGACCAGGTCAAGCTGCTGTCGCAATCCGTCAACGAGATAGACGCGATCGTCGCCTCCATCCCGACCGAAGCGCTCAGGCGCGACCGGCAGGCCCTGCAGTCCAAGCGGGACGCTACCGACAGCGAGGCGCTCAGGAGCGAGTACGCTCGCTCGATCGGGGAAATCAAAAAGCAGGAGCAGGCCTGCAAGGAGCTTGAGACGCAGCGCGAGATGCTCAGACTCAGGCTCGGTTCGTCGGCCAACGCGCTCAAGCAGCTCAAACTGGATATGGCCAGGATCCAGACCCTTCCGGAGGCGCGCGAGCATCAGGCCATGGAGGCTTTGCGCCAGAAGGCTTCGGAGCTGACTGGCTACCTTGATGATCTGAAGACCGGATATGACGAGGCCTCGGCAGATCCATTCGCCGAGCTGGAACGACTGGCCGCCGAGGCCGATGCCCGTGACAGGCTCGAAGGCAAGAAGCCCGGTCGTTGACAGGGGCGGGCCCTTCGAACTAGTATCCAACGCGTCGGTCCGGTAGCTCAGTTGGATAGAGCGATTGCCTCCTAAGCAATAGGTCGTGGGTTCGATTCCCGCCCGGATCATCGTCAAAAAGGGCCGTCCCAGTAGGGCGGCCCTTTTTGACGTCGCGATTCGCTTCGGCGAATCGCGGATCTACTGCCGGGGCCGTCCCGGTAGGGCGGCCTTTTTAACGGCGCGATTCGACCGAACGAATCGCGCGCCTTGGCCCACGGACCAAGCACGCGAAGCTATGGGGTTGCCGACTGCAGAATCAGTATTCCTGGGTTTCGCCGCCCGGTCGAGGTGGACCCTTTATGACAAGAATCAGTCATCTTAGCGCGGCTGGCCAGGCACTGGATTCGGCAGGGCGGCCTTGTCCTTGGGAATCGGGATGCCCGCGAGGTCACCGATCACATTGACGAGCTGACCGTCGACTGGCAGGATTATCTTCGCGTTGTTTCGCATCGCTTCCTCGACAGCCTGCAGCTTCCTGAGCGTCTGGGCATTGCCCACGAAGAATTTGTCGGCGGCCTCGTTGACGAGCTGGATCGCCTGCGCTTCGCCTTCCGCCTTCAGGATCTCCGCCTGCCTGATGCCTTCGGCCTTCTTGATCTCGGCGCGCTTCTGGCCATCTGCCATGGTTTCGGTCGCGGTCGCGAAGTCGATGGCCGCGATCTTCTCGTTCTCGGCCTTGACGACCTTGTTCCTGGTCTCCTGGACATCCTTTGGCGGATCTATCTCCTTGAGTTCCGTGCGCACCACGTCGATGCCCCAGCTGCTTGTCTCCTCCAGCAGCGTCCGGAGCAGTTCCGAATTGATCTTGCTGCGTTCGCTGTTCGCGCTCTTTAATGTCAGTGTGCCGATGATGTTGCGCAAGGTCGTCCTGGCAAGGCTGACTATCTGAATTCGGCAATCATTGCCATTATAGATCGCGGCCTTGACGTTCGGTTCATCGGACCGTATGCGAAAATACACCTGCGCGTCGACGCGGGCATTGAGGTTGTCGTTAGTGATTACTTCCTGCGGCTCCGCATCGATCATCTGCTCGGTCGTATTGACGCGGTACATTTTCTCGATTCCGGGGAATATCCAATGGAAACCGGGCTCCGCGAAGCGACGGTACTTTCCGAACATCTCGATCAGCCCCCGGTGCGTAGGGCGGATCACCCGAATGCCTGAAAAGAACAGAAAGACGATGATGATAACGGCTGGATACAGAATTGTGGCAAGCATTTACATTGCTGGCCTCCTTAGGTATCTGGAAGATACCTAAGGAGGCACTCCGGGTCGATTCTCGCGGCAGAATTCGAATTCAGCGTGACCGCTCGCCCAGGCCGTGCCAGACGACGCCGAGCAAGTATGCCAGTTCATTGCTGCCGTTGCCAGGCAAATCGGCAAGCGGCTGGAACCGATCCTCGAGATTCAGGCTGAATTCATATGCACCTGCAATGAAGGTAAGGCCAACCATCGCACCGCTGCCTGAGGTCGCGGTGGTAACCGCATTGATGCTCGCCTGGAGATAGTCGAACTCATAGGCAGCGCGAACCGCCAGCCGTTGCGCCGGCCACCACTCAAGCCCCGGTATGATGCGGGCGGCCAGGATATCGCGGGCGTCGGTGCCTACCTCGCCGACGGTGCGCAGCGAAGCAAAGAGCGTCTTGTCGAGGAAACCTTTGGTCACGGCCGCGGAAAGAACGACAGGAACCGAGCCCTCCAGGAGTGTTCCGCTCTCAGCGAGGCTGAATCCGCCTATAGGCGGGACGACATAGAACTCCACCTGGTTTGACCAAATCAGTTCGAACTCCGCTTCGAGACTCCTTCCATCCTGGTACGCCAGGCCTGCGACAAACCCGTAATAGGCCTTCGCCGCATCGGGATAATAGTGGAATGGATTGCTCGTATCCGTATCGGCGCTCATGCTTGAATCGGCATATATCACGCCGGATGTAAGGTAGGCCGCCCTGGCCTGTACGCCGACGCTCAGGCCAGGCATCACGCGATAGCCGACGCCGAGAAGCGCTCCATAGCTTACATTGCCGGTGTCGATCATCGTAGCGGATTCCTGGGTCAGTATGAAATTATCTGGGGCAGGAGATGAAATGGATCCGATGTGACCGGCGACCTCCACCTCGGCAGAAATGCCAAAATCCTTGCCGATCGGTTTCATGAAACCTATGGCGAACTTTCCAAAGTCCTCGTAGTACTCGAGGCCCAGTATATCATCATGGCTCGTCGTGACGTTGAATCCGAAGTCAGGTATCGTACCGAGGGCATAGGTATTGGCGTTGCTGAACCAGCCATACACGGCACCCTGTTCCAGGAATCCGAGGCTGGCCGGGTTGTAGACCGGAGCAAAGCGTTCAAGGTCGACCTGGAAGCGAGGCGAGCTGCCGGTCAATTTGGCCAGGTAGTAGTTGATGGCGGCGTTGTTCGGGTCAATTTCCCTGGCTGCCTTGAGTTCCGTTACGGCTTCGGTCAATTCGCCCTTGTCGAAATGGTCAACCGCACGGGAGAAGCCCAGGATCACCGCTTCGAGGGATACCGCCTTCGTCGCCGGAACCGTGGGCGAACCGGATACGGGAGGCGCGACGGCGACATTCCCGCCAGGAGAGAGCCCCAGTCCAGCAAGTGCCGAAGCCGCAAGCTTTCGTGATATGCCGTCGTAGTCCGCCAGGGGGCCAAGGTTCTTGTCAAACCAGACTATCGCCCCGGTCTCGGTGCTGGTGATCTTGCAGCTGACCAGTACCGCGCTGTCCATGTCCAGGACCTCGCCTGAGAGTATGTAGCGGGCTGCGAGGAGCCGGCCAATCTCGAGCTGTTTCGAAGCGTCAGCTGCGCCGCTCAGGCTGAATTCCTGCTCCTTGAGTATCTCGTCCCGCGATGCGCGGTCTATCAGCTCGATGCTGTGCGAGGCCGCAAGGTTGACGGCGACCATCTCCGCAAGGCCCTTGCCTACATACTTCAACTTCGGGTTGTCGCTGCCGACGGAAAAATCGGTCACGGCAAGCCGTGGCAGGTCGGCGAAACAGGCCGTCGCGGCAATGAGCAATGCAGGCAGAAGCAGATATTTGTGATGCATGGGAAAATCCTCTCGTCGCAGGACAGTTTCGTGATGATACAGGCACCGCCCAGCGTTGTCCAGCCAAATATCAGCGCGGCGCCGATACCATATCGGCGAGGTACGCTATACTCGGCAGTATGTGCTTTATCCAGACAGGTTCGACTGCAGTTGTGCGGGATGCAATCGTCGGGCCGATTGGCGATCGGCTTCGTGAGCACAGGCCGGTGCTCTTCCTCGTCTCGGGCGGATCGACGGCAGGCATTGCGATCGCGGCCATCGATGCCTTGCGGAATCTATCCACGACCCAGGGATTCGATATGCGCGGCCTGTTTTCTGTCTCGTTGATAGACGAGCGGTTTGGGCCTGCCGGCCATGAGCACTCGAACTGGCGGCAGTTGCTGGATGGAGGCCTGCCGGTGGAATCGATTCGTACCCTGCCGCTGCTGCTGGATGCATGCGACGACCAGGTAGCCTTTGATTCCGCCGTAGGCAGATTCGAGGCCATGCTGGCCGACGCCGCCCGCAAGGAGACAAGCGGCGAGCTACTTATAGTCGGGCTTCTGGGCATTGGCGCCGATGGTCATACCGCGGGGATACTTCCGGGGAGCCCGGCCTGCGCCGAGAATGATCTCGGCCCTGCAGCGCCTCTCGCCACAGGCTACAAATCAGACATTCATACACGCATTACCATCACGCCGGCATTTTTTCAGTACCTTGATATTTCGATCGCATATGCCACGGGCACGGAGAAATGGCCGGCTCTTGCCAGGCTTCGGGAAACGCGGCCCATATGCGACCATCCGGCGCAGCTACTGAAGCGTGCGCACGAATCAATGGTATTCTGCGACAGGATACCCGGAAAAGCATGATACACTGATTGGATTTTACACGCAAAGGATGGTATGGAAACACTAGGCAGCACGGTGCTGGTCATCTTTGGCATCACCGGCGATCTCTCCAGGCGCAAGCTCCTGCCCGCGCTGCTCCACCTTGCCGAGGCGGGCATGCTGCCTCAGGAATTCCATGTCGTCGGCATCTCCAGAAAGGGCACGACAACGTCCGACATCATCGATGTCATCAAGGAGGGGGTTCCGAGTACAAGCGCCGCCTCCGAGGCCCTGTATGCCAGACTGGGCTCGATGATCACGATGGTAGACATGAACATGAGCGAGCCATCGGACTATGGGCGACTTGCCGTCGAGCTGGACAGGCTGGACCGTGCCGCGGGCCACCCGCTTCACCGGATGGTCTATCTGGCCATTCCCGCTACCCTCTTCGATACCGTCACGGCCCGTCTTGCCGGGGCCGATATCAACGTGCATCGTGATGGCGTCCGCGCGTGTCACCTGCTCATCGAGAAACCGTTCGGCTTCAACCTCGAGTCGGCCCAGGATCTGATAGGCCGGCTGGCGGAACGCTTCGACGAGTCGCAGATCTTCCGCATCGACCATTACCTGGCCAAGGAGACGGCGCAGAATATTCTGGCCTTCAGATTCGAGAATCCGCTCTTCAGCCAGAGCTGGAACCGCGATCATATCAGCCATATCATGATCACCGCGGTGGAATCGATAGGCATCGAAGGGCGTGCCGCATTCTACGAGAACATGGGCGCGATGCGTGACCTGGTGCAGAGCCACCTCTTGCAGCTTCTGGCGCTGGTCACGATGAACCAGCCGGAATCGATGAGTTCGGAGTCGATACATAAGGAAAAGGAGCGCATCCTGCGCCACATCGTGCCGCCGGCTCCGGAGCGGATGGAACATGACGCGATACGTGGGCAGTACGGCACCTATCGCGCCGAAGCGGGCAATCCGCAGTCGATGACCGAGACCTATGCCGCTATCCGCCTGTCGATCGATACCGACGAGTGGCGCGGTGTACCCGTCTTCATCAGGACCGGCAAGGCGCTGCGCGACAAGATCACCGAGATCACGCTGGTCTTCTCCGACCCGGCCAGTCCGGGCAAGCGCAATTATCTGACGATCAGGATTCAGCCCAACGAAGGCATCGTGATCGATCTGCATATCAAGAAGCCCGGGTTCGAGCACGCGATTGAACAGGTGCAGCTGGATTTCTGCTATACCGACAAGCTGAGCATAAGCCACCCGGATGCGTATGAGCGCGTGCTGGTCGATGCGATGCGCGGCGACCGGACGCTCTTCGCCTCGAGTGAGGAGGTGGTCTCGTGCTGGCGCATCAGCGAACCGATTCTGGATGCCTGGGCCCGGCCCGGTTTTCCGCTGCACCGGTACGGCAACCACAGCTGGGGTCCCGGAGCCGCGGACGCGATGATGGCGGAAGCCGGTGTGGAATGGCTGGCCGATACACACACGGTCTGTTCCATTCCCCACATCATTCCAGCCACCGGCGCCGATCGTACCTAGATCCGGTCCGGGTCGAGGGCGTGCCGCCAGTGTCCCATCCTGAACCAGATGCCGCCAATGGCAGCGGTCAGCGCATTGGACGCGAACATCGCTATCCAGATGGACAGCGGACCAATCGTGGTCCAATACGCCAGCGCGTAGGCAAGAGGCACACGGATGACCCAGAGCCTGAACACGGAAAGCACCATGATGACCCTGGTATCGCCCGCCCCCTGAAAGGCTCCGTTCAGCGGAAAATACAGGCCGAACATCAGCAGCGACGGACTGACCACCTTGAACATCAGGTCTCCGAGTCGCACCGCTTCCGGGTCAGACACGAAGAGCCTGACCAGATCGCCTCCATACAGCATCGAGAGCGCGAGCAGAGGCACCTCGAATAGCAGGACCATGAGCAGCGCCATGTGTACGACACGATCCGCCAGCCGCTCGTCCCTGGCTCCGATGGCGCGACCGACGAGGCTGGTCGTACCGCCCGCTATGCCATAGATCGGGATGTCGAACATGTTCATCAGCCTGTTGCCCACGCCGAATGCGGCGATCGCCGACAGGCCGAACATGTTGACGACACCCTGCAGCACGGTGAAGCCGAAGGCCGACAGTCCCTGGCCGATACTCGCCGGCAGGCCAATGCTGACCAGGAGGCGCCAGGCCTTCGGATCCGGGCTCATCGCGCTGCGGTTCAGCCGCATGCCCTCCCTGCCCCGCCGGAGCACGAGCAAAGACAGCAACGCGCCCACGGCCTGCGACACGATCGTCGCGATGGCCGCTCCTGGTACGCCGAGCGCTGGAACTGGTCCGAGACCAAAGATCAGAAGCGGATCGAGCGCCACATTGAGGCCAACGGCAACCAGGTGCACGCGTATCGGCGTGGCGGAGTCACCGACGGCGGTAAACGAAGACTGCAGCGCAAAATAGATGAAGGTGAAGGGTATGCCCAGGAAGATGATGCGCATGTAGGAGAGCGCGAAGCCATAGACGGCTGCTGGGGTGGCCAAGAGGCGCAGTATGGGGCCGACGACGGCAATGCCGAAGCCGGCGAGCACGAACGACGCCACGAACAACAGCGAGGTCATCTGGTTCAGATAGTGGTTCATCTTCACGGTGTCCCGCCGGCCCCTGGACTGGGCTATCAGCGTGGTGCCCGCACCGGAGAGTCCCGTCCCGAACACGGTCAGAAAGAAGACAATGGTGAAACCGATCGAGGGGGCGCCCACTTCCGCGAGACCAAGCCGGCCAAGGAAGAATGCATCGGTCAGGTTGTAGAGCGACTCGATTGCGCTTCCCAGCATCATCGGCAGGGCTATGGCCAGGAGCGTGGAGAAGACCGTCCGTGGACGAGCTGTCGCAATGGATTCGATATTCGATGTCTGACTCGTGGTGGTATCATCGCGCATTGGAACTGCATAGTACACGATTGCCTTGACCGCGCATATCCTGTCGGGTATGCTCCCGGCCATGAAGATCTGGCTCAAATATCTGATAGCCGCCGCGGTCGGTGCGATCGCGGGCCTGGTCATACCCGCCGGCGATGGTGCGGCACTCGATGCGCTCGCGGCCATCACCCTGAATATCGGGCGTTACATGCTGTTTCCGCTGATGTTCTTCTCGGTGGCCATCGCCTCGTTCGAGTTGCACGAAGAACGCAAACTCGCCAGTGTGTGGGGCAGGACGGCCCTGTACTCTGTCGTGACGGTGATTGGCTTTACCCTGCTCGGGCTCGCGGGGGCCTTCCTGTTCTCACCGGGCAGGATTCCGCTCACGAGCGACGCATCGATCCACGTCGATGCCCTGCCCGGCTTTCTGGGCATACTGGGCGCCGTGATACCAGGTGATGCCTTCGCGGCCCTGTCAACTTCCGGATTCCTGTTGCCCGTAACGCTGCTGGCGACCATCATCGGGCTCGGGTTCGCCTTTGACCGGACCGCGACAAAGCCCGTCGTGTCATTCTTCGATTCGATGTCCAGGATCTGCTGGCAGATCAACAGCTTCTTTGTGGAGATCCTTCCGCTGCCACTGATCATCGCGGCGGCGGCCCGCGCCTCGACGCTGGCGAGGACACAGAAACTGTCGACGTTCGGACCGCTCTTCATCGCCATTGGCATCGAGGCGCTGTTCGCCATATTCGCCGTGCTGCCTCTGGCCCTCTACCTGATCGACAGGAAGCGCAATCCATACAAGACGATGTTCGCCATGACGGCGCCGGCGATCGCGGCGCTCGTTTCGGGTCATGGATACGTGCAGGCCGGAGCCACGATCAAGCACCTGAAGGAAAGCCTGGGTATCCGCAGACGGTCGAGCGCCGTCTCGCTGCCTCTGGCGCTGGCTCTTGGCCGTGCCGGATCGGCCATGGTGACCGCCACCGCCTTTGTCGCCGTGCTCAACTCGTATTCAAACCTAGGGCTGGGTTCAGGTGCGATACTCTGGATGATAGCCGTCGTGCCCATAACCGCACTGGCACTTGGCGCGGTTCCGGGTACCGGCCCCATCGTCGCGCTGGCGGCACTCTGTGTCGCGTATGGCCGCGGTTTCGAATCGGGATATGTCCTGGTCGCGCCAGCCGCCATGCCGATGGCGCTCGTCGCTACGGCCATAGACACGATAGTCTCGGCGTGCATCGTCTCCGCCATTGCCGATGTCGATGGGCTTGCCGAGCCAAAGGATCTGCGCCATTTCATCTGATTAGCGAAGCATGGCTTTGATTGACTTTTCCACAGTCCGGCTCTAGAATCGCCGGATGAGCTTAAGCACCATCCTCACGAACGAGACCGTAGCCGTTGGTCTGCAATCGCGTGATAAACACGGCATAATCAATGAACTCCTCGACATCCTCGTACGGGCAGGCTCGATAACCGACAAGCCAGCCGCGATGAAGGCCATCATGGAACGGGAAGACAAGATGTCGACCGGCATGAAATACGGCATAGCGATACCGCATGGCAAGACCGATACGGTACCATCACTTGTCGCCTGCGTCGGCATATCGACCGCGCCCATTCCGTTCGACACGCTGGACGGCAAGCCCGCCCGCATATTCATCATGACGCTGTCTCCGCCGGAGAAGACCGGACCGCATCTGCAGTTTCTGGCGGAGGTGAGCCAGCTGTTCAAGAGCGCCTCGAGGCGCGATGCCGCCATTTCGGCACGGACACCGGCCGAGTTGCTGTCGATCATCACCGCGAAGTGACGGTCGCAGGCATGAAAAAACCGCCCTCCCGTGCCGGGATGGGCGGTTTTCGCTTTCTGGTGGGGTCTGGTACGCTTACTCGATGATCGCCAGAACGTCGGAGAACTTCACGATGAGGTGATCGGCTCCGTCAATCTTGATCTGGGTGCCGGCATACTTGTCATACATGACCTTGTCATTCTTCTTGACCTTGATCACGTCGGTATCGGTGCCGATGGCGATGACAACGCCGGTCTGGGTCTTCTCCTGAGCGGTCTGCGGGATGATGATGCCGCCGGCGGTCTTGGTGTCGCCCTCCTGGACCTTGATGAGTACGCGATCGCCTAACGGGTTCACTTTCATTTCGTATCCCTCCTGGAACATGTGTGAGTTGTTGTAACGATTACCACGAGAATGTACTGAAAAGCCATGCGCAGGGTCAAGGAACCCGGCATCGTTTCGCATGGCAGGACTGGCCGACGCACTCATGAATTTCGTACATTATCAGTCGGAGGATACGATGCCCCGAAAGAATGAGAACTGGAATTCCAAAAAGCCTCAGAAGCCCGTCAAAGGTGGCCCATTGCCGCCGATGGAAGGCTGGAAATACTCTATTGGATACATATTCGTGGCCATTGTCGCGATAAGCCTGTTCAACTGGTTCATAGCATCTGCCGACAGTTCCGTGGTTCCGTACAGCCAGTTCAAGGAACTTGTATCGTCCGGCGAAATTGTCAGGATCGACCTGGATACCAACTACTATACCGGCTACACGACCAGGGACCCGCAAAAACCGGGACTGCCGTTGCAGCAGGACCAGAAGCGCATCTATAAGGCCGTGCCTGTCTACGATCCCGAGTTCACCAAGCTGCTCGATGCCAAGGGTGTCACCTATGAGGCTGTTTCTCGGGAGGGCAATGCCGTGCTGAGCTTCGTGCTCAACTGGGTGCTGCCATTCGGCCTGATGTTCTTCCTGTGGCGGCTTTTGCAGAAACGCATGACGAACATGGGCTCGAACGTCCTGTCTGTGGGCCAGAACAAGGGAGTCATCGTCGCAGAGGGCGATGTAAAGACCCGCTTCCTCGACGTGGCCGGCGTGGATGAGGCGAAGGAAGAACTGGTCGAGGTCGTCGATTTTCTCAAGAATCCAAGGAAATACACCGACATCGGCGGCAAGATTCCCAAGGGCGTGCTGCTGGTCGGCCCGCCGGGAACCGGTAAGACACTGCTGGCCCGCGCGGTGGCAGGCGAGGCCGGCGTCCCGTTCTTTCGCATGAGCGGTGCCGAGTTTGTGGAGATGTTCGTTGGTGTCGGCGCGGCGAGGGTGCGTGACCTGTTCAAGCAGGCCCGCGAGAAGGCGCCGTGCATCGTCTTCATCGACGAGCTCGACGCGATAGGCAAGAGCCGCGTCAACGGCGTGATGGGCGGCAACGACGAGCGGGAGCAGACCCTGAACCAGCTGCTCGTCGAGATGGATGGCTTCGACGCGACGAGCGGTCTGATCATACTCGCCGCCACGAACAGGCCCGACGTGCTTGATCCCGCGCTGCTGCGCCCCGGACGGTTCGACCGGCAGGTCGGCGTCGACCGGCCCGACATCGTCGGCCGCGAGGCGATACTGCTGATCCACGCCAAGTCGGTGAAACTCGACTCGGAGACCGACCTGAAGAAGGTCGCCCGCGCAACCCCTGGATTTGTCGGCGCGGACCTGGCGAACATCGTCAACGAGGCCGCCCTGCTCGCGGTGCGGGCCGGACGCAAGAAGGTACACCAGCAGGACTTCGAGAAGGCCGTGGAGAAGGTGATGACCGGACTCGAGAAGAAGAGCCGTGTCATGAACCCGGACGAGCGCCGCGTCATTGCCTACCATGAGGCGGGTCACGCGATCGTCGCCGCGTTTACCGAGGGCTCCGATCCGGTGCAGAAGGTATCGATCGTGCCCAGGGGATTCGGAGCGCTGGGATTCACGCTGCAGGTGCCGATAGAGGATCGCTACATTGTTACCGAAGACAAGCTGCTCGGCGAGATCGATGTACTGATGGGTGGCAGGGCTGCCGAGGAACTGACCTTTGGCAAGGTATCAACCGGCGCCTCCAATGACATTACCAGAGCCACCGACATAGCCCGCCGGATGATAACCGACTACGGCATGTCCGAGCGGTACCGCAACGTCGCGCTGACCAAGCGTGGCGCCGGCATCATGGGGCCCTCGGCGGAGCAGGTGATGACACGCGAATATGGAGAAGACACCCAGCAGTACATAGACGAAACGGTGGCATCGACACTCGCGACCAGGTACGATACGGCGAAAAAGGTGCTGGTGGAACGCCGCGCCTTGCTTGAAACCCTGGCAGATGAGTTGCTCGACAAGGAATCGGTCGACGAGGCCCGTTTCAAGGCAATCATCGCAGCCGCCTGACCGGGAACGTCTAGACATATAATACAGTAAGCGATACAGTCATGGTGACGCGCGGCACGCCGCGACAAGGAGTCACCATGCTGTCTACCATACTGCTTGCCCTGTACGGGCTGGTCCTGCTGGCCATCGCGCTGGCAAGCCTCAAATACGCCGATTCACTGGATAACTTCCTGGTGGCCGGCAGGTCGCAGAAGAAGGTCCTGATTGTCGCCTCGATGCTGGCCTCGACGATCGGCGGTGGCATCACCATCGGAACGGTCACCCGGGCCTGGAGCATCGGTTTTCCGGCGTTCTGGTTCGTGGCGGCCGGCGCCATAGCACACTTCGCGCAGGGAGCGTTGCTGTCCAGGAAGGTGCGCGAGACCGAGGCCGTCACCCTTCCCGACCTGGCCAGCAGGCTGGTCGGCCCATCGCTGGGCACCCTGACGTCACTGATCGTGCTGGTCACCTGGGTGGGCATAGCGACCGCCCAGTTCGTGGCCGCGGGCAAGGTCATCGCCGGCATTACCGGCATCGGCCACCAGCAATCGGTCATCGCCGCAGCGGCCTTCCTGATCGTGTACACGCTGATCGGTGGCCAGAAGTCGGTACTGCGCACGGACCTGTTCCAGTTCGGCTTCCTGTCCATAGCCCTGTTGGCAACGCTGGCCTGGCTGTTCCTGGCCACGCCGCCGGCGGCCGGCAGCATCCATATCGAGGTATTCAACAAGCAGTTTGGGTTCCTCGACCTGCTGTACTACGTGATCGTACTGGGCGGCTCGTATTTCATATGCCCGATGATGTTCTCGCGGCTGCTGTCGGCCGACACGCCGGCAAATGCCCGCAAGAGCTCATTCATGTCCGGCTTTGGCATGCTCGCGTTCGCGCTGGTGATTACCTTCATAGGACTGTGGTCACGGGCCTCCATCGCCGACCTGGGTGGCATGGATCCGCTCAACTTCATGGCCCACAGGAGCGTGCCTGGCATCCTTGGTACGTTGCTGATATTCGGCCTGCTGGCCGCCATCCTGTCGACCGGCGACACCGTGCTGCTCACCGCGGCCGGGGTGCTGCAGCATGACCTGCTCAAGCGCACGACGGTCGCCGGCGTCAGGCTCTGGACCGCGATCATCGGCATCGTAGCCGGCTCGATAGCGCTGTTCCAGACCGACATCATCGGGATACTGATCAAGACCTACAACGGTTATACCGCGGGCATTGTTCCGGCTCTGTTCGTCGCCATTGTGCTGTCGGGCAAACGCCGGCTCGATCCGAAGCTGACGTTTGCGGCAATAGCCGCCGGCTATGTCCTGGGCCTTGCCGGTAGCTTCATGAACGAAGGCTCGCCGGCCGCCAAGCTGCTGCCGATGGCCGGTCTGGCCGCCTCTGCCATTCTGGCGCTCTTCGCCGCGTATGGAAAAGGCAAGCCCGTAGCTCGGTAATTCGAGTAGCCGGTGTTTCGGTGGCAGGCCGCCTGCCACCGACCACTGGCCGCTGATTACCACCCGCACGGCACCCGTCCAACATTCGACCAGGTTCTATCGCCGACATATTGACAGTTTTTGTCACATAGGACATGCTCTGATCGTGACATTACGCTAAATAATGTCAAGGAGAAGCACATGGCAATCATCGTGACAGGAACCGGGGCCTTCATCCCCAAGAACCGTGTTTCAAACGACGACCTCGCGAAGCGGGTCGATACCAACGACGAGTGGATTCGGTCCCATACGGGCATCGGCGCACGCCGATTTGCCGATGACGGCATGGTAACGAGCGATCTCGGAACCGCTGCCGCGCTGGCCGCGCTGTCCAAGGCAGGCAAGAAGCCGGAAGATGTCGACCTGATCGTGGTAGCGACCGCTACCGGAGACTACTGGGGCTTTCCGTCGACCGCGTGCATCATTCAGGACAAGCTGGGAGCGGTCAATGCCGCCGCCCTCGATGTCAACGCCGGGTGTACCGGGTTCATATACGGCCTCGATGTCGCCGCATCGATGCTGCAGATGCCAGGGCGCAGGGTGGCCCTGGTGATCGGCGCCGAGACGCTCTCCCGCATATCGGACTGGACCGACCGAGCCACCTGCGTGCTGTTCGGCGACGGCGCCGCGGCCTTCGTGCTCGAGCGGCGCGATGAGGTGTCAGACCGGGGCATTCAGCATTCCTGGCTCCGCGCCAAGGGTTCCGGAGCGAAGAGCCTGTACCTGAGCCAGCCCGAACGCACCAGCACGTTTGTTCGCGATGGCGACTACACGAAGCCGCCTGCCATCATCATGGATGGCAAGGCCGTCTACATGTTCGCCGTCAAGGCCATTACCGACACGATAGAGGCGCTGCTTGCGGAATCGGGCCTGAAGATCGATGCTTTCAAGTGGATCGTGCCGCACCAGGCGAACGCCAGGATTGTCCAGGCGGCCGCAAAACGGCTCGGCATTGCCGACTCGCAAATTTTCATGAATATTGAAGAATATGCGAACACCTCGTCGGCATCCGTGCCCATCGCGGTCAACGAACTCGCGGAGAAGGGCCTGCTCAAGCAGGGCGACCTGGTCATGGTGATGGGCTTCGGCGCCGGTCTGACCTACGGCGGCACCATCATCCGCTGGTAAGCCGACATACAAAGGAGCTGAATATGAAGAAAGCAGTAATTACCGGCATGGGCGTCATCAGCCCGATTGGCAACGACATCGATACCTTCTGGGCCTCCATCAAGGCAGGCAAGAGTGGCATCGGCCCGATCACCCGCTTCGACGCCTCGGGCTTCGACTCCCGCGTGGCAGGCGAGGTCAAGAATTTCGACCCCAGCCAGTTCATGGACAGGAAAGACGCCCGCAAGATGGCGCAGTTTACCCAGTTCGCCGTTGCGGCGGCGGTGCAGGCCTGGAAGGAATCCGGCCTCGACACCGCGACGACCGCGATGGACCGTGTGGCCGTCGTGCTGGGCAACGGTATTGGCGGCATCGAGATTTTCGAGGAAAGCTACAAGAAGCTGCTCGATTCCGGCCCATCCCGGATGTTGCCGCTGACCGTACCGCTGATGATCACCAATGAGGCCGCCGGCAATATCGCCATCCATTTCGGCATCAAGGGCCCGGCGATCACGACCGCCACGGCCTGCGCCTCGGGTTCCGACGCCATTGGGCAGGCACTCGACATGGTGCGACTCGGACGTGCCGACGTTGTGATAGCCGGTGGTACCGAGGCTGCCATCAGCCCGTTTGCCGTGGGCGGCTTCTGCATGCTCAAGGCGCTGTCCACCGCGCACAATGACGACCCGGAGAAGGCCTGCAGGCCATTCGACGCCGCCCGCGACGGCTTCATCATCGCCGAAGGTGCCGGCATATTCGTCGTCGAGAGCGAGGACCATGCCAAGGCCCGTGGCGCGAAGATCCTGGCCGAGCTTGCGGGCTATGGCGCCTCGTGCGACGCCTACCACATCACCGCGCCGGAGCCATCCGGCGATGGCGGTGCCATGGCCATCAGCCGCGCCATAGCCGATGCCGGCATCAAGCCGTCCGAGATTGCCTACTACAACGCTCACGGCACCAGCACCCAGCTCAATGATCCCATCGAGACCCAGATGATCAAGAAGGCCTTTGGCGATCATGCCTACAAGATGAAGGTCTCGTCGACCAAGAGCATGACCGGACACATGATAGCCGCGGCCGGAGCCGTGGAGGCCATCGTCTGCGCGCTCGCGATCAGGGACGGCTTCTTCCCGCCGACCATCAATCTGGACAAGCCCGATGAAGCCTGCGACCTGGACTATGTGCCGAATGTCGGCGTGAAGGGTACGATCAATGCGACCGCGAGTGGATCGCTCGGCTTCGGCGGCCACAATGCCTGCATCGTCATAAGGAAGTATTCATGAAGGTGAGCGGCGCTGAAATTGAGGAAATACTGCCCCACCGGGCGCCGTTCCTGTTCGTAGATTCGGCCGAGGTCGGCGAGGATGGCAGCATCACGGCCAGGCACCTGTTCCGGCCCGACGAGTTCTTCTTTGCCGGCCACTTCCCTAGCTACCCGGTAGTGCCTGGCGTAATCCTGATCGAGACCCTGGCGCAGGCGGGCGGCGTAGGCGTCAACCTGCAGACCGGGCTCAGGGGAATCTACTTTCTTGCGACGGTGAACAACGTCAAGTACCGCCGCCAGGTTAGGCCCGGTGAACTCTTCGAGATGGAAGTAACGACGCTCCGCGGAAGTCCCAAGCTCATAAAGCAGTCAGGCAAGGGCTACGTCGGCGGCGAACTCGCGGTCGAGGCCGAGTGGCTCTGCATTGCCGGTTCCGAGGATGACTTTCGATGACACCGATGATCAGGGGCAATATTTGCCTCAATGCGCATCCTGTCGGCTGCGAGGTGATGGTCAGGAGCTGGATTGACCGGGCCACGGCCGCGGGTCCGCAGATGCTTGCCACGGCCGGAGCCGCGGGCAAGCGCGTACCGCGGGCCGTGCTCGTGCTTGGATGCTCCACCGGCTATGGCCTTGCGTCCCGCATAACCGCGGCCTTCTCACTCGGCGCCACCACGTTCGGCGTTTCGCTGGAACGCGGCTCGAGCGAGAGGAAGCCAGAGACACCGGGCTGGTACAACAACCGCGCCTTCGACGCGGTGGCGAACGCGGCCGGACTCGCTTCGGTCACCTTCGACGCCGACGCCTTCTCCAACAGTACGCGCGAGCAGGTCATTGCCCGCGCCAGGGCGGACGGACTGCGCTTCGATCAGGTCATCTACTCGCTGGCGAGCCCCGTCCGCGTCGACCCCGCCACCGGCATCATGCACCGCTCGGTGCTCAAGCCGATCGGGACCGCCTTCAGCGGCCGCACCTTCGATGTGGTCACCTCCGAGATGCGCGAGGTGACCATACAGCCAGCCACCGACGATGAGGTGGCTGCGACCGTCAAGGTGATGGGCGGCGAGGACTGGGAGCTGTGGATCAAGGCGCTTTCGCAAGGTGGCGTGCTGGCACCGGGCTGCGAGACACTGGCCTACTCCTACATCGGCCCGGAATACACCGCGACCATCTATCGCAACGGCTCCATTGGCCGCGCCAAGGAACACCTGGAGCAGACCGCGCACAATCTGGCCGCATATCTCGGCCAGTCAGGCGGCAACGCGTGGGTCGCCGTCAACAAGGCGGTGGTCACGCGGGCCAGCGCCGTCATACCGGTTGTGGCGCTCTACATCGCGGCCTTGTTCAGGAGCATGAAGGATCTTGGCCTGCATGAGGATTGCCTGGACCAGCTGGTACGGCTCTATCGTGACCGGCTCCTGGCAGCGGGACCCGTTCCTGTCGATGCCGAGGGTCGCATCAGGATGGACGACTGGGAGATGCGGGACGACGTGCAGCGCGAGACCGCGCGGCGACTCGCGGCGGCCAGCGAGCAGAACCTGAACCAGATCGTCGACCTGGCCGGATTCCGGCACGATTTCCTTGAAGTACACGGATTTGACATGCCCGGCGTCGACTATGACGCCGACGTGCAGTTTCGATAGGGCCTTCGGCCAAGGATGATGCATTTCAAAATAGAGACAGCCCTGGGGAGCCTGACCGCCAACCCTCGGGCCTGATAGCGGACCTGCCGTCCGCCGCGTTATTTGTTGGATCGCAAGGAGGAACAAGGAAGGGCATTGTACTCATTCCCAACGGATACCCGCGCCACCCACAATGGCGTGGATCGCGCCTCCGCGATGGCGCGAGGTGCCTTCGGGCACCGCCATGGCGCCGGACTGCGGCGCCCGTCCTTCGAATAACGCGGCGGTCTTTTTCTTCCCTCACCTCCCTCACCACCCTTTCCGCGCATGCAGATGCTTTCAGCCTCCATCCATCAACGCGCTGCGCTTCCTGGGCGGAGCCATAAAAAAATCGCCCACGGCGAAGCCGCGGGCGACAGGCACGAGTCACAGCCGGACGTCAGTCGACGTGCAGAATCTCCTTGTAGTGCTTCATGAGATATGCACCCTCGCTCTGGATGTACGAGGCATGCGCTTCGGCACGCGCAAGCATCTTCTCGATGAAGCTCTGGGCCACCAGCAGCTTGCGCTCGGAGTGGCGGGCGTCCCGCAACAGGAGCCACGATATGATGATGTCGGTCGCCATCTCGACGAGGCGCCTGGCGTGAAACGCCGTCACTTCATCACTGTTGGCTTCCTTGACGTGCAGTATCGACTTCTCCAGCATCATCCGCGCCTTCTGCGCGTCCTTGAGCAGGCCAGCAGGCAGCGCGCTCCAGTCCTCTGACGCATACTCGTCCATCGCGGCCGTCGCGGTGCCGGACATCACGGCTCCGATCGCGGCGACCACCTGCAACTGCGTGGTGCCTTCATAGATGTTCGTGATGCGCGCGTCGCGGTAATGCCGCTCCACATTGAAGTCCTTCATGAAGCCGGTGCCGCCGTGAATCTGTATGGCGTCATATGCCACCTTGTTCGCCGTCTCGGAGTTGTAGGCCTTGGCCATCGGCGTGAACATGCCGGCCAGGCGCGTGTACTTCTTGATCTCCGCCTTCAGCTCGTCGTTGCGCTCCGGGTGCCGTTCGACGGCGCGCTCCATGCCTTCCTTCAGGTCGACGATGCGGGCGGTCTCGTACAAGAGGGTGCGGGCAGCCTCAAGCGCTATGCGCATGTCGGCCAGCATCTCGTACACGGCGGGCAGCTTGATGATGGGGCCGCCGAACTGCTCGCGTTCGCGGGCGTATTTCTCGGCCTCCCGGTAGGCAACCTCGGCTATGCCGACACCCTGGGATGCGACCGAAAGGCGGGCGGAGTTCATCAGCCACATCGTATACTTGGTCAGACCGCGGCCGCGTTCCCCGACCAGCTCGGCCGGTGCGTTGTCGAACTGCATCTCGCAGGTCGGTGAACCATGGATGCCAAGCTTCTCCTCGACACGGCGGATGCGGGTGTGCTTGTCGCGTTCATACAGGAACAGCGACAGGCCGCGGGCGCCTTCACGGTCCTCGCTGCGCGCCAGCACGAGCCCGATCCGTCCGCAGCCGTTGGTGATGAAACGCTTGACGCCGGAAAGGAGCCACTTGCCGTCGGTGCCCTGGGTCGCCTTCAGTGTTACCGCCTGCAGATCGGAGCCGGCATCCGGCTCGGTCAGGATCATCGCCGAACCTTCCGCACCGTTGGCCAAGAGCGGTATGATCCGCGCCTTCTGTTCCTCGCTGCCAAAACGTTCCAGCGTCTCGCCTATGTCCTGCTGCAGGCCGAGGTTCAGAAACGACGCGTCGCCGCGCGTGAATATCTCGCCGCACATGGTCATGATCGTCAGCGGAATATTGAGGCCGCCATACTTGCGCGCAAAGGTCATGCCGGTCAGCTCGGCCTTGCGCATCATCTCCCACGCCTTGAGGGTGGCCGGCGCGAACTCGACCTCGCCGTCGACCAGCTTGACGCCGGTCTTGTCGACCTCTGCGGCGTATGGCGCCATGTATTCCGCGGCTATCTCGCCTATGATCTCGAGAACGCGGCGGTAGCTGTCCTTCGCGTCGGCGGCATCCTTGGGGGCATGCGGGAACGCGCCGGCCTCGGCGAAGTCATCCTCGTACAGCTTGATGATGTAATCGAGGTCCATGGTCTCCAGATGGAACAGGAGGTCCTCGTTGTCGGTAAAGAAGTTGTCCATGGGTATCCTCCTACGCCTTGTTCTTGTACGCTTTGATGAATGCCGGGATGACCTCTTTCAGGTCACCGACGATGCCGTAGTGCGCTATCTGGAAGATCGGCGCGTGCGGATCGGTGTTGATCGCGATGATCCGTGACGATTCGGCCATGCCGGCGCGGTGCTGGATGGAGCCGGAAATGCCGCACGCGATGTAGAGCTTGGGCCGTACCGTCGTGCCGGTCTGCCCGACCTGGTGGGCCTTGTCGACGAGTCCGGCATCGACCGCTGCGCGGCTCGCGCCGACTTCCGCGCCAAGCGCGTGGGCCAGCTGGACGATCAGATCGAAGTTCTCCTTGGTTCCGGCGCCGATGCCGCCGGCCACGATGATCTGCGCGCCCTTGAGGTTGACCGTCCTGGCTTCCTTGACGCACTCGAGCACCTCCGACTGGAGCAGCTCGGGCCCGACCTCGGCCTTGATCTCGACTATTTCACCCTGGTAGCCGGGCCGCTGCGGTGTCAGCTTCATCACGCCCTCGCGGACGGTAGCCATCTGCGGCTTCTTCTCAGGCGAGACTATCGTCGCGATGATGTTGCCGCCAAAGGCGGGGCGAATCTGGTACAGGATGTCCTTGTACACCGTGCCGGCCAGCTCGTGGTCACCGATTTGCAGATCGGTGCAATCGGCGGTCAGGCCCACCTTCAGGGCGCTGGCTATGCGCGGCCCCAGGTCGCGTCCGGTCGTGGTCGCGCCATACAGCACGATCTGCGGCTGCCGGTCCTTGATCAGGTCGACCATGAACTTCGTATACGGCAATGGCGTGTAGTGTGCCAGCGTGTCGTGGCTGACCCAGTTGATCCTGTCGACGCCGTAGGGCAACAGCTTCTCGGCCTGCCCGCGGAGATCCTTGCCCAGTATCGCGCCTTCCACGCCGACGCCCAGCCGGTCGGCCAGCTCGCGCGCCTTGCACAGCAGCTCTATGCTCACATCGGCGACCGTCCCGTCATCCTGCTGGACGAACACCATGACATTGTTCTTCTTCACGTGTCTCTCCTGTGGGATCAGCCGATGGTATGGTCGGCGATGAGTTCGTGGACGAGGTGGCCAATCGCCTCCTCGGTATTGTCAATCATCCGTATGTCCTGTGCCGTCAGCACCACCGAGTCAATCTTCTTGACCTTGGTAGGCGAACCGGCCAGGCCGCAGGCTTCGGGGTCGGCCTTGATCGAGGCGATGTCCCAGAGCACGATGATCTCGTCGTCCTTGCAGGCGCTGGCGTTCATGTAGCACTCGTCGTAGCTGGCGCCATTGGTTGCGGCGGCCACCGCGTTCTTGAAGGCCATCACCCGGCGCGCCGAAGGCGGCCTCGGCGCAAAGCCCTCGTCGGTGAAGGTCAGCAAGACCGGCATTCGTGAGCGGATGACCTCGTACCCGCCCTCTATCGAGCGGCGCGCCGTTATCTGCTGCTTCTTCGCGTCAACCGTCTGGAAGCCCGATACACAGGTGATCTGGTTCATGCCCAGCTTCTCGGCCGTTTGCGGCCCCACCTGGGCGGTGTCACCATCGATAGCCTGCCTGCCGCAAAACACCAGATCGACCGAACCGATCTTCTCTATGGCGCACTTGAGCGCATACGAGGTGGCCAATGTATCGGCGCCCGCAAATTTCCGGTCCGATATCAGGGCGACGAAGTCTGCCCCGCGGTACAGGCTGTCCTTGAGCACCTGGGCGGCGCTCGGCGGCCCCATCGTTATCACATTGACGCGCGTATCCGGGTACTGGTCCTTGACCGTCAGCGCTGCTTCCAGCGCGTGCAGGTCTTCCGGATTGAAAATGGCCGGCAACGCGGCGCGATTGACTGTTCCATCGTCCTTCATGGCCTTGCCGGTCACGTTCTTCGTGTCCGGAACCTGCTTGACGAGCACCACGATATTGAGGCCCATCGATCCCTCCTCTGCTTGTCTTGACAATCGGTTTTGATGCCGCGCCGTCCCGCCTCGCAAGGCACGGGATGCAACGACGTGACATAATACTAGAAGATGTCAAGAACTGCAAGACAGGGGCTTGAGTCCTGCCATATAGAATTTGGTGGATTTTTGACGCCGTTCGAGGACATTCCCAAAATTCGTGACATACTATCGAGTAGCAGAGTTCCAAAAGTCCTTCTTCATGGAGCACACTATGAAGACCTTGAAGTTTCGCCTGAGACGCTGGGTAAATGCCTTCTTGGTAGCATGGCTAGCAGGCTCTGTTCCGCTCTTCGCGCAGGGCACGGATCTGACAGCCTACTATTCCTACCCAATTGCGATTGGCGCCTCGTTCTTGGCATGGCAGCCCCTGGGTTCACTGAATACAAGCTACCAGATCTCTGATTTTTCAGGCATGGTGGAAGTCCCAATCCAGACCCTGCCATTCCTGAGGCCATTCGCGTCAATCGGTATCACGCGTTTCGATGGTCTTGATAAGGACTTCCCAGACAAGTGGGATCATGATCGCTACTATGGGTCACTTGGCGTGCATGTTGCCAGCAGGTTTGCCCGCAATTTCGAGGTAGGGGCCTCGGGTTCTGCAGGTGTCGCCGAGGCAATCTTCCCTAATATCGACCCATCTGGAACCGTTGGATCGACGTATCTGATGGCAGAAGGACGAGGCATTTTCTGCCTGAACCCATCGTATGCATTCAGTATCGAGCTGAACCCGGCACTGCGCTGGCAAAAGTCGCTATCACCGCTCACCCTTTACGACGGACTCTTCTTCTCGATGGGATTTTCCCTGGGCTTCCGCTTTGGCGAAGATCCGGATTCGGCACGTTCACTCATCCGCAGTCTGCGGCTATCCGATGCAAGACTCGGTCCAGCGTATCCAGCGATGCGAGGATACTACGCGGAAACAGGCTTGGGCGAAGTCTCGATCGAGAATTCAGAGAAAGTCGCGATTACGGATGTGCAGGTTCAGTTCATGCAGCCGGGTTACATGGATTCACCGACACTCTCCACTACTATTTCTCGAATACCGCCACAGGGAAGTGTGACAATCCCTATCAAGGCTGTGTTCAGTGACAAGATATTTTCAGGTGAAGGGGCACGCAAGGTCACCGGCGAGCTGATTTTGAGCTATTTGCGCTCCGGAAAACCGGCGGAGCAGCATCTTCCGGTCACCTATGAACTCCTCGACCGCCGGGCTATTTCCTGGGACGACGACAGGAAGGTTGCCGCCTTTATAACGCCGCAAGATTCTGCACTGAAGAATTTTACCGCTCATCTTGGGCGAATTTTCCGCGATGAGATCCTGCCAAACTGGAATCAGCCAATCCAGGTTGCCATGCAGACTTTCTCCGGGCTTGCGACACTCGACCTACTCTATCAGGAGGATGCTTCCTCGCCCTTCACCAAGGTGAAGGGCTCTTCACAGGCAGTAGATCTAGTCAATACCGCCCGAGAGACCCTGGCTCGTCGGTATGGCGATTGCGACGATCTAACCGTGCTGTTCTGTAGCATGCTGGAAACCCGCAACGTGGAAAGTGGATTCATAACGGTTCCTGGCCATATCTTGCCAGCATTCAACACCGGAGTACGTGCTGCTGATTACGCATTGCTTCATCCGGATCGTTCGATGACAATTCCAGTCGACGGGGAATTATGGATTCCCGTCGAGGCAACCCTCTTGAGCAGCAAGAGCGGATTTCTTGCGGCATGGAAGCGTGGAGCCGAGTATTGGACTGCGAATGAGGGCACTCGTGCCTTCAACTCTGCCCGCAAGGCACAGCTCACATTTGGTCCAATACCTCTTGAAGAACGAGATCTTGGTTTGCAGTATGGCGACATGAAGAAGACCGTCAGCCTCTACGATTCTGCGGTTGAAGAACTCGGGAATCTGATTACCAGGTCTTACAAGGCCTTGGCCGAGAAATCCGGCAACAAGCAGGATTTCAACAAGCTGGGCATCCTGTCCGCATCGCTGAACAGACTGAATGACGCTGAAGACGCGTTCTCTCGCGCCCTGAGACTCGATGCGAAATTCTTGCCTGCGATCGTGAATTTGGGCAACCTGCAATTTCTGCGCAAAGAATATTCGAAAGCAGCCTCAATCTACAAGAGCGCTATCGCGCAATCGAAGTCCGCCGCACTGCCCAAGACATCGCTCGCCCTGCTCATCAATCTTGCCCGCACCTACAGCGCGCTCGGTCAACCCGCGCTCGCCAAGGAAGTATACAGTCAGGCGGTGAACATCGATCCTGAGCGAGCACGGGAGTTCGCCTACCTTGGCGGAGCCGATGGATCCACAAGCCGAGCGGCGGAGGCATCCACTGATGGCAAGGTGCTGTTCACCGACGAGGAGTAACATGATGCAAGACGGTTCAAAGCATGCTCTGATATCCTTCGTCGCAATCATCTTCTTTGTAGTATCGCTCTGGTCGTGCGCTTCTCCCATGGACGCTACGGGGGCTCGAAGGCTTGAGGATACGGCCTACCCAGCAGTCGTGATTTCGTCACCTCTTGAAGGAGCGATATATGGCCAGACGGTTACGGTTACCGGCATAGCGAATGACGATGGGGCGCTCGCCGCTCTTTCCTATACCGTCAAGGGTGTCCTGGGTACGCTTGCAACGGGGACGGTTCCCGTTGAAAGCGTGGCAATCAATGGTGCTTTCTCATTCTCCTTCGACACGGTTTCATTCACGGGTCCGATATCTATTGAGGTTAGGGCTGAGGACTGGAATGACAATGCCTCCATCGATTCCGTCCTGCTTGCCGCCCCGCCAAGCGCACTCTCGTCGTTTACAGTCAATTCAGATTCGAAAGCCGTGGATATCTCCTGGGATGCTGTTCCTGGAGCCACCCAGTACACCATACGCTGGGCCCCGGACGGATCAATTCCGTCTAGCACCTTTGGATCGACGACAACAACCGCCAGCCCCGGATATCGAGTGGACAATCTCGAGAATGGCAGGTTATATACATTCCTGCTTGCCGCAGAGACTGCCTCAGGGGACTTCTACTCATCATATGAACAATGCATACCGCTCTCGCCATTTACCCTCGCGCCGATGGTCGAAGGGTCATATGGTTCCGTCAGACTTGAATGGACACCGATCACTGGATCGTCATTGTTCGAGGTCTGGCGAGCGGACGCGTCTGACGGAACCTATGTGAACATCTCCGGGCTCGTCACAAATACCGCGTATGCCGATAGGGCCGTCATAGAAGGATCAACGTACTACTATAAGGTTCGGCCAGCACTGGAAGGCGCTCCACTATCGAGCTGGAACGCCGGCTCGCCCCAGATCATTCCCGTTTCTGGCCAGCGGACGACGAGCATTGCGACCAGCGCGGCGACCGGCAAGGTAGCAACCTATGCGGTCGGAGGTTCATGGGCATATGTCGCGGCCGGTACCGCCGGTGTGTTTGTCTTCGATGTTTCAGATCCGCGATCCCCCTCACTCGCGACTACCGTCGCCACGACCAACGCCAAAGACCTCGCCATAGCAGGCTCGCGACTCTTTGTCGCAGATGATTCGTCGGGTGTACGCGTATTCGACTTGTCGTCGCCAAGCGCGCCAGTGCAGACCGGGGTGTATTCTGGCATCACGGCGACTTCGATCGGTGTAGTCGCCCAGTCGAACAGGGCTTATGCTGTCAACTCGGCCGGTGGGACGAGTGTCGTATACCTCGACGTCTCCGGCGCCGGAAATCCCACATTGAAGTCTACCTATTCCAATGCGAACTACACGTTCAGGGATGTCTCGGCCGTCTTCTATTCATCAGCTTATGATTTCATCTACCTGAGCTACATAGATTCTGCTGACTCGGTCGGAAAAATCGCGGAAATGTATTCGATTTCAACTGCACTGACCTGGTATCGTGTATACACGTATACCAATTATAATTTCAGCACAATGCTGGTGATGGGCGATTATGTGTACGGACTGGCGAGCTACCAGTTCGATCTCGAGCCGCCACCCGAGTATTCGCTGTTCATGCTCAGCAGGTTCCCTTCCAGCCTTGCGCTGGTCGGCAAGACCGCTGCGGATCAGTCTGGCTACGCTGCAGATCTGCAATATGACAGCGCTACCAAGAAGGTTCACGTCGTCGACGGCATCGGCATCAAGAGCTATGATGTTGCGACCCCCTCATCAATAGTCCTCGATGAATCAATAAATACGCCCGGCTCGCCAACGGGTATCGCGATCCTGGGCGATTATGCGATGATCGGCACCGGTACCCGGAGCTTCCAGACCTACGATCTGCGCTCGCCGGTCGCCCTGACCCAGAAGACCGGCTTCAACCCAGGCTCCGGGCGTACAGGCATAGCTACCAGGGGTGGCCGGGCGTACGCGGTCGGGAACAGTCTCTTGAATGTCATCGATATCGCCAGCCCCGAATCCTCGTTGCCCTCGCTCGGGCAGGTCGCCATAGCGGGAGCCGTCGATGTAGCCATATCAGGAGACTATGCCTTCGTTGCGGCGGGATCGAACGGTCTCAAAGTCGTGGACATGGCAAACGAAACCGCTCCAAGCGTCATCGGTGCGGCCCTTCCGGCTTCCGGTACCTTGAGTGCGGTAGCGATCAAAGGCGACTATGTCTATTGCGCTGGTTCCGGCAGCCTTGAGATATTCGACATATCGGACCCATCGACCCCGCTTTGGAAAGGTTTCATCGATTCGGAGGGCATGGGCATGCACGACGTGGCCATTCGTGGCTCCCGGGTATACGTGACCGATGGAGCCTATTTCCAACCGAATAGCCTCAAGATCGTCGACGTGTCCGATCCTGCAAGGCCGACCCTGCTCGCCCGCGCTACCACTGGGGCGATCACCATAGGTCCGGTACGCGTCAATGACAAGTATGCGTTTGTAGGCGACAGCCTTGGCAGCGGAGTCTGGGTGGTTGACATTGATCCGGACAGCGGAACGTATCTGGCCGAGTATGGTCCGGCTGATACCGATCCTGCTAACAACAGCAACACGCACGGAATCGCCCTCTCGGGCGGCTACCTGTTCGCAACCGACTCGGAGAGCGGCTTCGCGGTTCTTGACGCATCCAATCCAAAGGCATGGGAACACGCCGAACCAAACACCGGCTTCATTGTGAAGACATTGGATTTTGGTGTGAATGGAGGAGACTTGTCAATAGAAGGCCGTTACGCATTCATTGCTGACTCAGTCTATGGAGTCCGCGTCATCAGACTATTCTGACGAGCGAGCATCCGGAGTGATGAATGCCCTTGCATCGAGGCGCGGAGCCTCTTAGAGTGTCTCGGATCATGCCATAGAATCAATTCCGCGTGTCCCGGAGTGTCTTCATGAACCTGCTGTTCCTCGACCTGGCCGACATCGACTCACCCCTGCCCCGCTCTGACGAGCGGGTGCGGCATGTGCTCAAGGTGCTCAGGAAGGGCCCGGGTGACGAACTGGCGGCTGGTACGCCCGATGGCATGCTGGGCACGGCGCGGATAGAGTCATGGGACGGGCAGGCGATGCGCTTCTCGTTCCGCGCTGAACGCGAGGCTCCGCCCTTGCGGCCGATAACGCTGTTGCTGGGCTTTCCGCGGCCGATTCAGGCCAATCGCATACTCAAAGACCTGTCATCGCTCGGCGTCGGCCGCATCATGCTGTCCGGCACGGAGCTTGGAGAGAAGTCATACTTCCAGAGCGACTTCTTCAAGAACAGGGAGTTCAGGCGGGCTCTGATAGAAGGCGCAGAACAGGCGGCCAACCCGCGGTTGCCGCTGGTCGATACCGCGTGGAGCCTGGCGCGAGCCCTCGATGCGCTGCTCGATGGAGACGGCGGCGCCATTGGCGGGCTGCGCTGGGCCTTCGATCCATACCGCGCGGGAAGCGCCTTCGGCACGGCAGCCCTGCCCGCGGCGACGGCCGACGATCCACTCGTGCTCGCGATAGGCAGCGAACGCGGCTGGACCCCGGCCGAGCTCGACCTGCTGGCGGAGCGCGGCTTTGCCTTTGCCAGCCTGGGCACCAGGATTCTGAAAACCGAGACAGCCGCCATCGCCGCGGTCTCGGTCGCCCTGGCCAGGCTGGGGTATCTATAACCCATTTTCGCCCAAATAATAGTTATTCACCTTTCTTCCCTGCATTGGTGAAGTCCGCATGCTATACTTACTGAAAATGGATAGGGAAAAGTCGCGGACGCAACCGCTCTGCACCTTCTGCTAACTGGCGTACCACATCGAGTCGCGGCCCATTCCATGACCATCCTGCAGACTGTCAGCCGGGAGCGTGTCATGCGTTGGAACAGATCGTGTACCTTCTTCATCACCATCATGGTGCTGGCCGCCGTCGCCTCCGGCCAGGAGAAATCGGTTCTGGCGCTGGAGCTGACTCCGCAGGTCAGCATCCCGGTCGGCAGGGATGTCGACGTCTACTCGATTGGTGGAGGCGGCAGCCTGCAGGCCCGCTGGAATCCAACGAGGTCGGGTCTCTTCGGAGTGGAACTCGGCGGCGGTGCAAGCCTCGTGCCCGTGCTGGTAGCCGATGGCAAGCCGGTATCCTCGGCCCTGATGAGCCTGTACTGGCCGCAGGCCGGGTTCAGTATGCGCATCAATCCGACGGGTTGGCTCACCGCGGGCGCCCACGCATCGGCGGGCTATTTCTTCGCGTCGATCGATGCGCCACTGGCCACGTCGAGCGGCTCCAATCCAATGTTCGCCGGCGGAGTCAATCTGGACTTCAACCTGTCAAGGACGCTGAGCCTGGGGCTTGGAGCCGAGTATCGCAATTTCCTGGGCCTGTACAACGATGTATCGATACGTCTGGGCACCACCTACCACCTGCAGCCCGCGCGGCAGGCATCCAGATACCGGCAGTACAACGATCTTGTCATCACGCAGGTACAGCTTTCACCGGTCTTCCCGGTGCTCTTCAAATACTACGATGAGCATCCGGTCGGCACGATCACCGTCATGAACAAGGGCAAGATTCCAATAGAGAACCTGCGGGTGGACTTCTTCGTCAACCAGTACATGGATGGTCCCAAGGCCTCGGCCGAAATTCCGTTCCTCAAGGGCGGGCAGGAGGCGCGGCTCGACGTGCTGGCGCTCTTCAATGACACGGTGCTGGGAATATCCGAGGCGACCAAGGTCCAGGTGACGATGGTCGTGATGGCGACCGTTGCCGGCGAGCAGTATGGCTTCGAGCGAGCCGAGACGCTGCGAATCTACGACCGCAACGCCATCAGCTGGGTGGATGATCGCCGCGTGGCCGCCTTCGTCACCGCCAAGGATCCATCGGTGATGCGCTTTGCCAAGAATGTGTCGAGCGCAGTCAAGGGCGCGGGTCCGCAGGCCTTTCCCGATTCCATGGTGCTGGCCGCCGCCCTGCATGACGCTCTGGCAGCGTATGGCATGAGCTACCAGGTCGATCCGTCGACGCCGTATACGCAATTCTCAAAGAGCGAGTCCGCGATAGATTACCTGCAGTTCCCCGGCCAGACCCTGCAGTTCAAGGCAGGCGACTGCGATGACCTGTCCATACTGAACGCAGCCCTGCTCGAGGCGTTGGGCGTGGAAACCGCCTTCATCACCGTGCCTGGCCACATCTACATGGCCTTCTGCCTGGGGCTGCCCTCGGCCGACGCGGCCAGGCGGTTCCAGCGCCCCGGCGATGTCATAGTCGTGGGCGACAAGGCCTGGGTTCCGGTGGAGATAACGCTGACCAAGGAAGGCTTCCTCAAGGCCTGGGAGACCGGGGCGGAGGAATGGCGGCAGGCCGGCGCCGAGGCGCGGCTCTACCCGGTCCACGACGCCTGGTCGCTATACGAACCGGTAGGCTTCTCCGGTTCCGGGTCATCGGAGCCACCGGCTGGCAGCATCGTGCTCGATGCCTTCCGGACGGACCTGGCCCGCCTGGTCGACCGCGAGCTGTCCCCGCAGGAGGCGGCACTCAAGGCACGGCTACAGACGGCTCAGGATGACGCCAGGTTGCTCAACAGCCTGGGTGTGCTCTATGCCCGCTATGGGCAGACCGACAAGGCCCAGGCGCAGTTCAAGGCGATCCTGGCCAAACGCGAATATGTCCCGGCCCTCGTCAACCTGGCCAACCTGCGCTACATGGCCGCCGACATGGCCGCGGCCCGCGACCTGTTCGCACGCGCCGACAAGGCTCAGCCGAAGACACCGCTCGTGACACTGGGTCTGGCACGGTCCAGTTACGAGCTGGGAGACTACGCGGCCGCCACCCGCTATCACGCGGCGCTCAAGGCGCTCGACGCGGCACTTGCTGCCGGCTACTCGTACCTTGAGGCCGGCTCCTCGGCGGCAGCGGCGACGCGTGCCGCCGACGCGGAGAAGCCGCGGAAGGACATCGTATGGAGCGAATGAACCAATTCCTGGCGGCGATCGCCGCGGCCTGCCTCATCGCCATATCCGGCTGCACATTCGACGATCTGCCGATGAGAAAGGGCATCGAGGACCTGGCTGCTTCGTATGAGTGGCAACTCAGCCAGGAATTGCACGGCGGCAACGCGGGCGATCTGTTCGGTGCTTCCGTCGCCATGTCCGATGGTTATGCGATAGTCGGTGCGCCGGGCGCCAGCAGCGCGGCAGGCGCGGCCTCTCTATACTGCCGAACGGGAAATTCCTGGTTGCCATCGCAGACGATACAGTCAAATACGCAGGTTGCCGGCGAACAATTCGGTCGCTATGTCGCGATTTCCTCCAGTGTCGCGGCTGTTACATCGTCCGGAACTGGGGAGGTGGAGCTATTTGAACGGAGCGGTTCTGCCTGGTCACATGCGGACATAGCAAGCTACGGCGGGTCGTTGGGGTTCGGATCGTCACTCGACTGCTATGAAGAGTATGTCATAATCGGAGACCCTTCCGCCGCCAGTTATGATGGATTGGTCCGCGTCTACCACAAGAATATAAACTGGGGATCTTCTCTCATTACGGCACCTGCTGCTGCCGCAGCCGAGAGGTTCGGGATATCCGTCTCGATTTCCGGCAATTACGCGGCGGTCGGAGCGGACAAACATGATTCGTCCAACACCGACAGCGGCATGGTCTACATCTTTCAGAAGAGTGATACGAATACCTGGATTCAGGTTCAGACACTGACAGCGGCGGACGAGCAGGCGAACGGTTATTTCGGCCGCTCGCTCAAGCTGCGGGGCGACACCCTCATCGTCGGCGAGCGAGGGACCTCCAAGGTCCATTTCTATACGCTGGTTGGAAGCGTGTGGACATATGAAGGCAGTTGTTCAACCAGTGGCATTCTCGTCAATGACGAATTCGGAACGGCGGTAGCCCTGGCAGATGGCATCGCTGCTACCGGAGCATATGGGAAGGACAGCAATGCCGGCATCGTCTATCCCTTCGCACTCGATAGCAGTACCTGGCAGATTGACGGCGTTCCCCTCAGTGCCGCCGGACGCCAATCCGGGGACTATTTTGGCCAATCGGTAGCGATGATCGATGGGTTCATCCTCATCGGGGCCTATGCGGACAGCAACGCCAGCGGCACCAATGCGGGATCGGCCTATGTCTACCGGCGCGTGCAGATCAGCGGGGAGGGAGCCGAATGATGACCAAGCACAGCATGACCATTTCCATTCTTGCGATGCAACTGTTAATCTGCCACACCTCGCTCTTCGGCGATACCGCGACGTATACCGGAAACGACATGACCATAGACTTCTCCATCCCCGGGGGAGCGGGTGTCCATCAATGTGCCATCGCCATCGACACGAACGAAACCGCAATCGATCCGTCGCTGCTGACGTACATGGTCTCAAGGTCAGGCACGTCGAATACCTATACATTCGGAGCCATCAATACCGACATGAGCCGCAACTGGGACCTGTCCAGCAATGCCAATGACGATTCATTGGGCATAAACCTGCACCTGACGAGCGGCCTCGATGCCGGCGATGGCACAAGGACGATGTTGTTGGTCATCACCGCCAATCCTGACACCATGCTTGACAAGGGTCTCTTCTCCGTTACCTACATCTGGCATCTTTCCATATCCGATCCCGGCACTGGCATTCATTCATATTCAGTTGCAGCGTCGGCGATGACCGGTACGGGCGCCGCGATTCTGCTTCCTGAGATCAACATCAAGGACAGTAGTGGAAATCTGAGCGCAGGCACTGGCGTGTATGATTTCGCCGGTGTCATCGCCGATGGCAATGGGGGGATCGCCTCGCCGTATCATGAATTCACCATTGAAAACACGGGCAGTGCCAGCCTTGTGCTCACCGGCGTTGCCTTGAGTGGCGCAGGTGCAGGAAATTTCGATCTTGATAGCAGTAGCATGCTCGCGACAGTCGATCCCGCAGCCACAACCAGCTTCACCATCCGGTTCGATCCTCTGTCGATCGGAGCGACCTCAGCCACCGTCACCGTCGGCAATAATGACATCTTCGAATACGAGTATTCTTTTACGATTACCGGAAATGGAATGGACCTCGCTCCGACCATGGCCGTCAGCCAGGGCACGACACCCATGCCCCATTCGACTGGTAGCTACCTCTTTGACAATACGGTGCGGGGAGCGAGCACGCCTGTTCCCTTCACGGTCGTGAACACCGGAACCGGTCAGCTGCAATTCACCGGAACTTCCCCGGTCTCGCTCGGCGGGGCCAATCCTTCATCGTTTGCCATCGTCTCCCAGCCGGATGCCGCGACCGTGGATCCGCCTCCTGCGACGGCATCGGCCACCTTCATTATTGCCTTCACACCGCAGGCCACGGACACGGGAACACGGAATGCCAGGGTACTCATCGCAAGCAACGACCCTGCGCATCCGAGCTATTTTTTCGATATATCGGGCAAGGTCAAGCCCACCGGGTATCTCGAACCGCCCACCGGGCTTCATGCCGAGGCGGGTGGTTCCGCGGTCTATAGCGGTGAAGTGCCCTTCTCGCTGCCGTTGCATGCCGCCAGCATCGGCGCCGCGGAGAACCTGAAGTGGGACATCACCGACGCCACCGCCAGCGGTGACATCTATGAGACCATCACGGCCACAGGAGTGACCGCCCAGACACTGCGCTTCGAGTCTCCGGAGTCGCGCACGATACATTTCAAGGCAATCGCCGCCGATGGCACCGAGGGCGACGTAACGACGATGACCATAGTCGCCTATCCGAACGAGGCGGTCGCGTTCCCCCGATACCAGGGTCTGCCCTTCGACAACGAGCCGCCGTGGATCGATGGAACTCTGTCTGGCTGGGATGATCACCTGAACCCTTCGGGTTCCGGCGCCGCCGATGTCGTGTACGGCGAGAATGGCTGGCGCGGTGCCTTCAGCATTCCCTTCAGCGACGGCACCGAGCCGGATGCGCGTATCGATCTCGTGCGCTCCAGCGACAGCCTCTACCTTGGCATCGACGTCAACTTCGACGACACGCTGACGGCGGAGGAGCAGATATTCATTGGCATCGGCAAGGATGCGGGCGCCCGCTTCGATGAGGCAGGCAACATCGGTCTCCTGACCATCACGCCATTGACGAATGCGGTCACCCTCAGCCAGAAAAGCGCCATGGGCGGCTGGGATGTTGTTGCCGCACCGGCAGGCATGCAGGTGGCGCACAAGCCGAGCACCGATGGAGATCCTGCCCATTGGACTGTCGAAATCAAGTTACCCATTGGTCCGGGCACGACGCCATCCTGGCTCGACCTGGGCAACAAATTCCTCTTCTTCGCCCGCATCAGGCGCTTCGACTCCGGCTCCGGCACGTATTCATCATTCACCTGGCCCAGGACCATACCGGCAACGATTGCCACCCCCGAGACTATTCCTGACTATTGGGGAACCGCGAACCGTGACGATAGCCTCCCGAGCAATGGGCTGTACTTTGCCAGCTATGCGGCTCTGGGCGTTCGGGCAGACCCACTCGACGTTCTTGCCCCACTGACCAGCACAATCCTCTACACCGACCCTGCGACAGGCACCAACACGGTGACAAACCGGCTCGTTGCCCGCGTTTCCAACGACGCACAGCGCGCGACACTGGCGGCCGATGGCACGGTCAGCCATGAATATCTTGCCGCTCCGGATGCCCGCGTCACATTCAAGATGGCCAACTGGGGAGTCCCTTCACCCGACGCACGGTACTGGGCACCGATTGTCGCGCAGCCCAGTGCCGATCCTGCCGCGCAGACGGCCAACCCGACGGCCCGGCAGGTGGTACCGGCCGCAACGGCGCTGGGGCCGGGCACCCTGGACTACATCCTTGACTGGAGGCTGGACGCCGCCCAGATCGCCCAGTATGCGCCGGGAACCGTCGCGGTCAACGGACTGGACAGACGGCACCAGTGTTTGCTCGCCGAGATAGACTCCAATCCCGTTACGATGCCGGATGCCGCGGTCAACGTCGTGTCCAAAAGCATCTACCGCAACATGGATTTCGGCGCGCAGAACCCCGGGCCCGAGGCCTTCTCCTCGCAGGCGGAAATCAGCGCCCAGGGTCTGGAATCATTCATAGCCGATCTTGAACTGCGCAATGCCGGCGAGCGGCGAATACTCCTCAGGATATTCACGAAGGGATGGAAGAGCAGCCGGAACACCCTGGGCGCGCGGGACAGGAAGCTCGCGCTCGACACAAGGCGAAGCGCGCCATCCATACGCTATCTGCCCGAACTCCGTCGCTATATCGAAGACGCGCCGGGGACCATTTCCTTCATCGAATACATCGTCAAGGCCTATGTGTTTACGGGACGAACGTTACGGAGGAACAACAAGGACTTCGAGGAGGTATCGCCAATAGGTTCCTATGGTTACGTGGTCAGGCACCTGAGTTCCACCGAGTCCTGGGATTTCCACATTGAGGGCGCCCAGCGGATCGATGACCGAACCTACATCATCACGATCAAGACTCAGGGGACGACCGCGATCACCGATCATGTGCGAGCCATCGATCCGCCGCGATGGAGCTTTGGCTTGCTCGGCGGGGCTGGCTATGGCATACCGAACTCCGGAACCTTCACGGCACCGGGCGCCGGCGGGGCCCTGTCGGCTTCGTTCAACGTGGGGCTCGATGAGTTGAACCGGGACTATGCCCTTGCCGCCGATCTTGGGTATGACTACCTGCCTGGTTCTGGAGGAGCCGACCCCTGGCGCTCCTGGTATCTTGCGGCTTCGTTCAGGGCGGGCTTCCCGTTCATGCTGCAGTGGCTACGGCCGTACCTGAGCGTCGGCGCCGGAGTCTTCCAGGATGCTTCTTCGGATGTGCTATGGGGCGCCGCGCTAGGGACGGGCCTCGATATTGCAGTCTCGAGACCAGTTCATTTCCGGCTGGGAGCCGATTTCATTGGGACCAAGACCACAGCCCTGCTCCACCTGAGCGCTGGTCTGGTCTACAGGCTGTTGCGATAATATTTGAATACGCGGGAGTCAGCGCCTATACTTCAATCATACGGCGTTGCCGTTGCCAGGCGGACATGCGCGTGTTGCTCCTTCAGGCACGCACCGGTTCGCGGCCCGTGCGCAGTGTCTTGTCGACGCGGATAGCGTCGTTCATCCATACGACGTGGCGTTCGTGTCTCCGTCCGTGGCGCCAGGTCGGCCATGACGGGGCACGACGCCGAAAGCCGGGCTGCAAATGCTCTCGGGCATGATGCTTGCCTTGTTCCTCAGTTGCGTAGCACCGCTATGCGCACAGCCGACGGCCGATGTTCCGGTCATGCTTCACATATATCCTGAGGGTACATCGGCGCTGGACGGTGCGCCGGCAGAGGGCAGCACCGGAAGCTCGCTCGAATCGGTCATCCGTGGTGCCATCGATCTGGCACTCGTGCGACATGGCTTCGTGGTGGCAGAAGGCGCTGCGGTTCCGAACGGACAGCCCTCGTATGAATTCGAGCTTTCGGCGGGATATGCTCTCGATATGGACCGCGTCATACTGAAGTTCGCGCTGTCCGATGCCAGAGCGTTGATGGCCACAGAGGCGGGAACGTTTGAAAGGATCCTCGATCCCCGGTTCGACCAGGCCCTGGGAGCGTACGTTGAGGGTCTGCTGATTCCTGCCGAGCGTGAACTGGCGCTGCGGCCGCGGGTGCCACCGGCGCCCCCGGTGCCGCCGGTCGCCATCGCGCCGCTTACGCCAGCGGCCCCGGAGGTCATTCCAGACGAGCCCCAGGGGTTCGCTTCGCCGCCGCACCGGTCGAGTGGCTTGCAGACCGGCCTCGGCGGCTTTGTGCCGCTCGGCAGGGCCGCCAGCTACTTCAGGATGGCGGTTCAATACCAGACAGGATGGGATGTTCCGCTGGGACGGGACAGGCGCTGGAGCGTGGGAGCCGAGGCGGCCTTCATACCATTCCCGCTCGATGGCCAGGAGCTGGCCGACGCGGGCAACCTGTTCACGATGGTATCCGCCATCGCGACGCTTCGCTTCGCCACCATTGGCTACATGTCGGCATACGTTGCCGCTTCGGCCGGCCCGGCTCTTGCGATCATGCACGGTGCCGGCTCGGCCATCTATACCAAGCTCATGCCGTTCGGCACCGCCGGTCTCGGCTCGGAATTCCGGATTGTTGGCAGGTTCAGCCTGAACCTTGAGGTCTCGTCGGTCGTCTTCCTGGACACCGTGGCCGGTTCCATGGCGTCCATCTGGGGGCTTGTGCCAAGCCTCTCGCTGATAATGGAGCTGTAAGATGAAAGCCCGACCCGCCATGTGGTTGCTGTGGCTATCGATCTCGCTGCCGGTGCTGTTCCTGGCACTGGGGTCATGTACGCAACTATCCGTATTCCAGATATGGGATGATCTGCTCCAGGACCTGACTCCCAAGGCACTCGAACTGAGTCCCTCACTGCTGTCGATTCAGGTGGATCAGGAGGTGACCATCAGCGCAACGGGCGGCGTTGCGCCTTATGCGTTCAGCATGCTCAATGGCGAAGGCTCGCTGTCGACGATTGACGCGGCCACGATGAGGTATTCCGCTCCGGCGAGCCCGACCGTGGCCATCATTCAGCTGCGTGATGCGGCGCAGGTCCAGTCGACAGCCATTCTTGTCGTCACCGCCGCATCGGTGGAACCGCTCCGTATCCTTCCTTCCGTCGCGTCGCTTGAATATGGCGAGGAAATCGACTACGTCGCCGTCGGCGGCATGGCGCCGTTCTGGTTCAGCATCGTATCGGGACTGGGCACCATCGACGAGTCCACGGGTCTGTATGTCGCTCCCGGAGGCGATACCGACGCGATCGTGCGTGTCGATGACTCATCCGGTCAGTCCAATGAGGCAACCGTCACCGTCAGAGCGGCGCTTCCCGCCCTGGTCATTGATCCGACGACGCTCGTGCTCGAACAAGGCAGCTCGTACACATTCTCGGCAATGGGCGGAGATGGAACATACACGTTCAGCCGAACGGGCGTCGGGAACATCGATGCCTCCAGCGGACTGTATTCGGCCACGGCCGTCGGTTCCGCCACGGTCAGGGTCGCCTCCGGACTCGATTCGGCGGACGCGGACGTCACCATCGTAGCCACCGCCAATCCGACGCTGGCTATCGTGCCGGCTTCGGTCACCCTGGTCCTCGGTGGCAGCGCCTATCAATTTCAGGCAGTCGGAGGCGAAGGTCCATACGAATTCTCCATGCAGCAGTCAGTCGGCGGCTCGATCACGCCGGACGGACTCTATACCCCGGCAACCGGTACGAAGCTCACGCGGGAGTACATTCGGCTGCAGGATTCCCGGGGCATCTCGAAGACCGCAACCGTCACGCTCAAGACGAAATGAGCGTTGCCGTCACCGGAGCAGCAGTTGCAGCTTCTCCAGGAGGCGCCTGATATCAGGATCGATGGCTGCGCTGCCGAAACCGCCCGCAGCGGAGCCGACGGTCAGTTCATCGATCAGTCCGATTGCTTCTGCGATGCCCGCGCGGCGACCATCGGCCCGATACTCGGCTTCCGACTCGATGAAGAATCGGTCAAGTCGTTCAGCCAGCCCAGGATATGTGGCCCGGACCGCCTCCGAAGCGATGATGGAGCGGGTTTCGACCTTGGCCTCCAACAGGTCAAGTTTGCCGGCCAAGGCGGTCGGATCATCGATCTGATGGTCCGTGGGCTGCCGATAACGCTGCAGCGCCTCCTCCAGACGGTTACGGGTGGCGAGCCTGGCAGCTTCCGCCTTCTGCAGCCGCGCCATCGAAGCGGTCGCCGTCAGCACATCATGCCGCAGCGCCGCGACCGTGGCATCGCGTTCGAGCGCAAGGCGACCAAGTTCTGCTTCGAGCCGCCCGACCTGCGCCTGTGATTCGTCGTACCGGCGCGCGAGATCCTTCTGCGCCTCCTGCTGGGCCTTTCCCTGCGCGGTCAGCCGCTCTATCTCGGCGGCCAGCGGGTCGGTACGCAGCCTGAGCTCTTCGCCGAACCGTGACTGGGCCGCGGCAAGCTCCTCCTCGCGCCTGGTCGATTCGGCCAGCAACTTCGCGCCGTAGGCATCCAGTTCGCTGTTTCGCTGGACCTGAAGCCGCGTCTCGAGCTCCTGCACGCGGGCCTCGATGACCGCCTCCGACAGGCCGGTCCCGGACAGCCTGCGCTTCTCCGCATCGATGGCTTGCTGCAGTTCTGTCTGGAGCTCGTCGGCTCGGCTCTTGACCCTGGCGTCAAACTCCCTGCGCAGCGACTCCCGTTCCGACCGCACCTTGTCATATTGCGCCTGCAGGCTCTCGATCTCCGCATCACGCTCCTGAATCTGGACGTCGGCTTCCTGCCTCAGGGCCTTGAACAGGCCCGACGCCTCTTCGGATACGGCCGTTGGGTCCACCATCCGGCGCTCGCCCACATCGTAGAGGCGCGGCACGATGATGACAGCCAGCGCCATCATCACGAGCGCGCCAACATTGACCAGTGCGGGCAGCACAAGACCGCTCGCGCCAGCGGAGCCGGACGCGACAAGTGCGGCTCGGCCGAGCCTGACATGCTCCTCGATTTCTCTGAGGATCTCATCGCGCTCATCGGTCGGAACGACGCCAACATCGTCCGGTGATGGTGATTCCTTCCCGGTCGACACAGTGTCCATGATTGTACCTTCGCACCAAGTGTAGACCCACAGTCGCGTTCTTACAACTGAATCGATTTGACCCGGCAGAAGAGCGGGCTTATGCTTCTGGCAGCATCATGCGAATACGAACCAAGATCGTGCTGTTGGTTCTACCACTGCTGATCGCGCCCCTGGTTGTCTCCGGGATCGTGTCGTCATACGCGGCACGGAACGGCATTACCCGGGTGGCGGTGGAATTCCTGCGCTTCAAGGCCGAGGAGATCAGAAAATACGCCGGGCAGCAACTGGACATTCTGGAGGAGAACAACCTGTCAGGCGACGCTCACTTCATGGCGCTCGCCAAGAAGGCGGTCGAAGCGTATGCCGCCGGCACCATCCGCGAGCCTGGCGAGCTTGTCGTAGCATTCGAGCCTTCGGGAGCCATCGGCATGAGCAGCTCGAAGCTGCATCCAGCGGCCGATGAGACCGCGACCATCCTGACCTTGATGCGCGGACACCGTGAAGGCTGGGTGCGCGTCAGGCTCGATGGCATCAACCGGGTGGCTGAGGCCGCATTCTTCCCCGGCTTCGACTGGTACGTCCTGGTCAGCGAACGTGAAGACCGGTTCTACGCAACCGTCAACGAGATACTCGACCGCAATTCGATCATCATCATCGCGTCTGTCATCGTCACCCTCGTGCTGATGGCGCTGTTCTCCAGCTACCTGACGAACCCGGTACGGCACCTCGAACAGACGATGACCACGGTGATGGAGACGAACGATCTGGGCATACGGGCCGAGATCAAATACGCTGATGAGATAGGCAGACTCGCGGCCAGTTTCAACGGGATGGTTTCGGCACTGTCGGATGCCTATGCCCAGATCAAGAACTACGCGCTCCAGGCGGCGCTATCGCAACGGCAGGAGCGCAGAGTCCGCAACATCTTCCAGAAGTATGTGCCTGTCGATGTCATCGAGCAATTCTTCAGCCGTCCGGAATCACAACTGTCGGGTGATGAACGCGTGCTGACCGTGCTCTTCAGCGATATCGTCGGCTTCACCGGAATTTCCGAACGGCTGTCGCCGTCTGAGGTTGTCGACTCGCTCAACCACTACTTCGAACGCATGGTGGAGATCATCATCGACTCGCGGGGCATCGTGGACAAGTACATAGGCGACGCGATCATGGCCTTCTTCGGGGCGCCTGTGTCCTCGGGGCATGACGCCCTCGATGCGGTCGGCGCATCGCTCGGGATGATCGATGCACTCGACGAGTTCAACCGCTGGCAGACCGCCAAGGGTCGGCCGCCCTTCCACTGCGGCGTAGGTCTGAACCACGGCAAGGTGACCATTGGCAACATCGGCTCGGAAAAGAAGATGGACTACACGGTCATCGGCGACATGGTCAACATCGCCTCGCGGATCGAGGGTCTGACGCGCATCTATGACGAACCGCTCCTCGTCTCCTACCCGGTCTACCTTGAAGTGCATGCCCACTTCCCCTGCCAGTTCATTGACAAGGTCGCCGTCAAGGGCCGCCACAACGCTGTTACCGTATTCGGGGTGCGCCGCGAGGCCGGCGCCGTCCGCGAGCAGGCTCTGCATGCCTACCACGAGGGCATCAGACACTACTACGAGCGGCGCTTCGACGAGGCGAGCCGCGAATTCGGCGCGGCACTGCGGCTGCAGCCCGACGATCAGGCGATGGCCCTGTTCGCCCGTCGCAGCGCGGCTCTGCTGGCCGATCCGCCACCGCACGACTGGGACGGCGTCATCGTGATGAACGAGAAGTAGCCGCGCTGGCCACGCTGGTCCGCTCCGATCACGGCAGCCGCAGCTCGTACCCCTTGCCAAAGACGCGAAAGAGCTGGGCGGCATTGTCACCGGCGTCTCCGGGCGAGCCACGCATCCGCATGAACGCGTTGACGCGGCCACCCGGTCCTTCGGATTCGTCATCGGGCCGCGTCAGGTTCATGCGCTCGACGAATGGACCGAGCCTGATGTGGTAGTGCAGGTACCGTATCGATCCATCGGCCTCCACCGACAGCACGAGGCCGACATGGGTCAGCTCGTCATCCGCTCGGCCATTGCCATTGGCATCATACGTGTTGTCCCAGAATACCAGGTCGCCCGGCGCGGGGTAGCGGGTGGCATAGAGCAGACCCTCTGACTTCAAGGTCTTGTAGAGCCGCAGTACACCATTGCCGGCATAGCGGTCAAAGTGCAGGGCAAGATCGATCGACGCGAAGGCATACGACGCGCGGACCAGGCCCGTGCAGTCGCTGGGATAGGTGACACCACCCACGACCAGCTTCTTCCTGCCGACGAGCGACTCGCCTCCTGCGACGATCAGCCGCTGTGTTTCAGACAGGCTGGGCTGCGACCAGGCTTCGGTCGCAGGAAACGGATAGGCCCGGTCCGCGGCAGGCAGATGGTCAGGAATCGAAGCGCAGCCCATCAGGGCCAGGCATCCAAATATCAGGAAGGGGCTTGGGATCCTGATGGTCAAGCGTGCCTCCAACTGCTACCCGCCTTTATTGATTTTTATGCCGACGGCGTGGATACTGACACTATGCCGCAATTCTTTGAAGTTGTCATAGTCGCATTTCTGGTGCTGGTCTCGGTGGAGCTTTTGCTGATATACCGGGAGGTGCTTCGCCTGCAGCTTCGGGACAAGGCACTACGGGAAGACAAAGGTGCCCCGTCGGGCACCGGCCAGACCATCAACGTGACGGTTGCCGGCCCGCAGGGAACTACGTCGCTCGGCCCGACCGTGGCTGTCGCACAGGATGCGGATGCACCGGTCGCGGCACACGAGGCGCGGGACTCGACCGGCTCGGAAGGCGCGATCGACACGCAGAGGCACGCAGCCGCACGACAGGTCGAGACGCCACGGCCCGCGTCGACCAACGCCTTTGCCAGGCTGTGCCCGTCATGCGGCATGGAAAACTCAAGCTATCGGAGCGAATGCTTCAACTGTGGAGCCCGGCTGTAGGGAACAGGCACCGGTGCCGACTCCGCTATCGGTGCCTCTCTTCCAGCAACTTCGTCGTAAAGGCAACTTCGCCTTCGAGCTGGGCAATTCTGGATTCGCGCTCCGCCTCCTGGCGCTCGAGCACATCGACGCGATCTGACAGCGTCTTGATGCTGGCGACCAGTGCGGCTTCGTCGGCAGATGGCCGGGGGCGCGCCATCTTCGAGACGACATCGCCTACCACGGCGATGACCGAGATGATCACAATGCCGCCAACGATGGTCAAGGTTATTCCCATGATCTACTCCAGTTCAGTTCCGGATGATTCGAAGCGAGGCCAGTATACCGATGAATATCTCCGCGTGCTATATCGCGGCGCCGGCCCGGCCATGTTGACCACTGCCTCCGCGTCGAACATACTGGAATGGCCGCGGCCAGAGGCCGTGGAGATCGGGGGCCCTTGATGCCAACCAACCTTTCCGTGTGCAGAACGACCGATTCCGGCCGCGACATTCCTCTCGAACTCGGTATGGTCAGCAGGCACGGCCTCGTGACCGGAGCCACCGGCACAGGCAAGACGGTAACCCTGCAGACCCTGGCCGAGGCGTTCTCCCGTGCCGGCGTGCCGGTCCTCTGTTGCGATGTGAAGGGCGATCTGTCGGGCATCGCGGCGGCCGGAGGCGGCAATCCCAAAATTGCCGGAGCCTTTGCCAGGCTCGGCCTGCCCGAGCCTCCGTATGCCGCCAATCCCGCCGCCTTCTGGGATGTGTTTGGAGCCCTGGGCTTGCCATTGCGTGCCACGGTCTCGGACTTGGGGCCGCTTCTGCTGGGGAGGCTCCTGGGCCTCAAGGACATACAGGCGGACACGCTGCGCCTGATATTCAGGATAGCGGACGAGCGCAATCTGCCGTTGCTCGACCTGGCAGACATCCGGGCAATGCTGGAATGGGTAAGCACCAACGTGGCCTCGCTCAAGGCCGAATACGGACTCATGTCGAGCTCCAGCCTGGGCGCAATTCAGCGCTCCATACTGGCCCTCGACGATACCGGCGCCGGCCACTTCTTTGGAGAGCCAGCCCTGAACATCGACGATCTGATGCGTGTCGATACCAGCGGTCGTGGCGTCGTCAACGTGCTCGCCTCCGAGGGCCTCATGGCCGAGCCGACGCTGTACGCGACCGTGCTGCTGCACCTGCTGGGCGAGGTCTTCGAGGAGATGCCGGAAGCCGGCGACCTGGACAGGCCCAAGCTGGTGCTGCTGCTCGATGAGGCCCACGTGCTCTTCGACGACGCGCCCAAGGCGCTGGTGGAGGCGGTGGAACGGACGGCGCGGCTTGTCCGTTCCAAGGGAGTCGGGCTGTGGCTGGTGACGCAGAGCCCCCTCGACGTGCCGGAGTCGGTGCTCGGGCAGCTGGGCAACCGGGTTCACCACGCGCTGCGCGCCTATACGCCGAAAGACAGGAAGGCCGTCGACTCGGTCGCCGATACGCTGCGGCCCAATCCTGGCCTGGACGCGGCGGCCGCCATTACCGAGCTGGGCGTCGGCGAGGCGCTGGTTTCATTCCTCG
>MTLC01000075.1_pt1 | contig 93506 bp, 67 predicted proteins | sample 1982451 | NCBI WGS metagenome assembly MTLC01 (sample SAMN05710165, study PRJNA340218) | biofilm metagenome | isolation source: sample SPH anode biofilm adapted to +100 mV | place: USA | collected 2012-02-03
TCCCACGGATACTGTTCAGGAGCAGGTACAGCACAATCAGAACCAGGATGGAGCCTTCGATCAGCGCCTTGTTAACCGTACCCACACTCGCTTTTACAATGTCGCTTCGGTCGTAATAGGGAACGAGCTTGATGCCTTCAGGAAGGACATTGTTTTCATTCATTTCCTTTACTTTATCCGCGACGCGGCGCACAACGTCGCGGCTGTTTGCTCCGCGCAGCATCATGACGATACCGCCGACACATTCTTCCTTGCCGTTTATCATGGCCGCGCCCTGTCGAACCGCCTCACCGACATTCACCTGTGCCACATCCCGGATATAGGTCGGCGTGCCCCCCTGGGATTTCAGGACGATATTCTCGATGTCACTGATATCTTTGATCAGGCCGACCCCGCGGACAATGTATTGATCAGTTCCACGTTCGAGGAGATTGCCGCCTACATTTTCGTTGTTGCTACCGATGGCGGAGTAAACATCATCTACGGTTACGGCGTATTTCACCAGCTTATCCGGTGACACAATCACCTGGTACTGCTTGAAATAGCCGCCGAAAGAGTTGATCTCGTTGACTCCGGCAACGCTTTTCAACTGCGGGGTAACAATCCACTCCTGAATAGTTCGCAGGTTGGTCAGGTAAGCAAGCTTCTGCTGAGCGCCATCCGGCATCTTTCCTTCAAGGGTGTACTGGTAGATCTCCCCCATGGCCGTGCCGATCGGCCCCATGGCGACCTCAACGCCCTTGGGCACCTTGTCCCGCGCTTCGGCCAGTCGTTCAAAGACCAGCTGACGGGCAAAATAGATATCCACATTGTCCTTGAAGACAATGGTGACGATGGACAGTCCAAACTTGGTGACCGAACGCATCTGCTCAATATCCGGCAGACCGCGCATGGACATTTCGATCGGATATGTTACGTTCCGCTCGATTTCTATGGCAGATAGACCATCGGCATGACTTACTACTTCTACTTGAATGTTAGTTACATCAGGAAACGCATCAATCGGCAGTTTCAGATATGAGTACAACCCGAATACAACAATCAGCAGCGCAAGGAATATGACCATCCCTTTCTGCCGCAATGTATAGGCTATTAATTTCTCCAGCATCGGAACCTCTCTCTCGTTAATTGTGATGAGTGATTATCATAGGGTAATGTCAATGCTCGTCTTTCATTTCACCCTTTTTGATTTCAGACTTGAGAATGAACGATCCTTTGACAGCATAGTTTTCACCCTCTTTGAGGCCGGAGACAATTTCAACCAGACCACTGGCAGACCGCCCGGTCTGTACCGGACGTGCAGCAAATTCTGTCGCATTTTCTGCGACGAAGACCACCTTTTTCCCATCCAGATCCTGAAGAGCGTCTTCGGGAACAGCCAACACTGGCGGTGCGTCAGCGGCTAGTGTCAGTTCAACCGTGGCAAACATCTCCGGCTTCAGCTTTCGCCCCGGATTGGCCACCTCGATCCGCGCCTTGACCGTGCGAGTGCTTTGCTCCACCAGGTCGGCAATATACGTGATGCGCCCTTTCAGCTTAAGATCGGGATATGCTCCGACGATAACGTTTGTCGCCTGTCCCTTGTGCACCTTGGCCAGGTCCTTTTCGTTGATGTCTACCACAACCCAGACAGAGGAGAGATCGGCTATTGTGTAGAGGCTTTTGGAGGGGTCGGAAAGTTCACCCACGATTGCGTGTTTTTCGGTGATGACCCCGCCAATGGGAGAACGAACCGGCAGGAGCGGTCTTTTGTGGTCATCACCTTTGAGGTCAGACAGTGCAAGACCATAAAGTGACAAGCGCTCTTCATCAGTATGCAGTTCGGTTTGGACAGTTTTAAAGTCGGTTTCAGCCAGGAGAATGTCCTTGCGGGCTGCAATCTTCGTTTCTACAAGATTCTTGATTCGCTCCATGTTGGACTGGGCCAGAGCGAGCTTTGTCTTTGACTGGTGGTAACGGCTGAGAGCCTCACCTAATTCAACGCTATCCAGGGTCGCCAGCGGCTGTCCAGCTGCGACGCTGTCACCCAGAGATGCTCTGACACTGACAACCTTGCCGGAGATGCGCGGTGAGACATGGGCAATCTTGTCGGCATTGGCTTCCACTTTCCCGGTAACACTGATCACACCGGCCATCCGTTGTTTTTTTACCGTTGCCACCGATACACCATTCTGCTTCTGCATCTCTGCGGTCATCTTGATTTTGCCTTCTTCGCCGTGCTCGTCGTGCCCTTCCTTATTCACCTTATGTTCACCCGGCTTTTCATCCTTGTGGCCGGTTTCTGTCTTTTCGGCATGATCCGCGCCACCGCTTTTTGTATTGTTGGAACGATAGAGAAAGCCGCCAGTCAGGGCAACAGCCAGGATTACTCCAATAATGATTACTTTTTTCTTCACTTAACACCTCCGGTAAGATCTGTTGCAACTGCTGTTTCAAGTTTGATCGATGCCACACGCTTGTTGTACTGCGCAGTCAGATAACTGTCATTCACTTCAAAGAATTTCTTCTGTTCGTCGATAACTGAAAGAATCCCAACTTCCCCAATCCGGTAGGCTTCCTGAGTCAGTTTCAGGTTCTCTTTCAGTTGTGGCATGATGCCCTGTTCAAAAATGGTGAGGATGCGTTCCGACGCCGACATTCGTGAAACTGCTGCTTCAACCTCGGCGGTGATAGACCGCTCTAAAGCCAATTTACGCGAGTCAGCGGCATCCAGACGAGATCGGGCAGCTGCCTGTCCGTTCAGGTTGCGGTCAAAAACCGGTATCGGCATGGACAGGCGCAACCCCAATTGTGTATCGCTGCTGGTTGATGACATACCTCCCACCTCAACAGAACTACGTTGCCATTGGGCAAAAAGCCCGGCAGTGAGGTTGGGAAGTGCTTCTGCTTTGGCCAAGCGATTCTCGGTCTCGGTCTTGTCCCGTTCACGTGACAAGGCAAGGAGATCCGGACGTGTGGATAAGGCCATTTTTACTAAATCCTGGGGCATTGGTGATACTTTTGGAGTGGAAAAAGTGTCGGACAGTTTGATGTCTGATTCGCTCAGACCGGTTAGCGAAGCGATTTTTATGCGAAGTGTGGTTTGCTCGCGCCCAGCTTCTAATAGTCGGCTTTCGGCTCTGGTCAGTTCTACTTTGGCGAGATTGAGATCCAATTCGGGGATATCGCCCGCCTTGAAACGCTCTTCAGCAATGACTACCAGTTCGCGATTTAGTTTAACCAGATCTGTCGCAAGCTCTTGACGTTTTGAAGCGAGCAGGTAGTCAAGTCCAAGTGTGGAAACTTCATCCCTAAGTAGCCGAGCGGCATTATCGCGCTGCCGTTGTAGGGATTCAGCCTCACGCTGTCCTACTTCACGTCGCAGCTGAAGCTTCCCGTACAATGATAGCTCCTGATTTATACCAATTGATACGGTACGTTCTTCAGGGCTGCCGGTTAGACTGCCGGTAGACCCTTGAAGTTCCAGGGTCGGATTGGTGCGTGTGCCAGCCTGTATTGCCAGCGAGTGCTTTGCATCTGCTTCTTTTTTTAAAGCAGATAGTTCGGCGCTGTGCTTCAGGGCCAGGGCAACGATTTCATTGATGTTGTGGGGAACTGACTCGGCAAGTACCGGTAGGCATGCAAATGCCGTCAGTAGCTGAGCGAGAACGAGTCCGCGTGCCAGTGTTGAGCGTGTCACGGGTGAACCTCCAAAAAAATGATTGGTGATGATAACGTGCAGATACACGTTGTCAGTATGTATGGTGTTACTTTTGAGTTGCTACAGGAAACGGATAGTTAGACAGTTGCTGAATCGGGTGGAACGAAGAGGGAAAGATAAACTTTGGGTAGGAAATTGAATAGATCAGACGCGTACAAATTGTCAAAAATGGACGGATTATAGCTGAGTTGAAACCGTTGGATGGTCAGTGGCGCATGACAAGAGCAATTCACGCATGTATCACAACCATCATAATCTTTGTGTTTTTCGAAAGGAAAACAAGGACACTGGTGAGATGCAGAAATTTCCGAAGATGATGCTTGATCGATTGATGCTATTACGTGACTTTGCATTGCATGAGCACTTTCGTGCATACAATGAATCGTTACGGCCGTTATGACCACTAGGAGAACCCAGGAAATGAATTTAAGGTGGATTGTTTTTCGCATAAATGATTACGAGATAATGACGGACTACATATAAACTGTCAAGAATCTATTGAGAAGTATTCAGTGGCAGCACGAAAAAAAGAGCCGGTGGCTTGATCAATAGCCGCCCGGCTCGCAATAAGATCAGCTAGTCAAGCTTGTTGGTCGAAACAGCTGTTTTCCCTGATACAAACAAGCCCGCTTTCTGGACAACTTCCAGCAGGACAACTTCGTTAGTGGCGGAGTCATAGGCGTAATCTGCCAGGTAGCTGGGTGTCAGCCTGGTGTGCCAGATTTCACGGAGGATGGCGCCGCTCCACTCCAGCCCGAACAGCGAGTGCTTGTTGTAGGAGCGGTTGTTTCCGACGCTGAAAGTGCCTTCGTTGCGGGGGATGATCAAAACTCCGCCCGGCAGCGGCATGATGCGCTGTTCCAGGAAGTTCCAGCGGTACTTGTCTCCCTTGGCTCTCAGCTGCGCGACCGACTCGTAATTAAAGGATGTTTCCGAGCCGCCGTATTTGTCGCTGCTTTTCCAAAGCTCACTGCCATCGGCGGCATAAATGGCCAGGTAGCCATCTTCGTCCACAATCGCCAGCTTGTCTGCGCCTTTTGTGTCGCGGAAGGTGGTGAAGTTGAAGATGTTGCCGGTGCGGGGGAGTGTTCTGCTGTTTGTGGCCTTGAAGTTTTGTCCCGATTTTGCAATTTCAAATATTTCGTTAAAATATTCGCCGTCGCTTGTGACCCCTTGTGCGAAGATCTTGCGATCCCTGAGATCAAGGCCGATTCCTCTGAATAACCAGGGCTGGCCATCTGCCACCAGTTCAAATCCTTTTTCCGAAGCCTGATAAACGCGGGAGCTTACAGTTTTGCGATCCACGATCGAAACGTAAATTTCCGGTGTGCCGTCATGGTCCAGATCCGCTGTGTCTATGGCAAGTATCCTGGCGGGTACCGGAATGGCAATCTCGGCGATCTGTTTCAGTTCCGTACCTTTGCGCAGGTAGATTATAGAATGCTCGCTGGCCACAAAAATTTCACGCTCGCCGGAGGGGAGGGTTCGCCCCAGGGCGATCGAGGAGAATACGCCGGAGATCGGGTCGCTCATCCAGCTTCCGGGGGTGTTGCGACCCGGTCCGCCGGTTTTGACGACGTAACTCTGTTCGGCGACGGGAATCGGGATCGGAGCTGCAATTTTGTAGGAGTTAGCGGGAGCTGCTGCAGTGGCGACTGCGGGAATTGGCGCTGGGAGCGTCTTAGCGGCTGCTTCCGTCGGCTGTTGCGTTTTGGCAAGCTCCAGGTCGATTTTTTGAGCCAGACGGCCAAAAGCCGGTATCAGGTCGTCCTGGGTTTCACCCTGCTCGAATACTTTGGTCAGGGACCCGGTCAGGGCATTTTTCAGCAGCACATCGACGCTGAACATCTTTCCAAACATGGCATAGCTGCCGGACAGCAGCAGTTCTGCTTTGTCCTGGTTTTCCACCAGTTGCGTCCGGTCCGGATTCAGGCGTGAGGCCAGCAATCCCTGCAGCGACACTTTGAGTTCATCCTTGTTAGGCGCGCCGACAACGCTGAATTCCGACACATAGGTTTTAAGAGGTGCCGCCGATGATACGGACGGCGCTACGACCAGCAGAAAAACCGAGATAAAGGCCAGCAGAATGGATGGCATGACAACTCCTTCAATAACAGATGATCAGCAAGCTCCCTTTATACCTAACCGGGCTGCTATCCGTAAACGAAAAATGTTGGGAACTGATAAACAGGCGATTTGCCGGGGAGTCGCTGTAAAAAACAGAGCGCAGATCACCAGCACTGTTGACGATCCGTATCAGTGGCTGTTACAAAACAGGCACTTTCAAAAACTTCCACTCCTTCATCTCCGGACATCGCCCGACTATGACAGAATCAAGCAAGGGTACAATCTACGCATTGTTGGCAGTCGCAATGTTCGCAACGCTCGGGACCGGTTTCAAAATGGCGGTCAATTATCTGGACAGCTACTCGGTTGTGGTCTGGATGGGCATCTTTGCCACGCTGGCGCTGTTTCTGTACCTCGCCGCAGAGGGTCAGCTGCGTACGGTTGCTGCCGAACTGCGCCAGCGGCCTCTGTTTTTTCCGCTGGCCGGGATGATCGGTCTGGGAGTGCAGCAGATTCTTTGTCTGCGAACCTATGAACTGATCCCCGCCAGTCAGGCGGTAATACTGCATTACACCTACCCATTGATGATGCTGCTGCTGGCGCGGCTCATTTTTCGTGAAAAGAGCGGCTGGTCGGCGGTCGTCTGTGTCCTGCTCGGATTTAGCGGAGTTTGCCTGCTGGTGCTCTCCGGCGGTTCGCTGGGAGATGTGAGCTTTTCAGCCGGGGTGGCGGTCGGGTTGGGAACGGCTTTTTCTTTTGCACTGTTCTGTGTGCTGATCAAACATGCCAGTTTCTCCATCACGGCCGGCATGTTCCTCTTCAACCTGTTCGGGCTGCTGTTTCTGCTCTGCCTGCTGCCATTTTACCGGATGCAGTGGATGCCCGCCGCCGGGGTCATGGCGTTGCTGGCATATCTGGGTGTTTTTCCGACGGCACTGGCCTTTATTCTCTGGAACCGGGCCTTGCGTATGATCCCGACCGGTCGCTCTTCCAACTGTGCCCTGTTGGTGCCGATTCTTTCGCTGATCTGCATTGCGCTCATTCTCAAGGAGCATGTCAGCATCATGCAGGCAATTGGTATGGCCATTGTACTTGGCTCTGTCTTTCTCAATGTTCGCCTTGCAAAGTCTTGATGATATAGGCAGTTACAGTAAAAGGTCTGGTATGTGCAATTCCAAAAAGATTAGAATCACGTTGACGATGGCTTGTCTGGAATGGTATTGTCGAGAACTTCACTAGCGCATTAATTCAATCCTCTCGATATCGAGCGGTATATTCCACTGAATAGTTCAGGAGGCGTACGATGAAAAAAAGTTTGAGTCTGGCAGGTGTCTCTTTGCTGGTTTCCCTGGCGCTGTTTTCAACAGCATTTGCGGCCGAGGCCCCCGGCAAGGTGTTGATCGGGGTGTCCAAAATCGTGTCGCACCCCGCCCTGGATGCCGTTGTAAAAGGTATGCAGGATGAACTGGCAGCTGAGAAAATCAACGCCGAGTACGACCTGCAGAATGCCAACGGCGACATCAATTCCGCCTCTTCCATCGCCAACAAGTTCCAGTCGGAAAAAGTAAATATTGCCGTCGGCGTTGCGACTCCCACATCACAGTCACTCGTAAACACCCTCAAGGGCATTCCGATCGTCTTCACCGCCGTGACCGACCCGGTCAAAGCCGGATTGGTGACATCACTCAAAAAAGGTGACAAGAACGTCACCGGCGTGTCCGATATGACACCGGTCAAACAGCAGATCGAGCTGCTCCTCAAGGTCAAGAAGATCAAGCGTCTTGGCCATATCTACACAAGCTCCGAAGAAAACGCTGTCGTACTGGCCGGGATTGTCAAGCAGGCCTGCAAGGAGCTGAACATCGAGTTTGTGGAAACCACCGTCTCCAAGTCGGCAGAAGTCAAGCAGGCGGTTCAGGCCATCATCAGACGCGTTGACGCACTCTACATCAGCACCGACAACACGGTTGTTTCAGCCATGAGCGCCGTTTCGGACGTGGCCATGAAAGCCAAGGTGCCGATCATGTCGGCTGACCCGAGTTCCGCTGAGAACTACCCGGTTCTGGCCGCCTGGGGTTTTGATTACTACAAGATGGGGCGCGTGACCGGCAAGCTGGTGGGCGAAATCCTGAAAGGGAAGAAGCCGGAGCAGATTCCGACCCGCTTCATGACCAAAACCAGCGATATCGACCTGCTGATCAATCTGGACGTGGCTAAAAAACTCGGCCTGACCTTTCCCAAGGAGATCGTCAAGAGCGCCAACAAGATTGTTCAGAACGGCAAGCTGACCTCCAAATAACGACAGTGGGCGCCAGGCAGCCATTTGTGCTGTCTGGCGTTTTTATTTTCAACTTACTAAAGGATACGCGGCATAGTTATGATTGAAGGAATTCTGGTAGAAGGTCTGATTTATGGAATCATGGTCCTGGGGGTCTTTATCACCTTCCGGGTCCTTGATTTTCCTGACTTGACGGTAGATGGCTCGTTCCCGCTGGGGGCGGCCCTGATGGTGCAGTGCATCCTGCTCGGCACGAACATCTGGCTGGCGCTTCTGGTGGCGTTCGTCGGCGGTGTGCTGGCCGGCGTCACGACAGCGCTGATTCACAACCATCTCAAGGTGCCCAATCTGCTGGCCGGTATCCTGACCATGACGATGCTTTACTCAATCAACATCCGTATCATGGGCAACCGCGCCAACGTGCCGGTCCTCAAAGAGGAAACCATCCTCTCCAGGGTGACGGAGATGTTCGGCGACAAGATTCCGGAAGAGTATATTCTGCTGATCTTTTTCCTGATGGTGGTGATCATCATCAAGGTCCTGGTGGATCTCTTCTTCCGCACCGATCTGGGCATGACCATGGGCGCCATGGGCAACAATGAGCAGATGGTGATTTCCCAGGGAGTAAATCCCAAGACCCTCAAAACCATCGGAGTCGGCCTCTCCAACGGACTGGTCGCCATCTCGGGCGCCTTTGCGGCCCAATACCTCGGTTTTGCCGATGTCGGACTGGGGCAGGGGATTATCATCTCCGGCCTGGCCTCGGTTATGATCGGTGAATTTCTGGTCATGAAGAGCAACCGGATCGGTGTGCTGACGCTCTGCGCCATCGCCGGATCGATCCTGTTTCACGGGGTCATGTATCTGGGGCGCTATTACGGCTACCTGATCCAGATGACCCCCAATGACCTCAACCTGATCAAGGGGGTCCTGATCATACTGCTGCTGGTTGTTACACAGAGCAAGAAACTCAAAAAGGTCGCCATCAAGGCAGTGGTGGACAAATGATAGCACTCAAGAATGTATCCATCGTTTTTAATCCCGGCACGGTCAACGAGAACCAGGCCATCAGCAATATCAACCTCAAGATCAATGAAGGTGATTTCATCACGGTCATCGGCAGCAACGGCGCCGGAAAATCAACCCTCTTCAACCTGATTGCCGGTACAATCGTGCCGACGCAAGGTTCGATCTCGCTTAACGATCGTGACATCACCCGTGAACCGGAGTTCAAACGCGCCCGGTATATCGGCCGCATCTTCCAGAACCCGCTGCTCGGCACCGCTTCCAACATGAGTCTGGAAGACAACATGATGATCACCTACAAAAAAGGGTTCAAGTGGCTGAAGCGCAGCCTCAACAACCGCATGCGGGAGTATTTCAGGACGGAGCTGCTCCAGCTGAAGATGGGGCTGGAATTGCGCATGAAGGAAAATCTGGCCATGTTCTCAGGCGGGCAGCGCCAGGCACTGACCCTGCTGATGATGGTTTTGTCAAAGCCGGATCTGATCCTGCTGGATGAGCATACCGCGGCGCTTGACCCCAAGAACGCCCAGATCGTGCTGGAACTGACCCACAAATTCATTCAGGAGTACAAACTGACCTCCATGATGATCACCCACAACATGAGCCACGCCATCGAGTTCGGCAATCGCTTGCTGATGATGGACAAGGGCGAGATCATTTTCGATGTGCAGGGGGAAGAGAAGAAGGCGCTGACCGTCGAAAAGCTGATCGAGAAGTTCCATCAGATTCGCCATAAAACATTTGAAAACGACCGGACGCTGCTGTCGGATGATTAAAACTGACGGTTGGACGTGAAAACAGAAACGCCGCGCGGCAAATGATGCTGCGCGGCGTTTTTTCTTGCGTGTAACAAATACCGGTCTTAAACCTGTTTTTTCTCCATATATCCATTGAAGCGCCGGACATGCTCCAGCGCCATTTGCCGCGCAGCTTCGGCATCATGCTCTGACACCGCCGCCACTATATTGCGCAGGTCATCGAAGTTTTCCTGTAACAGCTCCTTGCTCCATGGCAGGTAATTTTCATAATAGGTGTGGATATTGCGGTAGACGCTCGTCAGGACGGCTATGAAGAGCTGGTTGCCGCTCATGCGCGCAAGTTCCAGATGAATCTGCTCGTCGGTGCGAATAAAAGCGTCCCACCCCTTGCGCCCCTGCTTGAGATGCCCGCCAGCTTCACCCAGCAATTCCACCAACTGCGCCAGATCACCCTTTGCGGCCCGTTGCGCCGCCAGGGCGGCCACGTCCCCCTCCATTCCCTCGCGGAACTCGGCCAGATCATGCAGCGACACCGAGCGGTTGCGAATAAGCATTCCCAGGTTTTCGCTCAGATTCTCGCTGTTGATCTCCCGGATAATCGAACCGCCAGCCACACCGGTACGGATTTCGATCAATCCCTTCTGCTCCAGCACACGCAACGCCTCGCGCAAGGTTCCTCGGCTGATGCCGAACTGCTCTTTCAGCTCCCGTTCCGCCGGGAGCTGGCTGCCCGGCTTAAGAGCGCCCTCCATAATGGCTTCCTGGATCTGCTCAACCACATCCTGATATGCCTTGTTCTGTTTGACCGTCTTGAACATGCGACTCCCTTTTCCAATGGTTGAACCAGATTAACACCGCCTGCTGCCGTTGACAAGAGCCGCTTGTATAAACAACCTGATTACATGGTATTATAGCAATATGGCTTGACAGGGATTATGGATTATTTTACTAATGGTCTAACCATTCGCAAATAAAATATCAGCAATGATGACAACGCGCTACAGTCAAGGAGCAGGCCATGGAAAACAGTGAGCTCAACAGTAAAATTATCAACCGGGGCAAGGCATTTTTCTCAACCGTTGCCGGAGAAAAACCTTCCATGTTCAACAAAGGGGCCTGGATGGGGAAGGTTATGGACTGGAGCATGCAGAACGAACAGTTCAAGATCCAGATGTTCCGTTTCGTCGATGCCTTTCCATCTCTGACGACCGGCAAGCTGCTGACCGATCATATCCGCGAGTATTTCGGGGAAGAGAAGGATATGCCGCCGGTACTCCAGAGCGGTGCCAGGATGGCCGGCATGCTTGGCTCCCTGGGTGGCGCGATGCTCAACAAGTTCATTTCGGCCAACATTCAGGAGATGGCGCGCCAGTTCATCGTCGGCGAGAATACCAGAGAGGCGGTCAAAAACATCGAGAAACTCCGCAAAGAGGGTTTTGCCGCCGTGGTGGATGTGCTGGGCGAGGCGACTCTGACAGAAGAGGAAGCCGAGGAGTATGTCGGAACCTATCTGGAGGTTTTGGAGAGCCTGAAGAAGGAACAGCAGGGATGGAAAGGTTTGCCGGGCACAGGTGGCGATTCCGTCCTGGACTGGGGACACGCCCCGCGGATAAATGTTGCCGTAAAGCCGACCGCCCTGTTTGCCCTGGCCAATCCGCAGGATTTCGAGGGTTCGGTCTTGGCGATGCTGAAGCAGCTGCGCCGGATCGCCGCCAAGGTGGTCGAGGTGGGCGGTTTCCTCTGCATCGATATGGAGTCCTACCGCCACAAAGGTATCATTATCGAACTGTACAAACGCCTGAAGCTGGAATACCGCGATTATCCCCACATCGGGATTGTGCTGCAGGCCTATCTGAAAGATACGGATCAGGATCTGGCCGATCTGCTGACCTGGGCCGGGGAGCAGAAGACGCAGATCTCGGTGCGACTGGTAAAGGGTGCCTACTGGGATTATGAGACCATCAAGGCCAGACAGAACGGCTGGGCGATCCCGGTCTGGACAATCAAAGCCGAGAGTGACGCCGCATTTGAGCGCCAGTCACGGCTGATTCTCGAAAATCATCAAATCTGCCATTTTGCCTGCGCCTCTCATAACATCCGTTCGATTTCGGCGGTGATGGAAATGGCCCTGGAGCTGAACGTTCCCGAATCCCGATATGAATTCCAGGTGCTGTACGGCATGGCCGAACCGGTTCGCAAGGGGATTCTCAAGGTAGCCGGGCGCATCCGCCTGTACTGCCCCTATGGCGACATGGTGCCCGGCATGGGTTATCTGGTGCGGCGGCTGCTGGAGAACACCGCCAACGAATCATTCCTGCGCCAGAGTTTTGCTGGGGATGCCCAGGTTGAACGGTTGCTGGAGGATCCGGTTGTCACTGCCAAGCGGGAGCGTGCCGAACGGAACAGTAAGTCAAAGAAGGTCAAGAACGCTCCCGGCGGATTGGCGCTTTTTGACAACGAAGCCATGGTCGATTTTACGCGGGGCGACCATCGGGCCGCCTTTCCGGAAGCGATTGCCAAAGTTCGTTCACAGCTGGGCAGAACCTACCCGCTGTACATCGCCGGCCGGGAAATGGTAACCGCTGACAGTTACAGCACTCTCAATCCGGCCAATCCGGGCGAGGTTTTGGGGAAAATCAGCCAGGCCGGAACCGCTGAAGTGACCCTGGCGATTGCCGCTGCCAAAAAGGCTTTTCCGACCTGGCGTGACACAGCTCCCCGAGAGCGGGCCGGGTATCTGCTGAAAGGGGCCGAGGCGGCCCGCAGGCGCATTTTCGAACTGTCGGCCTGGCAGGTGCTGGAGATCGGCAAACAGTGGGACCAGGCTTACGCCGATGTGACCGAGGCGATCGACTTCCTTGAATATTATGCCCGTGAAATGATCCGTTACGGCGAACCGCAGCGGATCGGCCATGCGCCGGGCGAGATCAACCAATATTTCTACGAACCGAAGGGGATAGCGGCGATCATCTCCCCTTGGAACTTTCCGCTGGCGATCAGTCTGGGAATGGCCTCGGCCGCTATCGTCACCGGCAATCCGGTTGTCTTCAAACCTTCCAATATTACCGGCATCATCGGCTGGCATCTGGTGGAGATCTTCCGCGAGGCCGGTCTGCCGGAAGGCGTCTTCAATTACGTGCCGGGCAAAGGTTCGCTGATCGGTGATTTCCTGGTAGATCATCCTGATATTTCACTGATCGCCTTCACCGGCTCGGTGGAGGTCGGCCTGCGCATCATCGAACGGGCCGCCAAGGTGCATCCCGGTCAGGCCAATGTCAAAAAGATCATCTCCGAGATGGGGGGGAAGAACGCCATCATTATCGACGATGATGCCGATCTGGACGAAGCGGTGCCGCACGTGCTCTACTCGGCCTTCGGCTTCCAGGGGCAGAAATGCTCGGCCTGTTCGCGGGTGATCGTTCTGGACGCGGTCTATGACAAATTCGTCGAGCGGCTGGTCAAGGCTGCCAAAGTCTATCAGGTGGGGCCTTCTGAAGATCCGAAGTACAGCATGGGCGCCGTGTCGGACGCGGGAGCGATGAAGAATATCCTGGAGTATATTGAAGTTGGAAAACAGGAAGGCAAGCTGCTCTACTCCAGCCCGGTACCGGAAGGAGATGGTTACTGGGTGCCGCTGACGATCATCGGCGGCATTACCCCGCAGAAGCGCATTGCACAGGAGGAAATTTTCGGGCCGGTACTGGCGGTCATGCGGGCCAAAGATTTTGACCAGGCGATCGAGTGGGCCAATTCGACCCGTTTCGCCCTGACCGGCGGCATCTTCAGCCGCAGCCCGGAGCATATCAAGCAGGCGCGGCGCGATTTCCGGGTCGGCAACCTGTACATCAACCGCAACAATACCGGTGCCCTGGTTGACCGCCAACCCTTCGGCGGTTCAGCAATGTCGGGCGTCGGCACCAAGGCTGGCGGACCCGATTACCTGCTGCATTTCATGGACCCGCGGGTGGTTACGGAAAACACAATGCGGCGCGGCTTCGCACCGCATGAAGATGATGATGACTGGCTGGAGTAAAGCTTATAAGGGACATGCAAAATCTGCAAATCCCCTCTTTGAAAAAAGGGGGGATTTAGTTTTTAATGCGGGACCCGGCAGGCAGCGAAGCGATCAGCACCGCCAGCAGTATCACCGCACCACCGATAAAAAAGGAGAGCGAAAGATGTTCTCCGAGCATGAGCCATCCCAGCAGGGCGCCTACGACCGGCTGCAAAAAGAAAAAGACCGAGCCGGTGCCGGCTTCCACCAAGCTTAATCCCTTGTTCCAGAAATAAAAAGCCCCGGCGGTTGCCACCACTCCCAGATACAGCACAGCTCCCCACAGCAGCGGATTGTCCAGGCCGGATACCGGCAGATAACGCCACTCCACGAACATGACCGGAGTCGTCATGATTGCTGCCCAGAATACAGCGCCGGTTGTGATCACCAACGGAGAAAGGGTGGCGGAAAACTTGCGGGCCAGCACCGACAGCAACGCCCATGTGACGGCAGCTCCGATCAAGGCCAGGTTGCCGAGCAGCGCCCATTTGCCGCCGCCAGCGCCCGAGTCCCAGCCAACAACAACGATTACTCCGGCCGTTGCCATCAGCACCGAAAAGAGCTTGCGGCGTGTCAATCGCTCCCCCAGCATCAGCCAGGCGAACAGCAGGATGAAAGCCGGACTGGCCGAGGTGATGATGGCGCCGTTGTGGGCCGAAGAAAGCCGGGTGCCGATGAATTGCAATCCGACCGAGATAAAATAGCCGACAAATCCGACCGAGAGAAATGCGCGCTGATCGACCCTTGTCAGAGGAGTCTTGTGTTGACGTGCAGCCAGGGGAAACAGCACGCAAAACCCGGTGATGTATCGCAGCCAAAGCAGGGTAAATGGGGGGATGAAATCGAGGGCGTACTTGCTGACCACATACATTCCGCCCCAGATTGAAGCGGCCAGGGCCAGTGCAAAATAACCGGTAAAATTGTGATTTTCCGTTTTCATCAAAGGTGACCATTTCTGTTGGCAAGATGCGTTTAAAGCGCGCGTTGTATAGCATGAATGGTCTGTTTTGTGAAAGTTTTGTTTTAATTGGTCAAACAATTCACTTGCAGAGATGCTGTTTTATGTGATAGAAAATCGGAGTTTTCAACTGATTTCATCAACAAATAATTAGTTGTTTTTCAGCAACTTTTGAGTCGATTGCGGGTAGACACTATGTTTTTGCAACAGCTTATCAACGGAGTAGCACTCGGCAGCACCTACGCCCTGATCGCCCTCGGCTATACCATGGTCTACGGCATCATCACCCTGATCAACTTCGCCCATGGTGAAATATTCATGGTCGGAGCCTTTGTCGGACTTCTGATGGTCGGTTACTTCAAGTTGAACCTCTTCCTGGCCATGGCGATTGCCATGATCTTCTGCATGGTCATGGGGGTTGTGATCGAGTACATCGCCTACCGTCCGTTGCGCAAATCTTCGCGCCTTTCAGCCCTGATTTCGGCCATCGGCGTCTCGATCTTCCTCTCTTCCCTGGCCATGATGGTCTTCGGCGCCAATGCCAAGGGCTTTCCCAGTGAAGCGTTTCCATCGCATCAGATCCACATCGGCAATGCCGACATATCGACCCTGCAACTCCTGATCATCGGCGTCTCGGCCCTGTTGATGCTGGCTCTGGAATTCATCGTCCAGAAAACCAAAATCGGCAAGGCCATGCGGGCCACCTCCGAGGATTACAATACAGCAGCATTGATGGGGATCAACGTCAACTTTGTGATATCTTTCACCTTTGCCCTCGGTTCCGCCCTGGCGGCGGCCGGCGGTGTGCTGGTGGGGGTGCTGTTCAACTCGGTTTCCTTCAATATGGGACTGATGGCCGGTCTGAAAGCTTTTGCCGCCGCAGTTCTGGGTGGGATCGGCTCGATTCCCGGCGCCATGCTGGGCGGCCTGCTGCTGGGTGTGGCAGAGGTCTTCGGAGTTGCCATCGGTTACTCCTCCTATCGTGATGCGATTGCCTTCGCTATTCTAGTGCTAGTACTTCTGTTCCGCCCGACCGGTCTTTTGGGGCAGAAGATCCAGAAAAAGGTCTGACAAATGTTTCAGAACATGCTCAATTCCATCGATCCGTACAGCATGCAGATTCTGGTTAATATCGGAATCGGCATCATCCTGGCGCTGGGGCTCAACATCATCACCGGCTTGACCGGACAACTTTCACTGGGGCATGCCGCCTTCATGAGTGTCGGTGCCTTTGCCGGTGCGCTGCTGACCATCAAAACCGGAGTTCCTTTCTACATTAACATCCTGCTGAGCGGCCTGATTACGGCGGTCGTGGCAGCGGCCATCGGTTGGCCGATCCTGCGGCTGACCGGCGATTATCTGGCGATCTGTACGCTCGGTTTCGCGGAGATTGTCAAAGTTGTTTTCCTGAATCTGGAGATAACCAACAAGGCGCTCGGCCTGACCGTTCCGACTCCCGATACCTCACTCCCCATGCCGCTGATCGTTCTGATCGTAGTGTGTCTGACGATAATTGCCTCGGCTTTTATCCAGAATTCCCGCTTCGGGCGGGCACTGAAGGCCATTCGCGACGACGAGATCGCCGCTGAATCGATGGGTATCAACATCGCCCGCTACAAAGTACAATCCTTCGCGGTCAGCGCCTTCATGGCCGGTACCGGCGGCTGCCTGTATGCCCATTTTTTAGGTTACATCAACCCGTCCGACTTCGGTTTCCTGAAATCGATCGACATGCTCAGCATGGTCGTGCTGGGTGGTCTGGGGAGCATTCCCGGTACGATTTTCGGCGCTTCGATCCTGTCGGCCGCGCCCGAGTTCCTGCGCTTTATGTCGCAGTACCGCATGCTGGTCTACGGCGCCCTGCTGGTGTTCATGATGGTTTTCCGTCCCAACGGCCTGATGGGTGGGATTGACTTTACAAGTTTTGTGCTGCGCAAGCTCGGGGTAAAACCACGCGGCGTGTCCCGCAGTAAGGAGGTGCAGTGATGGCACTCCTCAAGCTTGATAACACCACGATCCGTTTCGGCGGCCTGGTGGCGGTCAACGGCGTCAATCTGGAAGTGGAAGAGGGAGAAATCCTGGCACTGATCGGCCCAAACGGCGCCGGCAAGAGCACGATCTTCAATCTGATTACCGGTATCTATCCCCCCACAGACGGCGCCATCAGCTTCAAGGGCAAAAGCATAGCCGGTCGGCCTCCCCATGTCATCGCCAGCGGCGGTATCGGCCGCACCTTTCAGAATATCCGCCTGTTTGGCGAACAGACCGTACTGGACAATGTTCTGATCGGCGCCCACACGCGGGGCAACTGGAATCTGACCGGCGCGCTGCTGCAGTTCCTGCCATCCGTGCGCAAGGAAGAGGGGCGACTGCTGGAGTTGGCTATTCACTGCCTCTCCAAGGTCGATCTGGCACACAAGGCTTATGAGCTGGCCAGCAACCTCCCCTACGGTGAACAGCGCCGTCTGGAAATTGCTCGTGCGCTGGCCATCGAACCGGCTCTGATCCTGCTGGATGAACCGGCAGCCGGTATGAACCCGCAGGAAAAGCAGACTCTGCTAAAAATGGTGCGCAACATCCGCGACGACGGTGTGACCGTCTTCCTGGTGGAGCACGATATGAAATTTGTCATGGGACTGTCGGACCGGATTGCGGTGCTGGATTACGGCAGCAAGATTGCTGACGGTCGCCCGGAAGAGGTTCGCGCCAACCCGGCCGTGATCGAAGCCTACCTGGGAAAAGGAGCTGCGCACTGATGCTTGTCGTCGAGAACCTTTCCGTTAATTATGGCGCCATTCGCGCCCTGCACCAGGTCTCCTGCCGGGTGGACCAGGGGGAAATCGTGGCCCTGATCGGCGCCAACGGTGCCGGTAAGACTACTATTCTTAACACCATATCCAGTATCGTACCGTCGATCGGCGGTACTGTTTTGTTCGAGGGTGAGGATATCACCCGCGTGCAGCCGCATCTGATTGTTCGCAAGGGTATCTGCCAGGTGCCGGAAGGTCGCCGGGTTTTCGCCCGCATGAGCGTTCAGGAAAACCTGGAGATGGGCGGTTTCATTCTGACCAGCAAGCAGGAAATTTCTCAAGGTATCGAACGGGCCTTCACGCTCTTTCCACGACTGGCGGAACGTCGCAAGCAGGCCGCCAGAACCCTCTCCGGCGGCGAGCAGCAGATGCTGGCCATGGGGCGGGCGCTTATGTCCAACCCGCGACTGCTGCTGCTGGATGAACCATCCATGGGTCTGGCGCCGATGCTGGTGGAAAAAATCTTCGAAATCGTCGTGGAAATCAATAAAACCGGCACAACCATCATGCTGGTGGAGCAGAACGCTTCCATGGCGCTCTCGATTGCTCACCGCGCTTATGTGCTGGAAACCGGCGAGGTTGTGCTCTCCGGCGACGCCACTGAGCTGTCCGAAAATCCCGAAGTTCGCAAGGCATATCTGGGCGAGTAACAAGGGAAAATCCCCATGCATGAAAAACCAATTGTAAACCCCTACCTGGCGGTGCTGGTAGGGGTTTTTGCCATCTCCTTCTCGGCGCTCTTCGTGCGCCTGTCCACGGCGCCGTCCATGGCCATCGCCACCTATCGCCTGCTGTTCACCTTCCTGTTGCTGGCGCCATTTACACTTCTCCGCCATCGTCAGGACCTATTGTCCCTTTCCTGGCGCGACCGTGGTCTGGCGGCCGCCAGCGGGGTCTGTCTGGCGCTGCATTTTGTAACCTGGTTCACCTCCTTGCGCTATACCAGCATCGCCAGTTCGGTTGTAATCGTCACCACCCAGCCGGTCTTCGTCGTAATCGGTTCCTGGATTTTCTTCCGCGAACGGGTCAGCCGTCTGGCCATGCTGGGCGGTGCCCTGGCTCTCTTCGGCAGTTTCATTATCGGCGCCAGTGACTTCCAGCTCGACCTGCGCGCCTTTCAGGGCGATCTGCTGGCCCTGGTCGCGGCGGTTCTGGTTTCCGGTTATCTGCTGATCGGCCGTCGGATGAGAAGCAGCGTCACTCTTCCGGCCTATACTTTTTTCACTTACGGCAGCAGTGCCGTCGTGCTGATCATCGGTTGTTTCCTGGGTGGCACCCCCTTTTACCCTTACCCGGCAACCGACTGGCTGCTTTTCTTCGGTCTGGCCCTGGTCTGCACCGTGCTTGGCCACACGCTCTTCAACTGGGTGCTGCGTTACGTCCAGGCTTCGGTGGTGTCTGTCAGCGTGCTGGGAGAACCTTTAGGTGCAATTGTGTGGGCCTCGGTTTTTCTGCATGAATATCCGACCTTGCGGCAGACCGTGGGAGCCTGCTTTATCTTTGGCGGGTTGTTTGTCTTTACGAGATTCTCGGCGGTCAAGAGTGTCAATCGTGGCTGATCAAGGCGTCAAGAGCCAAAACACGGCTTATCAACCGGGAACCGGCGCCGGTCTCGCTTTCGGGATTACGGCCTATCTGGTCTGGGGTTTTTTTCCGATCTATTTCAAGGCGCTGGCTGCGGTTCCGCCGCTGCAGGTGCTTTCGCACCGGATCGTCTGGTCGGTACTGTTTGTCTGGATCCTAATTGTCTGGCGTGGGAAAGTTACGGATATCCGGACCGCGTTCTGCAACCGCAAGTCTCTGGCATTACTGACAGTCACGGCGCTTTTGATCGCAACCAACTGGCTGGTCTTTATCATAGCTGTTGAGCACGACCAGGTGATCCAGTCCAGCCTCGGCTATTTCATCACGCCCTTTGTCAGTGTCTTGTTTGGAGTTTTGTTTCTGCAGGAAAGATTACGCGGAATGCAGCTGATAGCATTGTGCCTGGCGGCGGTGGGGGTTCTGCTGCTGACGGTCCAGCAAGGTCAATTTCCATGGACGGCGCTGATCTTGGCGGTTACGTTCGGTTCCTACGGGCTGCTGCGCAAGATCGTTTCGGTCGATTCCCTGACCGGTCTGGCGGTGGAAACGGTTCTGCTTGCCCCAGCCGCACTCGCCTACCTGATCCATGTTTCATACCATGGTCAAAGCGCATTCCTTTCGATGGGGCCACAGGTGAACATCCTGCTGGTGTCGGCCGGTGTTGCAACCACCATTCCACTGCTGCTGTTCGCCTCTGCCGCCCGTCGCCTGCGGCTGGCCACGATCGGTTTCCTGCAGTACATCACGCCGACCATGCACTTTCTACTGGCGGTCCTGCTTTATCACGAACCGTTTACCAGAGCGCATCTGGGGAGTTTCCTGTTTATCTGGGGCGGACTCTGCTGCTATTCCTACGATGCTTTCCGGGGAATGCAGGCTGCTCGCCGGGCTTCCTAGCAGGCCGCAAAACCTATGATCGGTTTGTGCAGCATCGGGTTGGCTGGCAACGGCTCTCCCAGATGGAACTCGGAGCATTCCAAAGCCTCAACAACAGCCAGACGTTGGGCCGGAATCTCAAAAGATTTGCCATTCTGTATCAGATAATCGGCGCCATCACCCAGTGTCAGCCAGACGGCTCCGGAGGTGCAGCTCAGAAACAGCCCGCTTTTGCCCCCTTCCAGTCGCAGCAATTCTCCTTTGGCAATACTACAGTCCATGACAAATTCCCCCTCAATTGATGATGTTTTGAATCTACGCCGCTCCAGAATAAAAAAACAGATACAGAAAATCACTTTTGTAACCATAACAGTTTCGTGATATAGGAACTGTACCCATTGAAAAGATCGGTAACTGTATCTGTCTGAGGCAGGTGGCCGGGAGTATGCTGTGACAATGATAAGTGGACAGAAAGAGAATAACGGTGCCACCCTGCTCTACGAACAGGTGGCGCTGGAAATATCCGGGCTGATTGAGCAGGGCACCTTCCGGGCCGGTGATCGGGTTCCGTCGATACGCCAGCTCAGCCACCGTTTCGATGTCAGCATCAACACTGTCATGCAGGCCTATGCACAGCTGGAGGATCAGCGTCTGATTGAAGCCCGTCCCCAGTCCGGATACTACGTTCGCAGCCGGGTGCCGGAAATACGTGAGCCTGTCCCTCAGCCGCGCGCTTCGATCGTTCCGGCGACGGTCACAATCAGCGATCTTTGCCAGCAGGTCATGCGCAATATGACCAAAAGTGAGCTGCTTCCGCTGGGCAGAGTTATCCCCAGTCCCGAGAACCTGCCGATCGACAAACTCAATCGCATCATGGCCAGCGAGCTGCGCCGCTGCGGCGAACAGGCGGTGTTGTATCATATGCCCCCCGGTTACGCAAAGCTGCGGGTGCAGATTGCCAAGCGTGCGATCATGGCAGGCATCAGCGCCTCCCCTGATGAAGTCCTGATTACGTCAGGCTGCGTCGAGGCGGTGTTGCTGGCACTGCGGGCGACCTGCCGGGCGGGTGACACAATTGCGGTCGAGTCCCCCTTTTATTTCAATTTTCTGCAGATGATTGCCGAACTTGGGTTGAAGGCGCTGGAGATACCCTCAACTCCGCAGGAGGGGATCAGTATCGAGGCGCTCCGTTACGCGATCGAACAGAACAAGATCAGCGCCTGCCTGGTAATTTCCAACTTCGGGAATCCGCTGGGGAGCCTGATGCCGGAAGGGCGCAAGCGGGAATTGGTCGAGCTGCTGTCTCGTCATGAGATCCCGCTGATCGAAGATGATATCTACGGCGATCTTGTATTCGGCAACGAGCGCCCCGGCACCGCCAAATCATTTGATACCAAAGGCCTGGTGATCTACTGCTCATCGTTTTCCAAGACCATCGCGCCCGGTTACCGGGTCGGCTGGGCAATTGCCGGACGTTTTCAACCTGAAATGGAGCGGTTGAAAATGATGATGAACATCTCAACCGCCTCGCCTACCCAAATCGCCATGGCAGAATTTCTGGCCACCGGCGGCTACGATCATCATCTGCGGACAATCCGCCGCATCCATGCCCGCAATCTTTCCCAGATGGCCGATGCGATTGTCCGATATTTCCCGAGCGGAACCCGCATGACCAGACCGGCCGGCGGTTTCATTCTGTGGGTGGAAATGCCGTTCGGAACCGATGCCATCCAGTTGTACCATCGCGCCCTGGAGTGCGGCATCAGCATTGTGCCGGGCCCGCTGTTTTCATTAACCAATAAATACGGCAATCATATCCGCCTGTCGGCGGCCCGTTGGGATGAGAAGATTGAGCACGGTGTAAAGACCCTAGGTGAGCTGGCGCATGAACTGCTGCCGCAATAGTGGTCAAAATACCGGTTACCTGAAAGCCGGTCTGTCGGCCGCCTGGCCGATCTGCCTCGGCTTCGTGCCGATCGGACTATCTCTGGGGGTGCTGGCCCAGAAGGGTGGCCTGATACCGTGGCAGATTGCCGTCATGTCGGTGCTGGTCTTTGCCGGGAGTTCCCAGTTCATTGCCGTGGCGATGATCGGAGGTGGAGCTTCGATCCCCGCCATTGTCGCCACCACCTTTGTGGTCAACCTGCGGCACCTGCTGATGAGTTCGGCTCTGGCGGTTCATTTCCAGGGGGTGTCGCGCCGTTTTCTGGTCCTGTTCGCCTATGGTGTCACCGACGAAAGCTTTGCCGCCAACATGGCCCGCTTCACTAGTGGGGAGTGGGACCGCCGCAGCGCCCTGACGCTCAATCAACTAACCAACGCGATCTGGATCATCAGCACCGTGGCTGGCGCCTATCTGGGGCAGTTTATCCCGGCCGGCGCGTTTGGGATCGATTACGCCCTGACCGGCATGTTCATCTGCCTGCTGGTCTTTCAGCTGCGGAACCGGATATTTGCTATTACTGCGGTGATCTCCACCATCTGCTCGCTCTTGGCCTATATCTGGCTGCCGGGTAACATCTATGTGATCGTAGCTTCCTGTCTGGCTGCCACGGCCGGGTTCCTGCTGAAACGGATCTGGAGAAGCAGGGTCGTGCTATGAACAGTCGCGATTATCTGTATCTGGTTCTGGCAATGGGTGCCGTGACCTATCTGCCGCGCATGCTGCCGTTGGTGCTGTTGTCGCGAAGGAAGCTGCCGGTCTGGCTGGCTGAATGGCTGGAGTTGATCCCGGCTGCAATTCTGAGCGCGCTGATTGCACCGGCCATATTTGCTCAGAGTAATCCGCGCGTAATTACATTTGGCAAACCGGAATTGATTGCCGCAATTCCGACGCTGTTGTTTGCGCTTAAGACCCGCTCCCTGGCTGGCACGGTCCTGATCGGGATGTTTTGTTACTGGCTGGCAGTGACATTTCTGTGAAGGCGGGGAAGGGATACTCTTGCAGCTTAATCGGCAGGCACTGATCTCAGCTGTTGTATTCGGAGTGGTACATCATCACAAGCCTGGCCCGGTTCTCCAGACAGAGAGGGCATAACTGACCGGCATCCTGCCATATTTCACCCGCCAGCCATTCACCGGCCTCGGCGTATTCCGAGCGCGCCGCCGTTTCGTCATATTCCTTTTTGCACATGGCACAGCTCTTCATGATGTCAACTCCAGTGCCCGCTCGTATTCACGTCGCAACACCGTAGTCTCGGACGTGCCGATCACGCTCCATGGCATGGTTTCATCACCGGCGATGCAGCGTTGAACGTAGCGATCGGTATCAATACCGCAAAGCCTGGCCGCTTTTTTCAGGTTGCCACCCTCGGCCATTGCGGCCAGCAGCGGAGCCAAACGTCGGTCGCCCCGCGACAAGAGTGCCTGCAGGTAGGATTCCCGAAGACTTTCGATCTTGAATTTCACGTTTGACAACGGTCTCAGGCGGCTTTCCAGCAGCTTGACCTTGCGTTCCAGCGAAGGGATCGGCTCCATTCCGCACCACTGGAAGGGGGTGAATGGCTTGGGTATGAACGGGTTGACCGACAGTGTGATTTCACCCAGCCGTTTGTTAAGGCGTCCCTGTTCGATGACCCGCTCTCGAATTGCCTCTACCAGCCGTATGAGCTCGTTGAGATCCTCTTCCGTTTCGGTCGGGAGCCCGATGATCACGTATAGTTTGAGGTTGAGTATGTCGCGTGAAATCAGCATTTCACAGACATCCAGGATCTGCTCTTCGGTCAGGTTCTTGCGGATCAGGTCGCGCAGCCGCTGGGAGCCCCCTTCCGGCGCCAGCGAGATCGTTTTGTGACCGCTGGCCAGCAGTGCCTCCAGCATGTCATTGTCAATCCGGTCGATCCGCAGCGAGGAAACCGAGACTTTGGCGCCTTTGTCTACGATGTAGCGGGAAAGGCGCCCGATCTCGGCGTAATCCGAAACCGCCGCCCCGACCAGGCCGACTTTGTTGCGGTACTCAAGCCCCTTGTCCACCATGGCCACAAGATGATCGTAGGGTTGCTGGCGGAAGGTGCCGTAGATGAATCCGGAACTGCAGAAACGACAGCCTCGCGGACAACCGCGACTGACTTCCACCAGAAACATGTCGCCAAACTCGGTATCTTCGGTCAGGATCTGCGACGAAGAAGGCGGGTGCTGTTCCAGGCAGGCGGAAATGCGAGAAACCGGCAGAGGCGCTTCCGGGGCGGCATCGTAGCGGAGCAATCTGTCTCCATCGTACTGCGGCTGGTACAGGGAGGGAACGTAAATGCCGGGGATCCTGCTCAACGCGGCCAGCAATCCGGTTCGTCCTGTTAAATCGGGAGATAATAGCGCCGTAATCAGGTTTGGAATAATATCCTCTCCCTCGCCGATGCAGATCGCATCAAAGAAGTCCGCCACCGGCTCGGGATTGATAAAGAAAGCGGCCCCCCCGGCAATCACCAGCGGATGTGATCCGCTCCGTTCGGCCGAATAAAGCGGCAGTCGCGACAGGTTCAATATGATCGGTATGTTAAGATAATCAGGCTCAAACGAGGTCGAAAAGGCGATCAGGTCGAAATCGCCCAAGGGACGCTGCGATTCAAGTGAAAGCAGCGGAGTTCCGCTGCGATGGTATTCTTCAAGCTCATCCCGCTCCGGCAGGAAAGCTCGTTCACAGCGGATTTCAGCCGATTCGGACAGCAGGGCGTAGATGGTCTGGAATCCGAGACTGCTCATGCCGGTGCGGTAGCGACTGGGTGAAACCAGACAGACAGATAACTGACCGCCATGTCTGCCGGAAGCTGAACAGAGGTTGGTTTCGGCAGCCAGGCGGCTGCGCTGATTTTGTCTGAGCGCCCTTGTCATCCGGCACTTATGACGGTAACTGTGATAAGCGTCATTGTCATTGTATGGCGTTGATTCATCGGATTATTTCTCCAGGCCCGGATGCTTTCGGCAGGCTTAACGAAGATCAGCATAACACGTTTGCCTCCAATAAAAAACGCCGCAAATTGCGGCGTTTTTAGTTTCATATTTGGAGAAGGCAGATCAGGCTTTGGATATTGAAACAGCCTGCAACGATGATGCTGAACCGGAAAGCAGATTGACCTGCGGATCCCTGAAATGGGACGGTACGAACAGATTTCCGCGCTGCTGATTGGCTGAGAGTCGCGCTTTGAGTGTGACGCTGCCACTGTCTGTGGATATTTTCAGCAAGCCACCTTCGGCGACAGCCAATGCGGCAGCATCTTCCGGAGAAATTTCGACATAGGCTTCACCCGCCACCAGCATGTTGTTTTCCGACCAGGTTGTCATCGATCCGTTATGATGCAGCAGCGATCCGACCTTCAGAGTGAACGGACCCGAAGAGACAGGAAGTGCAGCCGGTTTCAGCGGAGCAAAAACGCTTTTCTCTGTGCGGTTCTTGATGCGCCCAATCCGGCATCCGTCGTGGTCGCAGGTTTCGCTGTAGAGGGCGGTCAGCGTCGTGATTTCGTGATGAAGTTCGTCACTGGTCATGGGAGCCATCGCCACCACCGGCGCTACCAGGGCGTGGAGTTTCATCAAGATATCGGCGTCGCTGCGTGATTCTCCGGCCGGTTTGACGGCGGCATTGAAGCACTGCACCCGGTTGTCGGCGGAGGTAAACGAACCGGCTTTTTCTGCTCCGGTTGCGGCCGGCAGTATGATGTGAGCCATACGGGCGGTTTCGGTCAGGAAAATATCCTGCACTACCAGCAGTTCGAGCTTCTGCAGGGCCTTGATGGTGCGGTTACGGTCTGGAAGGATGTGTACGAGATCACTTCCCATCACGTAAAGTGCCTTAATCTGGCCTGCTTCAATCGCATCGATAATCTGAAACAGGTCTTTGCCGGGAGTGGTTGGAATTGTGCAGTTCCAGGCTTTCCCGAATTGAGCGGCAGCGTGTTCATAGGTATGATAGCCGGGCAGATACTCGGGGCAGATGCCCATATCGAGCATGCCCTGGGTGTTGTTTTTTTCATCCAGCGGATAGATTCCAGCACCGCCTGTACCGGTCGCGCCGGTCAGCAACGCCAGATTAATCGAGGCGGCAACCGCATTCTTCATGTCGGCAGAACGGATAATATCGAATCCGTAAAGCACGGCGGTGCTTCCATTATTTCCGATCAGGGCAGCAGCCTCACGTAGCTGCAATTCCGAGATTCCGGTTATTTCTGTGATCTTTTCAAAAGATAGTGCTTCCAGCGATGCTTTCAGGCTATCAAGCCCCTGCGCACTGGAGACGGATTTGTTCTCCAATCCCTCTGCCAGAATTGCCTTGTTGAGTCCGGCTACCAGCCAGGCCTCGCTCCCAGGACGGCACTGCAGAAAAGCACTGGCATACTTGTTGAGTGAAGTGGCGCGGCTGTTGACCAGCAGCAGTCTGGCATCATTCTTGTTGACGGCCTGGATAACACGGTAGGCGAATCCGGCCGATTCTGCCTTTAGGTCGGCTCCGATAACGATGACGGCGTCAGCTTTCTCGATGGTGTTCATGTCGAATGTGCCGCCACTGTAACCCAGTTGTTCCCACTGCAGAATCTGGGATGGCAGATAGCCCAGGCGTGCTTCGGAATCTATGTTATTGCTGCCTAACGCACCACGGAAAAATTTCTGGAACAGATAGTTTTCTTCGTTGGTTACCCGAGGCGAACCGATGCCGGCAACCGCACTTCCGCCGGAAATGGTGGCGATCTCCTTGAATTTGGCGGCGGCGTTTCCAAGTGCCTGATCCCAGGAGACCTTCTTCTGGGCATTATTGCCTTCCCTCAACATCGGCGCCGTCACGCGTCCGGGAGAATTAAAGGCGGCATAGCCGAAACGGCCGTTGACGCAGAGGTTACCGCGATTGTAGGTTTCATCGGAGCTGGTAACGCGCTCAACCCGACCGTCTTTGGCGTGGTAATCGATCTGGCAGCCCGAAGAACAGAAGGCGCAGACACCGGGAGTTACTTCAAATGCCCAGGGGCGTCCACGGAATTTGAACGGCTTGCTGATCAGGGTGCCGGTTGGACAGGCGTTGATGCAGTTGCCGCAGAAGTCGCAATCGAGAGGTTCGCCGCTGATTGTGTCAATGATGGTGCGGTCACCGCGATCAACGATCTCGATCGCCTCTCTTCCGACGACCTCGCGACAGACCTTGACGCATTTTTCGCAAAGGATGCAGCGATTCGGATCACTCTCCAGCAGTTTCCAGTCGTAACGGATCGGCAGGCGTTCAAGCTCGGCACCGAACTTGTTTCTGTCAACCTGGAGGCTGTAGCAGCTATCCTGCAGGTCGCACTCACCGGCGGCGTCGCAGACCGGGCAGTCCAGCGGGTGGTTGACCAGCATCAGTTCCAGCGTGTTCTTGCGGATCTTTTCAAGCGCCGGAGTGGACGTCGTCACATTGATGCCATCCTTGACCGGTGTATTGCAAGCGGTCATGGGGCGCTCGACGCCTTCTACTTCAACAACGCAGATGCGGCAGGCGCCGGTGGTGGAAACCTTTTTCAGCCAGCAGAGGGTCGGGATCTTGATTCCCAGCTCGGCAGCGGCGTCCAAAATGGTTGTGCCGGAAGGTACCGTCACCTGTTTTCCGTCGATTGTCACTGTTGCTGTCTTGTTCTCGCAGGACTCTGTATGTGCCATGCCGTTATATCTCCATTGCTGCATTGTTATTTTGTTGTGCAGAGTGAAATGAACGTATTCACCAGTTACACCGCCACCATTGCCATGCGGTAACAGCGCAGGCAACGATCGGCTTCGATCTGCGCCGTGCTGTCACTGAAACCTAGTTCGACCTCGCGGTAATTCCCTTTGGCGGCCCGCTCGCGGCCATGTACTTCCTTCTGGCCGGCACGGGCGGATGAATCCAGCCAGGGCACTTTTTCATTTTTGTCGTAGACACCCAGGTAAGTCAGCAGGTCATCAAATATATCCTGTTCGCTGAGATAGGCCTTGCCTTCTTCCAGCCAGCGCTGGATGACCAGTGCGGCGCGATGGGCATTACCGACGCAGGCCACAACTGTCAGCGGTCCAATCTCGGCGTCGCCACCGGCAAATACGCCGTCGCAGTCGGTGATCAGCGAGCGGGAAAGCATGTTGCCCATGCCATCTTTCAAATCTTTTCCGGCTGCATCCTTAAGCGGCAGATACTTGGTGACAACCGTATTCCACTTGGTGATGTCAATCCCCATATCAGGCGGAATGAAGCTCAGGTCAGGATCCTGGCCGATAGCCGGGATGACAGTATCACATTCAACGATGAACTCGCTGCCGGCCACAGGTTCGGGACGACGGCGACCGGAGGCATCAGGTTCACCCATCGCCATGCGGACGCATTCGACGCCGATGACCTGTTCATTGTCGTCAACAACGATCTTGGTTGGAAGCACCTGAAATTCGAACCGGACCCCTTCCTCGTCGGCGCCGTCAACTTCCCAGACATCGGCAGGCATCTCCTTGCGTGAGCGGCGATAAAGCAGGATCGATTCTTCGGCTCCTTCACGCAGGGCCACGCGGACGCAGTCAATGGCTGTGTTGCCGCCGCCTACGACGCAAACCTTCTTGCCCATGCCGGTCGGTTTGCCCATGTACGCTTCACGCAGGAAGTCGATGCCGCCGGACAGGAAGCCTTTGTAACCCTTGTCCTCTCCCTCGACACCCATCGGTTTGGAGCGGTGAGCACCGGGAGCGATGAATACGGCGTTGTATTTCTGTTTCAACTCGGGCAGCGAGATGTCCTTGCCGACGCGGCAGTCATAGATGATCTCTACGCCGACTGATTGGATGATATCGATGTCACGTTGCAGGATTGTGCGCGGCATACGGTAGGCCGGGATGCCGACCGCGATCATGCCGCCGCCGAAACCTTCGGGCAACGCTTCATAGATTGTGCACTTATATCCTTCCAGAGCCAGGTAATAGGCGGCAGCCAGGCCGGCCGGTCCAGCTCCGACGATTGCTACGGTTTTGTTCTTTTTGGCCTTTGGAATCATTGGCGGCTGCAGGTTGTGCAGACGCTCATAGTCAGAGGCGGTGCGCTTCAGAACCATGATGTTGACAGCGTCATCAACGTTTTTGCGGCGGCAGGCTGTTTCACAGGGATGTGGGCAGACCCGTCCGCAGACGGCAGGCAGCGGCATATTTTCGCGAATGGTTGCCAGAGCCTCGCCGTACTGATAATTTTTGATTTCCTCAATATACTTGGGAATATCGATGTGGGATGGACATTTGTCCATGCAGGGGGCGGTAATCTTGTGGATATACTTGGAAGGCTCGGTATTTGGTCCGCAGGCTTCATAAATATAAGCCAGAAAATCGGCGCGATAATGCTTGACCGCATCGAAAACCGGCACTGTTGCGCTTTGGCAGAGAGTGCATTTGCAGTTTTTGAGCAGTTCGGCCAGATCGCCGACCATATCCAGATCCGCCTCGCTCGCCTTACGCTCCAGCAGGTTCTGGAACAGATCCATCAGGACTTTCGTACCCTTTTTGCCGGGTGTGCAGCGACCGCAGCAGTATAGTGTCTGAACCCGCTTCATGTATTCGGCCGTCATGGCCGGAACATCGACGTACTTGTCGAACAGAATGATGCCGTCCCATCCCATGAAGGCGCGCAATGGGCGCTCTCCGTCAAATGCGACCGGCAGCCGGTAACTGACCTCTTTGGGTTCTCCGGAAACATTCCTGTTGTCTACAACATCTCCGCCCCACGTGGAAAAGATGACCTGTGCCACTTAAACCTCCGAAACCAACCCCGGAAACAAGGGGTTAAGTACTTGCAATTATTAAACAAAATCTGTATCAACAATTGTATACAGTATGCATGATTATCACAATAACATCCCAAAAATCAAGGAAAAAACTGTAGATAATACAACGCACTTGCAACAATATTCATATATCCGGGAGTAACTCCGGAACTGCGCAGGTACATTAAAGTTAATCAAGTCTTTGGCCCATGCGTGGAAAATAGCTTCTAGCTTGCTAATGTGCCATGTATAATGACCGCCAGTATCCAGATCCAATAACCGGGAGAGACATGCTAATGACCGCTACAGCCTCGCTTGATTCTGCTTTTTGTTCGCTTTTTGAAATTAATATGGGAATTCGGCCCGGAGAACGGGTGTTGGTCTTCAGTGATATAATCCGCGCGGAAGAAGAGGTGACTCCATCCGATCTTGACCGCCGTACGCGTTTGAACGCCACTGCCAGGGCCGCTGCCGAATATGCCGCACTTAAATATGGCAGCGGCAGCTTTGTTGAGTTCCCGTCGACTCCGGCCTCCGGCGCTGAGCCGCCGCAGGAGCTCTGGAAGGCGACTTTTGGAGACACCATCATCGCGGGCCTGGAATCTGCCGGACTGCTGGCCAAGCTGCTCAACAAGTCCGCTTCTCCCGAAGAAATAGCCTGCGCCAGAAAAATGGTCCTTTCGCATAAGCAAGATGTTGCCGATATCATTATCGCCCTGTCAAACAACTCCGCCAGCCACACCCGCTACCGCGCCCTGGCCTGTGCCGCCGGATGCCGCTTTGCCAGTCTGCCCCACTTTGATCCGGATATGTTCCACAGCTCCATGACGGTCGATTGGAACGCTCTGGCTGCCCGCACCGCGCGGCTGGTGGAAGCGGTCAACAAAGCCGAATGGATCAGGGTCACCACACCCAACGGCACCGACATGCATATCTGCAAGCAGGGGCGCAATGCCGGCGGGGATGATGGCATGCTGACCGCCCCGGGAAGCTTCGGCAACCTGCCGGCCGGCGAAGCGTATCTGGCGCCGCTGGAGGGAAAGAGCCACGGTCTGATGGTTATAGAGTGGGGCCCGACCCGCAAGCTGGTTGAACCGCTACGGCTGACGGTCGAGAACGGTGTGGCGGTGAAGCTTGAAGGGAATGATATCCATCGTGAAAAACTGGAAGCAAAATTTGCCGAAAACCGGAACTGCCGTAACATTGCAGAGCTGGGCATCGGAACCAACGACAAAGCCAGTCGCCCGGACAACGTGCTGGAAGCGGAAAAAATTCTCGGCACGATCCATATTGCGCTGGGGGATAACAGCGGCTTTGGCGGAGTTGTAAGCGCACCGTTCCACGAGGATTATGTCTTCTATCAGCCGACTCTAACGGCGATCATGGCTGATGGAACTGAAAACATCATTATTGATAACGGCCATCTCCTGGTCTAGCCGGTGGCCGATTCAATTCACACGGTTCTGATGAAAAATCCGGCTCTGGCGAGTTTCTCTTTCCGGTCTTCGAAACCGTTCAGGCCGCCGTTGATCCGTTTGGTGATGGACGTAACATCATCCTGGTCGGCAAGCTGATTCAAATCGTGTGTCGTCCAGAACCAGCAGGCCACATCCACGGCCGTTTCCGGGTCACTGGCCACCAGTTTCGCACCTTCATCGGTTGTGTAATCGATGCCGCGCGCCTTACTGTAGGCCGTATAGTTTGCCCTTCCGGTCAATTGGATAAGACCTCGACCCTTGAAGCGCCGCCCATCGCCCGGTTTGGTATTTCCAAGATCCTTGCGTCCTTCATAAGCCGATCCGCTGGCAAGCTCCTCGCAATAGCGCAGCTCTCCGCTTTCGTGTCCGATCTGTGCCAGAAAGTGAGCCATTCTCAACGGCGTATTAATATCGTACTCAAGCATTTTATTCAAAAGAGCGTCGCAGTATTTCTCAACCAGGCTGTCATCGGCGTTAACCAAAACTCCCTTGAGAACCAGTTGGCAGAAGGATGGAATCCCTTCCGCCAGTTTCTGCAACGTTTCGCCGCCGGGCGCCACCTTGCAGTCCGGTTGAGCCATTCCAACCACCGAAGCTTGGAAAGCCTCGATCGCCGCGCTGGTGGCATCCCCGAAATCCCCATCCACTTCCAGTTCCGGCAGTGGCGACAGCAAATTAATGTTCATATTGAGCAGAACCTGCACCGTTTTCACATCGGTTTCATAGTTTCTGCAATTCAGGCCGACTGATGAATTAATACACATAACAACCTCCTGGATGAGAGCTTTTATCTGGGAACCCGCACCGCATCGTAATTCTCATCGATATTATGTATCTGGTCCTTGCTTAGAATCCTGAAAGTCCCCCGCCATTGAACACCATTACTGAAGACAAGGCCCAGATGGAACCGGTCTGTAGCCAGCTTCTCAAAATCCCAGGTCCCGCTGACCGGCACCCGCTGTCCCTGCCCGCCGATGAAAGCCTCCTGCCGACCGGAAAAACTGCCATTATCAAGATAATCTATGTATGTGCCACCTTCCATCCCGGCGATTTTCTGCTCGACCTGCCAACGTCCGATCACGTACTGGCGGGTTGCCTCCGGAACCTTGTCGGCTGTTTTCTGGTTCAAAATTGAATAACCAAAACCGGCAACACCAATCAGCAATAACGCGAATACCAGTATCTTCGCCCGAACCGGAGCGTTTTTAAAAAACGCCATCGCCAGAAAGCCCAGAATCAGGCACATCAGCGACAATGTTCCAAGCGGGCTTGAGGCAGCGGCTTTGATAACATCTGCATTCATCAGGTTTTCCATAATCACCTCTGGTTAATTGATCCAGCGTATTTAGCATGACGTGGTTGATACTGGTTATGTCATTGAGTCATTTAGGCTTCACTCCCGCCGTGCTCCCATCCCCAACTGTTTTCTGGTACTTAACCAGCTCTGCCAATAACGTTTCGCCCCAGTTTCCTGTTTCAGCAATCGTTTTCGCGTAGAGACCCTGCGAGTACTCCTGAATCAGAGTAAATCCGCCCTTGATTTCTGCATCGGAAAGTTCTGTCGAATGCAGCGTAGCCAGGAACTCGCACCATGAAACACGCGATGTCGTAATCAGTTTCTCAAGTTCCAGCTGTGTGGAAACGAATCTAATGTGTCCGCTGGTGCCGCCGAAGAGGGAGTTAGCGGCAAGAAAGCTTGCTGCCGCCGCCAGGAACGAATACCCATATTGCCCCAGAGGTTTTAAGGCAGGCTGGTCGGTGGCAGAAAGCAGCGGAAGCAGCAGCCCGATCGAACCGAGAACCCAGGCCAGAATGCGGAACAAACCTGACAGCGAAGCCCGGGTGCCGCGACGACGGTAGTAATATTTGACCTCAGCTTCCGCCAGATCGTCGACCGCCTCAAAAAGCTGCGAAAGCGATTCAACCAGACTCGCCTTATCCCAGCTCACGCCAGCCATTCGATCACGAAACTTCCTGATTCGCCTCGGGTCCTCGGGGCGGAGTTTCCTTACCCATGCCGAAAGTGATGCGATCATAGAACCCTCCCGGATAAGCAGCAACTGTGACAACTCTGAATAACATCGTAACGCCTTACCAGATTATAAAATTATTAATGTCAATTTACAATCTGCGACTTTGCGATTTGGTCTGTCTTTCTGCGATAAGTCAGAATAAAAGCTGAGTTTCACGAACAAAAAAACCGCCCCGGTTAGGAGCGGCCTGCGATTGTTTGATGTTAGTGGTTTTGTCGATATTACCCTTTTAAACTCTCCAGCTCATCCCAGCGCAAAAAGGCCGCTTCCAGCTCGCTCTCCAACTCCGCCAGGCGGGCATTGATAACGGCCGTCTCGCTGCCGGCATTTTTGTAAAAATCGGGGTCGGAAAGGCGGGCGTGCAGTTCGGTCTGTTCTTCTTCCAGCGTGGCGATCCGTTCCGGCAGTGCTTCCAGCTCCCTTTCGTCCTTGAAGGAGAGCTTGCGGCTGCGATCGGCTTGTCGTTTTGACTTATCCTGAGTAGTTTTTGCCGCAACCGGTGTCGCGGCGGCCGTTTCGGCTGCGGACTGGCTCAGCCAGTCGTCATAGCCGCCCACATAATCACGCACGCTGCCGTCGCCGGTCAGCACCAGCGTGCTGGAGACAACGTTGTTGAGGAACTCGCGGTCGTGGCTGACCAGCAGCAGCGTGCCGGAATATTCCTGCAGCAGGTCTTCCAGCAGGTCGAGCGTTTCGGCGTCCAGATCGTTGGTCGGTTCGTCCATTACCAGGATATTGGATGGTTTGGTGAACAGCTTGGCCAGCAGCAAACGGTTGCGCTCGCCGCCGGAGAGGATGCTGACCGGACTGCGGGCCCGCTCGGGCGAGAAGAGGAAATCCTGCAGATAGCCGATGATGTGGCGCGGCTGGCCGTTGATGATCAGCGTGTCATTACCCTCGCCGACATTCTCCTGGACGCTCTTGTCCAGCTGCAGCTGGTCGCGCAGCTGATCGAAATAAAGCACTTCGCGCCGGGTGCCCAGCTTGATCTCCCCCCGCTGCGGTTCAAGTTCCCCCAGCAGCAGGCGCAGCAGGGTGGTCTTGCCGGAGCCGTTGGGGCCGATGATGCCGATCCGGTCGCCGCGCATGATCGTGGTGGAAAAGTTCTTCATGATCGGTTTGCCGTCGAAGGCAAAGGAAATATCCAGCGCTTCGGCCACCAGTGCGCCGGAGCGGTCGGCCGTCTGCACCGAGATCTTGACAGTGCCCTGCCGTTCGCGCCGCTGGCGGGATTCTTCGCGCAACTTTTTCAGCGCCCGGACACGCCCTTCGTTGCGGGTGCGGCGGGCCTTGATCCCCTGGCGGACCCAGACTTCCTCCTGGGCCAGCTTCTTGTCGAACAGAGCCTGACGGGTGATCTCCGCTTCCAGCAGCGCTTCGCGCCGCTCTACAAACTCGTCATAGCCGCAGGAGAAGGCGTAGATCCGTCCCCGATCCAGTTCGGCCACCCGGTTGGCCAGGCGGCGGGCAAAGGCGCGGTCGTGGGTTACGAACACAACCGTCTTGACGTTCTTGGCCAGAAATTCCTCCAGCCAGAGGATCGTATCGATATCCAGGTGGTTGGTCGGCTCATCCAGAATCAGGATGTCGGGGGATGAAACCAGCGCCCGGGCCAGCAGCGCCCGGCGTTTGGTGCCGCCCGAAAGCGAGGTGAATTCGGCATCGGCGTCCAACTGCAGCCGGTTCAGAACCCGCTCGACCTCCTGATGCAGCGACCAGCCGTCACTCTCTTCCAGCTCTTTCTGCAAATCTTCCAAACGCGTCAGCAGCTTTTCGCTGGCATCGTGGGCCAGTTCATGGCTGACATGGTGGTATTCTGCCAGCAGTGCAGCCACATTTCCCATGCCGGAGGCGACCACATCGAAAACGCTGCCGGACAGGTCGGGGGGAACATCCTGGGTCAGCTGGGTCACTTTCAAACCTTGCTGGCGCTGGATGTCGCCGCTTTCCTGAGTCAGTTCGCCGCCGATAAGTTTCAGCAGGGTCGATTTGCCGCTGCCGTTGCGCCCCATCAGGCAGAGCCGGTCGCCAGCCTCGATCTGCAGATTGATTCCATCGAAAATCGGCGGGCCGCCGAAGGCCAAAGTTATGTTTCGCAGTGATATAAGTGCCACTTGAACCTCAATCGTTGATAATGGTGTTTTTAGCTAAATCAGCTACAGAGCGATCTGCCGCAGCGGATGAAATCGTACAGCATTTCCCGTCCTTCGTTCCTTCCGGTTATTACCTGCAGCGCAATCTCATACATGGAGTGGTTCGGATAATGCTCGTGCGCTGAGCGCCAGAAAGCTTCCAGACCGCTGATAATCTGCTCTTCGCTGATTCGGTCGAACTGCTTTTGTGCTCCATGGGGGGCGAGCGAGGCATTCAGTACCGAAACTGAAATCGGGCCGATTGACAATGATATCAAATCCCCGCCGAACCAGAGTTTTACGGTGCGGGCCCGAAAATCCCACTCCGTCTGAACGGTTCCTTTTTCAATCATCTTGACCGCTCTGCCGCTAATTGCTGCAACAGTGGTCTTGTCGGCCACCAGCGAACCGGAACCGTTGCAGGGATTGAAATCGGAACCGGGATATTTATCCTTCTGCAGGGATGATTGCCACTCTTTCAGGATCGCTTGCGCTTCGAGATCGTTTTTGCCGCGGCAGCTCTGCATGGCATCATCCAGATGGTGTTTGGCCTCTTTTTCCGCCGCCGCAAAGTTTTTCCAATAGCTGTTGGTATCCGGCACTTCGGCGGGAGCGGCCGTGGCCAGTGTCAGCGGCAATATGGCCGCGATCAGTATGCGGTTCAGGATTGGCGGCATCGTCATGCTGTTAGTCCGCGGTTTCGATGTTGTCCATGGAATCCTTTAAGTACCAGCGTTCTTTGGCGAAGTGGTTCTGCTCCGTCGCAGCGTCAAGACGAATCTGTTTTTCAGATCCTTCAGCACCAGCTTGCGGTCGGTCAGTGAGCGGAGGAAAAACGGCACGATGCAGCCGCAGCGGTCGCAATTGGCTTTGGGACCGAGCATGCACGGTTTTTTTACCCCGCCCGCCGGATCGAAGGCGAATGATTTGCTCGCGAAGAGGCAGCTGTCCGTCACGCTACGGGCGGTGGCCGATTTCATCAGCCCCAGGGCGCTCCTGGTGTTGACCAAAAAATCTCCGTACTGATCTTTAAGTTCAATCAGCCTGTCGAGCATGCGGTCCTTCTCGGGCCAATCCAGCCAGAGATCGTCATCCAGCCCACGGATCGGGGTGTAAAAACTGAAGACCATGTTGCGCACTTTGGGGTTCTGGTGCCATTCCGCCAGGGAGGTTTCGACATCGCCGAGATTCTGGCGGGTGATGCAGTAGGCGATGGTGATGCGCTGCCCTTCACTTTGGCGGATATTGCGTTTGATCGTTTCCAACAGTCCCGGTTGATTCCGGAAACGGTCATGATAGGCCTGGCCGCCATCGACCGATATGCACCAGCTGACGTCTTTCCAGTCCGGAAGCGGCAGCGAGCCGTTGGTGGTGATGGTGTTGAACTTGAAGTACTGCCGCCCCAGTTCGATCAGTTCAGGCCGAAGCAGTGGTTCGCCGCCGACCCAGGTGCATTGGTAAAAGCGAAAACCTTCCGCTTTCAGTTGTTCGAATTTTTCGCGCCACTGTTCCAGCGACCATTGGGCGACACGCTCCTGCTCGAAGAAATAGCAATGCTCGCAACGCAGGTTGCAGTCACTGGTGACATCCACCGAACCGAAAGTGTTACTCGGAAAGCCGAAAAAGAAGAAGCCGACCTTGGCCAGATCAAAAAGGCTGAACGGCGCCCGGTAGGGACGGTTAAAAGGAGTTTTAGGTCTGTTTGTCATGGTTCCCATATAAAACAGGGGCTGGCTGTGAGGGCCAACCCCTGCGGAATGATCTGTTAGGGTAAAATCAACTCAGACCTGCACGACTTCCTTGACGCCTGGAACGTGCTCTTTCATGGCGCGCTCGATGCCCATCTTGAGGGTCATGGTTGACATGGGGCAGCTGCCGCAGGCGCCTTTCAGGCGCACCTTGACGATACCGTCTTCGGTGATTTCGACCAGCTCCACATCTCCGCCGTCAGCCTGCAGGCCGGGGCGTACCATCTCAAGAACTCTCAGTACTTCTTCTTTCATTGTGCTTCTCCTTTGGTTTTATATTAAATCCGGGCTACTGTTTCGGCAACCCGGGTTCGGTCAGGTGTTCCGGCCGCATGATGCCATCCAGTTCATCCTCCGCCATCAGTTTTTGTTCCAGTACAATCTCACGGATGCTTTTTCCGCTGGCTACCGATTCCTTGGCAATGGCGGCCGAAGCGTTATAGCCGATGTAGGGAGCCAGCACCGTCACCAGGCCGAGCGACTCTTCCAGGTAGCGGCGGCACCTGGCCTCGTTGGCGGTAATGCCATTTATACAGGATTCGGTCAATTTCTGCACGCAATTCCTGAGCAGTTCCATCGAAAAAGTCAGGTTGTAGGCAATCAGCGGCATCATTACGTTCAATTCCAGCTGGCCGGCCTGGGTCGCCAGCATGACGGCCTGATCGCATCCCATCACCTGAAAACAGGCCATGTTGGTCATCTCGGCCATGGAGGGATTGATTTTGCCAGGCATGATCGAGGAGCCGGGCTGGATCGGTGGCAGGACAATCTCATCCAGGCCGGTGCGGGGGCCGGAGGCCAGCAGACGCAGATCGTTGGCGATCCGCCCGATATTGACCGCCGTGCGGCGCAGGGCCGAGGAAAGCGCCAGGAAGGGGTCCATGTTCTGCATCGCTTCGAACAGGTCCGGACTGGCCACCAGCGGAAAGCCGGTGGCAATTGCCAGCTGCTCGATGATCGCCGTAATATAGGCCGGTTCCGCATTCAGCCCGGTTCCGACGGCGGTCCCGCCGATGCCCAATTCAAGCAGGGCCGGGATGCACGATTCCAGCCCTTCGCGATTCTTGCGGATGGCAACGGCATAGGCGGTAAACTCCTGCCCCATGCGGATCGGAACCGCATCTTGCAGATGGGTGCGCCCTGACTTCAAAATATGATCGAATTCTTTCCCCTTGGCAGCCAGAGCCAGCTCCAGCCCTTCCAATACTTCCAGCAGCGGGTCGAGCATCTCCAGCGACGCCAGCCGGATGGCGGTCGGGATGACATCATTGGTCGATTGGGCCATGTTGACGTGGTCGTTGGGATGCAGCATGCCGAAATCGCCCCGTTTCTGCCCCAACAGCTCCAGGGCGCGGTTGGCCAGCACTTCGTTGACATTCATATTGTGCGAAGTTCCGGCCCCGGCCTGAAAAGGATCAACAACAAACTGGTCGGCCAGTTTGCCGGCCAGCGCTTCGTCGGCCGCGGCGACGATGGCATTGCCGACCTTTTCCTCCAGCCGCCCGGTGGACATATTGGCGATGGCGGCACAGCGCTTGATGACCACTGTTCCCCAGGTAAAAGCCGGATGCGGTTTCAATCCGGAGATCGGAAAGTTGTGCAGGGCCCGGGCGGTCTGTGCGCCATAATAGGCGCTGGCCGGCACCGCCATTTCTCCCATGGAATCTTTTTCAATGCGTGTATTCATGTTTCACCTCGCTTTAGCAGATATGCGTGAATTATTTTTTTATCACGAAGTCCCGCAGGAAACAGCAGGAAAAAGAGCATCGTTTTCATGTGCAGATATTATGCTACAATTTATTGCATTATAACGTTTTATGATACAATCTGGCTTCGATTAGTCCAGCATCATTGATAATATTAGCATAAAAGGAGCAGAAACCATGATTCCTCCCCTGCGTATTGCCAAAAACGACAAGAGCGAGCTGTTCATTCTGCCGGCCATGGCCAATCGCCACGGTTTGATCACCGGCGCCACCGGCACCGGAAAAACCGTCACGCTGCAGACCCTGGCCGAACAGTTCTCCGCCATCGGAGTCCCCTGTTTCATGTCTGATGTGAAGGGTGACCTGACCGGCGTTTCCCGGCCCGGCGGCGGCAGCAAAAAGGTGACCGAACGATTGGAAATGCTCGGCATTACCGATCATCAGTTCCGTGGTTTTCCGGTGACGCTTTGGGACCCGTTCGGCGAAAGCGGGCATCCGGTGCGCGCCACCATATCCGACATGGGGCCGCTGCTGCTGGCGCGCATGCTGGACCTGAACGAGACCCAGACCGGCGTGCTCAATCTGGTCTTCAAGGTGGCCGATGACAGCGGATTGCTCCTGCTGGATCTGAAGGACCTGCGCTCCATGCTGCAGTTTGTCGGTGAGAATTCCAAAACCTTTACGACCGAATACGGCAATATCTCCTCTGCCAGCGTGGGCGCAATCCAGCGCGGCTTGCTGGCACTGGAAAGTCAGGGTGGCGACAGGATCTTTGGCGAGCCGATGCTGAACATTGATGATCTGATGCAGACCGAACGCGGCCTGGGGGTTATCAACATCCTGTCGGCCGACAAACTGATGCAGTCTCCGAAGTTGTACGGGACTCTGCTGTTATGGCTGCTATCCGAACTGTTCGAAAATCTGCCGGAAGCGGGCGACCTGGAAAAGCCGAAGCTGGTATTTTTCTTTGACGAGGCCCACCTGCTGTTCAGTGATGCCCCGGCGGTGCTGCTGGAAAAGATCGAGCAGATGGTGCGCTTGATCCGCTCCAAAGGGGTCGGTGTCTTCTTTATCACCCAGAATCCGGTAGATGTGCCCGACAAGGTACTTTCGCAACTGGGCAACCGGGTGCAGCATGCCCTGCGTGCTTTCTCCCCTCGCGATCAGAAGGCGGTCAAGGCGGCGGCTGATACCATGCGCGACAACAGCGATCTGGACGAGGAGAAAGCGATTACCGAACTGGGCGTGGGGGAAGCGCTGGTTTCCTGTCTGGGTGAAAACGGGCAGCCACAGGTTGTGGAGCGCGCGTTTATCATGCCGCCCCAGGGGCAGATCGGCCCGATTGATGATGGCCAGCGCCGGCAGTTGATCGGTTCATCTCTGGTGGCTGGTGTTTATGAAAAAGGTGTTGACCGTGAATCGGCCTACGAGATTCTGAAAGCACGTGCCGAACAGGCCACTCAGGCCGCAGTGGTCGCGCAGCAACAGCCTGCTGCGGCAGCTCCGTCGTCGGGTGGTGGAATTGGCGGGATGCTGGGCGACATGTTCAGCGGAGCCATGGGTTCAGGCGGGAGGCGGCGTGAAGGGGTCGTGGAGGCATTGGCCAAAAGCGCGGCCCGTTCGGTGGGAAGTCAGGTGGGACGGGCAATTATCCGGGGTGTGCTGGGGTCGATCCTTGGCGGCAGGCGTTGATATAAGTCAGCCTCCCATCCGGGGTTTCTGGGTGGGAGGCTGTTGTTTTCAAGGTATTTTCTAAAGTCGGTATCAGGCCGACAACTCTTCCCACTCCCCGTACAGCTCTTCCAGCCTGGAATTCAGGGTTGCGTGACGCTCGCCACCCTGCTGACCCCGCTCGGGATCATCAAAAAAACCGGCTGAGTTCATTTCCACCTCAAGCAATGCCAGTTCCTTCTCCGTTGCTGAAATCTGAGATTCCACTTCACCAATCCGCTTCTGGCGGCTCTGATCCTCGCGTTTGCGGCGTTTTTCCTCTTCGCGGTCGCGCAGGCGCTCTTCCTTTTTCTGGGGTGGCAAAGATGCCGGAGAATTGTCTGTTGCTGACGTCGAAATTGCCGTGGCGGTCGGTTTGGAAGATGCGGAAGCCGGGAGGGAACCCTTCTTTTCCAGATAATATTCGTAATTGCCGAAATAACTTTCCACACCGCCCGCCTCTACTTCCACAATCCGGGTGGCCAGGGCATTGACAAAGTAACGGTCGTGGGAGACGAACACCACCGTTCCTTCGAAACCTTTCAGAGCATCCAGCAGCACTTCCTTGCTGTACAGGTCCAGATGGTTGGTCGGTTCGTCCATCAGCAGCAGGTTGGAGGGGCGCAGCAGCATCTTGGCCAGCGCCAGGCGGTTGCGCTCGCCGCCGGAAAGTACGCTGACTTTTTTGTGGATGTCATCGCCGGAGAAGAGAAAAGCTCCCAGAATATCACGCAGTTTGGGCACCATGGCGTAAGGGGCATCGGCATACAGCTCGTCATAGGCCGATCTGCTCGGGTCGAGCACATTGGCCTGATCCTGGGCAAAATAATCCATGCTGACATTGTGCCCGGCAATCCGCTCACCGCTTTGAAATTCACCACCGGCCAGCACCGTCATCAGGGTCGATTTGCCGGCGCCGTTATGCCCCACCAGGGCGATGCGCTCACCTTTATCAATTGTCAGGTCGATCCGGTTCAGCACGGTATGATCACCAAAAGAGCGGGTCAGCCCTTTCAGCTCCATCACGGTTTTACCGCTCTTGGGCGCTTCCGGGAACTGGAAGCGGATCCGTTTCCTTTCGGGCGGCAGCACGATCCGCTCGACCTTTTCCAGCTGTTTGATGCGCGACTGCACCAGCGAAGCCTTGTTGGCCTGATAGCGGAAGCGGCTGATGAATGCCTCGATCTTCTCAACCTCCTCATCCTGGCGGCGCTTGGCATCCCGCAGGGCGGCCACGCGCTCAACCCGCTGGGTCAGGTAATTGGAATAGCTGCAGTGGTAGTCGGAAAGGACCAGATTCCAGACCTCGGCGATCCGGCTGCAGACGCTGTCCATGAAGAAACGGTCGTGGGAAACCATGATTACCGAGCCGGGGTAGTTGCAGAGGTACTCCTCCAGCCAGTTGCGCGCCTCCAGATCCAGATGGTTGGTCGGCTCATCCAGCAGCAGCACGTCCGGTTTCTGCAACAGCAGCCGCGCCAGAGCTATCCGCATCTGCCAGCCGCCGGAAAACTCACCGCAGTCGCGCTGCCAATCCTCCTGGGAAAAACCGAGACCCTTCAGCACCGACCCGATCTCGGCCTCCATGGTATAGCCGCCGCGATGGCGGAACTGTTCCTGCAGTTCACCGTAGCGGTGCAGCAGTTGGTCGTGCTCGGGGGAATCGTGGGGCATCCGTTCCATGTCCTGCCCCAAGCGATGCAGCTCCTCCTCCATGGCCAGCAGCTCGCCCAATGCGGCCCTTGCCTCGTGGAACAGCATCCGGCCGGTGGTGACGATGCCGTCCTGCGGCAGGTAGGCGGCCTTGGCCCCCCGGGCAAACTGGATCTCGCCCGAAGTCGGTTCGTTGAGCCCGGCGATGATCTTCATCAAGGTGGATTTGCCGGCGCCGTTCTCACCGACCAGCGCCACCCGTTCACCCTTTTTCAGGTGCCAGGAGATGTTGTTGAAGAGGGGAGTTCCGGCGAAGTCTTTGGTTAAATTGATAAGTTGGAGCATGGGGAGGGTTGTAGCATGGAATGGTGGTTTTCGGCAAGCGGAGCGGGGTTGGGTGAATCAACTTGCCGTAAGTTTGGGGTTGACTTACCTGACGGCATGGCTGTTAATAATAGATTGGTTGCGACTACTTTTTACCAGGTGTGAGTTTATGCCTACCACTGAAAATCCGGATGACATTCTGAAAATGATGGATGATTTTTCCGCCGCCTGCCGCAAGGCCGGTTTGAAACTTACCCACCAGCGATACGAAATTTATCAGGAACTATTGAAATCCAGCGACCATCCCGCCGCCGAAGTCCTCCACAAGCGCCTGCTGCTCAAAATCCCTTCCATGTCTCTTGATACGGTTTACAGAACTCTGGCCACGTTTGAACAGCATGGCCTTATCTCCCGGGTTCAGACCGTGGAAAGCCATGCTCGGTTTGAAGCCAGATTACAGCACCATCACCACCTGATCTGCAGCGTCTGCAATGAAATCACGGATTTTCAGTGGGAAGGCTTTGATCAATCGCCACTTCCCCAGGGTCTGCAGGAATGGGGAACCGTCAGCAACAAACAGGCCGTGGTGTATGGCGTTTGCAGCAAATGCCTGTCGGGAAGCAAGAACTGAGTTTTTTTGTCAACTAGATAGTAATATTTACTATCTAGTAAATATTTTTATTTGACAACATAGTAAACGATGATACATTAAAGTCCACCTATATATAGTAGCAATATTTAAATTACGACAACCCGTACAACGGGTAATTCAACAACAAAGTGGAGGTTGTATGAAATGGAATCTAACAGGAAAATGTTTCTTCATAACGGGAACTCTTATCGTAGCTCTGGCCTGCGGAGCAGGTCTCGCCAGTGGATGGGGTGGTTCCAGCGGCAGTTCAGGTAGCAGTTGGGGCAGTTCCAGCAGCAGTTGGGGCGGTTCCGGCAGCAGTTCCGGCAGCAGTCAGAGCCCGACATGCGTCGCCGCAAACCTCAACCTATCACTTACAGCAACAGACTGTCACAAGTGCCACACCGGGGATGATACGGCTATAGCAGCCCTGCACCACAAGATAATTACCCCTCCGCCGTGCACAAACTGCCATTCATTTACCGGCACCACACTTGATCCAGTGCAACGGGACTGCATTTCCTGTCATCTCCCGCCCCAGCCTCCCACCAGTACCTTCAAACCTCACGGCCCCACTGTTCACGACAAGGTAACACATTGTGTTGTGTATGACTCGTGCGGCAATTGTCACAAAGAATCAATCCCAGACATTCATTCGGGAGCCGGATCATCCGGCAACAGATACAGCTACCATGGAGGCAGCTATGGCGACAGCTCTGTGAATCCGGGAAAATCGGTATGCTACCTCTGTCATACGAGCACTAATAGTACCGTGCAGCAAACAGTTGTGAAAGGGCTCGCCGGTCAGACCGTATCATGTTCCAATTGTCACGGCGGCGGAAGGTAACCCGTACAAATTGATTCAGCAATTAGCACAAGAAAAACCAAGAGGAAGTTTCCGGCCACTTTTCTGCTCCGTTAAATCGGTTACGAAGCCGGCCGGAAGCCTAAGCAACAGCCGCTCAAACATTTTTAGCTGTACAAATCCAAACCAGTAAGGAAAGGAGAACAGAGATGAGCAAAGAGAGCAAATGCCCGGTAACGGGAGCAGTCGCCAAGCCCACGGCCAGCCATGGCACGTCAAACCGGGACTGGTGGCCTAACCAGTTGAACATCAAGATGCTTCACCAGAATTCGTCCATGATCGACCCGATGGGCAAAGAGTTCAACTACGCCGAGGAGTTCAAAAAACTAGATCTGCAGGCTCTGAAGAAGGATCTCTTTGCGTTGATGACCGACTCGCAGGAATGGTGGCCGGCTGATTACGGCCACTACGGCGGGCTCTTCATCCGGATGGCGTGGCACAGCGCAGGCACCTACCGCACCGGCGACGGCCGCGGCGGCGCCTCCTCCGGTTCGCAGCGTTTTGCGCCGCTCAACAGCTGGCCGGACAACGTCAATCTGGACAAGGCGCGCCGCCTGCTCTGGCCGATCAAGCAGAAATACGGCCGGAAAATCTCCTGGGCCGACCTGATGATCCTGGCCGGCAACTGCGCTCTGGAGTCGATGGGATTCAAGACCCTCGGCTTCGGCGGCGGACGCGAAGATATCTGGGAGCCGGAAGAAGACATCTACTGGGGAGCTGAGAAAGAGTGGCTTGCCGACAAGCGCTATTCCGGTGAGCGAAACCTTGAAAATCCTCTGGCTGCTGTGCAGATGGGTCTGATTTACGTCAACCCGGAAGGGCCGAACGGTGAGCCGGATCCGGTCGCCTCCGGCCGCGACGTTCGCGAGACCTTCGCACGTATGGCCATGAACGACGAAGAGACCGTCGCCCTGGTGGCCGGCGGGCATACCTTCGGCAAGTGTCATGGCGCGGGCGATGCGTCCCATGTCGGCCCGGAACCGGAGGCCGCCCCCCTCGAAGAGCAGGGGCTGGGGTGGAAGAGCAGCTTCCGCAGCGGCAAAGGGGGCGATGCGATCGGCAGCGGCATCGAGGGGGCCTGGAAAGCGAACCCGACCAAATGGGACATGGGCTATCTGAACACGCTGTTCAAATACGAGTGGGAGCTGGTCAAGAGCCCGGCCGGCGCTAATCAGTGGCTGGCCAAGGATGTGGCCGATGAGGATATGGTGGTTGACGCGCACGATCCGTCGAAAAAGCACCGGCCGATGATGACCACGGCCGACCTCTCCCTGCGTTTCGACCCGATCTACGAGCCTATCGCGCGGCGCTACCAGCAGAATCCCGAGAAATTCGCGGACGCCTTCGCCAGGGCCTGGTTCAAGCTGACCCACCGCGACATGGGGCCGCGCTCGCGTTATCTCGGCGCGGAAGTGCCGCAAGAAGATCTGCTGTGGCAAGACCCGCTCCCGGCCGTAGCTCACAAACTGATTGACGGGCAGGATATCGCCTCACTCAAGGGGAAGATCCTCGCTGCTGGACTGTCGATACCCCAGCTGGTATCGACCGCCTGGGCCTCAGCCTCCACCTTCCGCGGCTCCGACAAGCGCGGCGGGGCCAACGGCGCGCGTATTCGTCTCGCGCCGCAGAAGGATTGGGAGGTTAATCAGCCTGATCAACTGAAGCGTGTGCTGCAAACCCTTGAAAAAATCCAGAAGGAGTTCAACAGTGCAGCATCGGGCGGGAAGCTGGTTTCACTGGCCGACCTGATTGTTTTGGGGGGATGCGCGGCTGTTGAGCAGGCGGCCAGAAATGCTGGTCAGAATGTGACCGTTCCCTTCGCGCCGGGTCGCACAGATGCTACTCAGGAGCAGACCGACACGGAGTCCTTCAGTGTACTAGAACCGGTTGCGGACGGCTTCCGCAACTATCTCAAGACCAAATACACCGTATCGGCGGAGGAAATGCTGATTGACCGGGCGCAACTGCTGACGCTGACCGCCCCGGAGATGACAGTTCTGCTGGGCGGACTGCGGGTTCTGAATGCCAACTACGGACAGTCCCGACAGGGTGTCTTTACCAAGCGGCCGGAAGCACTCACCAATGACTTCTTCGTAAATCTGCTGGATATGGGCACGGCCTGGAAGCCGCTCTCGGAAGCCGGTGACCAGTTCGAGGGGCGCGACCGCAAGAGCGGCGAACTCAAATGGAACGGCAGTCGTGTTGACCTGATCTTCGGCTCGCACTCCCAGCTCCGGGCACTGGCGGAGGTCTACGGTTGTGAGGATTCGGGTGAGAAGTTCCTGAACGACTTTGTGGCTGCGTGGAACAAGGTCATGAACCTTGACCGGTTCGATCTGGCCTGATTCGTCTTCTGAAAAGTGCCGATGACGTGAAAAACCGCAGAATAATGTAAGAAAAAAGGCGTCCCGAATTTTCGGAGACGCCTTTTTTATGGGGGGGGTATCGATAAAATGTATTTTAGAGTATGCCAAGCTTTGCCGCTGTTTCCTGGTAAACTTGCTGTGCCCCTTCGCTGAACTGGACAAAGATAATCCGCTCCAGTCCCGGATTGTTCTTAGTGGCTGTCAAAGCGGCCCGCAAGGCAATAACGGCCGCCTGACGCATCGGATAGCCATAAACTCCGGCGCTGATGGCCGGAAAGGCGATGCTTTTCAAACCGTGCTGCTGCGCCACTTCAAAACATCGCCGATAGGCCGATTCCAGCAGTGCCGGTTCCCCGTGCTGACCATCTTTCCAGACCGGACCGACCGTGTGGATAACGTATCTGGCCGGAAGACCGTAGCCTTTGGTGAGTTTGGCATCACCGGTATTGCAGCCGCCCAGCCCGGCGCATTCCTGCAGCAGCTTCGGCCCGGCGGCTTTGTGGATGGCGCCATCCACCCCGCCGCCGCCCAGCAGGGTATTGTTGGCGGCATTGACAATGGCGTCAACGGCCAGAGTGGTGATGTCGTCCTGCACGATCTCGATTTTGGTAATCATGGTATGCCTCCACCTGCCAATAACTTTGGATGTGAGTTTGATAATGTGACTGATTTTACTCGAAATAGTTGTGGGTAACTAATAAAAATATTGAAAATCATCACTTTTTATGCGGTAAATGCTTGGCGCCTTATTTGCGAGCGGGAGGAGTGGATAAATATGACAACTTTATGCAGATATGCGCTCGTGGCACTGGTGGTTTTTCTTGCTGCTCTGCATTCGAGCGAAGCTTGTGCCGGCAAGAAGATCGGCGTTTTTTTGTACAGCAGCGAAATCAGGTATGTAGACGCTTTCCGTGGATTCAAGGATGGCATGAAACTGGAAGGCTTTGGAGAACCGGAGACGACCTATCTGCTGGAAAATGCAAATGGAAACAAGGCTACCGCGGCCGGTCTGGTAACAAAGTTCGCGAAGTCAAATATGGATCTTTATTTTACGGCCGGAACTTCAGCAACTATTCTGCTCTCAAAAAACATCACGGATAAACCGGTCGTCTTCAGTGCGGTCTATGATCCTGTAAAAAGCGGCATTGCCAGGTCATGGCGAAGTTCCGGCAATAACACCACCGGTACGTCAACCATTATTCCCATGTCCATACTGCTTGATACACTTAAATTGCTTAAGGATGTCAAGCGGCTGGCTGTGCTTTACAACCCCGGCGAACTGAATTCCGAATATGTACTGAGAGATCTGATGGATCTTCAGCAAAGCCGGGGATTGAAAGTGTTGCCGGTACCGACAACCAAAAAGGAAGATGTCATAGCTGTATTGCCTGAAGTTATGCGCACTTCAGACGCCGTTTATGTGACCGGCAGCAATCTGGTGAACAGCCAGTTAACCTATATCATGGAAATGGCCGCAAAATACCGAACGGTAACCATAACCCATCTCGATGACCTTGTGGAAAAAGGTGTGCTTTTGGGGGTTACTTCCAGCTCCTACCAGATTGGTTTTCAGGCCGGCGAAAAGGCTGCCAAAATTCTGAAAGGCGCAAAACCGGCCTCTCTTCCGATTGAAACCGTGAAGAGGCCTGTGATCGTCCTCAATCAGAGGAGTGCGCAGGCAGCACAGATCCAGATTCCCGACAAGTTGGCAAAGATAATTGACAGGAAAATCAAATAGTGAATACGGTGACTCGATAATGCCTGGAGGGTTCCGGCCATGTTAGGCAAAGCTTCCGGAAATTCCATTGGATTCAGGTTTTTCAGCATTATCACTCTGGCGATGCTGATCGGAACAATTCTGCTGAGCGCCGTTATATCCTTTTATGAATACCAGAGTTCAAGAAGGAGGCTTACGGAAAACGGTCAGAATCTGGCCCTGTTCATAGCCAGATTGAGCAAGGAACCTCTGATTGCCCAGAACAGTGTGACTCTTGATGCGATTGTCCATGATGCGCACAACAAGGAGATTGTCTACGCTCTTATTTATGATGCCAGCAACAAACTCATGACCTCGCAGTACGCCAGCCTTAACTACCGATTGCCACGTTTCAATGCTGTTTTTGCCACCTTCCCCAAATACGCCGATTTGCCTGAAATAATCGCCCTTCTCAGAAAAGAACGCCACATAACGGAAGTCACCATGCCGATTGTGGTTGAATCCACGCCGATCGGCACGATCATCCTCGGCATGTCAGATCATGTCATCCGCAGCCAGATCAGAAAGACCGTAAATTCAGTCGTATCAATCAATGCTGTCATGGCGGCACTGCTTTGCACCGCACTCATCATGCTTTCCAGAAAGACCGTTTTCGATCCATTGACTGCGCTTGCTGAATCCAACCTGAAGCTAGCCCAGGGGGATCTCTCGGCACGGGTAAACATCGTGGCAAAAGGTGAACTGAAGCTGCTGGTGGACAGTTTTAATCATATGGCCACCAGCCTTGATGAAAATGAAAAACAGCTGCGGGCCATTTTTGACACGTCCAAGGCCGGCATCATCATGGTGAATGACCAGGCTTGCATTGTTCTTGCGAACCAGAGCATGTCGGATATGTTCGGTTATTCCCAGGACGAACTTATTTCCAGCAGCTATCTCCGCCTGGTCTGCCCTTCAGATGAGGAATCAAGCGATTTCAACCTGAACGGCCTGATCAGTGGGAAACTAGATCATATTTCCCAGGAAAGACATTATCTAAGGAAAGATGGCACTGAATTCATCGGTTATGTGAGCGCCCGCAGACACAACGACTCGGAGGGAAACCTGATTTCAATCGTCTGCATTATCACGGATATTACGGATCAGAAGCGGATCGAGGCGGATCGTCTGGAGCTGGAGCGGCAGCTTCTGCATAGCCAGAAGCTGGAAAGCCTGGGGGTTTTGGCAGGCGGGATTGCCCACGACTTCAACAACCTGCTGGCGGTCATTCTAGGAAATCTCGATCTGGTGCTTCTGCGTCTTCCCAAGCCGTCACCTTTCGTTGCTGGCATAGAACGGTCCATGCAGGCTTGCCGGAAAGCGGCCGGCCTTACAAAACAGATGCTTGCCTATTCCGGAAAAGGGATCGTTCAACTCAAACGGATGAATCTCAACCAGCTTGTCAGGGAAAATATTGATCTTTTAACCACTACAGTTCCCAAAACCATCACATTCACGGTCAGGCTGGACGACAATCTCCCAGCTGTGACTGTCGATCCGAGCCAGATCCAGCAGGTGGTCATGAACCTGATCACCAACGCTGCGGAGGCGATCGGTGAAAAGCCGGGTACGATCACGCTCTCTACCGGCGTACAGGATTGTACGGCTGAATTCATGCTGCAAAGCCGCCTGGAAGATAAACAACCGGGGGGGCGCTATGCCTATATCGAAGTGTCAGATTCCGGATCGGGCATGGATGCTGAAACCGAACAACGCATCTTCGAGCCGTTCTACTCCACCAAATTCACGGGCCGTGGCCTCGGCATGTCGGCCGTGCTTGGCATTATCAAAGCTCACAACGGTGCGATCATGCTTGATAGCGAACCGGAACGCGGCTCAGTCTTCAAGGTGCTGTTGCCCATAAGCGATACCGATGCCATAGAAGGGGAAACGGTTGGACTTCATTCACCGGCTCAGGAAACATTCAACTCTTCTTTTGCCGGATTGGTTCTGGTCGTGGATGATGAACCGAACGTACTCGACTTCTGTGTGCAATGTGTTGACCATTTTGGTTTTACGCCGCTGTCAGCAGTCGACGGGCTGGAGGCCGTCAAAATATTCCGGAAGCATGCCAATGAGATACGTCTTGTTATTCTGGATATGACCATGCCGAAGATGGATGGGATTGCGACCTTCAAAGAACTGAAACGCATAAACCCCGGTGTCAGGGTCATTATCAGCACCGGCCATTCCGCACAGAACAGTACCGCGAGCTTTACAGGTGACAAGCCGGATGCCTTTATTCAGAAGCCATTCCACGCGCAGGAACTTCTGGAAAAGATTGAGCTGGTGCTGCGATGATAAAAAAAACGGCGCGTTCATATCGCACTGCTTTGATACTGCTAATGGCCGTTTTGCTGACATGCGGCACCTTCGTGCCATTTACGGTTGTCCGCATTGCCGAGGCCGGACGTGATCAGGGTCAGGCCACCGGCGTAGATGAACATCTGGGCTCCAAGATTCCCCTTGATATAAGCTTTCGCGACGAGTCGGGCGCCATGGTCCGACTGGCTGACCTGGTGACCGGCCCGACGATCATCATGCCGGTCTACTACGGCTGCACCAATGTCTGCGTTTACCAGCAGGGACGGATGGCCAGCACCCTGCAGGTTCTTGAGCGCCGGCCGATTGAAGAGTACCGGGTGATATCGATCAGCTTCGATGAAACCGAAACCCCGGAGCTGGCAGCCAAAAGCAAACGCACCTACCTGACCGCCATCCGCAAACCTTTTCCGCCGGACGGCTGGCGTTTCCTGACCGGTGATGCCGACAGTATCCGGCGCTTTACCGATGCCATCGGCTATCGTTTCCAGCGCAACGGAAGAGATTTTGTTCATCCGGTAGCCAGTGTGGTGGTTTCCACCGACGGCACGATCATCCGCTATCTGTACGGCGTTGCCGTTTTGCCAAAGGATCTGGCGCTGGCCATTGCCGAGGCCAAGAGCGGCGTTGCCGGCAGTTCGGTTCGCAAGTTTATGGAATACTGCTTTACCTATGATCCGGTCGGCCAGACCTATGTATTTAATCTGTTGCGGGTCAGCGCCACGGTTGTTATTCTATCTGCGGGCAGCTTCCTGGCTTATTTGATCTTTGGCGGGAAAAAACGGGTCCGGAAAAAAGAATAAGTACAAATAGAGCCTTTAACCTCCCGGAGGTTTGATGACTACGCTTAAACAACCAAAAACCAGTTTCTGGAACGATACCGGAAAAACCGGCATCGCATCCTGGATCTTTTCCACCGACCACAAACGGATCGGGCTGCTGTATCTGTACAGCACCTTCGGCTTCTTCCTGGTCGGGGTTCTGCTTGGACTGCTGCTGCGCATCGAACTGATGGCGCCGGGGCGCACGATCATGGGGCCGCAGACCTATAATGCCGTCTTCACGGTGCATGGGGTGGTGATGATTTTCCTCTTCATTCTGCCCAGTTTTCCGGGCGCCTTCGGCAATCTGGTCATGCCGATCCAGATCGGCGCCCGTGATGTAGCCTTTCCGCGATTGAACCTGCTTTCCTGGTGGCTGTATATCATCGGGGCGGTTCTCATTCTGACCGCGCTCTTCATCGGAGGAGGCGCGCCGGATACCGGCTGGACCTTCTATGTCCCCTTCAGCGCCCGCACCACGACCAACGTCTCTCTGGCGGTTTTCGGAGTATTCATCATCGGCTTCTCGGCCATACTGACCGGCCTGAACTTCATCACCACCATCCACCGTCTGCGCGCCGAAGGAATGACCTGGGACAGGATACCGCTTTTCACCTGGTCGCTTTACGCCACGGCCTGGGTGCAGGTGCTGGCAACTCCGATCCTGGCGATCACGCTGGTGCTGGTCATGTCCGAGCGGATACTGGGTACCGGCCTGTTCGACCCGGCCAAGGGGGGCGATCCGGTCATGTACCAGCATCTGTTCTGGATCTATTCCCATCCGGCGGTCTATATCATGATCCTGCCAGCCATGGGGCTGATCTCGGACATTATACCGGTTTTTTCCCGCAAACCGATCTTCGGCTACAAGATGATCGCCTTCTCCAGCCTTGCAATTGCGGCAGCCGGGTCGCTGGTCTGGGGACATCACATGTTTACCAGCGGCATGAGCGACACCGCCGTTCTGGTCTTCTCTTTTCTGACTTTCATTGTCGCGATCCCCTCGGCCATCAAGGTCTTTAACTGGGTTTCGACTCTTTACAAAGGCTCGATCTCGCTGGAAGCGCCGATGCTGTTTGCGCTCTCCTTCATTCTGCTCTTTTCGATCGGCGGCCTGAGCGGCCTGATCCTGGGGGCGGCCGCCACCGACGTGCACGTGCATGACACCCACTTCGTGGTCGGACACTTCCATTACGTCATGTTCGGTGGTTCCGGTTTCGCCTTTTTCGCCGCCATGCATTACTGGCTCCCAAAATTCTACGGCCGCCGCTATGCCGAAAAACCGGCCGTAGTCGGCTGGGCGCTGATGTTCACCGGTTTCAACATCCTCTACTTCACCATGCAGGTGCTTGGCATGAAAGGGATGCCGCGCCGCTACTACGATTACCTGCCGGAGTTTGCCAACCTCAATCTGGTGGCTACGATCGGCAGCTGGATTCTGGCAGCCGGGCTGGTGATCATGCTGGTCAACCTGTTCCGAGGCTTGTTGTGGGGAGCTCCGTTTGAAGGGAACCCCTGGGGTGGGGCGACTTTAGAGTGGACCGTTCCGACGCCCCCTCCCACGGAGAATTTTCTGGAAGAGCCGGTGGTGACCCACGGACCGTACGACTTTAAAGGGACGGGCAAGCCATGACCCATCCCCAGCATAAAGATTACGCCGGAGCCAAGCTCGGCATGTGGCTGTTTCTGTTTACCGAAATCCTGTTGTTCGGCGGACTGTTCCTGCTCTACTCGGTTTATTTGAGACGATATCCGCATGAATTTGCCGCCGGTGGCAAACAGCTGAACTGGATCATGGGAACCGCTAACACCGCCATTTTGCTGACCAGCAGCCTGTTTGCCGCCATGTCGGTGACTGCCGTGCAGCGCGACGAACTGAAACGCGCCGACGGGCTGATCGGTGGTACGGTTATCTGCGCCGCCGGATTCATGGCCATTAAATACTTTGAGTGGAGCGCCAAGATCGGACATGGCATTTATCCCGGGTCCGAACACCTGAAGGCCGGGCCTCCGGGGGAGTCGGTTTTTTTCAGCCTGTACTACATAACCACCGGTCTTCACGGTATCCACGTAGTCATCGGTGCCGTGCTGCTGGCCTGGATTGCGGCCAAGGTCAAAGGGGGGACGGTCAACGCCGGTGATTACATTCTGCTGGAGAACGGAGCCCTCTACTGGCACCTGGTGGATTTGATCTGGATCTTCATATTTCCGCTGTACTATTTAATTCTGTAAAGGTCCGGCCATGAACGAACAACATCACATCATAAGTTACCGTAAACTGACCGGCATCTGGCTGGCGCTTCTGGCACTGACCGCACTGACCGTCGGCATCACCCGCATTGAACTGGGCGGCTACAAGGTGTTGGGGGCATTGACGATCGCCTGCCTTAAATCCGGATTGGTAATTGCCGTCTTCATGCATATGAAATATGAGGGGCGACTGTTGCGCGGTCTGCTGTTCCTGGCTCTGATGACCCTGGCAATTTTCATCGGCTTTACATTTTTTGATGTGCTTTATCGCTGAGGAGTGCTCGTGAACCCAACGCGTTTGATGACAACAACTGAAGCGATCGACCCGATCTTCATGTTCCTGTTCGGAGCCTGTCTGCTGCTGCTGATCGGCATCACGGCTGCAATGGTGTTTTTCGTCGTACGCTACCACCGCTCGCGGGCGCCGGAAGCTACCTCGGATAATAACGGCAATCTCTGGCTGGAGATTGTCTGGACGCTGCTGCCGACCCTGCTGGTGATGGCCATGTTTTACTACGGCTGGTCCGGCTATCTCTCCCTGCGCAACGTTCCGGCGGGAGCGATGGAGGTGACCGCCACCGCCAGGATGTGGTCGTGGAGTTTCAGCTATCCGAACGGCAAAACCAGCCCGAAACTGTACGTGCCGGTCGGAAAGCCGGTCAAGGTCAACCTGGTCTCGGAAGATGTCATCCACGGATTCTTCCTGCCCGCCTTCCGGGTCAAGAGGGATGTGGTGCCGGGGATGAAGAACCACGCCTGGTTCGTGGCCTCGAAGGCGGGCAGCTATGACCTGTTCTGTTCCCAGTACTGCGGCACCAAGCATTCAGCCATGATCAGCACGGTCGAGGCGCTGCCGGAGGCGGAATACGCAGCCTGGCTGCAGGAGGGGCAGGGGGGCACAGGCAAGCCTGACGGAAAGAAGCTGGCCGAAGAGAAAGGATGTCTGGGGTGTCATTCGCTGGATGGTGCGCCCGGTGTCGGCCCGAGTTTCAAAGGGATCATGGGGCGCAGTGTTTTGGTCGTCACCAAGGGGGGTGAACGCACAATTACCGTGGACGACGCCTACCTGAAACGTTCAGTTCTGGAACCGGGCGCCGATCTGGTCAAGGGGTTTCCGCCGATTATGCCGACGATTCCGCTGAAGGAAGAGGAACTGGCAGCACTGCTTGAATACCTGAAAGGATTGAAATGATTCGCGAGCTTTCCAGCCTGTTCCGCCTGCGTCTGGCCATTCTGAATGGCGTGGCTGCCATAGGCGGGGCCGTGTTTTTTCCGGCTCCGGCCGGGACGGTACTGGTCTTGGCCGTTTTTGCGGCGGTTGTCCTGCTGGCGGCCGGAGGGTCGGCTTTAAATCAGGTTCTGGAGCATGACCTGGACCGCTTGATGTTCCGAACCAGATTGCGTCCGATACCGCGGGGATTTTTGACTCCCGCCACGGCTGCAATAATCGGTCTGTCCGTTTCAGCGGCCGGGCTTGTTCTACTGTTCGCCGCTGCTGGCACAGCGCCGACCCTGCTGGGCGCCGCAGCACTGGCCTGGTATCTGGCGATCTATACCCCACTCAAACGCCGCACACCCTATGCCCTGGCCGCCGGAGCCGTCTGCGGGGCGCTGCCGCCGTTGATCGGGTGGTGCAGTGCCGGAGGGAGCATGGCTGACTACCGCATCATGCTGCTGGCCGGGTTGCTATACTTGTGGCAGATTCCGCACTTCTGGCTGTTTCAGCGTCGCCATGCCGCCGATTACCGGGCGGCCGGTTTTCCGCTTCTGGCTGTCGCAACCAGGAGCAGCGCCCTTCCCCCCCTGTTCTGGCTCTGGCTGGCGTCTCTGGCCACCGCGACCACGCTGCTGCCGACCTTCGGCTTGATCTCTCGCAGCGGCGCCATCTTGTACCTGTTGTTTCCGCTGCCGCTAATAGCCATGTCACTTTTTCGTTCCGAAAAAATATTGTTTTCCTATCTCAATGCTTTTCCACTGATGATAACAGTGGTAATCATTGCCCAAAAAATTTAGTTCTGGACTTTTTCTACCCGTAATATCTGATAACCGACCAAACAATAGCCGCCCCGATTCTTATTACTGCCAAAATTGCAGAAAGTGTTTAATGTGGTACTATCTAATTCACTTGGTGCGGTGGTGAACGACATATTTCCAGTTATCGGGGTTTGTCATGGTTCGTGGATCCCCTCACAGCAGCACTCGCTTTTTTCGGAATATTGCCGTTGCAGTCCTGTCGGCACTGTTTCTCCTGTCTGTTTCATCTCTGCCGGTCAATGCCAAATCAGCACGTTCCCCCAGTTTAAGCCCTGAAGAAGAACAGTTTCTGGAATCCCACGGCCCGATTGTTTTTGTCAGCCAGACCGATTATCCGCCATTTGAATCGCTTCAGGAAGACGGCTCCATGGATGGCATGAGCATCGAGATCGCCCGCTGGATGTCCACTGAAATGGGGTACCAGATCAGGTTTCTCAATATGCCGTTCAAGGAAGCTCAGCAGGCCGTGCTTTCCGGCAAAGCGGACGTCATCACCAGCCTGTTCTTCAGTAATAAACGTGCAGCGTCATTCGATTTTACCGAGCCACTCTTTGATGTGCCCGCCTTGATTTATGTCGGGGCGGAACGGCCGGACATTGTCCGCCTCAGAGATCTGGCAGGAAAACGCATTGCAATTCAGAATGGGGATTATGCCGGAGATTTTCTGGAGTCCAAGGGTATCAAGTTTGAACTGGTTCCTACGACCAGCTTTACCCAGGCCATTGATGCCGTTCTTACGGGCGCGGCAGATGCTCTGATCGGCGATGAACAGATAGTCCGCTACGTTCTTTTCAAGAAACACCTGGCCACCCGGATGAAGAAAATGGGGCTGCCGCTTTATGTCGGCAAAAATTGCATGGCGGTCAAAAAAAACAACGCCATCCTTCACTCAATTCTGGTCAAAAGCGTGGAGCATGCCCGGCAATCGGGGGTATTTGACAGTATCAACAAAAAGTGGGTCGGCAAGAGCTATGCTGCCGAGCAAGGCTGGGCGTCACGTTGGGCCGGCCAGATTGCTGCCGCAGTTGCGATCATATTGATTGCCGCAGCAGCGGTGATAGTATGGAATCTTAGGTTGCGTCAGTTGGTGGAGGCCAGAACACGCGAACTCAGCTCGAGCGAAGAACAGATGCGGCTCTTTTTTGAACGTCAACTGGTGGGGATGGCCATTACGTCACCCGAGAAGGGGTGGCTGAAAGTCAACGACAAACTTTGCCGGATGTTCGGCTACACACGTGAAGAGTTGAATCAGCTGAACTGGCAGGTTCTTACATATCCGGAAGATCTTGCAGCGGACCTGGAGCTGTTTGATCGGCTTCTTAAGGGTGAAATCGAGGAATATTCGATTGAAAAACGATTCTATCGCAAAGATGGAACCATCCTGCACTGTAATCTTTCCGTCGGTTGTGTCCGCCGCCATGACAGATCGGTGGATTATGTCCTGGCGCTGCTTGAGGATATAACCGACCGCGAGCGGGCCAAAGAGGCTCTGCTGGCCGGAACTGAGCAGCTGCGCCGGTCAGAGGTGAAATACCGAAACCTTCACGAAAGCATGATGGATGGATATGCCTATGTGAACATGGATGGCTCAATTATGGAATGCAACGAGACTTTCATCTCCATGCTGGGATACACGCTGGAAGAGCTTCGTTCAATGACATATCAGGAGATCACACCGGTTGTCTGGCATGGTCTGGAAAAGAAAATTCTGGAAGAGCAGGTTCTTGCCCGAGGATATTCGGATGTTTATGAAAAGGAGTATCAGCGGCGGGATGGCACGATCATTCCGGTGGAACTGAGGACTTCACTGCTTAAAGATGAAAATGGAAATCCAATCGGCATGTGGGCCATTGTACGCGATCTCGGCGAGCGGCAGAATGCCCAGAAGGAGTTGCTTAAAATTCAGAAGCTGGAATCCCTCGGTGTATTGGCTGGAGGAATTGCACACGATTTCAACAATATCATCACCGGAATTCTGGGAAATATATCGTTCGCACGGATGTTTCTGGATTCTTCGCACAGATCCTCCAAAATACTGGAGGAGGCCGAAAAAGCGTCCCGGAGGGCCGCTGATCTGGCCCAGCGGTTGCTGACCTTTGCAAAAGGCAACGTATTGATCAGAAAAACGATGTCCAGCAGGCAGCTTGTGGAGGCGTCCTCATCATTGGTTCTGCGAGGGTCCAATGTCAGCTGCGTTATTGAAATCCCGGATGATGTTTATCCGGTCGATGTCGATGAAGGGCAGATCAATCAGGCTTTCAGCAACATCATCATCAATGCCGCACAGGCCATGCCTGAAGGAGGTACGATAACCGTCAGGGCGGAGAACGTCAGTATTGCCGGCGCCAATGCGATGCTGCTGGCTGCGGGCGAGTACGTCCGGTTCCGTTTCACTGATACCGGTTGCGGCATAGTGCCTGAAAACCTGAAGAAGATCTTTGATCCCTATTTTACCACAAAGCCCCAGGGCAGTGGCCTTGGCCTGGCATCGGCGCATTCGATTGTTACCAAACATGGCGGACACATTCTGGTCCGCTCAGAGTCGGGTGTCGGCACGACATTTGAGGTGCTGCTGCCGGCCGGAAGCCGATCCAAACAGATGGTTGAACACGTGGAGAGGGTTATTGTGACTGGCGGGGTGAGAGGCAAGTCACTGCTGGTGATGGACGACGAAGAGATGATCAGGACTCTGGCAAATGAAATGCTTGGCGAGTTGGGATACCGTGTGCTGACCTGTGCCGATGGAGATGAGGCGATCGCCATGTATGTTGGAGCTCAAGAAAATGGTGAGCCGTTCTCGGCCGCCATCCTGGACCTTACCATACCGGGCGGCATGGGAGGACTGGCGGCTGGCATGAAAATACTTGAGCTCGATCCTGATGCCAGGCTGATCGTTTCAAGCGGCTATTCCAATGACCCGGTGATGTCCGAGCATTTGAGATTCGGTTTCTGCGGGGCTATTGTCAAACCTTACAACGCAAGTGATATTGCCATCTATCTGGACCAACTGCTGTCCGGATCCTCAATAAACCAAACCGGCCCACTTTCACCCAGATTTACGGATGGAAGTGAGCCGGTTCTTTAAATTCCTGCCAACGTAATGCCCATATTCCGGCACTGTCTGATTTTGAACTATTTTACGCCCTTGTCTGCGGCGCCCTTTATGATCAGGTAATTGGCGGTGTAGATGTAATCGTCCCGATAATCATGTTTGCCGTCGCCGTTAAAGTCGTGCCTGGGAGGTTTGGCGCCGCTGTCTTTCAAAAAAGTGGCGAAATCTGTCTCATTAGCGGTAACTCCAGAGACTGCGGGGGCGACTGTAAGCGGAAACTCGATAATGCCGTCATCAGTCAGGATAGTCAGGCCGGCCTGCAGGACATTTGTCTGAGGCAGGGCTTCGACAACCCATTCCGATGTGGAGGCACCCTTTTTCAGAGAAACCAGCTTGGCGCTGTTCAACACGAAATTTGGCGATTTTTCCGATGCTTTTGCCAGCTTGACTTTGATCCTGACTGTTGTTTTGCCATCGCTGAGTGCGACGGGCGGTTCCTGGTGAATTGCCGATGCAACATCCGCTCTCATGATTGCAACCAGCGCTGCCGGGGTTTTCTCTCCGGCATATGATCCGAATGTCTCAAGAACCTCTTTGTAGGATGTTGAGGTTATCTCAGCCGGTTTTTGTTGCTTGGTGGCCTGTTTTTCTTCAGTTGGAGGTTCAACTTCCTCTTTGGGCGCTGCCGGTTCCGGAATCTGTGCCGGTTCAACGACTGCCTCAGGTTGTTTTGGTTCGCTCTTTGTCTGTGCTTCCGTTGGCAGGACGACCGTGCCGAGAGAAGTTGAGCCTATAGAACTTTTCGGGGACTGCTGCAGTGTGGTCCCGCCGCCTGATGTGCTGTCAGTTTGGACGAGTCCACCGAAACTGGAGCCGGGACTGTTGGTCTGGTAGTCTGTGGCGTTGGCTTTTCCGCCACCGGCTACGGCTAAGGTATTACCCTTTAAGTCGATCATGGTTGTCGATGTAATCGTGAAGTTTCCGTTACCGGTATGAGAGGCAAAGGAAACCGAGACAATCGGTCCGGAGCCGGTAAAAGCTTTTAGTCTGATGACTACAACCCTGATTGCGCCGGGAGCATCGGTATTGGCGATCATCGTCGCTCCGGATATGAGGCTGCCCTCACTGACCGTCGGCGAGGCCAGCGTCTTGTTATCGTAGGCAATGGTAAGATCGACGCCGGCCACTCCGTCCATGCCGTTGCCCTGGATGATAAAGTTGCCGTTGCCGGCGGGCGTGATCGCTACCGATGCGCCAAAAACGACCTGCGCGGAGAATATTATCAGTAAGATAGGAATTAATATTAATCGTTGTCTGGACATTTTCTCACCATGGATGAATTGAGTGATGCACGTCATGTGCAATTTGATGATTGATCTTAAAACCGGCCTGAAAGAAAAAGGCCACCGAATCCCGGAACAAGAATTCCGCTATCCGGTGGCCTTTATTATATCACGTTGCTATTGATATACAACGGCACTGTTTGTGACGGCAAAGCTGCCGCTGCTATAGCCGCCGCCACCGATCACAAGAACTTTACCCGAAGAGGGGAGCATTGTTGCGGTGTGGTTGGCTCTTTGTATCGCCATGCTGCCGGTGTAACCGGTTGTGCTGATTCCTGCGCCGCCACCGTTCAGGAAGAATAGTTCGGCTGTGGCGAGTGAAGAGCTGAGCGTCGGATCAGTTGACAACAGGCCGAAACCGCCGGTTGACAGCAGCGTCTGGTCGGCCAGCAGTGTTGTCGTAAAGAAATCACGGGTATCAACCAGCTGGCTGAGCGGATCAATAACCGTATTGAGCGGTGCGTCCGTGTAGCGGATGGTATCAGTGAACAGACCTGTGAGCGGATCATAAATCTCGATTGAACCAAGCGAGGTAAATGAAGGTATCTGCCCTGCAATTGTCCCCGATGACCCGCCTGCAATCAGCACTCTGCCGTCGGCCAAAATGGTGGCGGTGTGCAGCCAGCGTCCGGTGGCCAGTGAACCGGTCGAACTGATCTTGTTGCCGGTAACCGCAGCCGGATCATAAAGTTCCGCAGTGGAGAGCTTTTGTCCATTAAGGCCGATACCGCCGACCAGCAGAACCTGCCCGGTTTTCAGCAGGGTTGCGGTGTGATAGAAACGGGAATCCTTCAGGAATGAGGTCGCCGGAGAGGTGAACTTTCCGGTGGCCGGATCATACAGTTCAATGCTGTCAAGCGGAGTTCCTGTCGTCAGGTCGGAGGTTGCGCTTCCTCCGGCAATCAGCACCATGCCGTTCAGCAACAATGTTGCGCTGTGATAGGCGCGCGGCACCGCCATGCTGCCGGTCGCATAAAACGCGTCGGTGGCGGGGTCGTACAACTCGGATTGGGCCAGCACATTGTTGTTGGCGTCAAAGCCGCCGGTGATCAGGACTTTACCGTTTTGCAACTGAGTGGCCGTGTGATAGGCCCGCGAAGTTTTCATGGGCGCCGAGGACGAGAAGTTGCTGAAGCTCGGCCGGAACAGCTCAGCGCTTGCGATCGCCGCACCATTGGCGCCAATGCCGCCAGCCACCAGAACTTTTCCGGAGGAAAGCAGAGTTGCGGTATGGTTGCTGCGGGCAACTTTCAGATTACCCACATCGGCAAAGGTTCCGGCATATCCGCCACCCGCACCTGCCAGGGCAAGCGGGATGACTGTTATCTGTGCCGATGCGCTCTGTGTTGCGCCGGGCGTTGTTGCAGTTACGGCGACCACTGCCGGGGTCGGCACAACCAAGGGCGCGGTATAGAAACCGGACGCGTCAACCGTGCCTACGGTCGCGTTTCCACCGGCTACGCCGTTGACACTCCAGCTTACTCCGCTGATAGAGGCAGTCAGCTGAATCGACAGTCCTGTTACCACCGTGGCCGTAGCCGGAGAAACGGTCAAGGTTGCACCGCCTCCGCCTCCTCCGCCACCACCACAGGCAGCCAGAGAAATGACAAACAGCAGTGCGGTGGAAAGGGACAATATCTTCTGCCCTAAGGAGGGCTTGTATCTGGTTTCTGTTGTCATTTCATTTCCTCCATTAATAGCGAATCAACAACCAGCCAGCGGGTGCGTACCCGGAATGCTGTCAACTGGTAAATCAGTTGTTTTTAGTTGGTAGCCAGCAATGTGGCCCCTAAATAGTACTTGGCAGATATGATAAAGTTTGTTGTTGCCAGGGCCTTGGTCGTAAAGACGTTACCGGTTGCATCTGTAGAAACTGCAGCTAAAGCGTCCGGTGAACTGGTGGCTGCGTATACTTTAAAATGTGGTACACCTGCAGAAGCAACTGAAGGAATAAACGTCAGGTCAAACAAATAATCCAGCGGATTCATATTCAGGCCCACTACGTTAACATTCCATAAATACGTCTGGGCGCCAGGGACATAAAGTGTTGAAGTTCCAAAGCTGTTATAGATCGGATTCGGGGTCGTAGTAGGATCGGCAAAATTAGCGACCAGATCATTTTGAAGTCCAAATGAAAGAGCAGACAGGTTGCTGATCGTCTGGTCTGTTTTCACCTGCACCACCACCTTATCCGGCTGTTTGATGAATGGAACCGCCTTAGTGCCTGTCAAGCCGGTGATGCTGGCCGTAACATTTACAGTTACATCTGATGGAGCTGCGCTTACGACTACTGAGGCTTTGCCGAGACTGTCCAGCACTGTTGACGGAGGGGTCAGAGTGGCCGCAGGTGTGGATGTAAATGTTACCGTTTTACCCGCATTTGCCGCGCCAAAATCAAAAGTAAGAGTTGTGGTGCCGCCATTAAGCACCGGAGTATTTCCCGTCATTTTATCGGCTGTCAGTGTGGGGGTCGGAGCTGCACCGCCACCGCCGCCGCCACCGCACGCAAACAGAAATAAAGAAATGATTACGATGATGCCAAGGCTGGTAAAGGTTGAAAATTTCATGAGTTTCCTCCGTTGTGATGCCAGAATAGAACTGCTTGTTTTGTAATTATCCAGATGACCGGTTAGTTGTCTTACCAAGTTATCAATCCAATGGCACGTTGCAGGATCAAAACTGCATCCTGAATATTGACTGACCCGCTGTGCCCCATCGGCTTGCCATCCTGCCCCAAAGGGTACAAGTTGGCGTTTTTATCAATCAGACCATTTGAAGGATATTGTCCAACAATGGTCCGCAAAACCATAATAACGTCAATTAAATCAATCTTGCCATCGCCGTTAACGTCACCCGGACTTGCCAGGTACGCATACGCTTTGGCAACGTTCAGTTTTCCGTAACCGTAGGTGTTGTCAGGTCCGCTGGCGGTTACCACAGCGTTTTTCAGAGCTGTTTCTGCATCCAGAGCGCTTAATGCGGGAACGGCCGACTTAAGCAGCGCGATCGCACCTGCAACATGCGGCGCGGCAAAAGACGTTCCGCTGAATGACACATACGTATTGTAAAGATCAGTGCTTCTTATTCCCGCACCCGGAGCTGTCAGGGCCGGATAGAAAGAGCCATCATAGGCTGAAGGCCCTCTGGCGCTGAAGTACGTCACCAATCCGTTTGAATCAGTCGCTCCGACCGGAAAGGCTCCCGGGTTATTGCCGGGACTGGTCGAGGTGCCGGTCTGCTGCGGTGACAGCACGTTGCCGGAAACAGAGACTACGTTGATCCCCGCCGACTTCAAGCTCTGGATGTCAGCAGCGAATTCTCCGTCATACAATCCGGGATTGTCCAGATCCCACGAATTGTTGACCACATCCGGGCTGTCGCCGGTTGCCGGATTCTGATCCGGGTCAAGCAGCCATTGAAACGCCTGATGAATCTTGCTGAGAGTGGCCAGCGGCGGTTTGGAATCATCAAAAATCTTTGCTGCGATCCACTGTGCATCCGGGGCAACTCCGACCAGATTGTCGCTGGTGTTGCCCGCAACCATGATCCCCATAGTTGCCGTACCATGCCCCGACTGATCATATGGCACCGAACTGTTATTATAAGGGTCAAACCAGCTGTTACTGCCGCCACGCCACTTGCCGCCCAGTGCTGTGTGGCTGATATCAACTCCCGTATCCAGATTTGACACCACTGCACCATGGCCGGTAAATCCTCTGTTCCACAAAGCAGGCGCTTCAATCGTAATCAGATTCCAGTTGTCCGGTGCGGCAGATGTTGCTGCAGCGGTTGAAGCAAGAGCGAAGATCCTGTCCGGCACAACTTCGGCTACATCGGGTATGGAAGCCAGTTCTTGAATCGTGTCTGCCGTAGCCGTGACCGCAAATCCGTTAAAAATCCAGAATGGTGTGTTGTTTCTGGCTCTGCCGGAATTTTCCTTCTGCGCCAGTATACTTCTGAGATTGCGCTGAGAAAATTCTGCTTCGGATCTGAGCGAGTGAACGATTCTGGCCGTTCGCGACTGCTTTGTTTCATTTTCGCTCGACTTGGGCATGACATTTTTGCTGGCACTATTTTTCAGTTTTACCAGCACGGCGAATTCGCGAACTGCCGGAGCAGCAACCAGTTGCCTGGACAGTTCCGGATCGATTGTGCCGCTCTGGGCAGAATTTGCGGATATCAACAACATTAAAGCTATCAAAGAGCAGTGAAGCGGAAAAGCTGGATAACGCGAGTTATTCAACGATGATGTCCTTTATTTTAATGTCACCGATTACCAGTGTGACCTTGCCTCCCTTTTTGACAAGAGCACCGGGATTGTCGAACATGATCCAATAGACCCGCCATGCCTCAGTCTGGTTGGGAACCTGACGCAACTTCCCGATTTTCGGCATATTCGGTACTTCCAGTATCTTGCCGGTTGCCTGGTCGATAAGGCTCAAGGCGGTTCCGTTTGTGAACACCTTCTTTGCCTTTTCGATGTCGGTAACCCGATATCGCAAATCAAGCTTCATTCCTCCGACAGCGAATGTTACCCGTTCAACCTTAATGCCACCTGCTTCGTGCGCGGTACTCATCCGCTTTTGCACCGCCGCGGACAGAGTTGAAAACGGAGCGGGTTGCGCGTTGGCGTCACTTGCAATCAGAGTGCAGCAAATTAAAGATAATGTTGCCAGTGGCACTGCTATTCTCTTTTCAAGATGGTTGAATCCCAATCGTTAATCTCCCTGAAATCAGTAAGAGTTCAAGCCAATCGCTTTTTGCAGTAACAGCAGCGCATCGGCTATGGTCAATGCTCCGCCTGCCGCTCCGTTGCCACACGGTAAACCGCTGAGTGAAACAGGCGCCACATCTGCGTTAGCATTGTATCCACCTGACAAAACCAACCTTAGTGTCAGAATTACATCGATCAAATCAACGCGGCCGTCACCATTAACATCTCCCTTGAACGGGCTGCAATTCTCTGTCGGCCCCCAACTGGCCACGAAAGTCAGCATGCCGCCAGGAAACTTGCTGGCGTTGGTGAGTCCGAGCCTTCGGTCATAAACGGCATAGTAGCCCTGACTGCCAGCTCCGCTCAGATCAAGCATGGCATCCAGCGTCTTTCCGGCTGGTAGAACCATGGCAACACCCGGTTTGGCAAAGCGGTACAGGTTGCCATCCTCGGCTATGACCTGAGTCGAAAAGGCATGCGGTTGGGGAGTTGCGGCCGCGTCATAATATGTTCCGGATATCTCCGGCATGTAGTTATGACCGCTGGCGTTCAAAATTCTGAGCAGCGTTCTCTGACCTGGAGGTGCTGAAACACCCGGGGTCAGGGTGTCCGGAAAGCTCTTGCCGTTGATCAGGTAATAAAGGGTGGAGTAATTTGCGATATTTGGATTCGATCCGGCAACCATGTCGCTGTTATAAGTCACATATTTGTTCAGGGTTTTATCGAATCTTGCAAGGATGTCACTGAACAGCAGCACCTCTTCGCGATCGTATGTTGTGCCTGCATTGGTTGCGGTCGGCGGGTAAGCCTGACCGGTGACGCCCGGACCGACTACAAGCGGACCGTATAAGCCCATTGGCAGCTGGCTTGCATGGTTTGTGCCGCTTTCATAAAGGAATGTTCCGGCTTTCAGCGGGGTAAATGTCAGTGCGCTCGTTGCTCCGGCCGCCACCTCATTGGCAAAGGACATGACTCTGCCTCCTGCAGAGGTGGGAGTCGGAATCAATCTTTGGCCGGGAATGATGATCGAGACCGGCACAGTAAGTCTGTTGCTCAGGTTGATCACGAGAGTATCCCCAGGCGCTGCCTTCAACTGCGGACCTGGAACAGTAACAGTTCCGGAGTTGGCGCCGGCAGTGTCATCAGCAAAACCCCAGACCGGAACCACGGTGGCATCCGGCATGGTGATGCTGCCCAGATCGGCCCGCAGGTTATATGTGACTGTTGCCGCAAGCGCTGGTGTTGCAGAAAGTGTCGCCGTTAGTAACAACAGGCCCAGAGTTGGTATTTTTAGTTGCATGAATTTCATATTGAAACCTCCGTTATCATCCTAGGGCATGTACATATCTGTTGCAGGGTCGAGATTGTCCAAAGGTCCCAGAGCGGGGTCGGGCCACGGAACTATGCCCATCATGGTCAGCATGCCGCCGGGGAACGTATTGTTGTTCGTGATCTCAAGTTCCGCATGACTGTGGAACATGTAGAAGTAGCCATTCAAGGGGTTGAAGCCACCTTCTCCCGGAGTCAGCGGCGCAGACATTCCCAGGTATGGGCTGCCGCTGTAGTTTGCGCCGGCAATAATCTGCTCAATGGTCGGAAGTATGACCGGTACCGCCTGGGGCGGCAATTTGAGCGCCGGGGTAGGAACCGGCGGAGTTGTCTGGGGTTGTGCCGGGAGAATGTTGGGCTGATAGGTTTTGCCATGGTCAGCCATATATTCATAGGGGCGAACCCGTGGTGAATCGGAATAGATATCCCAACCAAGATTAGCTCCGGTCCAGGTGAAGATTGTATCCATGGTTTTGCCCGGTATCAGCGTCTCTGTAAAGGCCAGCCAGGCCAGGTCTGCACCGGAAGCGGCCGGATTGGAGCTGAGCAGATTGCCGTCAACCGCTATGACTCTGGAGTGGTTGCCATGGTGATGAAAGGGGTGGAATTCCTGTCCCATGTTGACCAGTCTGATCAGAACCCGTTCGCCCGGGTGAGCCAGAGGCATGGTGTTGTACGGCTGGGTCGGCAGGACTGCCGAGTTCGGCATGTCCATTGTGTCGGGAGCATTACGCCCGTTAAAAAACCAGTAGTTTGATCTCCATTTGCTCAGGTCGTAAGTGCCGCCGAATTCCATCCATTTCTGAAAGTCGGGATCCATCTCGCTGGCTATGACCAGATATTCACGGTCGTAAGCGGTTGTCAGGTCGCCCGCATTGGAAGGGTTGTAGGCAACCCCGCCGATTCCGGTGCTGTCGTTGTAGTTAGTGCGAACCTGAGGATGCCGTGTCGTATTTGCAGGAGGATCCGCAAATGCATTCAGTCCGTAAGGCACCACATTAGGGAGCGGCAGTGCTTTATAGGTGGCGGGACGTACTACAATGCCGCCGAAAAGTCCCATGCGCAATTGAATCGGCTGGTTGGAGCCACTTTCGTAGTAGTAGGTGCCCGGTTTCGTCGCTTTAAAGGTGTAAGTTTGGGTGCCATTTGGCAGAGCTTCGGGAGCCAGAGAGCTCAACTTGGCCTTTGACCCACCATTGAAAACAGGTGCGGTTGAGCTGATCATCGTCATGCCGGGGAAAAGCAGTGAAACCGGTTCGGCAAGCTGATTGGAAAGAGTGACGGTAACCGTATCTCCTTCCCTGAGTATCAGGGTCGGTCCGGGGTACTGAACAACACCGCTTCCGGTCGGGCTTGTGTCGGCAAATCCCCAGAAAAGCAGACTGGCTCCGTCTCCAGCAGTAATATGTCCCGATTTGGCAGTAAAGTTGAATGACGTGCCGGTCAGACCGTTTATCATTGCATGAGCCTTGCAGATGGGTGACGCCACCACTAGCAACGCAACCAACAGCAAGCGCCAAAGCATTTTAGAGTTGTTCATAAAAAATCCTCCCATCATTTACTGGATCGTAATTTCGGTCATGGCGCCGCCGCGTTCAACGCCGTTGTTATTGAGCTGGTCAAGGTTTCTGGAAGTCAGGTAGTAGGTTCCAACAGGAACTCCAGTTGTTCTGACGATAACATCAAACGATTCGCCGGGGCCTACCATTACTGAGTTGGCAGTATAGGAGAGATCCTGGTCGTCTGCCGTCCCGTAAAAACCGTCCGGTCCCGGATTACGCAACTGTCGGGCACACATGCCGATCACGTTGAAGGTCAGGCCGGGCGCCTCGATATTTACGAAATCCTTGACCGAAAGATTGGACAGACGAAGGAGTATCGTCTGGCCGGAAGTGGCGGTTACCTTTGCATCGAGTTTTTGAGATGCATAACCCTCACTGTTCAGTATTGGCGTGGGGGAGATCGTATCTGGATAACTCCTGCCGTTTAAAAGAAAATATACTGGTGTTATCGTAGCAAACGGTGGCGGTTGCGCGTCAAAGTCGGCCTGATGGAAAACCGGATCGAAAGCTGTAAACTGAATTGCCTTTTCAACGTCATAGCCAGTGGAGCCGCATAATGAATCAGTGCCTGACAGGCAGTCGTTATAGGCAAACTTGGTGTAGGTCTTTCCATCAGCCACATTCGGCACCGAAGTACCATCCTGAGCAGGACGGATGATGCTGTTGCCAAGCATGCCCATTTCCATATGTTCTGTGGCTTCTATATGGCAATGATACATGTAGGTTCCGGCAGAACCCGGATCAACATATTGTGCATTTAATGCATCGTATACCGGCCCGTACGGCTGGTAAAAATAAGTCAGCTCCTGCATCATCCTGATCCCGAAACTGGCCATCGGCTCGCCGTCAAAAACTGACGCCGCATTAGGATAACCATGAAAGTGGACAGTGTGCGGATCGAACAGGTCAGGTCGTATCACCATGCCGATATTGCTCAGTGTCAAGTAGAATGACTGCCCTTCACTGACATCAATAGTAGGCGCCGAAATTTCCGCGTGGAACATTGCGGACATTATGTCAGCATCCCTAGTCCCGGTCAGGTTGGAAAAACTGAAAATGTACATGTCTGTTCCGTCAGCCATTTTTGCCATGCCATCGCTGGCTGAAAGATGCATGTAGGTTGCGCTGGGCTTGCCGTTTGGCAACAATGACGGAGCGTCATAAATCCCGTCATTGTTCCAGTCAACATCTTCCGGGCCTCGGGCCTGCCCGGACGGGCAGACACCAACCCCGAGTGCCACCCAGTTGGTCCAGCATTGCGGGTTGTTATCAATATCATAGGGATACTGCACATAAGCCGATGCTGTGGAAGCGCTGGCTAGCAGCATAAAAGCACAGCCGATGGTCAGGTTATTGATTCTTTTCATCTGGTTCCTCCTATTGCCAAGCTTCTATCGGTCAGTCCGTGTTGTTCCTTGTTTTCGGATTCCGTTACCATGTTATCAAGCCAATCGAACGTTGCAGAAGCAGGAGCGCGTCGCTGATGTTAAGAACTCCATCACCGAATGGCCTGCCGTTTTTCAACGGGAATACATCCAAGCGGGCTACAAGTGCCGGATCCGGTGCCGTGGTTGACATTATCTGGCGAAGAACCAGGATGACATCAACCAGGTTGACCTGATTGTCGTTATTGAAATCCCCCAGGTTATTGTATTCATCCGCCCCGCTGTCCGGGTTTTTAGTAACCTGAATCGGACGATTGTCTCCATCAAAATCAGTTGCCAGAAGTGCTGTTCCGGCTGCGTCGGTTCCGGGGGTCAGGGTTCCGGCTGCTACTGCACTGGAGTTCCCCTTGATGTGGTAGTTACCGGTCAAGGTCAGTGGCGAATAACTGTAAGTGATAAAGTTGCCGAGTGTCGCTCCACCCTGGAAAGCGTCAATCACGTTACGATAGCCGGAGAAGAATTGCGGATCAGCCGTTTTGTTGGTTGCGCTGGCCACAATCTGATCATTCTTAACTTGAAGCGCCGGATCAGTCAGGACTGAGTTTGTGATTTTCAGTTTTGCTGTGGTTGAGGCAAATACCCCGGCATCCCAGAATACATAGGGTGAAAGTGTCGCAATCTGGTTTATTGACGGGTTGGCCCAGTAGTAGCTGAAGTTGCCGGTGATGATGTTGTTGGAAATCAGCGGAGATCTGCTGAAATCCTGGTAACCGGCCTGCAGGGTCGGGTCAATTTTTGAGATCAGCTCACCGCTGTATAGCTGCACGCCGATTCCGGCCGGTTGCGGTGTTGTCACCTGGTCAATCAGGGCAAAAGGCCCCTCATTAAAAGGTACGTTGCCGAAAGCGGTTTCTCCGGTGGCCGTTGCATCGTTGTTGCTGATAGTGTTGTTGACGATATCAACATCAACCGCATCAAGGATACCGATGCCGCCGCCCAGTCCGGCGCTGATATTGTTAACGATCATGTTGTTGTAGATTCTTGCCTTGTGCCAGGCTGGCGCATCGGCTGCAAGGGCTGGAGCGGTGTTGAGCGGGTTGCCCTGGACATCCAGGCCGTTGTAACGGACCAGGCTGATGCCGCCGCCGATGTTTCCGGCTTTGTTGCCCTGGATAAGATTGTCATTGATGACGACATTGCCGACGCCGGGTGTGACTGAATTGGTGACAGTCGGTGTCAGGGTTGCTTCGCCGCCCAGGAAAATACCTGCGCCTTCATCAAAAGCTTCGTTGAAGATGATGGTGTTCTTCTCAATCAGGCCGAACTTCGAGGTAAGCGGCAGAAAGTTGCTTCCGTCCGGATTGGTTTTCCAGCCGGAGTTGCTCAAGCCCTGCTGGGCTATGCCGGCACCGGCCAGAGTTGCGTAGTTGCCACAGATCCAGTTCTTGCTGATGTTGTAGTTGTCTGTTCCCTCGAAAATGCCGATACCGCCGCCGCTGCCGATGGCGAAACCGGTTCCGCCGTTGGAGTTGATATCGTTCTGGCTTATCAACAGGTTGTCATTGAAGGAGCTCAGATAAGCCGTGCTTCCCGCAGTTGGATTTGGTTCGGCCGGCGTGCCAATCCGGATGCCGCCGCCGTAAGTCCCCTGATTGGAAAAAATCCTGTTGTTGGTGATTTTCAGATTGTGGGCGTAAGCATGGACATAGATACCGCTCCCCAGGTTGGCCTGGGTGATCTGGAATCCGTCAATGCTTGAGTTAGCCAGGTAGAAGTCGTCGTTGGCTGAACTGGCCGGAACAGTTGTGTCGTTGGCTGTGTCGTGCTTGCCAAGAACAAGGATTCCAGAGCCGATATCGTTGCTGAAGACCGGCGTTGGGTTGTCAACCGGATCGATGGAGTAGGTTTTGCCAGCTCCTTGAGCAGCAAAGATACTTGCCAGCAGGTTATTCCAGACGGTCTGTTTTTCCGGTGTCAGGTAGCCGGCATTAATGACGGTTGCGGCAGCGCCGTAACCCTGGAGTTTAACCGGCTTGGACATAATCAGGTTCTCGGCATAGCTGCCTGGGGAAACCAGAACCAGATCACCGGCATTGGCTGCGTTAATGGCGGATTGAATGGTTGTGTACTGGGTTGGCACCCTTCTGACCTGTGCCGCCGGAACACCAACGTGGACAGTTATGCCGCTCACGTTCTTCTTGTAGTTGTCGCCGCGCATGACATCCAGCTGGTATGCGCCGACCGGTGTGTTGGCCGGAACGACCACTTTGATGGATGTGTTCGTCCAGCTGCCCGGCACAACTGCCAGCTCTGTTGTTCCAAGTGTTACAGTGCCGATTTTGCTGCCGAATCCGAAATCACGAGTAATAACGCCGCCGACGGCCGGGTCCGGATTGCTTATGCGTGTAGTTCCGAAGGAGCTGATGGTGAGCTGATTGTCAACCAGATTGTTTTCAATCCACGGGCCGCCTGCGGGGCCGTTGACCTGGCTGAAGGCCGGGGTGCCATCCAGAGGGTTGCAATCCAAGTTGGCGGCGCCGATGTTGGGACGGATCGGTATGATCGGGGTGTCAGAGTAGGTTATTTTACCCGGCCAGACATCGATTTTCCATTCTACGGTTGGGTAGTTGCCCTTGTACCAGACATCCGGTTTGGTTATGTCAAATCCGGGATGGTTTAATATTATCTTAACCATGTGAGGACTTACACCGGTCGGGTTGGGAATGTTGGTTGTAAATGTGGACGGAACGAGTGTTTCAAAAATTCCCCACTCGTCGGTATAGGTCCGAACAAGTTCATGCCCGTTGAAGTCCTGAATCGAAATCGGCATGAAAGAGACTCCGGGCTTGTCACCCAAGCGTGGGTTGCCGGCGCGGAACTCCAGCCCCAGGTCATCGGTTACCAGTCCCATCAGGCGTGCTGCCAGTGAAACCTGGGTAAATATGCGGAAATCGGCGGCGGCATTCTGCCCGTTGTCGAGGGTGATCAGTTTTTTGTTGCAAAGCGGACGTGTTGTTCCGGCAAATGGGGCTGGCGTTGTTCCATCAAATGTCAGGAACTGTGGGACAATGTGGTCCGGTCCGACGCAGACCGGCGGGTCGATGGCCGGCTGCGGCCGGGACGGGATATACGATTCACCGGAAACTGTATAATTCTGGTCTTCTTCCTTCCTGATTTCATAGCCAAGTGGCGGAATCACCTCAACCACATACTGACCTGACGGAATCGGAATTGTTTTGGTACTGTCGTTAGGATCGACGATGTCTGTAAAGATATAACCGCCATCATAAACGGCCGGTTTGGTCTGGTTCCAGACCGAGATGGTTTCGGCGCAGTCGATGTATTTGTCGAGTGGAATTCCGGCCGGATTCAGCGACAGTCCTGCGTCTTGCATGGTATCGAGGCAACCGGTCAGCAAACCGGTGTTCGGGTGAATCCCCTTGTTTCTACGCGTGTCTGGCTGTGGAGTCGGATCGCCGTAAACCCAGCGGTTCCAACTGTCACTGACAGTTGTGGCAACCGGTTTGGCGGCATCATAGACCGGCTTGCCGGTCACGGCATCAAAACCGGTCACTTTGTAAAGTTTCAATTCGACATCGCCCTGGCCTGGCTCCCAAGTCGATTGGCCATCGTAGCGGGGGTCGGATGCTGCCCGGGTGAAAGCGTAGGAAATAACGCCTGATATACCGCCGTTAGTGATTGTCTTACCGTCCACCGTAACCGGGTAAGCGGCGCGTCCCCAGTCAATCCGTGCGCTATTGTCGAAATAGAGCAGCATTCCCTGTAGCAGGCTGCCTGGTCCCGGCGCTTCGACGCGTTTTTCAAGCAGCGACGAGTTAGGGTCGCTCGGATCGTCATTGATGTTGAATATTTTCTTGCCGCCCTTGTCCACGTAGACAGTCGCACCGCTCGGGTAAAAGCGGCTGTAATCACTTTCGGCAATTATCCATTTGAAAAACGGGAAAACCTCGTTGAAGCTGAAATTACCAGAGCTGTCGGAAACCTGTCCTTGATAAATGGAGCCGTCCCGGAAGCGGAAGCCGACTGCCAGATTTGGTATACCTTCCTCACCTGGGTCCCTAATTCCGTTAACGTTCTTGTCGTTGAAGTAGGAACCTTCATAGGTGCCGAACCACTGGAAAATTGGAACCTGGCCGAGGGCAACCAAGCCGCCGGTTGTTGGGACCGTTACAGTTCTGAAATCTATAAGCTGGTCTAGTGGAGCGTCCCACATGGTCAGAGAGTAAGTGCCGGGAGGGACGTTGGCAATGCTGAAAGAACCGTCCGCCGCGCACTTGGCGGCATAAACCTGACGCAGTGTGGCTCCGGATTCGCTCAGCGATACCCAGGCCTCAGGCACCGGCTCGCCCGGATTGAGCCCCATCTGAGCCGGCGGCCGGTTGATGCGGTTCATCACGACCTGTCCGGTGATTGTTCCAGCGGTTTCACCAACATTAAGGGGGGTGCGGAACAGATTGTTAAGGCAATAGGGGTCGTTCGGTACCTGGCTACAGAATGAGGTTGGCAGAATAAAGCCGATAAAGGCATGCACGCCGAAAAAACCGGCTTCGGTGTAATAAGGGGGCTCGCCCGCTATTACCCATGTGTCAATGCCGGGGGTCCCCTCAATGGTTGATGTTTGAACCCACGGCCTGCCGTCCTGGGGGATCGCCCGCACCCCGTATTTGCCGGGCGCCAGATTTGGAATGGTGACGTTGGCAAAGCCGCCTGAATCGAGGGTGGGTGTGGAGATGATGTTGCCACTGCCCATGACCAGTACGGTGCCGTCAGGGTTGTAGGTCGTTCCGAGCGGGTTACCGAAAATATCCTGGGTCTGTTGGCCGAACTGGTCATAAAGGATGATCTTGAATCCGCCCAGGGGCGGTTCGGCATCCGGCGCGCCGTTAACCGGGGCGTTATCCTGGAAAACCAGTACCTTGATCTGAGCCGCCACCAACGGGTTCTTGTAGACCACCAAATCTTTGACAGTCTCACCCGGTCGGACCGCGCCGCCGGTCATGGTGTATCCAGGAGCCATTACCGAAACAAAATAGCGTGCCGATGCTGGCAGATTCACAACCGGATTCGCCCCGGTTCCGGTGGCGAGAACCTTGGCGCTGCTTCTGTGGATAGATACCGAGACGCTGCTGTGGTTGTTGAAAACACCGGCGTGCGCGACCGCATCGTAGGCATTGTCCTCCTGCACCAGCCACTTGTAGTCCGTGACCCGCTGGGGGGACGACCCGTCAGCATTTTTGCCGGTAACATTGATCGTGAAAGCGGCCTGTGCTGACGGAGCAAAAGCTACAAACAAATACATGATGGCGGCGGTAACCAGTGCAGGAAGCGTGAGGCCTCTGTTTAGCTGCTTTTTCATACATCATCCTCCGTATAACTAAAGGTAGATCCAGTTTATCCAAATTGACTGTAAGTCCGAGAAACAGATGATCAAATACTGTCCGGGTATTGCCAAGGCTCACTTGACAACAGGCAATACGACAAAACCATGATAACAGGGTTTTGACATATAACAACCTGGCAAGCGAAATTCTTAATAAATCGTCTCATACTAGCGTACTACACAGACCGTGCCACCCCGTGATAATAAATATATACCGTAAAAACAGCTAGATGGGTTTGCAGGCTCATGTTGTATAAAGTTGTTCAGTAGCCTGAATTGCTGCTGGCACAGAAATTAATCACACCTAACTATCTAATATTGTTTTAGTTGTCTTGGTGAGTAAAATAAACCGACCTTGCAAATATTTTTGCATGGGTTGTAAAAACAATTAACCGGTCGAATTTTTCTTTTTCAGACGAATGTTGAAAGTCTGGCGTTTAAGGCCAAGCATGGTGGCAGCGGTGCCCTGGTTTCCATTGGCTCTGCTCATGGCAACTTCGATCAGGTAATTTTCGGCCTCTTCCAGAGTGGGAAAATGTCCCCATATCTTTTCGAGCATGCCGTAACGTGGGTCTTTACCCGGTGTAACGTCTGATATTGTCGTCACCTGGCTTTGTGCTTGGCCGGTTGAGATCGCTTTGCGAAACGGGGCCTGCGACAACTTGCCCGATTTGCTGCGTGCGACGGCATCGAACACGATCCCTTGAAACTCCCTCACATTCCCGGGGAAATGGTAGACAGAAAGCAGATCCAGCAACTCTTTAGGATAGGTAGGGGGTTTTATTGAGAGGCTGTTGGCCGCCTGGCAAATAAAATGTTCCAGCAACAGCGGAATATCCTCCATGCGGTTTCTGAGCGGCGGCAGGTCCACATGGTGGACATTCAGCCGGTAGTACAGGTCGTTGCGAAAGCGTCCTTGCGCGACGAGTTCCTTGAGATCCTTGTTGCTTGCGCAGACAATCCTGGCCTCGGATTGGCGCGGGATATCCGATCCGACCGGGTAGAATTCCCGCTCCTGGATCAGTCGCAGCAATCTGATCTGTGACGGCTCACTCAGGTCTCCGATCTCGTCAAGCAGGATCACGCCATTGGCAGCTTTGGCAACCAATCCGTCGCGCAGTTGGTCTGCTCCGGTAAAGGCTCCGCGTTTATGGCCGAAGAGGGTGTCCGAAAACATCGTGTCGTCCAGACCTGCCAGGTTTACGGAAACCAGCTCGCCTTTGCAGCCGCTCAGCCGGTGAATCGCACGGGAGACAAGTTCCTTGCCGGTCCCGGATTCACCGGTGATAAGGATTGGCTGGGGCGATTTTGCAATAACTTCAAGATACTGAAAGATTGACCGCATTTTGCGGCTGCGGGAAACAATCTCGCTGAATATGTCGGAATTATCCAGACGGTCTTCCACCAGCCGTTCCCGCAAGGCTGCGACCTGAACTGCTGTCTCCACACTTTCCAGGGCTTTATGCAGGGTGATCAGCAGACGGTCCTGGTCTACCGGTTTGACAAGATAATCAAAAGCGCCGGATTTCATGGATTCCACGGCCCGCTCCAATTCATAGGCGGCGGTGACGATGATGACCGGGACCTCCGGATAGAGTTCCCGGAGTTGCGGCAAAATCTCCATGCCGCTGACATGAGGCATAAAGAGGTCCAGTATTACGATATCAATGCCGCCGGAAGCCATTATCTCCAGCACACGACGGCTGTCTGATTCGGTCACAACGTTCTTTAGGCCGTTCATCTTAAGTAATGTGGCACAAGCCTTGAGGGTGCTGACCTCGTCGTCTACGATTAGTACGCACCCCGGATTAGTTGACAGCATCGTCTGCCTCGCTCTTTTCTGCTTTGTTTTCGGGCGGTCCGGCTTTGGATAAACGAACAGTAAACGTTGTTCCCTGACCCTGTCTGGGACTGAACTCGATTGAACCGCCATGCTCCTTGACAATAGTGGAGCAGATCGCAAGACCCAGGCCGGTGCCGCCATGATTGAGCCTGGTGGTGAAAAACGGCTCCATCACCCGGTCGGAAATTTCGGGCGGGATGCCAACCCCTTCGTCAGAGACCCTGATCAGCAGTTGCCCGATTTCCGGGTCAAGCGCGGTTTCCACGGTGACGGCATGTTCCGGATCAGGGAGCGCCAGGAGCGCATTCTGGATCAGGTTGATGACGACCTGTTCCAGTTGCCGGGCGCTGCCTCTGGCCAGTGGCAGGTCTTCAGCGAGTTTCAGCGTGAATCTGTTAGTTGAGCTTGAAATCAGATGGCTAAGAATCGAGGTTGACAGCTGTACCACTGAATTTAGATCCGCAACTGAATTTCTGCTGGCGCGATCATCCTGGCCGTAAGATTTCAGGTTGCCGACGATATCATTGATTCGGTGCGCCCCCTCCTGGATTCCGGCCAATGCTTCGGGCAGGAAAGCGCGCGCTTCGCTCCACTTGGACTGGGCGACATTAAAGTCGCCCTTGCTCCGGTAATACTCCTCGACCACAGGAACAATATCCTCCCAGGCACGTTTGATGATCCGGGTGTTCATCAGCAGGAAATTGTTCGGGTTGTTGATTTCGTGGGCCACGCTGCTGACCATTGTTCCCAGTGAAGTCATTCGGTTGGCCTGAATCAGGCTGGCCTGGATTTCCAGGGCCTGTTCTTCCAGGCGGACTCGCATCGTAATGTCGCGGAAGGTTGTGTAGATGGCTTCGAATCCCTGCAGGGAGATTTTTTTACCGTGGAAAGACAGATAGTGAATTTCTCCAGGTTCGAGAATGCACCTGAATTTTTCAATCACACCGGGAGAATCATCCCGGAGAATCTGCCCGATGGCTGCCGCAAGGTGATCACTCCCTTCCGGCGCGCACAAGGCTGGCAACCCGCCTTCCAAAATTTCCTCGCGCTGTTTTCTGAAGACCCTCTCGGCTGTGGGATTTACATCGAGAATAGCGTTGTCCTGCGGAGAAATCAGAATGATCGCATCCTCACTCTGTTCGAAAAGCTGACGGAAACGGTTTTCGCTTTCGCGCAATTCCTCGCGGGCTTTGAGCGTTTTCTGGTTTTCGACAGTCAGTTCAAAATAGGCCTTGTTCAACTCCGCCGTGCGTTCCTGTACTTTTTGTTCCAGTTGCTCCTGGTTGGTTTTCAGGTCGGTTTCGTTGCGCTTGTAATCGTTAAGCAGTCCGACCAGAGGCCTGAACAGGACGTAGTAGAGAATCGCGAAGAGAGTGACCGTCAGGGTTGTTGAATCCAGCAGAGTCGCCACGTTTTTCGGGAGTTGATATCTTTCCAGCAAGACCATGACGAGCGTTTCAATAACAAATATGCATAGGGCAAGAGTCAGCATCAGGCGCAAAGGTGAAAACACCAGCGTTCGGCGGTGACTTTCATTCAAAATCGCCCTGTTATTGACCGAGCCTTCATAGCTGTTTTTTTCAGAGTTCATGTCGTCCCGATCTCCATACCAATTTGCCGCGCATGGGGAAAAATGTTGTTCAAGGCGGCCTGTTTTCGCTGCGACCCCTGCCAACATTATATAGGTAGCAGATATATGTACAAGCCGTCCAGATGCCCGCAGCCACCAGCTTATACGGATTTGCTTGGTAGGTCGTTCCCATGATGAACGCAAAGCGGATAGCATAGTGACGCTATCAACAAATCAATCGATTCGCGTGAATAAACAGTATGTTAATGCTGTTGATAAAAGATGGCACAGATAGTGTACTAAGATCAACATTTATTATCGCGCACTTGTATCCGGATGGCGGGTGGCGGCATGAACAATTTTTCTTTTTACTCGGCAATTCTTGGTCTTTCGTCCAGTTGGCACATTTTTAATGTGACCCTGGACGGACGAAGCGGCGATGTTGTGTTCCACATCCGCGGCAGGCTGGAAGATAAATTCAAATGCCCCGGATGCGGTGCAGCCAGATTGCCGTCCGGAATCAGCAAAGGTACCTGGCTGCATGATAACCATCTTAACATCCGTTTCTACATATCGGCTTTGGTGCCGGTTATCACCTGCGAATGTTGCGGTGAAATGAAGGTTGAGATCCCCTGGGGGAAATCCAGCACAAGTTGTGAAGAGTGTTCACAGATGGTTTCCCGGAGCGCTGTCTAGGGGCGGCAGGCCGTTTTTATCCGAGGTGTCAGGGTGCCCGGCCGGTCAAAGCGAATCATGCAATCCATGCAGGCCTTCTTCCTGCCATACAAAAAGTCCGGTTAATTGCGACCCGTTTCCGGGCAGTCGATTCCTTCAATTGATAAAATTGTATGCATTGTGTACTCAATAGTGTACAAACAATACTCATCTCCCGTCACACACCCGCTTTTTATTTCCGCATAAGCAGAAAAAAAGTCGTTTAACTGTCTGAGATTAAAGACGAGAAGGTTGCTGAAGCTGGTACAGTTAAAGTGTGGCACATTTTGTGCTGATTAAAACGCTCCGTATCAACTGCGGGCGACACGCATAAAGAATAAAGTTCACAAGGGTTACCCATGAAAACAAACCGAAAACCAGAAAAACAGGGGCTTTACGATCCTCAATTCGAGCACGATGCCTGCGGCGTCGGCTTTGTTGCCAATATGAAGGGGGAAAAATCCCACGAGATCGTCAGCCAGGCGCTCGAAATTCTCGTCAAGCTTGATCATCGCGGCGCCTGCGGCTGTGAGCCGAACACCGGTGATGGCGCCGGCATTCTGATGCAGATGCCGGACAGCTTCCTCCGTTCGGTCTGCGCGCCGCTTGGAATCGAACTGCCCGAGCCGTTCCAATACGGTGTCGGCATGGTTTTTACCTCGCCCAAAGCACCCGAGCGCAACGCTGCCCGCCATATTCTGGAAAAGATCCTGGTTGAAGAAGGTGTCGAGCTTCTGGGATGGCGAAATGTGCCGACCGACAACTCCTCCCTGGGGCATACCGCCTGGGAAGGTGAGCCGATGGTGCGGCAGATGTTTCTGAAGCGCCCGCTTGAGTGCGCTGACGAACAGGCTTTCAGCCGCAAGCTCTATATCATCAACCAGCGTGCGACCAACGAAATACGACGGGCCGAAGTCGACGAACATTGGTACGTCAGCAGTCTTTCCACCCGTACGATCATCTACAAAGGGATGCTGATGCCGGTGCAGGTTGACCAGTATTACCCCGAGCTGCGCGACCCGGCCATGGAGAGCGCCATCGCATTGGTGCACTCCCGTTTCTCCACCAACACTTTCCCCAGCTGGGATCGTGCCCATCCCTACCATTTGATGGCCCATAACGGCGAGATCAATACCCTGCGCGGCAATGTCAACTGGATGAACTCCCGCCAGCACCTGCTGACCAGCCAGCTGTTCGGCGATGACATCAAAAAGCTTCTGCCGATCATCAACGAAAACGGTTCTGACTCGGCCATGTTCGACAATTGCCTGGAGCTGCTGGTCATGGGTGGTCGTTCTCTGCCGCATGCCATCGCCATGATGGTGCCGGAGCCTTGGGAAAACCATTCCAACATGAGCCCGGAGAAGCGCGCTTTTTACGAATATCACTCCTGTCTGATGGCACCCTGGGACGGACCGGCCGCGGTCTGCTTTACCGATGGACGCAGCATCGGAGCTGTTCTGGACCGGAATGGCCTGCGCCCTTCACGTTACTACATCACCAATGACGGTCTGGTCATAATGGCCTCCGAAGCCGGCGTTCTGCAGATCGAACCTGAGCGGATCCTGAGCAAGGGACGGCTCCAGCCGGGGCAGATGTTTCTGGTGGATACGGAGCAGGGACGTATCGTGCCTGACAAGGAGATCAAAGATGAGCTGGCGGCCGCCAACCCTTATGGAGAATGGCTGAAAGAACATCATATCGCATTGGAAGACCTTCCCGAAGCATCCGAAACTGTTCAGACGGATAGTGCCACACTTATCCAGCGTCAGCAGGCCTTCGGCTACACCTATGAAGACCAGCGCGTTGTGCTGGGGCCGATGGCCACCGACGGCATCCAGCCGCTCGGCTCAATGGGGACCGACACACCGCTGGCGGTACTCTCCAACCAGAATCAGCTGCTGTACAATTATTTCAAGCAGTTGTTCGCTCAGGTCACCAATCCTCCGATTGACCCGATCCGGGAAGAAATCGTCACCTCTACCCTCACACTGATCGGCTCGGAGGGAAGACTGCTGGAGCCGACGGCAATCAACGCCCAAAGAATCAAACTTCAAAATCCGATTCTCAGCAATCAGGAGCTGGAGAAGTTGCGTCAGATTGAGAGCCCCGGTTTTGGAGCCGCCACCCTGTCTCTGCTCTTTCCGGCAATGCGCGGCGCCGGAGCCATGGAGAAGGGGCTGGAAGCTCTTTTTGCCGCCGCCGATGTGGCGGTAGAGACCGGCAGCAATATCCTGATTCTTTCCGACCGCGGCGTGGATCGCGACAATGCGGCTATTCCGGCGTTGCTGGCGGTTTCAGGTCTGCATCACCACCTGGTCTGCAGCGGTACCCGTACCCTGGTTTCACTGGTGCTCGAATCGGGCGAACCGCGCGAAGTTCACCATTTTGCCGTGCTGCTCGGTTACGGCGTCAATGCTATCAATCCATATCTGGCCTTTGAATCGCTGGATGACATGATTCAGCAAGGTTTCCTTCCGGGAATCGACCACGCCAAGGCGGTCAAGAACTATATCAAGGCCTCCATCAAGGGCATTGTCAAAACCATGGCCAAGATGGGCATTTCCACCGTGCAGAGTTACCGCGGCGCGCAGATATTCGAAGCGCTCGGCCTGCATCAATCAGTGGTTGACCGTTACTTTGCCCTGACTCCTTCCCGGATTGGCGGGACTGATATCGACGGCATCGCACGGGAGTTGATGGAGCGTCACGCACGGGCTTACCCCGAGCGGGTTGCCCCCGAAACGACACTGACCCCGGGCGGCGTCTACCAGTGGCGCAAGGACGGCGAGGAGCATCAGTACAATCCTTTGACGATCACCTCGCTCCAGAAGGCTACCCGCACCGGAGATTACAATGAGTTCAAGACTTTCTCCTCATTGATTGACGAGCAGAGCGAGCGCCACTACACCCTGCGCGGCATGCTCCAGTTTAAAGATAACATGCCTTCCGTGCCTTTGGATGAAGTCGAGCCGGTAGAAGAGCTGATGAAGCGCTTCAAAACCGGCGCCATGTCCTACGGTTCCATCAGTCAGGAGGCCCATGAGGCGCTGGCCATTGCCATGAACCGCATCGGCGGCAGATCCAATACCGGCGAAGGTGGCGAGGATCCGGAACGCTTTACCTGGACCAATGAACTGGGTGATTCCAAGAACAGCAATATCAAACAGGTGGCTTCCGGCCGCTTCGGCGTCACCAGCGATTATCTGACCAACGCCGGCGAGCTGCAGATCAAGCTGGCCCAGGGCGCCAAGCCGGGTGAAGGCGGAGAACTGCCCGGTCACAAGGTTTATCCCTGGATCGCCAAAACCCGCCACACCACACCGGGGGTCGGCCTGGTCTCGCCACCGCCGCACCACGATATCTACTCCATCGAGGATCTGGCCGAACTGATCCACGATTTGAAAAACGCCAATCGCCGGGCCCGTGTCAGCGTCAAGCTGGTATCGGAAGTCGGTGTCGGCACGATTGCCGCCGGTGTCGCCAAGGCCCATGCCGATGTGGTCCTGATCAGCGGCTACGATGGCGGTACCGGAGCATCTCCGATCTCCAGCATCAAGCACGCCGGACTCCCCTGGGAGCTTGGTTTGGCCGAAACGCACCAGACCCTGCTGCTGAACAACCTGCGCAGCCGGATCATCATCGAAGCCGACGGTCAACTGAAGACCGGACGCGATGTTGCCATCGCCGCCCTGCTGGGCGCCGAGGAATTCGGTTTTGCGACTGCACCGCTGGTGACACTGGGTTGTGTCATGATGCGCGTTTGCCAAAGCAACACCTGTCCGACCGGCGTGGCTACCCAGGACCCGAAGCTGCGCAAAAACTTCACCGGCAAGCCGGAATACGTTGTCAACTTCATGCGCTTTGTGGCAGAGGAACTACGTGAAATCATGGCGCAACTAGGTTTCCGCACCCTGAATGAAATGGTCGGGCGTTGCGATGTGTTGGAGTCCAACAAGGCCATTGATCATTGGAAAGCCCAGGGGCTGGATTTCTCAAAAATATTGTATCAGCCGAAGGTTGCGCTGAATGTGGGTCATTACTGTACTGAAGAGCAGGATCACGGCCTGGAGAAATCGATCGACATGACCAGGCTGCTGGAACTTTGCCAGCCAGCTATCGAGCGCGGTGAAAAGGTCGTCGGAGAACTGCCGATCACCAACGTTGATCGGGTGGTGGGGACCATCGTGGGGAATGAAATCACCCGCAGCCACGGAGCCATGGGGCTGCCGGAAGATACGGTCAGCCTGACCTTCAACGGCTCTGCCGGTCAGAGCTTTGGCGCGTTCATACCACGAGGCATTACCCTGAAGCTGTCCGGCGATGCCAACGACTATCTGGGCAAAGGGTTGAGCGGCGGCAAGATCGTTGTCTATCCGCCGAAGGGGTCAATCTTCAAAGCCGAAGAGAACATCATTGCCGGCAACGTGGCTTTCTACGGCGCCACCAGCGGAACGGCCTATATCCGCGGCATGGCCGGCGAGCGTTTCTGCGTTCGCAACTCCGGTGTAAACGCGGTTGTCGAAGGGGTCGGCGATCATGGTTGTGAATACATGACCGGCGGCACCATCGTAATCCTCGGCCAGACCGGCCGAAACTTTGCTGCCGGAATGAGCGGCGGCGTCGCCTATGTCCTCGACCAGGATGGCGATTTTGCCAGCCGTTGCAACACTGAAATGGTCGGTTTGGAAAAGCTTGATGACGCCGACCGTGCTCTTGTCAAGCTCATGGTTGAAAAACATTCCGAAAGCACCGGCAGTTCACTGGCCGAGACGATCCTTGGCAACTGGGATGGTTATCAGTCGCGTTTCGTGAAAGTCATGCCGATGGATTACAAGCGCGTTCTGCAGGCTCTCGAAAGGGCGCAGGCGGCCGGTCTCAGTGGCGACGATGCTTTGGCGGCTGCTTTTGAGGAAAACTCTCATATGGGCGATCATTGATCGTAGCCTGATAGCAACACTCGACCAATAAATTCAATTTTACTTAGCTGCAACAAGATAGGGAAACGATCATGGGAAAACTTACTGGATTCATGGAATATACTCGCGAAGTGCCGGCTGACCGGTCACCTCTGGAGCGTATCAACGACTGGAACGAATTCCATCTGCATATGCCGGATGACGCTCTTCGCACCCAGGGCGCCCGCTGCATGGATTGCGGCGTACCGTTCTGCCATAGCGGCGTGCTGATCAGCGGCATGGCCAGCGGCTGCCCGATCAGCAACCTGATCCCGGAATGGAATGACCTGGTCTATCGCAATCTTTGGCCACAGGCGCTGGAAAGACTGCACAAAACCAACAACTTCCCGGAGTTCACCGGACGTGTCTGCCCGGCACCCTGCGAAGGTTCCTGCACTCTGGCCAGCATTGATCCGGCCGTTACGATCAAGAACATCGAAGTCAGCATCGTTGAGCGCGGCTTTGAGAAGGGCTGGATCGTGCCTGCTCCGCCTGCTGTGCGCACCGGCAAGAAGGTTGCCGTGGTCGGTTCCGGCCCTGCCGGTCTTTCCGCCGCCGCCCAGCTCAACAAGGCTGGCCACAGCGTGACGGTTTTTGAGCGGGCCGATCTGCCGGGGGGGCTGCTGATGTACGGCATACCCAACATGAAGCTGGACAAGCGTCAGGTTGTGCTGCGCCGGATCAGGCTGATGGAAGAGGAAGGGATCGTTTTCGTCTGCAATACCGAGGTTGGCGGCAGTCAGTTCCCGGTGGAAAGGCTGCAGAGCGAATTTGATGCCGTAATCGTGACCACCGGCGCTACCCTGCCGCGTGATCTGCCGATTGAGGGGCGCGGCCTGAAAGGAATCCATTTTGCGATGGAGTTTCTGACTGCCAATACCAAGGCTCTGCTGGATGGCAGTGATGACTTCATCACCGCCAAGGGGAAGGATGTCGTGATCATAGGGGGCGGCGACACCGGCACCGACTGCGTCGGTACATCTCTCCGTCACATCTGCAACAGTGTCACCCAGTTGGAAATAATGCCCCGTTCGCCGGATGAGCGGGCTGCCGATAACCCCTGGCCGGAGTGGCCCAAAACCCACAAGGTCGATTACGGCCAGGAAGAAGCTGCCGCCAGATTCGGCTCCGACCCGCGGGTCTACCTGACAACCGCCACCCGCTTCGAAGGTGACCAGGATGGCGCCGTCAAGGCCGTTCATACAGTTGAAGTCGCCTGGACAAAGAATGATAAAGGGCAGTTCATTCCGCAGCCGGTTCCGGGTACGGAGCAGGTTCGTCCGGCACAGCTGGTGCTGCTGGCAATGGGTTTTCTGGGGCCAGAGCAAAGCCTGATAAACTCAATGGAGCTGGAACAGGATCAGCGCAGCAACATCAAAGCTGAATTCGAAAGCTACAGCACCAATATTCCGGGCGTTTTTGCCGCCGGCGATTGCCGTCGCGGTCAGAGTCTGGTGGTGTGGGCTTTCAATGAAGGTCGCGGAGCGGCACGAGAGTGTGATCGTTACCTGATGGGGAGCAGTGAGCTGCCGTAGATGTGACTGATCAAAATCTGACTTACTGAAAAAGCCCGGCCATAAGCCGGGCTTTTTTGCGTAAAAACATAGCCCGCTATTAGAGCCGGATTAACGGCGTTATGGTGTTGAGCGGTGGTTAGCGCAGGAAAGTATGTTAATTAAGGTATCAGAAATACATGGGTAATGTGGTTATGGGTGCCGAGTCGATGTTTGCTGATACATGATGCTAATCAGCTATTGACATAAAATAAAATATCGTTATTATTAGGCGTCAATAATGGTGCGTGCCAAGCTCTGGTCTGCCTAACCCACACAAAAAAGGAGAGTTGTATGAAACGATTGCTTAAACTGGCTGCCCTGGTCACATTGCTCTTATCCATCACTGCACCTGTCTTCGCCGGCAGCTTTGGCACAGCCGATGAAGCCAAGGCCATGCTTGAGAAAGCGGTCGCCGCTATCAAGGCTAATAAGGCCGAGGCGCTGGCCCAATTTGCAAAGGGCGAGGGTGGATTCAAGGATCGTGATCTCTACCCGTTCTGCGGCGGTCCCGACGGGAACTTCACCGCCCATCCCAGCCTTGTGGGCAAGAGCCTCAAAGGGTTGAAGGATAAGGCCGGTAAGGCGCTGGGGGAGGATATCTACGCAACTGCCAAGGAAGGTTCCATCGGTGAAGTGTCTTACATGTGGCCGCGTCCGGGCAGTACCGACCCGGTCCAGAAGGTTTCTTTTGTCACAAAAGTTGACGATCAGGTCTGCGCGGTAGGTTATTACAAGTAGCTACGATCAGGCAGAGTCAAAAGGGAGGGCCCGCATCCGCGAGCCCTCCCTTTTTTTATCCTTTAATCTCACCCTTGATCCCGATCGTCACTTCCTTGTAAGGAATCTGCTTGCCGCTGGCGGCCAGGGCCTGGCGGGCGGCAACTGCTATGCCTCCGCAGCAGGGCACTTCCATCTTCAGCACGGTGATGCTTTTGACATCCGATTTGCTGAAAAGCTCGGTCAGTTTCTGCTGATAGAAGTTGTTGTCATCCAGCTTGGGGCAGCCCATCACAACCGCTTTACCCTTCAAAAAATCCTCATGGTAACCGGCGTAGGCCACCGGTACGCAGTCGGCGGTGATCAACAGGTCCGTGCCCTGGAAATAGGGTGCCGTTGTGGAAACCAAGTGGAGCTGCACCGGCCACTGGGCCAGCTGACTCTGTTGACTGCCTGCTGCAGCTGAAGGCGCTGAATCCTGCGGCCGCTCGAAACTCATGGCACGCGAGCCGGGGCAGCCGCCGCCGTGATTATGAGCTGTCGGTTGCGGAGCATGAACCGGAGCAGGTTTACCCTGAGCCGCCAGATGCTTCTCCACTGCCGCTTCATCGAACTCATCCGCTTCACGTTCTTCCACAGTGATGGCGTCTCTCGGGCATTCACCCAGGCAGGCGCCCAGGCCGTCACAAAGGTTGTCGGCCGATAGTACGGCTTTGCCGTTAATCATTTTGATAGCGCCCTCGGCGCAGGATGGCACGCACAATCCGCAGCCGTCACATTTGTCCTGATCAATTTTCACGATTTTTCTGAGCATTTGGTGATCTCCTTGATTTGTCTCTGATATTTAGACTCAATCTGGTTTAGAAAAAATAATGCCAAACATAATCCAGTCGTCCGCACATCATCAGCTTGCGGCCGGAATAGGACATGATCTCGCGGACTTTTTCACGCTGCTCCTTGCTGTAGCAATGGATGCGGCAATGTTTGCAGCTCGGTTTCTCAGCTTCCAGCGGGCATTTGACACGTTTGCTGACGGCATATTTCATGAAGGTCGCACAGTCGCTGCACACTCTGCGTTGACCCAGATCTTCCGGCAGCAGAAATGGTGACCGCGAGATGTCGCCATGTTTGCCGTTGCAGTACACTTCGACAAACTTGCCGATCAACCTTATATCTTTTTTTTGATGCTTCGTAAGTGCTTCCATGGTTGCGATCATGCCTTGTTTCCCAATATCTTACATGACTAAGGTCAAATTATCAGCTTTCCTTTGCTCATTAGGGGCAAGGAGTTTATTTTATGCCGGTTAAAACTGCAATCGTGACAATTTGGAGTTCATTTATTTTTTATGAAATGTATCAGGAGGAGTGACAGGATGCATCCCGATTATAATGGCAGTAACGGATTTCCCCGATGGTATCGTTCATTGCAGTTGCTGTTGATAGCAGTTGTCATGATGGCCAGTGTTTCACCGGCGCTGGCCGTCGATTTAAGTTACACCTTTGGAGGAGATGCCGTCTGGTTTACCCAGACCGCCACCACTCACGGCGGCACAAATGCCTACCAGAGCGGGGCTATCAGCAACAGTCAATCCAGCTGGATGGAGACCACGGTCACCGGCCCGGGTGCAATCAGGTTCTGGTGGAAGGTTTCGTCCGAGTCGTGCTGTGATCCACTCCGGTTCAGCATTGACGGAACATCGCAGGATGACATACGAGGAGAAGTCGGCTGGCAGTCACGGGCCTTTGCCGTTCCTGCCGGAAGTCACGCTCTGCGCTGGAGCTATTCCACCGACGGCTCCGTACTCAGTGGTTCGAACGCCGGATGGGTTGATCAGATCAGCTATACACCGGGTAGCAACATTGATGTGACTTCGCCGGTCACCAGTGCCACACCGGCGGCAGGCATCTATGCTACCAGCCAGAGTGTTGCTCTGGCATGCGTGGACAATGCCGGTTGCACAGGGACTTATTATTGCCTCGGAAGCAACTGCAACCCGACCACACCCTATTCCGGCCCGATCACCGTCTCAACGGCAGCTGATCTTCGTTTCTTTTCGACAGATGCTGCCGGAAACAACGAACTTGTGAAAACGGCAAGCTATGCCTTTGACACCACTCCACCCGTTACCAATTCCAATCCCGGTGCAGGCACCTATTCCGGCTCCCGCTACGTGACTTTGTACTGCGGCGACAGCGGCACGGGGTGCGCGTCGACCTATTACTGTCTCGGCAGTGGCTGCACCCCCTCCACACTCTACAGTTCGCCTGTTCAGATCACTTCTGCCAGTGACCTCAGATACTACTCAACCGATCGGTCCGGCAACCGTGAGGGTATCAGAACCAGCTCCTACATCATTACGCCTGACACCACTCCGCCGACTACAACACCGAGTTACCCAAGCGGCGTTTATCGTGATCCGTATGTATATTTGTCCTGCAGTGACGGCAACGGCAGCGGTTGTGCGGCTACCTATTACTGTCTGGGAACAGGCTGTACCCCAAGCCTCAGTTTTACCGGCTTTCTAAACATCAGCTCTTCCACCGATTTGCGCTATTACTCACAGGATAATTCCGGAAACAGCGAGTCTGTAAAAACCGTATCATACATAATCGACACGACCCCACCTGTAACAAGCGTAACGCCCAGGGGAGGTATTTATTCATCACCCCAGAGCGCTAGCCTTGTCTGCAGCGATGGTTCCGGAAGCGGTTGTTCAGCAACCTATTACTGCCTCGGGAAGGGGTGCTCGCCAAATGTCGCATATAACGGGACCATAAGTATCTCTTCTTCCACCGATCTGAATTATTATTCAAGGGACTCTGCTTATAACCAGGAGCTGACAAAGAGCGAACGCTTTACGATCCTGACCGCTCCTCCGGCGACCATCAGAGTCCCGACAGATCGCGTTACGATACAAGCGGCCATCGATGCGGCAAGGGATGGTGATACTGTACTGGTTGCGCCAGGCACCTACATGGAGAACATCAACTTCAGGGGCAAGGTCATCACGGTGGTAAGCAGTGGCGGGGCAGATAATACGATTATTGATGGCAATAACACGGATACGGTGGTCACTTTCACTTCTGGTGAAGTGCGAAGCACGGTCTTGGACGGTTTTACCATAAGGAATGGAAACGCGGGAGCGGGGGGGCTGAACAATGGTTATGGAGGAGGAATCTATATCTCTTACGCCTCACCGACGATAATCAATAACAGGATATCTGCCAATACGGCGAGTTGGGGAGCTGGTATTTATGAAGGTTTCGGCTCACCGCTCATTCAAGGCAATATCATCACTAATAATGTCAGTAATAGTTATGGAGGCGGTATCAGTATCGGCGGCGCCGCCGCTGCTGAAATAGTCGGCAATATAATTTCAAACAACCGCGGCGTAGACGGTGGCGGCATCAGCATGTGGGCTGCGGGTGTCCCGATCATCAAAGATAATACCATCAGGGACAATGTGGCCTCCGGCTCGGGTGGCGGAATCACCATGGTCAACTGGTCTGATGCCACAATTATCCAGAATGTTTTCATAAACAACGTGGCAAACACGGGGAGTGCTATCCATTGGCTTGCCCCTTCCGGCAGCCGTGGCCCATTTCTGGCAAATAACACTATTGTCGATGCCAGCAGCTCTCAAGGCTCAGTCATCTATGCCGATGGCTACGATGCCAACGCAATCCTGGTCAATAATATTATCGCTGCCACTGGGAACAGGACCGCTGTTTACTGCGGTAATCTTAACGACATCAACCCACCTAAATTCAGCAATAATGTGGTGTATTCCCGTTCTGGCGATGCCTATGGCGGCTACTGCGCCGACCAGAACGGCATCAACGGCAACATCACCTCCGACCCCCAACTGAACAGCGCATCATTCGGTTACTGCGGTTTGCGGGCCGGATCTCCGGCCATCGATGCGGGCGACAACAATGTCCCCAATCTTCCCGCCACAGACCTGAACGGAATTTCCCGTTCCATAGCGGGCTTGTCTCAGGGAGTCGCCCGGGTTGATGTCGGCGCCTATGAATATGACCCGGCTGAACCCAGGGCAACTCTGGGAAATCTTCCGGGCGGCGTCACCCGAGAGACATCTGTATCGATTACCATCGGCGGGGCGGGAATCATTTCTTATCGCTATGCGCTGGATGGCGGCCCGTTCAGCACGACTGACACTCCGGCTGCCACCCCGATTGTTTTAACCGGAGTGGCGGGCGGTACACATGCCGTTGCTGTGATCGGCAGGAGCCTGACACGGCTACAGTCGGTCAGCTCGGCCACGGTTGCCGAGTGGACAATTGATACCGCCCCTCCGGTGACCACGGTCAGTCCGGCCGGTGGCAGCTATACTGCGCCGCAGGCCGTGACCCTGGCCTGTAATGACGGCTCCGGCAGCGGCTGTGCTGCCACCTTCTACTGCCTTGGCGGCGGCTGCACACCAGATACACCGTACAGCGGCCCCATTTCTGTCACTTCCACATCCGGTCTGCGCTATTTTTCGCGGGATCTGTTTGGCAATCAGGAAGCTATCAAGACGGCAAGCTACACTTTTTCGGGTACTGTTTCAGGGCGGGTAACCGACAGCGGGACCGGTAACGGGATCCAGAATGTAAATGTCAACGTTTTCAATATCGCTACCGGTTTGTGGGCCGGCTATGCTTACACGGACAGTTCCGGCGCCTACCGTATTTCCGGGCTGCCGACCGGGAATTACAAGCTCAGTTTTTCCGCCAGTGACTACATTAATCAGTGGTTAGGTGGTAAGCCTAACCCGCCGGTCACCACCTCGACTGCTCTTCCCGATGCCACCAATGTTGCGGTGACAGCCCCCAACACTACGACCGGCATCAACATGGCGATGCTGAAAGGCGGCAAGATTACCGGGACCGTCACCGACAAGTTGACCGGAACCGCTCTTTGGAACGTTAATGTAAGTGTCTATGACGCAGCCACCGGTGCTTGGGCAGGGTCTGGCTATACTGATAATTTGGGAGGGTACAGTATCAGCGGGCTTGCCAGCGGAGCTTATAAGATCAGATTCTCCAGTTATTCCAACACCGGCTATATCGCGCAATGGTACGGCAACAAGAACCTGCAGAGTACAGCGACTATTGTGAACGTAATTGCGCCGGAGACAGTTACCGGCATTAATGCCGCCCTGGAAATGGGAGCCATTATTACCGGCACGGTCACCGACAAGGTTAGCGGCGCTCCCATTCAGGGCATCTTAGTTAATGCTGTTAGCTCTGACTCAGGAATGTTTGCCGGATATGGTTACTCGGATAGTTCCGGCGCCTACAGGGTCACAGGACTGGCGAGCGGCAATTACAAGCTGCAATTTTCCGGTAACGGGTACGTCAGCCAGTGGTTTGACGACAAGGCTGGACAGGCTTTGGCCACCACTGTTTCCATAACCGCTCCCAATACCGTGGCCGATATAAATGTTCTGCTGACCAGAGGCGGAAGCATCTCCGGCACTATTTCAGATCGTATCAGCGGTGTCGGCATCGTGTCCGTGAATCTGTCCGTCATTGACCGCAGCAGCGGAGAGTGGTTAGGTGGCGGTACTTCTGACAGTAGTGGCAATTATACGATTACCGGTCTGGCAAGCGGTTCCTACAGCCTGAGAATTTATCCAGCTTATGGCTCCGGCTACCTGGAAACGTGGTACGGCGGTCAGGATGGATACCTGTGTGCCGATTCAGTGACTGTAACCGCACCAAATGCAACCACCGGCATTGATGCCTTGCTGGATATGGGTGGAAGCGTATCCGGCCGGGTGACCGACGCCGCCACCGGTGCGGGTATTCCCGGGCTCAGAATCTACTTGTTTAACATCGCATCCCAAAGCATCAACCCATACAACACCGCCATAGATGCAACCGGGGCATACACTATCAGCGGAGTGCCGGGCGGCGAATACTCGCTTTACTTAAGCGCACCCGGTTATATCGGTAGTTTCGGCTCCACTGTCGTCAGGATAACCGCGCCAGCACTTCTTACCGGTGTTGACGGCACGCTGGTAAAAGGTGGAGGGATAAGCGGAAGAATTACCGACAGCAGCGCAGGAAATGGAGTTGGCGGAGTTATGGTCCGGGCCATGGATATCCTGACGCGGTCCACGCTCGGTTCAACTACCAGCGACTACAACGGCAACTACACCATCGACGGCCTGCAAAACGGCAGCTATTCGCTTTACTACGACGGGGGCAACGTCGGCCTCGGTAATCCGGCCAGTTCCGGACTCGTAAGCCGAATGGAAACAGTAGTCACCGGTACAACGGTTCCGATAACTGCGGTGCCAACCACCCCTAACGCCAATTTGACTACTACAACGCCGACTCCGGTTTTTCCGCTTTCCCGTAACGGTTTTTCAACTCAAATCATCTCGGTATCGCCCATTTACTCTGCAACAACCGGCACGCCGGTTCCGCTTGCCCATCCGGTTTCGGTTGTCGCTCCTCAGATAACAAACGGGGTTGACTTTAATTTTGTCAGGATGGGGAGCATTTCCGGCCGGGTGACCGACAATATCAGCGGAGAGCCGATCAACAACGTCTTCGTCAGCGCAATTGACAACATTACCGGAACACGGACGGTGAGTGCCTTTTCCGGAAGCGACGGTATTTACAGGATCAGCGGAGTGCCGAGCGGAACATACCGGGTTCAGTACTACGCTTCAAACTCTGCAAACGGCGGTTATTTGAGCAAATGGTACGGCAGTAACAATACTCCCGCTGTGCCGGGTGTGGTTACGGTTCTGGCACCGGAAGTCACGACCGGAATTGACGCACAACTGGCGAGGGGGGGCGGCATTAGCGGGTTGATCTCGGTAAACAGCTGCCCCGCGCCGCAACAGGTCAATATCAGGGCTTATGATGCCGCAAGTGGCAATCTGGTTGGCCAAGCCTGGGTCAGTACCGGTTATTCCGCCCGATTTACAATCCTGGCACTGCCGGCCGGGAGTTATAAACTGTCAATTATCCCCGCCGAGGCGGGTTTTATCCGCCAGTGGTACCCAAACAAAGTTGAAGCGGCCAGCGCCGAGCCGATTACGGTGACATCCGGTAATATCACCAGCGGCATTAATGTGACGTTGGCAGCCGGAGGCGGCAGCATTTCCGGCAAGGTTTCCGGGGTGGGCGGCTGTAGCCTGATTCCAGCATCAGTCAAGCTTTATGACTGGTATTCGGGCGCTCTGGTAGCGGATACAATGACGAACCATGATGGGAGCTTTCAGCTGGCAGGTCTCCCGGATTCCAGTTACAAACTCCTGTTTACCGTGAATCAACTCGATCGCTGGTACCGGGTTGCGGGCGATACCGCTCAAGCTTCGCCGATCGTGGTCAGCGGCGGCACCGCTGTTACCGGCATTAATCTGGTCGAGGGTTGCTCATCCGACCTGCTTCCATTGACTTTGATGGACGCGCTACGGGCGTTAAGGGTAGCCGTGGGTCTGGAACCTGTCACGCAAGAGATCTTGACTCGCAGTGATCTGGCACCGGTGATCAATGGTGTGTCGAGGCCGGATGGTAAAATAGACATTGGCGATGCCATTGCGATTTTGATGAAAATTACCAGTGTCCCCGCCGTCACAGCGCCATAATTGGGGGTTGCGCCGGTTATTTGGGAGACAGGGCTGAGAGGCCCTGTATTTGCCACAAGATTGTTTACGGCAATCAGTGCGGCTTTTCCTTTG
>MTLC01000207.1_pt2 | contig 91995 bp, 69 predicted proteins | sample 1982451 | NCBI WGS metagenome assembly MTLC01 (sample SAMN05710165, study PRJNA340218) | biofilm metagenome | isolation source: sample SPH anode biofilm adapted to +100 mV | place: USA | collected 2012-02-03
AAAAATAAATTTTTGAGCCACGTTCATCTGTTTGTTTTATCAATTATAGTCATTTAATTTATTGACTATGTTTTATTAGTTACAGAGACTAAACTTCAAACTTCAAACTGCGAACTTCAAACAGCTGACTGCAAGCTGCAAACTATAACCTTAATCCACTGCTTTAAAACTCATATCCAAGCTTTTAACAGAATGCGTAAGCGCGCCTACTGAAATGTAATCCACACCGCATTCGGAATATTGGCGAAGAGTGTCAATGGTAATACCGCCCGAAGACTCGGTTTCATAGCGTCCGCCGATTATTTCCACCGCTTTGCGGGTATTTTCAGGTGTAAAGTTATCCAGCATTATTCGGTCTATTCCGCCTATTTTGAGAGCTTCCTGTAATTCGTCAAAATTACGTACTTCAATTTCTATTTTAAGGTTTTTCCCTTTCTCTTTGAGATAATCTTTGGCTCTGGTTATGGCTTTTTCAATGCCTCCCGCAAAATCCACGTGGTTATCTTTTAGCAGTATCATATCAAATAGTCCGATGCGGTGGTTTACGCCGCCGCCTAATTTCACAGCTTCTTTTTCCAACATACGCAGACCGGGGGTAGTTTTACGCGTGTCAAGGACACGTGTTTTAGTGCCTTCCAATAATTTTACATACTTACGTGTTACGGTGGCTACACCGCTCATACGCTGCATAATGTTGAGCATAAGTCGCTCAGTTTGCAGTAATGATTGCACTTTGCCTTCTACTACGAAGGCGATGTCCCCTTTTTTTACTTCGGCGCCGTCTTTAATAAATACAGTCATTTGAAGTCCGGAATCAAACGCGTGAAAAATTTCACGAGCTACTTCTACGCCGGCTAACACACCGTCTTCTTTGATGATTAATTGTGATTTGCCGCGGGCTTCTGCCGGGATGCTGGACAGGGTAGTATGATCGCCATCACCGATATCCTCGGCAAACCAGAGCGGGATAAGTTTTTCTAACTCTTTATTCATTGTGGGTTTTATTCTATGCGTAATTGTTGAATCATTGTGCTGGCGGCATTTTTTCTTGTGAGCACGGAAACACGGAATTTTCCTCCGGAAGTGTGCAATGTGCCTATCAGGAAGCTGGCTGTTTCCTTGGAGCTTTGATGCAACACCTCAAAATCATTTACGGGGTTCTTTCTGAAAAAATCAGCAACAATACCGTAGCTTTGCTGTTTGCTGTAAATTTCATTCCTGCTTCCTATAACTAATTGTACGTTGTCATTAAAATAAGCTGACAACTTGGCGGCATCACCGCTTTTAAGCGCTTGAATAACTCCGGCAGGAATATCGGCGCTTTGAGCAGTGGTGCTTTGTGCAAATCCGAGAAATATAAAAAATAAAGGGATTAATTTAATTGTTTTCATAACCTCTTGTGAATCTCAAAAAAATCAGAGTGAATTTTTTTTGTAAAAAAAACTTACTCTTAATTTTATTAAATAAGTAATTTATATACAAAGTTTTATAATTTTGCAGATGTTTTATGTGATATGTAAACTACAAATAATACGCCAAAATTAAATAAAAAAATCGAAAAAGTGAAAATTAAATTGTTAATGATAGGGAAAACGGTGGATTCCGATTTGATGAAAATGATAGAAAATTACCGAAAAAGGCTCACACATTATGTGAATTTTGAAACAGTTATTTTCCCGGATATTAAAAACGCAAAGAGCCTTACTGCTGAGCAAGTGAAAGAGAAAGAGGCAGAATTATTGCTGTCAAAATTGGAGCAAACAGACGAAGTTATATTACTGGATGAGCGCGGTAAAACATTTACATCCGTACAGTTTTCCCGTTTTTTAGAGGAAAGATTACTTTATTCGGCAAAAAACGTTACTTTTGTGATAGGTGGTGCCTATGGCTTTTCTGAGAGAGTATATGAGCGAGCCGATAGCTTGTTTTCACTCTCGGCGATGACTTTTTCACATCAAATGATTCGGTTGCTGTTTGTGGAACAACTTTATCGGGCAATGACCATTATTAAAGGAGAGCCGTATCATCACGAGTGAGTTGTACGGGTTTTAAGTTTCAGGTTTCGGGTTTCAAGTTTCGGGTTTCAAGTTCCAGGTTCCGGATTTTGCCGACGACACTTTGTGTGTCGATATCCAGGCAAATTTCGCTTAGTCTGGGCAGGTTTCAAATTCTCAAAAACTCCCAACGCCAACTGTCAAACTAAAAATGTATGAATAGATACAATAAAATATTTAAAAACTATCGCATAGCGGTGGTGGTTTTTGTGCTGTTAATGGTTCTGGGTGGGCTGTTTGAATTTTTATATCATTATTCTTATAAACACGCCATTTCTGTAAATGCCATAGAGCGTGTCATTGCTAAAAAAGAACATAAAGCGGACGAGTTGCTGGTTAAAATAGGAAACATTTTGGAGAGTGGATCGGAGGATTCATTGCGTTGGCTCATTAATAAGCCGCTTCCGGCGATATTTTATGTTTATAAAAATAATAAACTGATTTTTTGGTCGGACAATAAGCTTCGCCGCGTTACCCCTACTACCAAGGATTGGAGTTATTATGAAGGGTTAAATGCTCATGTCTTAGGAAAATCCGTGCAAGTGAAAGATTACAAAGTAGTTTCTGTTATTTTTATTAAATATAATTTTCCGTATGAAAATAATGAATTGAGTAATGACTTCGCGCCGGAATTAAAGCTGAATAAAGATATCACTATTGATTCACACTCGCCAAAAGATAAGTATGCGATATATGACCGGCAAGGGAAACATTACCTCTTCACGCTAAAATACCCGCCGCAGAAAATTTATCGTCAGCATTGGGCGGTTGTTTCGTTCGTGCTGTTTTCCATTGGTTTTCTACTGCTCTTTTTTCTGTATGCTCACGTGCCGTTTGTGCTTGGCAAAAGATACCTTTCTTTCAAACAGTTCGTGTTCTTAGCTTTCGGAATGACGGTGCTTGTTTTTATCTGTTTGAGCGCTAACTTTCCTTATACTTTCTTTCGGAATAGTCTTACTACGGTTTTTAGTTACTCGGGGAATATCTTGTTTGCTACTGTAACGCATGTAACCGTAGTTACTCTTTTTTCATTTTCTACCGTATATTTATATGTTTACTTTGTAAAAAAAGGGGTGAGCGCATCGTTTTTTAAGATAAAAAAAGTATTGATGTTTCTTTTCCTCGGGCTTTATTACATAGTGCTTTTTTATGTGTTAAAAAGTCTGGTTTTTAATTCCAATACATATCTTAACGTGTTGAGTATGTCTGACTTAACACTCGCGAGTGTTTGGAATCATCTGTTACTTTTGATATGGGGCGTAGGCTATTTGCTGCTTTTCTTAAAAATCCATCAAACCTTCAAAAAGAAGCAAGACATTCGCGAAAATCTAAAGGTAGACTTGGTTATAATGGTATTGATAGTATTGCTGTGTTTTGTACTGTTTGATAAATACGCGCCCTACGCGGCTATTTCCTATATTGTAATAAACGGGGTATTGTATGTTTATGGAAGCATCGCCCTGTCGTTAAAGCCTAAGCATTATGTTCCTATTTTTGTGGGGTTGATGACTCTGTTTGTGGGGGTAAACTCCATGCAGATGAATGTGGATAAAAAAGAAAATCAATTTAAATTATTAGCGGAGAATCTATATCTGAATGAAACTTCGCAAGAAGAAAGATATACCGTGTCAATGATTAAGGACTTGGAAACAAGTTTAGAAAAAGACGCGTATTTCCTACAAAATGTTTCAGTGCCGGATTCTGTGGTAAGGATGAATGAGTATTTGAATGAAAAATATCTTCGTGGATTTTGGAATAAATATGAAATGAAGTTGGTGGTGGTTTTTCCTTACTCAGAAGATGATAAGTTATATCAAGATTTGATAAGTTCATCGGGGAATAAAATCATTGAAACTCATTTTTACAGAATGAGCGGAATAAATACCTATATGCGTTATTTGGCTGGTTATAATGTGTGGAACGCGCGTAGAGAGCGGGTAAATGTGTATATGGAGTTTTATCCTAAAAGTAATTATAAGAGTTTTAGCTATCCCAGCCTGCTGATGGAGTCATCCCCTACTATTCAGTCCCAACTGTCTCTTTCCGTAGCAAAATACGCTTTTAATGAGTTAGAGTATGCTACCGGAAAATTTACTTATCCTACCTCCGGCAAGTGGATAAATAGGTCAGGAAAACCGTTTTTTATTCAAGACTTGTCCTCTTATAGGCACTATGTTTATCAGGCCGACAAAAATGTGTTTATGGTAGTTTCTGAAGCAAATATACCCGGTAAAACCGCTTATTTTATCTATTTTTTATACACTTTTGTGAGTTTCTTGCTTATTACCATTATTATGCTGTGGTTTAATAAACTGATAGTGAGTAGAAAAAAAATAAAGTATAATCTTACATCCAAGCTATTTATCTATTTTATTTCTATTATGATTGTGTGTTTCAGCGTTATATCTGTGATAACTTTTAATTACACTTTGGATAAATATAAGGAAACACAATTAGAGAACACGAGCAGAAAAAAAAGTTACATACAAAACGCGTTACAAGAAAAATATTATTGGGTGCAGCAGGTAGATTCCACTATGACGGAGAGACTAAACTTTGACTTGCAAGACCTGGCTTACACCTATAAAACGGACATCAATATTTATGATAACAATGGTTTATTAGTTGCCAGTTCACAACCTGTGATTTTTAACCGAAATTTAACCAGCCGTCTCATAGCTCCTAAACCCTATTTTTCAAGCAGTTCAAATATTGCCGAAACAGAGCGAATCGGTAATTTGGAATATTTAGCTACTTACGCTGATTTTTATAACGGCGAGTATTTGCAATTAGGATTTATAAATATTCCGCAATTCTTAAGCAGAGATGAATTTAACGCTGATGTACAAAGTTTTTTGATGGTTATTATGCACATTTTGCTCCTTATACTTGTGCTTTTTATTGTACTAAGTTATCTTATAGGGCGCCGACTAACCGCGCCTTTAACGCTTATTGAAGAACGGTTAAAACTCATTAAATTAGGCAAGGAAAACAAAAAAATAGATTACCGCGGAAACGACGAAATAGGCGAATTAGTGGCGCAATATAACCGCACCGTGGAGGAACTGGAGCGCAGCGCGGCGCTGTTAGCATCTTCTGAGCGAGAAGCCGCCTTCAAGCAAATGGCGCGGCAGGTAGCGCACGAAATAAATAATCCGCTTACGCCCATGAAACTTACCATACAGCAGCTGCAACGGGCTAAAACGATGGGCGACCAAGAGCGCTTTTATACTTATTTTGACAAATCTACCGCCGTGCTTATTGAACAGATAAATAATCTCTCGCGCATAGCGGGTTCGTTCTCTTCTTTCGCCCGGCTGCCCGAGCCTAAGTTTGAAGAAGTGGATGTAGCCAAAAAAGCACATTTGGTAACACAACTTTTTGTAAGTAATAATGAAGCTATAGAAATTCGCTATGAAGGAGTGGAAGAAGGAGTATTTGTGTATGCGGACAGAGAACAACTGATACAAGTATTCAATAACCTGCTAAAAAATGCTATACAGGCAATTCCTGAAGGGAAAAGCGGGAAAATTACCGTAATGCTGAATTATACCGACAAAACGGTACACGTGTATGTGAAAGACAATGGAAAAGGCGTTTCTGCAGAAGTTAAAGAAAAGATGTTTATGCCTAATTTCACCACCAAATCCACCGGGATGGGACTGGGATTGGCTATCAGCCGCAACATTATTCGCAATTCCGGCGGCGACATTACGTTTGAAGGCGATACAGACAATGGCGCTGTTTTTCATGTCCGATTACCAAGAATTCAGGGAAAATAATTTGAAATTTGGAGTTTGGAGTCAGAAGTTTGCAGTTTTTGAGTTTTAAATATTCTGGTGAGACGGTTTTTTAGTTTTAATGCAGCACATTAGCTTATTCTCGCATTTTCACATTTTCACATTGGCACATTTTCACTGCTGCCCAATTGTTCTTTTGATTAAAATACTTAAGCTTTAAGCCTAACTCATTGGCTTTCTTTTCCAGAATAGGCACATCTTCTGTATAAAACCCGCTCATATACAGTTCTCCTTGTGCAGGAAGGCAAGCCGCATAGCTTTCCATGTCGGCAAGTAGGATGTTCCGGTTAATGTTGGCTATGACGACGTCAAATTTTTTCCCTTTCAGTAAGTCTGCGCCGCCAAGCAGTACGCCAATGTTTTTGGAGTGATTCAGCCGGATGTTTTCCTCGGAATTTCGCACGCACCAATCGTCAATATCAATGGCAACAATATCTTTTGCTCCTCGCTTTTCGGCAAGGATAGCCAATACCGAGGTTCCGCAACCCATATCCAAGACCGTTTTGTCGGTTAAATCCATTTTCAGAATTTCCGCTATCATCAGTCCGGTAGTTTCATGATGTCCGGTGCCAAAAGCCATTTGCGGATTAATCACAATGTCATACCGGCACGCGGGATAATCTTTGTGAAAAGAGCTGTGTATCACGCATTGATCCTCAATAACGATGGGTTGAAAGAAATGCTTTTCCCACTCTTCATTCCAGTTTTTATCTTCCGGAATTTCTATGCTGTAGGTGATAATTTCATCAAACGGAAAATTCTTTAATAACTTTTTAAGTTCGTTTTCATCAAACCGGGCGGTAGTAATATAGGCATCCAAGCCATTTTCTGTTTCCACAAAACTATCAAAACCTATTTCGCCCAATTGTGCGGCTAATACATCGGAAATAAATTCTTTTTCCGTGTTAAAAATAAGATGAATAACGGTATATTGCATTGTTTTATCGGTTAAAGGCTTTTGAATTTGACAAACTTCGTCCCGCAAAGGTACGGCAAAATTTCCACAATAAATCGGAAATTTATATCTTTGTGTTCCTTTAATAATCTTTTTTGAGATTAAGTATGTTAAAGCCTGATTACAATGTTGTTATGGCACGGTTGTTGCCATTTGTAATTCAGGTGTAATATTGTAGAAAATTACCCGTTATTTATTCAAAATTTAAAACATAAATAAAATGAAACGCATCTATTTTTTCAGCCTCTTTTTGATTGGTTTCGCCGTCATTTCCTCGGCGCAGTCAAAAGGACAAATTATTGATGATGTTTATCTTACCCCAAATGACCAATCGATGATAAAAAAAGCGGAAAAGGTAAGAAGAACAGCAGAGCCCGCCGTGTATAGAAACGGCGCCAGAGAGATTGTTTTTATTGATCAGAATGGAAATAGGACAAACATTGTATCGGATACCGTCTTTGTAATTAACAATGATACTTTAATGCAAGTGGACAATTATGAAGATGGCTATTATTTGAACGGTTTTAAAGGCTCGCAATCCGACTTGGAGTATGCCGAACGCATCCGCCGTTTCCATAATCCGCGTTATACTATTCATATCAGTGATCCACAATACAGTGATATTTATTTCCTGAACAATTCCGATTGGAACGTATATGTGGATGGCTCTTATGCCTACGTAACACCCACTTGGACTAATCCATACTGGTGGAATTATAATTATTCTCCACACAGCAGCTGGAGTTGGGGACTTGGATGGGGTTCTTATTGGGGACGACCCTATTACGGTTCTTATTGGGGCTCTTACTATGGTTGGGGCTACGGTGGATATTATGACCCATGGTACTCTTCTTACTATCCTTGGTACACAGGTAATTATTGGGGATATGGGGGTTATCCGTATTACGGAGGATATTATGGCTTCGGGTATGGTTATCCGTACTATGGCGGTGGATATTATGGATATCCGTACTATGGTGGAGGATATTATTACAACAATAACACCGTAGATGTTTCTAGCAGAAGAAGAAGCACAATCAACAACGATAGGTCTGTGCCTGACCCAACAGTAAATACAAATAGAAGATCTGCGGTAATAGGAGAACGTTCCAGTGCCAATCCCTATACAGTGGTAAGCAGGAGCAGAGAAAATCAAGGTAACTATGACGGTTCAATGTCAGGTGTTAGAAGATCAGCGGATGCAAGAGGAACAGGGGCGGTACGCTCTTCCGGCGAATGGTCTAATGTGCGATCAAGTAGTGAATATTCTACAAGAACCGAGCGTTCTTCGTCAGTGATGACAAATCGTTCTAATCCTTCTGAAATACGTAGAAGTGATGGTTATGGTACATCGCCTCGTTCTTATGATAATAGCGGTAGTCGCAGCAATGGAAATAACTATCCATCTCGCTCATCTTATGAAAGTGGAAGTCGCAGCAGTGGTTCATACTCTACACCTTCTCGTTCATCATCTTCTTATGATGGCGGCAGTCGTAGCAGTTCGTCTTCTTCGTCTTCAAGCAGTTCCGGATCAAGTCGTTCATCAGGCTCTACTTCAAGCAATAGAAGGTAATTTTAAGAAATGAAAAAGAAGATTGTGATTGAACAAAACACATTTAAATTTGAAAATTAATATGAAAAAATATATAATTGTTTCAGCCTTGATATTTGCAGGCTCGTTCGCTTTTGGTCAAACAGAGTACGATGCTTTGCGGATGTCCCAAACTTCCCTTACCGGTTCGGCAAGATATATGGGTATGGGTGGAGCGTTTGGCGCCTTGGGAGCGGATGCTACTGCTATAAAGGACAACCCAGCCGGATTAGGAGTTTTTAGAAGTTCTGAAATAGCATTTACAATCAACGGAGCGTTTCAATCTAATAATGCGGATTGGAAAGGAAAACACACTAAAGAATCCGGTAATAATTTAAGATTTGACGCGCTCTCTTATGTTATGGCAATGCCTATTTATAATGAAGGATCCGGAGGATTGGTAGGTTCCAATTTCTCTTTTACTTATAATAAAGTAAGGGATTTTAATCGTTCTATAATGGCTAAAGGTACTAATGTGGATAGATCTTTTACTGATTTTATATCTTATTATACTACAACGGCAAATCGCATAGAACAAGATCTCCAAAAGAAAAATAACTATGATCCCTATGTAGAACGCAATAGCGATGGAGAATTTGCGCCATGGTTAGCCATATTAGGTTATAATGGTTACTTGATAAATCCTAAAATAGAAAACAAACTTACTACTTGGCATTCTAATTTTCCGGGACAATTAGTTAATCCTACTAGTATTGTTTTAGAAAAAGGTTCTGTAAATGAGTATGGTTTTGGTTGGGCAGGAAATTTTGACAATAAGTTTTTCTTAGGTGTCAATGCCAATATTTATAGTTTGAATTATAATTTAGAAAGCACATTGGGAGAATCATTTTCCAATGCAAACTTCACATTAACAAACTATTTGTCTCAAACCGGAACAGGGTTTAATGTTAAAATTGGAGGTATATATTTGCCCACAAATAATTTAAGACTGGGAGTTTCTGTGCATACGCCCACCTTTTATTCTATTTCAGAAACCATGGATTTTAAATTGCTTTCTTCTCAAATGGCGCCAAACATGATTGAGCAACCAACTAAAATGGGTTCTCAGGAGTATAATTTACAAACTCCTTTACAAGCGCAAGCAAGTATTGCCTACTTATTCGGTAGAAAAGGTTTATTATCCGCAGAATATAACTTTATTAATTACCCGGGAATGCGTCTGAGAGATTCAGGTTCTAACTCTTCTTCATTTGGCATAGAAAACGAGGGAATGAGCAAGGTTTTTAGGAACGGACATGTTTTTAAAATTGGCGCAGAATATAAACCGATGGAAACAGTGGCGCTGCGTACCGGTTACGGTTTTGCTACAAGCCCTAATAATCCTGACTATAAGGAAGGAAAAGCATTGCGACTAAATTCTACCACCACTGCCACTGAATATTTTGAAAATAATAATACTCAGTATATCTCATTAGGTGCAGGATATCGTCAATCTAATTGGTTCTTAGATTTAGCGTATGTTCTAAGATGGCAAAAAGACAAGCTCTATTCTTATCAAGGAGCGTATGCCGCTGACATATCCACTTCTACTAATAACATCGTAGCCACCCTTGGTTTCAAATTTTAAACAATTTCAAAACTCAATATATTCTCACAATCAGCCGATATGCTTATGCCTGTCGGCTGATTTTTTGTGTAGTCAGCTGAAAAACCGTATCTTTGCACCCGCTTTTGGTTTCGGGAGCGCAGACATTCTTGTCTGCCGTAACGGGACAACAGACATTCCTGTCTGTTAAAAAGAAACGATGAAAAACACTTTATAATGAGCTTTGACAAAGCCCAGGACACCCAAACCTGCCTCGCCGGCAGGCAAACATCCAAACATCCAAACAATGAGTTTACAATCAGAAATACAACGTCGGCGCACGTTTGCCATTATCAGCCACCCGGACGCGGGTAAAACCACGCTTACCGAAAAACTGCTTCTTTTCGGGGGCGCTATCCATGTAGCGGGCGCGGTAAAATCCAATAAGATAAAGAAAACTGCCACGTCCGACTGGATGGAAATTGAAAAGCAGCGTGGAATTTCGGTGGCTACCTCGGTGATGGGGTTTGAATACAACAATTATAAAATCAATATCTTAGACACGCCCGGGCACCAGGATTTTGCGGAAGATACCTACCGCACGCTTACCGCCGTGGACAGTGTTATCATCGTAGTGGACGCTGCCAAAGGGGTGGAAGCGCAAACCCGTAAACTTATGAACGTGTGCCGTATGCGTAACACGCCCGTAATCATTTTTGTGAATAAGATGGATAGGGAAGGACGTGACGCGTTTGATTTGCTGGATGAACTGGAAGCGGAGCTCGGTATCAACGTGCGTCCTCTCAGCTGGCCCATCAGCATGGGCGCTACTTTCAAAGGAGTATATAATATTTTTGAGCAAAATTTACAGCTTTATACCCCGAATAAGCAAACCATCAGCGAATCAGTGGCACTTTCAGATATTCAGAGCCCGGAATTGGATCAGCTTGTGGAAAAACGTAACGCGGAGAAGCTGCGTGAAGATATGGAGTTGATTGATGGCGTGTATGAACCGTTTGACCAAGAATTATATTTGGAAGGACATTTAGCGCCCGTTTTTTTCGGCAGCGCGCTGAATAATTTTGGGGTGAAAGAGCTATTGGACTGCTTTGTGCAGATAGCCCCATCGCCACGCGCGGTGCAAACATTGGAAAGAACCGTAGCGCCCAATGAAGAATCATTTTCCGGATTTATTTTTAAAATCCACGCCAATATGGATCCGAATCACCGCAGCTGTATTGCTTTTGTGAAGATTTGTAGCGGAAAATTTGAGCGAAATGTGAATTATAAACACGTGCGACACGGTAAAATGATGCGTTTTTCAAGTCCCACGGCGTTTATGGCGCAAAAGAAAGAAACGGTGGACGAAGCTTTTGCCGGAGATATTGTGGGTTTGCCCGATACGGGAAATTTCAAGATAGGCGACACGCTTACATCGGGCGAAGAATTGCATTTCAAAGGATTGCCCAGTTTCTCACCCGAGATGTTTATGTACATTGAAAATGCCGACCCGATGAAAGCCAAACAACTGGACAAGGGCATTAATCAGTTGATGGATGAGGGCGTGGCTCAGCTATTTGTAAATCAATTTAACGGACGTAAAATTGTGGGAACCGTAGGGCAGCTCCAGTTTGAGGTAATCCAATACCGCTTACTGCATGAGTACAACGCGCAATGCCGCTGGGAACCTTTATCACTACACAAAGCGTGTTGGATAGAGAGTGATGATGCCGCGGAACTGGAAAATTTCAAAAAACGAAAAGCGCAATATATGGCAAAAGACAAAGAAGGACGCGATGTGTTTCTTGCTGACAGTGGTTACGTACTTCAAATGGCGCAAAATGATTTTAAAAATATCAAGTTCCATTTTTCCTCGGAATTTTAAATAAAATAGTTTTTTTAAGAATATATTAGGTAATTTAAATGAAATGTGTATTTTTGTAAATAATCATTTATTTGTTAACTTAATTATTACTATTATGAAACTAAAATTTTTTATTCTATCGGTTCTTTTAGTCTCTTCGGTAAGTTCTTTTTCTCAAACAGAAAGGGGGAAATTGGTAATTGGCGGTAATAGCGGCCTTAGTTATAACAGTTTTTTTGCGGACGGAGAAAGTATTTCCACAATTAGTCTCAACGCTGGATTGGGTTATTTTATAGTAGATAATCTTGCCGTAGGAATTAATGGCAATTTAGTGAACCTAAACACTGACTTTGGAAATGGAACTATTTACGGAATAATTCCATCAGCAACTTATTTTTTTGGTAAAAGTCAGTTAAAACCATTTTTATCAGTAGGTTTAGGATATATGAATTTCTATAAAGAAGGAGTATTGGCTTATGGAGGAACTGGCGGGTTGGCTTATATGATAAAGGAAAACTTATCTTTTAATGTATCTCTGCAATATTTAAGACTTTCCAAAGACGGTCAAGGATTAAATAACTTAGCAACGGGATTAGGTTTTTCTATCTACTTCTAATTTGGTTTTACAGTTTACTTGTAACTAATAAAGTGATAAGTTTTTTAAGTTAGAGTAGCGCTGATTTATTGATAACATCTACTTCATTATCTTATTTTTCAGAAAAATATAAATTTGTTATCTAAAAACTCACGTGGATATATAAAAGCGAGGATTATTAAAATTAATCCTCGCTTTTAGTTTTTTTACTTTTTCTCCTTATGCTTTTTCCCTCTTTTTATTTTTCTTCCGTGCATTCCTTTTTGCCAACCTTTCATCCAATTTTTGTTTTAGATAGTCAATATAAGGCGTGATGTAGCGTGTACGTTTTGATTCTATTAAATCGCCCATGGTGAGCATAATTCCGGTTTCGTACGCACCGCTAAAATCGGGGTCAATCATTGTTCCGAAGATACGCATCGTTTTAGTAAGCCCAATATAAGCGTTAAACAGCGGGGGAATGGTGTATCCTTCTTTCCGAACCACTTTTTGCAGTGCCTTATAATCCGCTTCATCATCTCCTTCTACAAAAAGTTTTTTTCCGCAAGCTTTCGCTTCTTCGGTGGTTTGTACCGGAACAATGGGTGTTACTAAATTGTCCGGGTCAGGACAGTATTTGAACATATACTCATAGAGCAATTCCCGCGCAAATGCCGGATAACTGTCATAAATAGTTACTTTACCGATAAAGTATTTAGCTTTTTTTTCTTTGTGAATAAGTGCGCCCAAGCCGTCCCACAGATTATCCAGCGCGAAAAGACTTTTTGAACCCATTTTTGAGGTTTGATAATCCGGTTGAACAAACGCGCGTCCCAGTTCAATAGAATAGGGTAAATAATTATCTATGAAGTTATTGCTGAATTTAAAAAGATGTGTCATTACAAAATTGGGCTGCCCGTTTTCATCAAAGGTAACGTCTCTTCCTGATAAAAAACGGTATCCTCCTACAATTTCTTCAGCTGAAGGGTCCCAGACAATCAACTGCTTAAATGGTTTTTCTAAAAAATCAAACGAGTCGATATCTATTTCGTTACCTGTGCCGCCGCCCCACGAGCGAAACGACATTTCGCGCAACCGACCAATTTCACGCATCACGTTAGGCGAGTTATGTGCCGTCACAATATAAATTTCATTGCGTGCTTTGTTCGTAGGTCGTATAAATCGGGCGGATGTAAGTTCTTTTTTTAGCAATGCTCGGTCTACCGCCGGAATAATTTCCATCATATTCTTCTTTTTTGAGAAAAATTTGTATTTTTTATTGTTGCAAAAGTAATGAAAATTTTAATTTGACAGTTTACAATTTGATGTTAATTTAGGGGGAAAATCAATTATTTTTGTTCATTTAAATGACCTTTTCGTTTAAATTGCACAAAAAAGTGAACAACGTGCATTTTTAACTTGTTTTTAGACAATACAAATTGTTATGTTACTTTCAAATTATTACATTATTTAAGTATCAAATCCCAAAAAACGTTGTATATTTGTGGACATAATTGAGAAAAAATGAAGAAATCAATTCAAATAGTCATAATGATGTTTTCCTTTATTTCTGTTTTTGCTCAGAATGAACTTTTTGAAAAAAAGGAATTTATCTATAAAGGGGATACATTGAAATACCGCGTTTTGTTTCCTGAAAATTATGATAAAACACGTAAATATCCGGTGGTACTTTTCCTGCATGGCGCCGGTGAGCGGGGTAGCAATAATGAAACGCAATTAGTACACGGCAGTTCATTATTTACCAATGAAAGGAACAGGAAAGACTATCCCGCCATTGTGATTTTTCCGCAATGCCCGAAAAACAGCTATTGGGTAAACATCCCGGCGCGTGAAGGCAATATGATAAATTTTCCGAAAGATACGACAATTACCAAACCGCTGATGTTGGTAAAAAAGTTGTTAGACAATTATAAAAAAACCGAGGCGGTGGATAAAAAACGGATGTATGTTGCCGGTCTTTCTATGGGAGGAATGGGTACGTTTGATTTAATTTGTAGATATCCTCGCTATTTCGCAGCTGCACAGCCCATTTGTGGCGGAGTAAATGAAACACGTCTTAAAAAAGTAAAAAAAATGCCCATACGCATTTTTCACGGAAGCGCTGACAATGTAGTATCGCGTGAACATTCACGTAACGCTTACATTGAGCTAAAAGCGGAAGGATCGCAACGCGCGGAATATATTGAATTTCCCGGAGTAGGGCATAATAGTTGGGATTCCGCATTCGCATATCAAGATTTCCTTAGTTGGATGTTTTATCAGGAAAAATAAAACACATTACGGAATTCAGATTTGGAAATAGGAATTTTGTTAAAAGACTTCTTTCCCGCTTGGGAACAGTGTGTTTTTTCATACAAAAAAAATATCAAATTAAAACATAAAACTAACTATTCAGCACATTCGGCAGTGTCTCTAATGTTGTTTTATCTAAAAGAAAAAGTTTGTAAAACTTTCTGATGACGAAAACATACATTCACAGACTATGACACCCCCTTTTTTTTGGGGGGGCTGGGGGGCTGTAAAAAAACTAAATTAAAAATGGCTAAGTTAAAAGGTGCGGTAATTGTGAACACCGAGCGTTGCAAAGGTTGCAACTTGTGTGTGGTAGCGTGCCCTCAGAGTGTTCTTAGGCTGAACAAAGAGGCAAACGCCAAAGGCTACAATTACTCTTATATGGAAAATCCCGATGATTGTACGGGTTGTACTACATGCGCGTTGGTTTGTCCTGACGCTTGTATCACGGTTTATAGAGTAAAAGTGTAGAGGCGAAATATTTTTCGCTTGTACAACATATTATTTATTGTCATAAATTATTAAATATGGAACAAGATATAAAATTAATGAAAGGAAATGAAGCCATCGCGCATGCGGCTGTACGTGCCGGCTGTGATGGTTATTTCGGTTATCCCATTACGCCGCAGTCCGAAATTATGGAAACATTGATGGAAATAGCGCCTTGGGAAACCACCGGTATGGTAGTACTGCAAGCCGAAAGCGAAGTAGCTGCCATCAATATGGTGTATGGCGCTGCCGGATGCGGTAAGCGCGCAATGACTTCCTCATCCAGTCCGGGTATCAGCTTAAAGCAAGAAGGGTTTTCATATATTGCAGGCGCGGAACTTCCTTGCGTGGTAGTGGATGTTATGCGTGGCGGTCCCGGTTTGGGAACCATCCAGCCCAGTCAAGCGGACTACTTCCAAGTAGTAAAAGGCGGTGGACACGGCGATTATAAAAATATAGTCTTGGCTCCCTCCTCCGTACAGGAAATGGCAGATTTTACCATGCTGGCTTTTGATTTGGCTTTCAGATACCGTTGTATGTGCATTGTATTGGCTGATGGAGTTATCGGTCAAATGATGGAGAAAGTAGTGCTTCCGCCTTTCCGCCCTCGGTTTACAGAAGAGGAAATCCGCCAAAACACCCCTTGGTCTACAATGGGTAAAACGGCTGACCGTAGCCCGAATGTAATAACCTCATTGGCAATGGCAGCCGAAGAAATGGAAGCGGTAAACCTCCGTTTGCAAGCACGCTATCGTGAGATTGAGAAAAACGAAACTCGTTTTGAAAAGATTATGTGTGATGATGCCGAATACTTGATTGTAGCCTTTGGTATTAGCGCCCGTATCGGTCAAAAAGCCATGGAAATGGCGCGTTCCGAAGGAATAAAAGTCGGTTTGTTGCGTCCTATAACGCTTTTCCCTTTCCCCACCGAAGAAATCAAAAACATGGCAAATCAGGTAAAAGGGATACTTACCGTAGAACTGAGTGCCGGACAAATGGTGGAAGATGTGCGTTTGGCGGTAAACGGCAAAGTGCCTGTAGATTTCTACGGACGTTTGGGTGGCATTGTCCCCACTCCGGAAGAAGTGGTAAAAGCACTTAAAAACAGTTTATAGTTCGCAGTTTACAGTTCGTAGTTTATACAACTTTTGAATTTTTAAATTTCAGAACTCTTAAACTTCAGAACTCTTAAACTTCTAATTTCTAACTTCTAACTTCTAATTTAAAAAATGAACACAAAAGATATAATAAATCCCGCTAATTTGGTGTACCAAAAGCCATCGGTTATGAATGAAGTGCCGATGCACTACTGCCCGGGATGCAGTCACGGTGTGGTTCACAAACTTCTTGCTGAAGTAATTCAAGAGATGGGCATACAAGATAAAGCCATCGGCGTAGCGCCGGTAGGTTGTGCCGTATTCGCCTATAAATATTTAGATGTTGATTTTCAAGAAGCTGCTCACGGACGCGCGCCGGCGGTGGCTACCGGCATCAAACGTTTGCTGCCTGACCGCTATGTATTTACGTACCAAGGTGATGGTGACTTAACGGCTATCGGTACGGCGGAAACCATTCATGCTTGTAACCGTGGCGAAAATATCCTTATCATATTTATAAATAACGGTATTTACGGAATGACGGGTGGGCAAATGTCCCCTACCACGCTTATCGGTATGAAAACGGCTACCAGCCCCACGGGACGCGATGTGGAACGCAACGGTTATCCGCTGAATATGTCTCCACTCCTCGCACAACTGGACGGAACGTGCTACGTAACACGCCAAAGTGTACACACCGTAGGCGCCGTACGCAAAATGAAAAAGTCTATTCAAAAAGCGTTTGAAAATTGCGCTGAAAGAAAAGGAACTTCCGTGATAGAAGTAGTATCTACTTGTAATTCAGGATGGAAACTTAACCCCGCGCAATCCAATGACTGGATGGTGGAAAATATGTTCCCGCAATATCCGCTGGGCGACTTAAAAAATATATAAAAAAGCTGTAAGCTATTAGCTATTAGCTATTAGTACAGCATTAAAAAATATTAAACGCCAATTAGCTAAATGCCAATAGCTAACGGCTAACAGCTACAAATATGAAAGAAGAAATAGTAATTGCAGGTTTTGGTGGACAAGGCGTCTTGTCTATGGGTAAAATACTGGTGTATTCCGGTCTGATGCAAGGGCAGGAAGTGAGTTGGCTGCCTTCTTACGGTCCGGAACAACGCGGCGGCACTGCCAATGTTACCGTTATTTTGAGCGATGAGCGCATTAGTTCGCCCATTTTAAACAGCTATGATACGGTCATTGTACTGAACCAACCTTCACTTGAAAAGTTTGAAAGTAAAGTGAAACCCGGGGGAACACTTATTTTTGACGGTAACGGTTTCCATAAGTTCCCCACGCGTACGGACATTAACGTGTACCGCATTGACGCTACGGAATATGCTTTCGCCAACGATATGGCAAAAACGCTGAACATGATTATCTTGGGTGGATTTTTGAAAATCCGTCCGGTAGTAGAAATAGAAAACGTTTTGAAAGGACTGAAAAAGTCACTGCCTGAACGCCATCACAAGCTTATCCCGATGAACGAACAAGCTATCCACATAGGGATGGATTTGATAAAAAAATTGAATTAGTTACCTGAATTATTGGTTTCAATCATTTTTTATCTTCAAAAAAAATAAATGGACAATCCGGAAATTAACCCGGATTGTCCATTTTGCTTTCTGTTTTATCTCTGCACTTGCCGTTTATTCCTCTAAAAAAGGTATCTTTGTGAAAAATTAAACATATCTAAAAAATCTATTATGACTAAAAATTTATTTTTATCGGTTATTATCGCCTTTCTGTTTTCATTTGGCGTGAATGCGCAGCTATTATGGAAAATATCCGGCAATGGCTTGGAAAAACCAAGCTACTTATTCGGAACGCACCATTTGATTGAAAAAGAACAAATTAAGAATTTTGATAAAGCCTTGGATTTATGCAAAAAATCCGATGTTATGGTGGGTGAACTGGACTTGTCCGATATGCAAGGAATGCAAACGGCATTGATGCAAGGAAGCGTAATGCAGGGTACCACGTGTAAAGACCTGATGAGTGCAGAAGATTACGCGCTGGTAGATAACGAATTTAAGCAAGTAATAGGCGCAGGATTAGACCAACTGGGAATGATGAAACCCATGATGCTGAATACACTTTACAGCGTAACAGTGTATGTTAAATTCAACAATATTTCCAAGCAGCCCGAAGCGGTGGATATGGTGTTTCAGAAAACCGCAAAAGAGAATAACAAAAAGGTGATGGGTTTGGAAACCACACAAGACCAGATAGACGCGCTCTTTAACAGCATTCCGTTAAAACGCCAGGCTGAAATTTTAGTGAAAAGTGTAAAAGAAAAAGACAAAGGCATTCAACAGCTAAAAGACCTGAACGAAGTCTATTTAGCGGGCGATTTGAAAAAAGCGGAAAAACTCTTTAACGATGATAACAGCATGACACCCGAAGAAAGAAAACCCATCATGGACAACCGCAATAACAATTGGATAAAAACGTTACCCACGCTGATGAAGGATGCGCCATGTTTTATTGCCGTAGGTTTTGGGCATTTTGTAGGCGAAGCAGGACTAATCAACCAACTGCAAAAAGCCGGATACAAGGTGGAAGCAGTGGAAATGTAGAGGCTGACTACTTTATAAAAAACATCTTCCGGTTTGATTTTTACACGGAAGATGTTTTTCTATTTTAAAAAAGGGAAAAAGCCCGCTTTTTTTTGATGACTCACTGAAAAAACAAGCCTGATCGCTATTCAATAATCCGTATCTTGCTGCCGTTTTACCAACTCTTTGGTGGAAAGTAACCCGCACGCGGCAAAAATGTCTTCACCGCGTGAAGCACGGATGGTTACGGTCATTCCTTTGGCTTTCAGTTGGTTTTGGAAAGTAATGATGCCTTCGGGCGATGTGCCTTCGAGTGCTGTATCGGGGATGGCGTGAAAACGAATAAGGTTTACGCGGCATTTTATGCCGTTTAGCAAACGTACCAGCTCTTTGGCGTGGCGAGGCGTATCATTCACCCCTCGGAACATGATGTATTCAAATGAAACCCGGCGCTGACGCCCCAAATCCCACTTTTTTATCTCTTTAATCACTTCGGTTACGGGATATACTTGCTGAATAGGCATAATCTCACGCCGCTCATCGTCAAAGGGCGAGTGCAGACTTACCGCCAAATGTGCGTGGCTTTTTTCCAAGAAGGTTTGCATAGCCGGAATAATGCCAATGGTAGAAACGGTAATGCGTTTGGGGCTCCACGCGTAGCCCCATTCCGCGGTGAGTATTTCCAGACTGTCCAGTACCGCCTGCAAGTTATCCAACGGCTCGCCCATACCCATATACACGATATTGGTAAGTTTTTCAAATTCAGGCAGGGAATGAATTTGATTAACAATATCGCCTGCCGTAAGGTTTCCCTGAAATCCTTGTTTGCCCGTCATGCAAAAAAGACATCCCATTTTACACCCAATTTGTGTGGATACACATAATGTAGCCCGCTCTTTATCGGGGATGTAAGCGGATTCTATAAACTTTTGGGTAAGGGTAGGGTAGAGGTATTTTTTAGTGCCGTCCACTGAGGTTTGAACGTTGGAAGGCGATATTAGTTGCACAGTATAGGTCTTCTCCAGCAGTTCGCGCGATTTTTTGGAAAGATTGGTCATCTCCGAAATGGAACGCGCGTGTTTTTTATATAGCCAATCGGCTATTTGAGATGCTGTAAATCCGGGCAAATCCAATGATTTTACTGCCGCTTTTAATTGGTCGAGCGTAAGCCCGAAAAGATTTATTTTGTTTTCCATAATGAACTACAAAGATACTGCGCTTTCGGTTAAAAATAAGTCTCCGAAATGATGTTCTTAAACGAAACTCCTTTTGATATTAATAAATCACGTACTTCTACTACCATTTCGGGGCTTCCGCAAAGGTAAAAAGACGTGTCAGAGGGTAATTTATCCTTCGCCCGAATCCATTGGGTGATTCGTCCCGCATAATGCTGCGTATTTTCCTGTTGTGAGCAACAACGAATAAAACTCTCGCCCATCAATCTTTCCAATAACTCGGAAAAATAAAAATTTTCATCGTAACGGGCGCCGTGGATAAGGGTTTTCCCTGATGTCATGCCGGAACGTGCCATAGATACGAAGGGAGCTATGCCTGTGCCGGAAGCTATCCACCAAGCCTTGTCCTCTTTACAGTGAAATCTCCCGAAGGGTTCGGATACATATACTTTATTGCCCGGTTTTAGTTTGGAAAGCATGGGAGTAAGTTTTCCGTCCGATTTTTCATCAAAGAGAATTTCTATATTTTCGTCGTCTTCGCCGCTTGCAATGCTGTAAAGTCGCGGCGTGCCGTTCGGCTCTACGTCAATGGCTATTACTTGCCCCGCTGTAAACGAGAAATCCCGACGAAATGAGAGAACGTAAACATCTGTAGCTATTGACTTTATGTCAAGTACATCAGTGGAATGTAATTGCCTTTTTTCAATCATCTGTTTGTTTTCTTTTTCTGAGTTTAGTTTGGCGAAAATAGATTCGGCAGCATTGATTTTCTGTTTTATAGGTCAAAGATAAAGATTAATCTGGAAAACGGATGAAATTATTGCGACATAAATCAGATATTTTTTATCTTTGCAGCCAAGAAAAATACACATTCCCATGTCAAGTGAAAACGCTTCCGTAAAATCTATTGTTTTTGCCTTGTTGGCAAATTTAGGCATTGCCATTACTAAAACCGTGGCAGCCGTCTTGACCGGTTCCGGTTCTATGCTGGCTGAATCCATACACTCGTATGCCGATTGCGGTAATCAGGGATTACTTTTTTTAGGGTTGAAAAAATCTAAAAAAGCGCCGGAAGAAGAGCATCCGCTGGGACACGGAAAAGAAATTTATTTCTGGTCGTTTATCGTGGCGTTGATGCTTTTCAGTATGGGGGGACTTTTCTCCGTGTATGAAGGCGTTCATAAACTTAGCGCGCACGAGGGGCTTAAAAGTCCGATGATAGCTATCGTGGTGCTGAGTGTTAGTATCGTATTGGAAGGATTTTCATTGTATGGTTGCCTTACGCAGATTAAGACAGTTAAACGTCCGGGTGTTTCCTTATGGTCATGGGTGAAAAATACGCGTCAAAGTGAATTGGTGGTAGTATTGGGCGAAGATATAGCCGCTTTATTGGGGCTGATGTTTGCGCTAATAGCTATTTTGTTGGCTATGATTACCGGAAATGCTGTTTTTGACGCCGTGGGAAGCATCGGTATTGGCGTTTTACTTGTTTTTGTGTCCGTATTTTTGGCTATGAAGGTAAAAGGACTGCTAATAGGTCAGAGCGCGGATAGACAAACCCGCGAAGATATAAAATTAGCACTTGAATCACAGCCTCAAGTAGAGGAAATTCTCAATATCATAACGCTTCAACTGGGGTCGGAAATTATGGTCTCTGTAAAAGCGAAAATGAAAAAAACAGCTTCGGCGGAAGAGTTAGTGAAGGATATTAACGCTTGCGAAGCTGCTTTGAAAATGTCAAACAACGCGGTTCGCTGGGTGTTTTTTGAACCGGATGTGGAGCGTTAGTAAAAATGACTTTTATTGCTTGATTTTTGCTATAATTACCACGTAACTTTTACCATATTTTTTAGCGCATTTAGGGCAAGCGGTAGGCCACGCGAAACATTTTTCTACGGTTTTTTGCTGCTGCTTTAATAAGTTTTGGACTTCTGCGCACCATTTTTCTTTTTGTTTGATATTCCCCTCATAAACTCGCGTGTAAAACTCTCCGGACATAATTACATTGTCCATATTCGGGATGGTTTTATCCACTGCCAAAAATAAATCCATATACCATCGGGAAACATCTTCCATCAAGTACATGTCATCTACTTTACGCGCTTTGTATTTTTCAATAGTTTTGGATAAATCTGCCATTACGTTACCAAAATCCATGGGCTTACCCAAGAAAGTAAACAAACGTTCTTTAATAAATTTTTTCCCGTTCCAATGATGGGTTTTGTCATCCCAAGCTGACGGCTCGAAAGGCGGACAGCAGATGTCCACATTTTGATATTCGTTATCCATAAAGTAAGGTTTAATTAGGTAAAAAAAAGAATGCCCAAATTTAAACCAAAAAAATTAAAAAACAAATATTTAGCTTGTTTTTTGATGATTTTATCACTAAAAAAGTGAAACCCTGCTCACAAGTTCTCCAAAATAGGCGATAGATTTTATAGTGAAGGCATTAAACCGTTTGGAGATATATATTTACAGGGAGGTTAGGGCTTGGCTGTCAGCTGGCTGAAAAACTTGACAATAACTTTTCGGTTTCTCTATAAGGCGAAAACACGGAAATAAAATATTCGTTAAAAAATCAAGAAGAATTTATTCTAAAAAAATCTTTATTATAAGGATAAGATTTTGGTTTTTAAAAACACGCTCAAATAAATTTAATCAATGAGGATAATATATTTTACAAAATAAATTGGAACGAATAAGAAAATAATTATTAATTTTATAGGGTCTAAGACCTCCCCTTTTAGGATACAAAATATAATTTGATTAACATGTGGAATTTAGCAGCTTAAATTTTAAAAATATATACCTTTGTATAAAAAACAAATTTTAGATAACACGAAACAGCCATATAAAGACATTCTTTACCCACAAGGGAATGCTTGTGTGGCGTGTTCCATAAGACCATAAAAAATTAAAAATTATAAACAGATGAAAACAGCTATGATTACCGGAGCTACTTCCGGATTTGGACGAGCCATCGCACTTCGTTTAGCAAAATTAGGTTATAGAATTATCGTTACAGGACGAAGAAAACCGCTTTTGGACGCCCTCGTTTCTGAAATACAAGAGAAATACACTTCACAAATCGTGGGGCTGAACTTTGACGTACGTGACAACGATGCTTGTACACGAGCTATTCAGTCTTTACAAGGCGATTTTAGCAAAATTGACATTTTAGTAAATAACGCCGGCTTGGCGGCAGGCGCATCACCGTTTAACGAAAGTAGTTTAGATGATTTCAATCAAATGATGGATACCAATGTAAAAGGGTTGCTGCAAGTTACCAAGTTGGTTATCCCTACCATGATGGAACAAAAAGCGGGACTCATTATTAATCTCTCTTCCATTGCCGGCATGGAAGTATATCCAAACGGGCACGTTTACTGTGCTTCAAAACATGCTGTAAACGCTATTACCAAAGGGCTTCGTATTGATTTGGTTAAATATGGCATTCGTGTGAGCTCCATTTCGCCGGGTATGGCTGAAACGGAATTTTCCATAGTACGCTATCACGGCGATGAACAGAAAGCAAAAGCCGTGTATGCCGGACTTACCCCTCTGAATGCCGAAGATATTGCCGACGCCGTAGAGTATATAGTTACTCGTCCGCCTCACGTGGAAATTTGCGATATTCAGATAAATCCTGCACAACAAGCAAATACCTATATTTCAAATCGAATTTAAGTCCTGTCGGGCTTTTTTTCAGCAAATCATCTGAAAGAAATATAACGATTTTTAGCTTTTTGAGATGAAAGTCTTATTTATTCAAAAAAAAGTCTTATTTTTGCTTTTTAGAATAACCGAACCGCCATATTTCGGGCGAAAAATGCCTCGAAATTAACTTAAAAACAACTGATTGATATGAACTCACTTGACACCAACAAGGAACTTAGCGACTTGCAAAACGAGCAAATACAGCCCGAAGAAAGCAAGCAAGAAACTACCCCTACTTCTGCCGAAGAAACCGCACAGCAACCTGAAAGCGAAGAAAAATCCATACCGACTGAACCGTTAGAAACCGCGGAAGAGGTTACTGATACCGAACCTGCTCAGGAAATCACTGAAACTGCGGAATTATCCCAAAACTTGAATAAACAAGAACTTTACGATAAACTGAAAGAACTTGTAGCGCAAGAGGTAGAGCAGGCTAAAGAAGAGGTGGAACGTGTCAAACAGTTGTTTTACAAAAAAAATAAGGCTGAAGTAGCCGAGCAACGCGCCGCGTTTATTGAAAATGGGGGCGAGGAACTGAATTTCATACCGCAAACGCCGGAACTGGAAACCGAATTTAAAGAACTTCTCAACCAGTTCCGTGATAAAAAAGCCGCGTTGAATGCTCAATTGGAAAAAGAAAAAGAAAATAATCTGTTGCGCAAAAACCACATCATTGAACAAATGAAACAATTGGTGGAAAGTAACGACGATGTTTCTGCCAACATATCCACTTTTCGCCAGCTACAACAAGAGTGGAAAAACGCCGGTGCCGTGCCCGCCGCTTTTGCTACAGAACTTTGGAAACAATACAACCTGCATCAGGAAAAGTTTTGGGATTTAATAAAAATCAACAACGAACTACGCGAGTATGACTTCAAAAAAAATCTGGAAGCAAAAACTAAACTGATAGAACAAGCCGAATTACTTGATGCGGAAGAAGATGTGCCATCCGCATTTCGTAAGTTACAAAAACTGCACGAAGAGTGGCATGAGTTAGGTCCCGTTACCCGTGAACTGCGCGAGGAAGTATGGAGCAAATTCAAAGCCGCCTCTACGGTCATAAATAAAAAACACCAGACTCATTTTGATGAAATACGCAAACATGAAGAAGAAAATTTGGAAGCTAAAACTGCGCTATGCGAAAAAATTGAGGCGGTAGATGTAACCAAATTCACTTCATACAAAGATTGGGACGATACCACAAAAACTATCTTGGAACTTCAAGAAGAATGGCGTACGCTTGGTTTCGCGCCGCGGAAAGCCAATCAAAAAGTGTTTGACCGGTACCGCAAAGCTTGTGATGATTTCTTTACGGCAAAAGCCAATTTTTACAAAGAAGTCAAGTCTAATCTCAACCAAAATTTAGAACAGAAAAAAGCCCTGTGTGAACAAGCGGAAGCTCTGAAAGACAGTACAGAATGGAAAGAAACCGCCGATAAGCTGATAGCGCTTCAAAAAGAGTGGAAAACCATTGGTGCGGTAGCTAAAAAACATTCGGACGAAATCTGGAAACGCTTTATTACGGCTTGCGATTATTTCTTTGAACAAAAGAATAAAGCAGTTGGGGGGCAGAAAAGCATTGAGCAGGAAAATTTAGTTAAGAAAAAAGAGTTAATTGAAAAAATAAAAGCTTTTGAAAAAACCGAAAACACCTCTGAGTCATTGTCCTCGCTGCGAGCGCTGGCTGCTGAGTGGAACAGCGTAGGGCACGTTCCTTTCAAAGAAAAGGACAAGATTTACAAAGAATACCGTGCCGCTTTGGACGCTAAATTTGATTCATTAAATATTGATGCTTCGCAGCGCCGCTTGGAATCCTTCAAAAGCAACCTGAAAGACATGTCCGATAAAGGCGAAAATAAACTTTATCGTGAAAGGGAAAGACTTGTTCGCGCTTATGAGCATCTGAAATCGGAAATTGCCACCTATGAAAACAATATCGGTTTCTTCAACATATCCTCTAAAAAAGGCGGCGGCATGCTCAAAGAAATGGAACATAAGATAGAAACGCTCAAAAACGAGTGCAAACTATTGGAACAAAAAATTTCGATGATTGACGAAAATATTTGATTGAGGGAGATTATCCGTATTCAAAATTAGATTTTTGTAAAGTCATTAAAAATAAACAGGCAAGCCATTCTTTGAAAGCTTTAAGCAAAGAAGAATGGCTTTGTTTTTTATGTGCTGCAAGAAACTTTTTAAGAGAGGTGTTTCAACAAATGTAAAAATTATTCATGTAGTGGAAGCAATAGTTACTCATCCTCAGAATTTCTCTCCATATAAATACCGGGTGGCATATTTGTGATTTTCTTGAATGCGCGTTTGAAGGTGGAAATACTCCCAAATCCGGATGCTAAAGCTATTTCTTCAATGGAATAAATACTCCCGTCTTTTTCAATCATGGGAATACTTACATGTTGTATCCTGTATCGGTTAACAAAGTCATAGAAAGAAATCCCTAATTCTTTATTAATAAAATTCGATAAATGCGTTCTGTCTGTATTACAAGCGGCAGCCAAATCTACAATGGTTAATTTAGAGTTGAGATGTAGTTGTTTAGCGTCAAAAGCGTAATAAATTTGTTGTTCCATCTTATTGTTACCTTGATGGATTGATTTATCGGCGGTGGAAATAGATAGGTCATTATTTCCAATGGCAGTTATTTTATTTGTGTCTTCTTCTTCTTCTTCTTCGGTTTCCCAATAATGTGGTGTTACGTTAAGTTGCTCCTGTTTATCCATTCTCGTATATACATACATCCAAGTAATAAGTAAGCAGGTATAATACATTGAATCGGAATATTGTGAATTTAAGTTGGAAAAATAAATGGTAGTGTAAAATGCCAATAATCCTAATAGAATGTAAACTACGCTCGTAACCCATTCTAAATTAATGTTTTCAGTGTATGAATAATTTTCGGAAAGATGTCTCCTATATTTGTGTTGTTGCTTTAATATTTTTATCAGCCAAAATATGGCATAGGTTAATGAATAAATTCCGGCAATAACCACCAACTTATTCTGCAAATCATAAGACGCGTATTCCCAAAAATCAGTAATGGTATTATGCAGTCTATAGGGTGTAAAAGCAGAGGCAATGACAGATATGGATAGTAAAATTAAAAAAGGAAGAGATGCTTTTAGGCAAAATCTATGGTTTATTTTTGTAGGGAAAAATTGTTCCAGCACAAAAAAGGAAGAAACAGGCACTGCCGCCAAATCCAATATTATAGCCCATTGGTATGGAATTTCTTCACCGCTCAGAAACCAAAAATCTTTGGTAACAATCACTACCCAATACAGTTGACTCCATAAAAAAAGTTGTTGCGCCCGTGTACGTCCGCTTTTTTTTATCATCAAATAACTGGCAAAAACCTGAAACATCCATTGTGTGCCAAGTAAAAAATAAGATAATTTTTCCACATTATTCACAGGCTAAAAATGTTTTTAATTAGGTAAAGTGCTGAGCGTGATAGTTTTTATAGGGAAACCTTTGCAAAATTAATAAGAATAAATGAAAAGAAGATGAAAAAAATTAGAGAGTGTCAAAATTTCACATAATTAGTCATAATCATTTTGTTGTTCAAAAAAATATCCGTATATTTGCACCCTCAAATTCAGATGAGGTAAAAAGACAAGAAGCGCTGCCTATCGTATATGGCATCTCACCTCGCTGATGTAATTTTAAACACAAAACAAAATGTACGCAATTGTAGAGATTTTGGGACAGCAGTTTAAGGTAGAAGCCGGAAAAAAACTGTTTATCCACCGTATGGAAGAGGCCGAGCGTGGCTCAACCGTAGAATTTGATAGAGTATTGCTAGTGGACAACGATGGTGCAATCTCAGTAGGAGCGCCTGTGTTAGACGGTGCGAAAGTGGTTTGCGAAGTAATCTCGCACGTAAGAGGCGAAAAAGTAATCGTTTTCCACAAAAAACGTCGTAAAGGATACCGTAAACGCAACGGGCACCGTCAGGACTTTACCGAATTAATGATTAAAGAAATAGTAGCTTAACCGATAAAAATTAGAAGAAAATGGCACATAAGAAAGGTGTAGGTAGTTCCAAGAATGGTCGCGAATCGGAAAGCAAGCGACTTGGAGTGAAAATCTTTGGCGGACAGTTTGCCAAAGCAGGAAATATTATCGTTCGTCAACGTGGCACACAGCACCACCCAGGATTAAACATGGGTATCGGCAAAGACCACACGCTGTTTGCATTGGTGGATGGAACCGTAGAATTCAGAAAACGTAAAGACAACCGCTCATTTGTATCTATCGTTCCGGTAGAAAACGCAAATTAAGCCTCGCTTGTCTATAAGCATAAAAAAATCCCTTGCAATTTTCATTGTAAGGGATTTTTTTGTTTTTCTAACTAATCCGCCACTTGTTTTACCGAATTATCACAGCACCGTCATTTCACCACACAGGCTTACGGACATCAATTCCCGCACTTTCGGCAGATTGTAGTTAGCGCCCAGAAGATACATCAGTTTGGCTACAAGCGCTTCCGTCGTACAGTCGTATCCGCTTATAACGCCTGTGGCAGCCAAGTTCAGGCTGGTTTCATAGCGTCCCATTTCCACACTGCCGATGATACATTGCGTTTTATTTATGATGACAATGCCACGGTCGGTAGCGTCTTTCAGAAGACGGAAAAACCATTCTCGCCGTGGCGCGTTTCCTGCGCCAAAAGTCTCTAAAACCACGCCTTTCAGATTTGGGATATGCAAAAACGCGTGTACAGTTGCTTCTGTAATGCCCGGGAAAATCTTCAATACAGCCACGTTTCTGTCCGTTTTAGTATGAACCAGAAGAGGTAAGTTTTCTTCGGGATAGTGAATATTTTCAGTAAAATATTTAATATGCACGCCGGCTTGTGCCAGCGGCGGATAATTGAAAGAGGCAAATGCGTTAAACTGTTCGGCATTTTGTTTGGTAGTACGGTTTCCGCGAAAAAGCGTATCTTCAAAAAACACGCAAACCTCCGGTACGATGGGCTTTCCTTGTTCGTCTTTCGCGCCGGCTATTTCCACCGCCGTAATCAAGTTTTCTTTCGCGTCCGTGCGTAGCATCCCGATAGGCAGTTGAGAACCGGTAAAAATAACCGGTTTAGCCAAATTTTCCAACATAAAACCTAGCGCCGAAGCCGAATAAGACATCGTATCCGTGCCGTGAAGCACCACAAATCCGTCGAACTTATCGTAATTATCCTGAATGGTCAGCGCTACCCGTTCCCACATTTCGGTATTGATATCGGACGAGTCAATCAACGGTAAAAAGGGAATGGCTTCCGTATAAATGCCTAATTTTCCTAATTCGGGCGTCATCTTTCGCAGCGTTTCAAAATCAATGGGACGTAAAGCGCCCGTATCCGGATCTTCCGCCATACTAATAGTACCGCCGGTAAATAACAATAAGACAGATTTTTTAGCTCTCATACGGATAATTTTTGAAATATTCTACAAAGATAACTTAATAAGCAGAAAAAATCTTACAAAATGATAAATATTTTTACTATTTCCTCAAATCTTAAAAAAGATTGTAAATTTGTCCGAAAGAATTCTATCAAAAATGAAAGCATATTTAATGGGTTATATGGGTTCCGGCAAAAGCACGCTGGGAAAAAGAGCAGCGGAAAAAATGAAATGGGAATTTGTAGATACTGACAAGCTCATAGAGCAGCGTTACGGCATGGAAGTAGCGGAAATCTTTCGCCTTTTCGGCGAGAGTGAATTTCGAGGCGCCGAGCAGGAGATACTCTTGGAACTGATTGATAAAGAAAATGTTATCATTGCCACCGGCGGGGGTATGCCTTGTTTTTTTGACAATATGGAAGTAATGAACCGCACGGGAAAAACCATCTATATTCATCTAAGCCCCGACGAACTAACCGCTCGTCTCATGCAAACCAATCTGGCAAAAAGACCGCTTCTAACACAGCTAAAAGAAAACGATTTAGAAAAATTTATTACTGAAAATTTAGTAAAAAGAGAACCTTTCTATTTGCAAGCGCAGCATCATATTTCCGGAACAGACGACGAAATGGAAGAGAAAATCATACTACTTCTTAAATAGTAGAAGTAGATTTTACGTGGAATATTGAGCAGTAAGAAGTAACGCTTGGTGTCTGATGGCTTATTACCGATGGCTTAAAACATTAAATCCGTTAAAAAAAACGTTCATTTGGGAATAAAAAACTAAATTTGCAGAGCAATGGAAGAAAACATTCAATAAACTCTTTGCCTGTAATTTATCATGAAAAAAACAACTTTACTTTTTGCCATTATATTCCTTTCAATATATTCTTTTTCCCAAGGAAAAAACGTACTTGTAGGCGCGGCACAACCCGACCAATACCTTCCTTTGCTAAAAGACCGCCGTATAGCTCTTTTTTCCAACCATACCGGAATGGTCGGCAATAAACACACATTAGACATTCTGATTGAAAACAAGGTCAACGTAACCGCTATTTTTTCACCGGAGCACGGTTTTAGGGGCAACGCGGACGCTGGCGAACACGTTTCAAGCTCGGTTGACACTAAAACGGGCGTACCTATTCTTTCGCTCTATGACGGCGATGCGGGAAAACCGAGCCGGGAAAGCATGCAAAAATTTGACATTCTCGTGGTGGATATTCAGGATGTGGGGTTGCGTTTTTATACCTACTATATTTCTATGGTGCGGTTGATGGACGCCTGTGCCGAAAGCGGCAAAAAGATGATTGTCCTTGACCGCCCGAATCCCAACGGTTTTTATGTGGACGGTCCTATTTTGGATATGAAACACAAGTCGGGCGTAGGTTGGCTGCCCATTCCGGTAGTGCACGGAATGACGCTGGGCGAGCTGGCGCTTATGGTAAACGGCGAGCGCTGGCTGCCGAATGCGTGTGTGTGTGACGTAACCGTTATTAAATGTAAAAATTATACGCATCAAACCCGCTATGAATTGCCCGTTCCGCCGTCGCCGAATTTGCCGAATATGAAAGCGGTGTACCTGTATCCGTCCACGTGTTATTTTGAAGCTACACCCGTAAGCCTTGGGCGAGGCACCGATAAACCTTTTCAAATCTACGGACACCCAAATATGAAAGGTTATACGTTCACATTTACACCCCAAAGCATTTCGGGCGCTAAAAATCCGCCGCAACTCAACCGGCTTTGCTATGGTGTGGATTTAAGCCGTATTCCCGATAAAGAAATTTGGGAAAAAGGCATTGATTTAAGTTATCTGATTGACGCGTATAAGAATATGAACCTGGATAATTTCTTTTTCAGTTCTTTTTTTGAAAAATTGATGGGTGTTGATTACGTTAGAAAGATGATTATGGCAGGCAAATCCGCCGATGAAATTAAATCAATGTGGAAAAATGATGTGGAAAAGTTTAAGGAACAGCGGAAACCGTATTTAATTTATGATTTATGAATTATGAATTATGAATGAAGGAAAAGAAAATACTCTATTAATGAAGAGTTTTGACTTTGCTATTCGTGTTGTGAAGTTGTATAAGTATTTATGCGATAAGAATGAATATATATTGAGTAAACAATTACTACGTAGTGGTACCGCGGTAGGTGCATTGGTGAGAGAAGCGCAAAATGCGGAAAGCAGAGCCGACTTTATTCATAAGTTAGGTATTGCACAAAAAGAATGCGATGAATCAATGTACTGGATTGAACTACTACAAGCCACTGATTATCTGAGCAACAATGAATTTGAAAGCATTAAAAACGACGCGCAACAATTGTTAAAAATACTGCGAAGTGCCATTATAACAACAAAGAAAAATACAAAAAAATCATAATTCATAATTCATAATTTATAATTTATAAGCATGTCACCACTTGCAGTAATCATCACTATCACCGCTTACTTTGCCGTGCTGTTCACAGTATCCTACTTAACGGGACGAAAAGCGGATAATTCGGGGTTCTTTATCGGGAACCGGAAACAGAAATGGTACATGGTCGCGTTTGCGATGATTGGTTCCACCATTTCGGGCGTTACGTTTATGTCTGTACCCGGAATGGTGGACCCGAAAGCGTTTTCGTATTTTCAAATGGTACTCGGTTTTTTTGCCGGACAGATGATTATCGCTTTCGTACTCATTCCTCTGTTTTACAAAATCAACCTGTTTTCCATTTATGAATATCTCGATAAACGTTTCGGCATAAAAAGTTACAAATCAGGCGCATGGTTATTTTTTATTTCAAAAATGCTTGGCGCGGCGGTACGACTGTTCTTGGTGTGTTTCTTCCTGCAAATGCTGGTTTTTGATCCGTTGCACTTGCCTTTTATGCTCAATGTGATTGTTACAGTTTCGCTGGTATGGCTTTACACACATCAGGGTGGGGTAAAAACGTTGATTTGGACGGATTCGCTAAAAACATTTTGCCTGATAACTTCGGTGATTCTCACCATTTATTTTATTACCAAAAACATGGGGCTGGATTTTTCGGGAACCATTGCCGCCATTCGCAAAAGCGATTTGTCCCGCACCTTCTTTTTCGATAATCCCAAAGAAAAGACCTATTTCTGGAAACAGTTTCTGGCAGGTGTTTTCACCATGATTGCCACCACAGGGCTTGACCAAGATTTTATGCAACGAAACCTAAGTTGTAAAAATCCGCGTGACTCGCAGAAAAACATTCTTACAAGCGGCGCTGTGCAATTAGTCATTAATCTGTTGTTCCTGATGTTGGGCGTGTTGCTCTACACGTTTATCGACAGCAAAGGCATTGCCCGCCCCGACCGAAGCGACCGACTTTTCCCAATGGTTGCCACGCAGGGTTATTTGCCATTGGCAGTGGGCGTTTTATTTATCATCGGGCTTATTTCATCGGCATACGCCGCGGCGGGGTCGGCGCTTACGGCGCTTACTACATCGTTTACGGTGGATGTTCTCGGCATAAAAAATAAATCCGAAACACAGATAAACGCTACCCGCAAAAAAGTCCATATCGGCATGGCGGTGGTGATGGGAATGGTTATTTTTGTATTTAATATCCTGAACAAAACCAGCGTGGTGGATGCGGTGTATATCCTTGCCAGTTACACCTACGGACCCATTTTGGGATTATTTGCCTTCGGAATTTTAACAAAAAAACAGGTGCGAGATAAATTTGTACCTTTGGTAGTTATTTTAGCGCCGATATTGTGTTTTTTGATAGATAAACTGACAAGTCATTTTTGGAACTACCAATTCAGTTATGAGTTGATAATTATGAACGGGGTCATTACGTTTTTGGGGATGTACAGCCTATCCCTAAATCCCTTTCCAAAAGAAAGGGACTTCACGACGTAAAACGTAAGAACGTTGCAAAACAGCATTAGCGACGCCGAATATCCGTCTGTGTTGGGCAGATTTGTAAAAAAAACGTTACGACAAAAAGGCATCAGTGATGCCTAATATTTGTAGAGAAAACATCGAATAACACAACATCGTCCACGTAGTGGGCGCACAAAGATATGATTATAAATTTCACAATACCCAAAAGTCCCCCTTGGGGGATTTAGGGGGCTTATATTATCAAATCATGAAAAAAAACATATTCATTATCCTTTTTTCTGTGGGAATCTTACTTTTATCTGCCCAAAATCCTTCTTCCGATATAAAAACCGGCATCGGCAATTACCTGAATACGGTTGCGAAAAAAGAAATTTCGGTAGGTAAAGTAAAAGTGGACAGCGTAATTTTTGGCGATAAACAAATTTCCGTGTATGCCAATGAAAACGCATCCTATATTCCTTTTCGGAAAGAAAATGTAGTCCAGATTTATGCCGATGTGCAAAAAATGCTTCCGGCGGAATACGCGGATTATAAATTGCAAATTTTGGTGGCTAAAAAGCCTATTGAAACGCTTATTCCGCTTGCTTTTCAGTCCAAACCAAACAAAAAACTCAGTACCTTTGAGACCAAAACTAAAATTCCGCTCGTAACGCGCCTTTCAGCCCAAAACAAACCCACCGCGGGACTTCAAAACCGCCACATCGCGCTTTGGCAGAGCCACGGATATTATTTTGAACAAAAACTCAACCGCTGGGAATGGCAGCGCGCACGCATTTTTCAAACGGTAGAAGACTTATACACACAGAGTTATGTTTTGCCGTTTTTAGTGCCAATGTTGGAAAACGCGGGTGCCAACGTGTTGCTGCCGCGTGAGCGCGATTGGCAAACCGACGAAATTATTGTGGATAATGATGCCAAAGGCATACAAGGTTCGCTGTCATCGTACCAAGAAAAAAATGGCGACAAAATCTGGCAAACCGGCGATAAACCCGGGTTTGCGCATCTGAAAAAACAATATGTGGAATTTGAAAATCCATTCAAAGACGGCACTTTCCGCCAAACCGAAACCCTAAAAAAAGGGAACGAAAGTTCTATTGAATGGCAGCCAAATTTCAATAAATCGGGCGAGTATGCCGTGTACATTTCCTATCAAACGGTGGAAAACAGCACAGAAGACGCGCTTTATACCGTTTACCACAAAGGCGGAATATCAGCATTTAAAGTAAACCAAAAAATGGGCGGCGGCACGTGGATTTATTTGGGAAAATTCACTTTCGATAAAGGGAAAAACGCCGACGGTAAAGTGATTTTGAGCAATAAGTCAAGCAAAAAAGGACGCATGCTTACCGCCGACGGCATAAAGTTTGGCGGAGGAATGGGAAACATCGCCCGAAAACCATCTGCGCAACCCACTGAAAACGTGAAAAGTTCCGATACCACCAACATCAATATTGAAAAGAAAACGCTGCCGAAAATTGATTATCCTTACCAAACAAGCGGCTATCCGCGCTATACCGAAGCGGCGCGTTACTGGCTGCAATGGGCGGGCGTGCCGGACAGCATTTATACCGAAAGCAAAGGAAAAAATGATTACACTGACGATTATAAATCACGTGGACGTTGGGTAAATTATATTTCCGGCGGTTCGGCGATTAATCCTGTCGAAAACGGGCTGAATGTACCTGTGGATATGGCTTTCGCGTTTCATTCGGATGCCGGAACTTTCCCCGGCGACAGCATTGTGGGAACACTCGGAATTTATTTTACCGATAACAATAACGGCGTTTACGGAAACGGTGTAAGCCGCGGTTTTTCAAGAGACTTCACAGACCTTGTCCAAAGTTCGATTGTAAACGATGTCCGCACCTTGTATGAACCGCGGTGGAGCCGGCGCGGCATGTGGGATAAAAGTTATTTTGAAGCCCGCACACCCAAAGTGCCGACGATGTTGCTGGAACTACTTTCACACCAAAACTTTGCCGATATGCGCTACGGACTTGATCCCCGTTTTCGGTTTAGCGTGAGCCGCGCCATTTACAAGGGAATGTTGCGCTTTATCGCTTCGCAAAATAAAACCGATTACGTAGTTCAGCCGCTTCCGGTGGATAATATGCGTATCAAATTTACGCACGGAAACAACGTGGAGTTAAACTGGAACGCTGTGATTGACCCGCTGGAACCTACCGCCAGGCCTGAAAAGTACATTGTTTATACCCGCGTGGGAAATGGGGATTTTGATAACGGAACGTTAGTCAGTCAAAATTCGTACAAAACCGATATTAGCGCCGACAAAATTTACAGTTTCAAAGTAACTGCCGTAAACAAAGGCGGCGAAAGTTTTCCGTCAGAGATTCTTTCCGTGGGGAAATCTTCCGTTGAAAAAGGCGCCGTATTAGTAATCAATGGTTTTGACCGGATTGCCGCGCCGGCAGATTTTGTGGCGCCGCAGGACAGCATTGCGGGATTTTTGGACGCGCTTGACCACGGCGTGCCTTACATTCAAGACATTAGCTATATTGGAAAACAAAAAGAATTTCGTCGTCAAATTCCGTGGATGGACGATGACGCGAGTGGTTTCGGCGACAGCTATGCCCACTATGAAACTACCGTTATTGCCGGAAATACGTTTGATTATCCTGCGATTCACGGCGATGCCATCCTGAAAGCGGGCTACTCTTTTGTCTCGTGCAGCAACGAGGCGGTAGAGAATAAAACCGTTCATCTCAATGAGTACAAAACGGTGGATTTTATTCTGGGTAAACAATGCCAAACCAAAATGGGGCGTGGCGGTGTGAAACCGTTGGAATTTAAGACATTCAGCAAAGAGATGCAGGCGGCAATTACCGAGTTTTGTAATCAGGGCGGAAGTATTTTTGTTTCAGGCGCTTATGTAGGTACGGATTTGTGGGACAACCGATTAACAAAACCCTTAGAAGAAGATAAAAAATTTGCTACCGACGTTTTGAAATACAAATGGCGTGTGGGTCAAGCAGCTACGGAAGGCAAAGTGAAAGCGGTAACATCGCTTTTCCCCATGTTTGAGGGCGATTATTGGTATTTCAATGAGTTAAACCCCGACAGTTACGTGGTGGAAGCGCCCGACGCCATAGAACCATCCACCGATGACGCTTACACCATTTTCCGCTATTCCGAAAATAATTTAAGCGCCGGTGTAGCCTACAAAGGCAAGTACAAAACATGCGTATTGGGTTTTCCGTTTGAAAGTATAAAAACAACGGGGGAGAGAGAAAGATTGATGAAAGCGGTGATGGGGTTTTTTGAATAATATAGGTTGGCATTAGCGATTCCGATATTTATAGTAAAAACTATGGCAACAAACGGCATTAGAGATGCCCAATATTTGTAGCAACGACGAACCACAACGCACATCGTCCACGTAGTGGGCGAAAAAATTGAAACGCGAATAATTTTAATATTGTGGTGCGCTGCACCACACGTTTGATTCGGATTGCCGTTGCTACAAATATATTGCCACCCTGTGGCAAAGAAGGCATCCACGATGTAGAACATTTGCGGTAGTAACTATGTGGCAGAAAACCAACAGCGATGCCGAATTATTGTACTAAAACTGTGGCTAAAAAAGCATCAGCCATACCCAATGTTGTAGTAAAAACTATGACAACAACGGCATCAGCGATGCCGAATATTTGTAATAAAAACATTGAATAACGCACAGCGTCCACGCAGTGGGCGAAAAAAATAAATGAACGAAAACACAATGCCAAAATTCATAAAACATCACAACTATGGCTAACACATACACACAATGTTACGTTCATATTGTTTTTGCACCTAAAAACAGAGATGCATTAATCAAAAATGAATGGAAAATAGAGATAGAAAAATATATTACAGGTGTTATCCAAAACAAAAAACACAAATTGCTGGTTATTAATTGTATGCCTGACCACACTCATATTTTTATCGGATACAACCTTAATGAACTAATTCCGGATTTAGTCAGAGATGTAAAAGTGGCAACAAACGAATGGATAAAAATAAATAAATTGTCGAAATTCAAGTTTGATTGGCAATCGGGATATGGCGCATTTACACACTCTCGTTCTCAGGTAGATACTGTTGTAAAATACATTTTGAATCAGGAAGAACATCATAAAAAGAGAACATTCCGAGAAGAATATCTTGATATTTTAGAGAAAAACGATATTGCATTTAAAGATGAATATCTATTTGAGTTTTTTGATTAATTTTTAATATTGTGGTACGCTGCACCACACGTTTGATTCGGATTGCGGTTGCTACAAATATATTGCCACCCTGTGGCAAAGAAGGCATCCACGATGTAGAACATTTGCGGCAGTAACTATGTGGCAGAAAACCAACAGCAATACCGAATTATTGTACTAAAACTGTGGCTAAAAAAGCATCAGCCATACCCAATGTTATAGTAAAAACTATGGGAACAAATGGCATCAGAGATGCCCAATATTTGTAGTAAAAAACGAACCACAACCCACCGTCCACGTAGTGGGCGAACAAAAATAAATAAACTAAAACTCATGAAAAAATTAATCCTCTTATACAGCATATTTATAACTTGTTTTTCTTATTCACAAAACAAAGTTGATTTGGAGTTTCAAAATTATCTTTCTGATTTTAGAAATTTTAATTTTGAAGAATTAAAGCAAAAGAAGTTTGAAAGCATTATAATAAACCCAACAGAATGCAAATATCCCAAGACAAGGAAAGAAGTAAGCCGAGTGTTGGATTTTGATATTAGTGAAGACATTTATACTATCAATTTAGGTTACAAGGACAGCTCATACTTTCGTTTTAAAGCATATACTCTTCATATTTTAAGAAAGGATAATGACATTATAGGAATAATCTGCATGGAAAAATTCACAGATAAACAATCTGTACATTTTTATTCTAACATGAAAGAAATAAATAACTTTATTAATAAACATAACTTATTTTATAACACAAATACTTCTCAATCGGATTTGATTGAAGATTTAACAAGAAACATTGAATACGGTTACTGTTTGGATAAGCATATTTTAGACACAAGAAACCGCCGACAAAAAATAATGGATAAATTTGGTAACACCTTAAACACTACTGATTTTAGGAATTTATTGAGCTCTTACAATGTTGAATCACAGTCTTTTGGAGTGGATGGCTTAGAGAGTATATATGATAGTCTTTATCTGAATCTAACTCCAGAACAAAAAAATAAAAAATCCATTGATTTACACATTATAAGCCATATTAAAAACAGAAACTCTACGTTAAAAAAATGTGACGGGACAAATTCGGCTATTTTTGTTAACACAAGAAACTAAACACACATTGAAAAAAAAAATGTTCTCATTATCCTAATTTTATTAGTTTTCAGTTGTAAAAAACGGAAAGGAGCCCCATCTTAGAATTGATTTCCTCTTATTGGTCATATTATGATGATTATAGAAAATTAAGTAGAGGCGGTGCGGATGACACAGGTATTCAATATGTGCGATATGTACTATATGCTCAAATATATAAAAATGGCAATTGTGTTGTTTCAAGAAATCGCCGTGAACACATGAATGAGCTTTACGTTAATTTCAAAATAGAACCGGAAATATGAAATCCATCATTAAACATTCTTAAAAACGTGGGGAAAGATACTGTTATGATAAATAAAACTTAGGTACCTATATTTATTTATGATGGTCCAAATATAAATCTAATTGAGAAAAACAAAAAAGGCTAATCACATATCGTTGAATTTATTCGTTCCCGAAGAAGTAATTCATCTCTATTGGCATTATACAAAGAGATTTATGCTGCCACTTCCAATATTAGAGATTCAAATGAACCTTTAATACAAGCAAAAGAAAAAAGAATAAAAGAAATTTATGATTTTGAAATTAATTCTTTACCAAAATTTAATATTAAAAAAGATATAGGACGCGCCTATTATAAACCAGATAAAATGAAACTCAAACTATTCCTATTATTTTTTCTACTTCAAATCGGTTTAATCTACGCTGCTGAACCTTTCCGTTTCGCTTTAATTACAGATACGCACATCACAAGCGGAACAACGTCAGTGGAAGATTTGGAAAATTCCATCCATCAAATCAACCATGCGGAAAACATTGATTTTGTTTTAGTTACTGGCGATATTACCGAAAGTGGCGACCGCGCTTCACTGGAAAAAGCAAAATCCATTTTGGATAAACTGAACGTAAAGTATTACGCCATTCCCGGCAATCACGAAACCAAATGGAGCGCGTCGGGCTGTACCGATTTTGGACGGGTTTTCGGTAGCGAACGCTTTGAGTTCGAGCATAAAGGCATTCACTTTTTCGGATTTAATACCGGACCGATTATCCGAATGGCAGACGGGCACGTTTCGGCACAGGATATTGTGTGGCTGAAAACCGAATTGCAAAAAATCGGTACGGAGAAGCCGGTGATTCTCGCCACACATTATCCCCTTCAAGGCGGCGATGTGGACAATTGGTTTGACGTAACCGATGCGGTACGGAGGTATAATATCCGTGCGGTACTGGGCGGACATTACCACCGCAACGCTTTTTTTGCCTACGACGGCATTCCGGGAATTATCAACCGTTCCAACCTGCGCGCGAAAGAAAAAGTCGGCGGTTACAGCATTTACGAGATTACGCCCGATAGCTTAAAAGTCTTTGAGCAAACTATCGGCGGCGAACCACGCAAGTGGGCGGCATTTTCTTTGGAAGAAAAGTACTATGAGTTACAAGGAAGTAATAAAAAATATCCCGATTTCTCTGTCAATAAAGAATTCCCGCGAGTAAAGGAAAAATGGCTGAACAAAACGAACGTAGGAATTTACAGTTCACCGGCGCTGTGGAAAAACAACCTATATGTAGGAGATGATTTAGGCGTTTTAACATGCTATGATTTGAAGAATGGTAAAAAACGATGGAGTTTTCAGTCGGGAAACCGGATTCTTGGAACACCCGCTGCGACTGACGGCGTAGTTGTTTTTGGTTCCACCGATAAAAATATTTACGGAATAAATGCGCAAAACGGCGTATTGATGTGGAAAATCACTACCGCTGAGCCGGTACTTGGCGCCGTAAATATTGAAAACGGAACAGCTTACCTTGGCGGTAGCGACGGTTGTTTCAGAGCCATTGATATTCACAGTGGAGAAGAACGCTGGAAGTTTTGCGAAGTGAAAAACTACATTGAAACCAAACCGCTGATAACCACTGATAAAGTGATTTTCGGTGCGTGGGACACGTATTTATACGCGTTGGATAAAGAATCGGGGAAAGAAGCGTGGCGTTGGACAAACGGCATAAAAAGCATGCACTATTCGCCGGCGGCAGTTTGGGCGGTTTCAGCGCACGGAAAGGTATTTGTTACCGACCCTGAACGAGCGTTGACCGCCATTGATTTAGAAAAAGGCGTCGCCGTATGGCGTACCAAAGCGTCCATGGTGCGTGAAAGTATCGGCATTTCGGAAGATGGAAGTCGCGTTTTTGCCAAAACGATGCAAGACAGCGTAGTCTGTTATTCTGCCATTGAAAATTTTCCGAAACAAATTTGGGCAGTAAATGTAGGTTTTGGTTATGAACATAATCCATCCATGCTGGTAGAAAAGGACGGAACGGTGTTTGGAAGTACAAAAAACGGACTTATCTTTGCGTTAGATGGAAAAACCGGAAATATTCTCTGGAAACATAAAATTGGCAACACGCTGATAAATACGGTTCTTCCATTGGATAAAAAACAAATACTTTTTACCACAGTAGGTGGTGAAGTGGGAATAATAGAGTGATGCTTGGTAGATTTAATTAATCTGATTATCCGTATTTAACAACTTTGTAGAAGTTTTCCGTGCATAATCCGCCAAAGGGGGGACAGGCACCCCCAATGCCAATTGGGGGTAATGCTAAGGTAAGCAGGTTGGAACGCTGTAAGCGTTTTCCCAATGATATGGGGAAACTTCTACGAAGTTTATTTGCGGCGCCGACTATTCCCTCCCCCAATGAATTTGGGGGTTATTCACGGAATTGTCCTACGAACAAACCGTTTTACGAACAGATGTAACTGCAATGTGTTAATTGGGGATAATCATTTTAATTAATAATTAAGTAGTTACAAGAAATGAGTTACAAGCCCGCCTAACGTAAAAACACACTACAAGTCTGATTCTGTGGCTCTTAATATTTTAAAATATTAAAATAATTCCTTCCTAATACTTATATGGGTAAATTTTATAATTTAACTCAATCCGCATTAAAAAATCAACAATTTCTAACAAATAATTATTTTATCAAAATATATGACATCAAACGTTAAATGTTTTTTATAAAAGACAAGCTTTATAAAACTTTTTATTAACAAAGTTAAATGGTTGCCATTGTTGAGTTATTTAAATTAAAAACTGTACATTTGCTGTCTCTTCTTTTAAAAACACTTTTACAACACCTTAAAATCACAACACATTATCAAAAAAAAGAAACCATGAGGAAACTTTACTTGTTATTGCTACTTTTATTATTCTCTACCCCGTTATTATTCTCTCAAAGAATAATAACGGGTGTCGTAACTTCATCCGAAGACAACTCACCATTAATTGGTGCTTCCGTAGCTGTAAAAGGTACATCAAGAGGCGTTCTAACTAGTATTGATGGGAATTATTCCATTTCTGCTTCAGAAAATGAGACGCTTGTTTTTAGCTATGTGGGAATGCAGCCTAAATCTGTTGTCATTGGTACCCAACCAAAAATAGACGTTCAGCTTCAGCCAGACCAAAAAATCTTGGAAGAAGTTGTTATTACTGCCATGGGTGTAAAAACCGAGAAGAAAAAACTTAACTTTGCAGTACAATCAGTCAACGCTGATGCTCTTACAGAAGGGCGACAAGCTAATTTCATCAACGGATTGCAAGGTAAAGTCTCGGGTATTAGTGTTACTAACTCCGGTGGTTCACCTAATTCCGGTTCGCTTCTTATCATCCGGGGTATCTCATCTATCAATCCGGCACAATCAAATGCACCTTTATATATTTTAGATGGTGTTGCGTTTTCCGGAAGCGTATCCGATATTAATCCGAACGACATAGAAAATGTAACAATATTAAAAGGCGCGGCATCCGCAGCTTTATATGGTCAAAGTGGAGCTAACGGTGCAGTGCTCATTACTACCAAACAAGGAATAACAGGAAAAATTCAAGTTTCTCTCAACTCTAGTTTTCAAAGAAATGACGCTGTACGCTTAGCTCAGCTACAAAGAAAGTTTGGACCGGGTTCATTGGGATTTTATAGTCCTAGTGGGATAATATCATCCGGCGGGTGGGGTCCCCCTTTAGATCCCGCTGAAACTATATATGATAACGTAAAAAATTATTTTAAGACCGGGTTTTATCAGAAATATGATCTTAGCATCAATGGTGCTACCGAAAAATTGAAAGCTTATTCTTCCGTTTCTTTCTCCAAAGACAATGGTATTATAGTCAATGATTATTTAAAGAAAATAAATGTCTTGTTGAAAGCAAGCTATGAATTAAATGATAAAATTACTTTATCGGCTTTAGCCAATATAACCAATGATATATACAGAGGCGCCGGTGGGTTTTCATCCATTTACTCTTGGCCTATAAACGACGACATAACCAAATATCAAGATAAAAATTTCATACGCTATCTTCAGTTAAATGAAAAAGAAAAAGCAGCTTCCCCATTTAGCCCTTTGTGGAGCAGATATATGGATTCTAGTAAAAATGAGGATGTTCGTAACATATTGCAAGGCGCAATTTCTTACAAGGCTTTCAAAAACTTTGAAGCTATCGGAAGGATAAGTTATGATGTTAACACGTACAGTTATGATGGATACACCACCCCAAGATTTGATGATTCCACCATTTTACCTAACCCACCAGACAGAAAAGACGATAAGAAGTATCCCAACATAGATAATGATGACGCAGTCCGGCTAAGATTTGAAGCAGACACAAAAGAGTATTATGAAATGTATTATAAAAGTCGTTTCTTCAATCAAAAAGACTATGAGAAATTAGACAAAGATATGCTTGGCACCTATTCTAATTCTAATAGTAAAAGCCAACTCCTTACACTACAGGGTGTTATGACATATAAATTACCTGTCTTACCTGATGTTAATATAGATTTATTAGCAGGAGGTGAAGTTAAAATGTATAAAGGTATATCTTCTTCATTGGCAGGACGCGATTTTATTATTCCCGGTATCTATAGCATGGCTAATGTAAACCCTAAATATTCGAAAGGGGTAGATGATGCAAGAGTAGATCATAGGGAAAAACGCAATGGCGGTATATTTAGTGAGATAAGAGCGGATTATAAAGGAATTGCGTCATTAAGTATAACGGGTCGTTGGGATTGGACATCTACGCTTACACCTGAATTTAATCCTTACTTTTATCCATCCGTAACAGGCGGTGTGATTTTTTCTGAGCTATTTAAGCTTTCCAACAATTGGTTCTCTTACGGAAAAATAAGAGGAAACTGGGCGCGTGTAGGAAAAGACACTAACTCACCTTATCTTTTTGATAAAAGATACATTCAATTGTCCACTTTGCCGGATGGTGGATATGGCATTGACCCTACAAAAGCTACAGCAAGTTTGCTTCGTCCCGAAATGACAGATTCTTGGGAAATTGGTACAGAGCTTCGATTTTTCAACAATAAGACTCGCTTAGACATGGCTTATTACACCACTATCACAGATAATCAGATTGTTACCGTAAGAGTTTCGCCTGCCTCAGGAACAATTTTACAAACACGCAATGAGGGAAAAGTAAAAAACTATGGAGTAGAAATACAGTTGGATCAAGACATTCTGAAAACAAGATCTTTCTCTTGGGTAGCTTCTTTAAACTTTGGTTTTAACAGAGGTACTGTACTAAGCTTACCGGAAGATGTGGTAGAAATACAAGGAACTCAATATGGCGACGTATTTCCGACCGCATATTTACATGGTTCTACGACGGCTCTATCCGGCAAAGATTATCTAAGAACACCTGATGGAAAAGTGATAGTAAATAATGAAGGTTATCCTAAAATTAGTCCTGTAAAAAGTGTATTAATAGGAAATAGAGAGCCGGATTTTGCTATGGGATTACATAACAGCTTTCGTTATAAGAGTTTCTCCTTTGGATTTTTAATAGACGGTCGTGTGGGAGGAGATATTTACAACCATACTAGCAGAGGACTTTGGCAAAACGGTCAGCACAAAGCGTTGGAATTCTACAGAGGAAGACAAATAGTTTGGGACGGCGTAGTGCAACAGCCTGATGGTACATATAAACAAAATACGACCCCTATTGTATTAGACAGTAAAACTATAACAGAATACTATGCCGGAGTTAGTTCAAATTTTGTAGAAGATGGTTCTTATATAAGATTAAATTATTTAACCTTAGGGTATGATCTTTCCTCATTAGTAAAAAACAAATATATTTCCGGACTACGCTTATCTGTGACGGGGTCTAATCTATTGTTATTTACTAAATACACTGGGTCTGACCCACAAATAAACGCCAATACAAGTTCAGGCGGCATGGGCGGTATGGGGATTGATAATTACGCGGTTCCCAGTACACGAGGATTTAATCTTACTATTAATGCAACATTCTAATAAGATAAGCAAGATGAAAAAAACAATATTATATCCACTGTGTTTATTGATTGCAGTATTATTAGTAAGCTGCAAGGATTTTTTTGATATTAATGTGAGTAAAGACTCACCCGCAGAAGTAACCCCGGAACAAGTGTTACCTGTTGTAGTATTTTATTCTTCTCAACTTTGTTATGACCATGCAGAATATGGTGTCTATTTATCGCAAGCATTAACTACCGGGGGAAGAAGCCAAACAAGTGTTTACGCTTATAAAGCTGGTTGGGAACTTTTATCTATGAATAGACATCCTCAATGGCGCCGGCACTTTTATGACATTGGTGTAAATGTGAACGCGATGATAGAAGGAGCAAAAAAAATAGACTCCAAAAATTTTATTCTGATAGGACGTACCATTCTTTTACAATCCACATTGTTTACTACAGACGCATTTGGCGATATGCCCCGTTCCCAAGTATATCAATCAAACTCACCAGGATATGACACACAAGAGTCCATTTACCAATGGATGGAACAAGAAGTAGATGAACTTTTGAAATTGTATGATGACCCGGCTTGGGTTTCAGCACCCACCAATAAAACCATAACAAAAACGATGGATAGATTATTTGGAGGCAATATGGGAAAATGGCGCGCATACACCAAAGCTTTGAAAGCAAGATTATTGCTCCGCAAGCTTCCGAACTGGGACAATACGCCTGCTACTTGTGATAAAATAATTTCAGCAGTGGATGGAGCGTTAAATGACCCCGACTATACGGATGCATTATATGTTTATGACGGTGGTTCCAACGAGAAAAACTGTCCTTGGGGACCCTCTCAACCGAAACTCAATTTAGGTTGGGCGCAAGCTCGCGAGAACTTATTGGTTGACGCTGTACCTTCTAAGTTTTTTGCTTATGCTATATTAGGTGCTTATGCCAATTACAGACAAACAGCCGGATATGCTTTAGATCCTAGAGCCGAAAAACTAATGAGCCCCCGTGCCGATGATAAAAGCTCCACTATCCTTAGGTATTTAGAAAACAACATAGGCATGCCTACTTCAATGAAAATAACTTATTATCCTGATTTATATGCTGCCAATGGTGCAAATCCTTATACTAAAGACAATGGCTATATAAACCTCATGTCGAAAGAGGAACTACTTTTCATTAAAGCAGAAGCACAGTACTGGAAAGGCAACAAAGCTGACGCTTACCGTACTACTGTAGAAGCTACTAAAGTAAACATGGAGCGTTTAAGCGTAAGAGAAGATAATCCTGCCGCTAAAATCTATTATGATAGATTCTTCCTAATAAGACTTCCGGGTGAAACCGTGTTTACCATTGCTGATTTGATGCAACAAAAATATGTGGCTATGTACTTACAACCCGAGCAATGGACGGATGTGAGACGCTACAATTACAGCAGTGAAAAAAACGGAATTGCTTACGATGGAAAGTATGTTTACACAGTGGAAAAAATTCACGATGGGTCCAGATTATTTAATCCTGCAAATTACAACCTGAAGTTTTCCCTGACCAGACCCTTTAATTTATATGCCCCCTATTGGGTAGATGGCGCAGATAATTATGGCATTAAAGCAGACTTTTCACCCAATGCTTGGATAACTCGACTAAATTATGATCCGGAAACAGAAGAAAAATATAATAAGAAAGAATTAGAACGTTTAGGGGCTTATAAAAATCCCCAATGGTTAAAAAAGAGGATGATTTGGGCTTACAAAAATAATACATATGTTACCACCTCTGATAATACTGAGTGGAAATAAGTTTATTAATCAAAAGGAAAAACAGCTATATATGAAAACAAATTACATCATAATATTTTCCGCTTTTTTATCAGCGATACTATTTGTAGGATGTGATAAACACGACACTTTAGACGATAACGTTATTGTTGGTCAAATGGCGCCCCACGTATATTGGGAAATAGGGAGCAGTACCGTAAATGCAGGTAGCAATGTTCCCTTTAAGGTTCAATACTACACTACAGGAGAAACACCTATAAATCACTTAGAAGTGTGGTATAGTATAAAAGAAGATGAAATAAAAACAGTAACTTCTCCTTGGATGACTACTTTTAAGTACACTGTCACCTCATCTGTTTCAGCAGAAAGAAGAGCTTCACAACAGATAAGCACTTATCCTCATGACCAATCTTATTGGAATAAGTTATTAAGAGCCTATTCATTTGAAGCATCTTTCCCGACCAGTACCACCTTATCATCTATCTCTTGGGTTAAACCATCATCTTTTAACGCTACTGATTCCGCCAAGATGATTCGTTATTTTGGCAATACATATATGCAACATTTTAAGGACAGTTTGTTTACATTAATGAAAGTGAAAGACTTTCAGAATATGTATCAAGGTTTAAATTTAGTAGATAATTTTAAAATTTATATTGACTCCATAGAGAATAAAAATACCGGGGGGTATGACTATGTGTTTCCAAAAGATGCGCAGGGGAACAGACCTATACCAAAAGTACTTGTTGATATTTACAAAAAAATTCCATTTGCGGACTTAATATTTGACAAAACATCAAATAATTATGGCGTAGAGTTTACACGTTCTTACACTCTAAGACCTAAAATGAAAGTAGTAGATGAAAAGTCTATAGAAGGCGTTACAAGTATTAATCCGGATGTTTCATTAAATTAAAATATGTAAGTTATGAAAAAACTATTTATATTAATACATTTACCACTTTTGATTTTTGGCACATGGATGATTGGCTGTGTTGATCACACACCTGATATTGAAGAGCTGCCTAATCCGGATATTGCATTCCATTATTCAGTGAAAGACAATACCTATCAATTGGATTATTATGTAGGCGCTACCATAGAATTTGTAAGTACCTCAGCGCTACAGGGTGAGCATAAATGGGAATTTGGAGACGGTACTACCGCCGTAGGTAAAACAGTAACTCATAAGTACAGCGTAACAGGTAATTATAAAGTAAAATTAACCATAGATGCAGAAGGATATATGAGTAAACCTATTTATATTAGTGACATACGTCCTATAATGAAATTAAACCCTATACCTGACGGCATTTGCGAAGTACTCAATACGCCGGTTAGTTTTAATGTGGAACTGCCTAATCCAGAAACATTAAGTGAAGAATATCTATGGATTTTTCCGGCAGGAACCACGGATATTAATGGAGCGCCGTTAGCCACTTTTGCGGGTAAAGATCCGGGAAAAATCAAATTTGGCAATGTCGGTTCACAAGCGGTTCGTTTACAAGTTAAATTAGGTGGGCGGATGCTTGATGAGGGATTAGTAAACGTACCGGTGGCTTATAACATAGCTGTGCCAACATTGTACTATGCTGCTAAAATGGGAAATATTATGGCTTTAAAATTAGCTAATAATCCTCCCGCTAATATGAAAATAATGCCTTTTGATATGGGTGTTAAATCCGGTCAACATCCTCTAAATATATTATTTAATGACACCTCTCTGTATGTGATAGACTGTGGAAAGCAATTTACCTATGTAAATGATGCTGATGGTAATTTAGGAGATGGAAGGATATTTGTCATGTCCAAAAGCGGAGCTAAAGTAGAGACGATGCTTACGAACACCAAAAATGCTTTTGATGATCCTTTTTACGGCTATATTGAAGGTACGCAGCTTTATTTTGCTGATAGAAACACAGGAATTATGAATATAAATTTAAAAGAAAGAAATCGGTCGTTAGTGCGGGAGGATTTTCCTTATTATGTACAAAATACTACGTTAGGTTATTATGGAAAAGGAATGAGCTATGGTTCTATGAATGCCGGATTTGGTAAAATAGCAAAAACTTGGTATTGGTGTAAAACGTTTAATGGGATGGGGATTTTCCGATTTATGGATGCAGATATCCTTACGACTCCTATTACAAACAATACTCCTCTACCCACATCCGGCGTGGTATTAGAAAGCATGTCACCGAAGTCATTTGTATGGGATAACAAAAACCAAGTTATCTACTTTACATTATATGATACAGGATATGAGGGTTTATACAGATGTACCTTAGAACAACTTAATACAATGAATAGAAACAACATGATTCAATATCGGCTAAAATTAGCTAACGGTAAAACAGTTACCCCAATTACAGAAGTAGGTAAAGGCGAAGGCTCATCCGGTGAGTTTATCGGAATTTGTCAATTGGCATTAGACGAAACAGACGGTTGCGTTTATTTTGGACTTCGTTCAGGAGATGCTACTGTAAAATCAGGACTAATGCGTTATAACCCTTCAAAAGGCTATATTGAATATGTATTGGAAGGCATAGAAGTATATGGGGTTTCAATCAACAAAACCAAATCAAAATTATTCTAATCCGTATCTTTGAGAAAATAGCTTATCCTAAAAGAATCAGAGAATATCTTTAATTACCAAAAATGAAAAAGACACTTATTATATTATTTACCATATTGCTGTGCCAATTTTCGGTCTTCCCTCAATCACCTAAGAGAGAACTGCGCTCTGCCTGGCTAACTACTGTTTGGGGAATTGACTGGCCGGCCACAGTAATTACTTCATCCGGCAATACTGCCCAAATAGAATCTCAAAAACAACAAATGACAAGGATATTGGATTCTATAGCCGCCTGCAATATGAATGCTGTATACTTTCAAGTTCGTTCACGCTGTGACGCTATGTATAAATCCTCCTATGAACCTTGGTCTACGGACTTAGTTGCTTCTAGAGGAATGGAACCAGGCTATGATCCATTAGCTTTTGTTGTGGAAGAATGTCATAAACGAGGTCTGGAAGTACACGCATGGCTCAACCCATACAGATATGAGAGTGTGAATTACCAATGGACAGGACTACCGGGTGATTATAGAACCTCACATCCGGAATGGATATTAACATACAGCAAATTATCTATTTTAGATCCCGGACGTCCGCAGGTAATAAAACAAATAAAAAATATAGTTGGAGAAATTGTCAACAAATATGATGTGGACGGAATAATTTTTGATGACTACTTCTACGCGTATGGTGGTACATCAAGCACATTAGATGCACAAACACAAAGCTTATACAAGCCTGCCGCTATGGATTTAGGTGATTGGCGACGCGCGAATGTTAATAAAATGGTGTCGGAAGTATATGACACTATTCAAACTATAAAACCTTACATAAAATTTGGTGTTTCGCCATTCGGCATATGGACTACAAGTCAAGCAGTAGCAGCAAAAGAAGGTATTGCTTTGCCGGCAGGCATTACCGGAGGTAATATGTATGCGGAAATTTATTGTGATCCGGTAGCTTGGTTAAAAGAAGGAACAGTAGATTATATTTCGCCACAGCTTTATTGGCCCACCACAAGCACCGGACAGGATTATGATGTACTTTGCCCTTGGTGGTCCCAATTAGTGAATAAATTTAACAAGCATTTTTATTCCAGTCAAACGCTTTCCGGTCTCTCACCTTCCACTTATGCACCACAAATGAGGCTAAGAATGATTACTAAAGAACCATTATCTATGAATGCATTAAGCGGCGTAGAACGGATGGGAATACAAAAAGCTACGAAAGCAACGACCGCTGTTTCGCAAGAAGAAATAGGAAATCAGATAGCAAGAAACAGATTATCAGATATAAATAATGCGCCGGGAAGTGTGTTTTTCTCAGCTAAACCTCTTTATACTACTGCCGGTTTTACCAACTATTTAAGAAAAAATCAATTCACACAAAAAGCGCTTACGCCGGCTATCCACTGGAAAAATCACACACCTTATGGATTGGTAACAGATATAACACTAAGCGGGAATATACTAAGTTGGAACCAAACATCAGCTAATTTGCGTTATTCTGTATACGCCATACCGAATGATAAAGTATCACAGTCCGGTAACTTCACTACTTCCATGTACTTGTTAGGGACAGCATATACAAACTCATTTATCTTGCCTAAAAGTGTCTCTGTTTCCGAAAACACATTTGCAGTAGCCGTACTGGACAGATATGGGAATGAGTTCCCTCCTCAAATAATGAATCAGCCGTTGGAAGGTAGTATTGACCTATCATTGACCTCCCCGTCTGATGGCGCCAATGTAATGCTCCCCTTTGACTTTAAATGGCAAGCTAACACCGCTTCTTTTGAATATTTCATAGTAGAAATAGCAGAAGATAACTCTTTTACAAAACTAATTGGCGCTAGAGAATTAACCGAAACTACTTTTTCCACCAACAACATACAAGCGCTTCAAGACGGGAGAACGTATTATTGGAGAGTGAAAACACGTAAAGCAAACGCTGCTGACGGTGTATCTGAAGTAAGAAACTTTACCATTAAGAATTTTGCTATTACAAACCCACTCAATGGCAGCGTAGATGTATCTTTGACACCTTCTTTTGAATGGAGTAATGTGAGCAATACGGCTGTTTACACACTTGAAATAGCCATAAACAATGATTTCTCATCCGTCATCTATTCAAACTCATTAAATGCTACCAATTTTACCATTCCGGAAGGAAAATTAGTAGGAAATACTGTCTATTACGCAAGAGTAAGAGTAACCGATGGAAGTTTGGCAATAAGCTCAAAGCCTATTACTTTTACCACTGCAAACTTGCCCATACCCGTACCTCAAATCACCAAACCAACTAATGGTGAAAATATTTCTACCACAAGCTTAGAAGTATGCTGGTCAACTCAAAACTCTAACGGTTTTCGCATTGAATTATCAGAGAATTCATCCTTTCCACCGCGAGGAACAACTGTAAAAACAGCAGACGCATATACGTATTGTGTTACATACGATAATTTAACCATAGGAAAAATATATTACATACGTGCTTTTGCTTTAACCCTTACAGGAATGACCTCGGCTTCACCTTCCGTAATGATAAACCTAACAACTGGCGTCAATGACACTAAAAATGATCAATTAAAATGTTTTTTAAGGTTGAATTCAGAAAAAAAGTATGATTTAGTAATAAATACAGAGCACACTTCTAAAGCTCAAATTACACTTTATTCTTTAACGGGAACTTTACTTTGGAATAAAAACACATTACTTAGCTCTGGTGAAAATAGAATAGCAGTAGACATAAACAATCTGCCAAGAGGAATTTACCCGGTAATAATTCAAACAGAGAAAGAAATCATTACACTCAAATTGAAAAATTAATTGATACTGTGTTTATTCACAGTATGATTTTAACCTGAATTAAACACAAATTACACACTCAAAACACAACAATTAAATCTATCCATTATTAATTTAAATTTTATTATCATGAAAAAAAATGTACTTTTTACGATGTTGCTTATTGGCAGCACGTTATTAACCGGTCTTTTTGCCGCTGCGCCTCAGGTAGACCCTGCCGCTTATGCCACCCGTCTTAATTACAAGCTTACTAGCAAATGGGCGTATACTAACACATTAGGAAATTATAACTCGTCTGCTGATTTATTAGGTGCAGCTAACTCTACTAGAGGTATGACTGTAAAGAATGGTAAAATGTTATTTTGTACTCGTAATACCACAGGAAATCAAATTATTGTAGTAGATGGTGCCACAGGCGCTAAAGAAGCCCCCATTACCTTAGCAAGCAATGTTTTTACCTATTTGGGAAGAAACAAAACCAATACAGCGGACAGTATTTGGACCACGCCGCTTGCTTGTAATGATATTCATGTGGATGATGCCGGCAACGTGTTGGTTTGCAACTTATCTACAAGCAACACGGCTCGTTTTCAGGTATGGAAAATAGACTTAACCACCGGTAACGGCACAGTGGTAATAGATCAAGCTTCCATTATAGCAGACTTTCCACTATCCAAAACCGGAACACGTTTTGACGCGTTTGGCGTTTGGGGTGACGTGAATACCAATGCGGTAATTATGGCTGCAAATGCTGAAGCTACTGTGGTAGAAGTATATAAATGGACTATCACTAACGGCGTAGTAGGAACACCTGTATTAATAGAGTTAGACAATACCACTGCCGGTACCGCATTAACGGGTAAGGCAAATTTAGGCAGCGCCCCGCGTGTGTTACCGGTAGACGCTAATTATTTTTATGTGGACGGAAATTCTACATACCCCACCTTAGTGGATGGTGATGGCAATGTTATAGATGATTTCTTTAAAAAGAAAAGCGCATTAACTGACTCTGTTTCTATAGCCGGAACTAAATGGGTAATGAACGAAGGACATAACGGTATAAAAGAATTCCAAATAGGTAGCGATTACTTTGTAGTGATGGCAGCTACAAATACTGCCGGAGTTCCTAAATCTACATTTAGAGTTTTTAAGTTTGCTGACGCTAACAAAGCGTTTTCCGGCTTAGACTGTATGTGGACATTCCCGCAGGCAGGAATGGGGGGCGCTTCCAATAGCTATCGCACAGGAATGCCTGCGGTAGAGGTAAATGGTAATACCGCCAATATCTATGTTTACACCGGCGAAAATGGATATGCCATGTACACTATTTCACCTGACAATGGAGTTGGAGTAAATAAAACAGAACTTTCAAAAGTGAATATCCAATTAAAAGGCAGCAAAATTATTATTTCTGAAGAGGTAAAATTGGCTGAAATTTATTCTGTTTCAGGACAAAAAATAGCTACAACTACTAACGTAAGTGAAATTAATGCGCCTAATGCTAAAGGCATTTATTTAGTCACCATTATAGATAAAAACGGTGCTAAAAAAGCCCAGAAAATTTCTGTAAACTAATACTGTTTTTGCTTTGAGCGTCAGTGTAAGGCGCTCAAAGCAAAAATATTTTTATGTACTATTTTTTTATATGAAGAAAAACTCCTTTTTCTATCATTACTCTCACCTTATATTCTTTCCCTTCTTTTTTCATTTTTTAGGTCTTTCAAACTAATAATAATAACAAATAGCTATGAGAAAATTTTTCTTATTTATTTTTGTTTGTTTTTCGGCTGTTACTTCTTTTTCGGGCAACATTATAATCAATGGAAAATCGTACACTATGGATACTGTGGCTAACTTCAAAGTGGGACCCGGAGTAAATTACACAGCCATAGAACTACGCGGTGACAAACGACTAAATGTCTTTTTCCTAAAAACAGATGTCACCAATCCTTACATATCTTACAAATCCGCCTTAGGAAGGGATTCTATTTATTCCGGTGAACGTCCTACAAGCGTGGCAGCACGTAAAAGTAAAGAAGGTAGTATGTATATAGCCGGAACTAACGGCGATTTTTATGAAACCTCAGGGAATATAGGATATCCTATTGGAGTATCTCTTATTGAAAAAGAAATAGCAAAAACACCCATTAATTGGAGGCTGCTTGCTTTTGATGAAAATAAAGTACCCTATGTAGGAACAATGACTTATAGCGGTAATATAAGTTTTGGAACCACTACTTTTCCCATCAATCACACAAATCATATAAGAGGTGAAAACCAATTAGTGCTTTACAATCAATATAATGGAAAATACACACGCACTAATAGTTTTGGAACAGAAGTGCTGGTAAAACTATCAGAAGGTGAAACTTGGGGCACCAACAAAAACATAAAAGTAAAAGTATTACAAATAGAAAAAGATAAAGGTGCGATGGCTATTCCTGCGGGTCTTGCAGTACTCTCGGGACACGGAACCGCGCAAAGTGTGCTTAACACATTAAATATAGGCGATGAAGTTACAATAACATTCGATTTAATTCTTGACGGAGTAGCATCCTCGTATATCACAGCAGTGGGTGGCGACCGCCGGGAGACAATGCTGCAAAACGGTGTAGTAAACACCACTGAGGTCTGGAATGAGCTACATCCGAGAACAGGTTTTGGTTATTCGCAGGATAAAAAAACAGTTATTCACTGTGTAGTAGACGGTAGAGGTGTTTCAGCAGGCGCTACCACCAAAGAATTAGCAGAATTGATGCTTTATGCAGGAGCATACACCGCATTTAACCTAGATGGTGGTGGGTCTAGTTGTTTATTCGTAAAAGATTTTGGACCGATGAACACCCCCAGTGATGGTTCTGAACGTGCGGTATCTAATGGAATTTATATTGTTTCCTCAGCCCCTACGGATAATGTCATTACTGAAATAGAAGCATATGAATCTACCATTAAACTACCTCGGTATGGTGTTTTGAAACCAAAATTTTTAGGTTATAATCAATACGGCACATTGATTAATAAAGATTTAAATCCAGTTTCTTTGAGTTGTAATGAAGAATTAGGATTTATAAACGAGCAAGGTCAACTAGTGGCTTCCGGGGAAAAAGGCGGCATCCTAAATGCCTCATATAATGGCATCACTACTAAGGTGAAAATAGACATAGTGCAAGAAGCCGAGATAAAAATAAGATTAGACTCTTTACTCATAGATAATAGAAGAGAATACCCTATAGAAGTGCAAAGCATTGTTGGTTTAAATACGATGTCAATATATCCTGACGCCTTAACTTGGACAGTAAAAGATCCAGAAGTATGCACTGTAACAAAAGGTATTGTAAAGGGTGTGAAAAATGGCATCACTACTGTGTTTGGTAACTTAGGCACTTACAAAGACAGCCTAAAAATAAAAGTGGAAATTCCTTCATCCGGTCAAATAACATTTGATAAATTTAATGTGAATGACTGGAAGATGGAAGCAACATCAACCTTTAATGCCACAATGAGTAACACGAATCTTCCTTCAAATTGGGAACATGGCGCTGTTATTAATTTTAACTATAGTCCAAACAGGGTCAGGTTTGTGAAGTTATCTAGGAATATATCTTTTTACAGTTTACCGGACACCCTAAAGATAAAGTTAAATTTAGGGGATATCTTGCTTAACAAAGCTATTTTATCATTAAAGCGTAGCAATTCCACCCAAAGTATAACAAAAGAATTTATCGGTCTACCCAATAATAGAGATGCGGAAATAATAGTACCATTGGATAAATTATTTGACACCTCTGATATAGCGACATATCCCATTGGTTTTGAATACCTAAACTTTTACTTGGAACCTCAAACCTCTACACGCCCATACACCTTAGCGGTAAAAGATATTTCATTATTCTATAAGGGTTTATCAGTTACTTATCTTTCCACTAAACAAATGGAAAAATTTCAGGTTTATCCTAATCCGTTGATTGGGAATACTTTATACTTGAAGTTCATGAAGGATTTTTCTCGAAATGCCACTGTTACACTATATAATATGAATGGTCAGACACTCTATTCTAAATATATAATAGGGGTTTCAAGTGAAGTCATTACTATTTCATTGCCAAACTTAGTAGCGGGTAGTTATCTTATGAAAATACAACAAAATAAAAATTCAGAAGTAGTTAAACTAATTGTAAAATAGAAGATATGAAAAAACTATTACTTCTCCTTCTTCTTTTTTCATTCCTTACACCTACTTTTTCACAAGTTATCATAGAAGGGAAATCATACAAAGCAGATACATTGCTCTTCAAAAAGCAGGTTGGTCCGGGCGTCTATCACTCTTCCTATAGGCTGCCGGATTATCCACTAGAATTTCAGGTAATGGAAATTGATCTTAAAAATCCTTACGTGGACATAGAAACATGTAAGGCAGGTGATAGGGCTGTGGCCACTGAAAAACCAACAAACATGGGGGTGAGAAAAAGCATGCCCGGGCATGAAGTTATTGGTGGAACAAACGGAGATTTCTATTTCTATCAAGATCCCCCTGAAATTGGCATCCCTAGAAGCGGACAATTTCTGAATGGTGAAATAATTGCTAACCCCACGGGCAGAGCTTCTTTCATTTTAGGTGTAAATAAAAAGCCCTATGTGGATAGAATAAACTTTAGAGGAGATTTGATTAAGGGAGGTAATAAAATTCGTATTCATACTGTAAATATGCTTCGGCTGGAATGGGAACCCACAGCTAAAAACTTTCTTACACTTTACACCGATAAATTCGGAACTTCCACAAGCGCTATTCAAGGTGGCACAAAAGTAATTATTCGCCCGAAAATAGGAGAAAGTTTTTTCATCGGCGCCAATGACACCCTCTCTTGTGTGGTGGAAAGTGTAGAAGATAACATAGGCGCTACTTCTATACCAAAAGGGAAAGCTGTATTGCATGGTAGAGACGAGACCTCCACTTTTTTGAAAAGTTTAGCTCTGGGGGATGAGATTACATTAGCTTTCAGAACCTTATTAACTACCACGCCTAATGTATTATCCCGATTTAAAGAGCAAGTTGGCGGTAGTGATTGTATTGTACTAAAAAATGGAAGTGCTCAAAATGAAGGGAAAACTGCTTCTGCTGGAAAAAATCCTCGTACGGGAATGGGTTTTTCGCAAGATAGTACAAAGGTCTATATGTTAGTAGTAGATGGTAGAAGTTCTCTTTCTACCGGTTTGGATCTTTTGCCCTTCGGTGAACTGTTTTATGCTGTAGGTGCATGGAATGCTGTAAATCTTGATGGAGGAGGTTCATCGGTAATGTTTGTAAACGGAGAAGTTAAAAATACTCCTTCAGATGGAACGGTAAGAGCCGTAGGAAATGGTGTGCTTGTAGTTTCTACTGCACCTGTTGATAATACTATTGCGTCTATCAAACCTCTTTATGATAAAGTGTTATTGCCTCGCTACGGGTTTTATAACCCTGTTATTTTAGGATACAATAAGTATGGTGCTTTGATTGATAAAGACGTAAAAAATGTGACTTTAAGTGTATCTTCCGAAATTGGCGAAATCAGAAATGACAGCCTACTTTTTATGTCAGGCACTGAAAATGGAATTCTAAAAGTAACCTATAACGGTGAAATAACCACATATATAAACGTAAAACAGGTAACAGATGCCGCTGTAAAAATTCGTTTAGATTCTGTTTTATTGGACAACACTATCAAATATCCAATACAAGTATTAGCAAAAACAAAAGAGGGAAGCATCTTTGAAATATTACCAACTGCTTTAAATTGGGAAATTATTAATCCTAACGTTTGTAAAGTTACGCAAGGGGTGTTGGAAGGATTAAATAATGGATCCAGTTTAATTATAGGTTCCATTGGAAGCTTTAAAGATACATTAAAAGTAAATGTAGAGATTTCAGAAACACCTACTCGTATTGCCAAAGATTTTGCTGTGAACAGTAATTGGTCAATCACTACCAGTACAAATTTAGGAAGTTTAACTCATGCCCCTACTGAAACAGGTTTAAAAAGCACATTTAAATATAGTGTAGGTAGAAGTCCAAATATTTCCTATTTTAACATTTTCCCTTTTTACAGCTTACCTGATACTTTCAAAATTAAATTTAATCCGGGAAGTATTACTCTCTCTAAAGTAATAATGCGTTTTACATCAGCCGGTAGCACTGTTAACAAAGAGTACACCGGATTTGTTAAGAATCAGGACAATACTATATCTATTCCTATAGACCAAATAGTAACAGACCTGTCGGATGTTACTTCTTATCCCGTATCTTTTAACTTTATGAAGTTCATGATAGATGCTGGTTCTATGGTGGCTGATCAATCTTATGCTATGGAAATAAAAGAACTTATATTGTCGTACGGAAAGATTGAAACGGGTTTTAACACTACTGAGCACTCGGCGTATTTTAGCATATTCCCCAATCCGGCAAAAAGTCAGATACATATAAAAACTAATCCAGAAAATGTAACTTCCTTTAAAGTCAGACTATTGGATTTAACCGGACATTTATTAAAAAGTTGGTCTTTTGGTGGTTATAGTCAAGAGATTATAACTATCCCCTTAGCCTACATCGTACCGGGTACCTATTTTCTTCACATACAAAAAACCAATAAGCCTGCCGAGATATTCAAATTTATTAAACAGTAAAAACTTATAACTATGAAGCTAAGAATTTCAATATGCATGTCAGTATTAACCCTTGTGCTTTCTGCTCAAACAGTTCAGGTTAAAACCCAATATAAAATAAAAGAAATTAAGAGTAAAGCCTATTATCCTGTCTTTAATAATGCTGGAAACAAAATACTTTATTCGCAAGAAAGTTACAACGGGCTATATCTTTTCGATATGGATAAAAATGAAGTAAAACAACTATCACAAGATAAAAATGCGGGGTATTATCCTATTTTCAGCAACGACGACTCCAAAGTGTTTCACAGAAGTACCCACATGGAAAACGGACTTCGGTGGGACGCATTGGAAAGTGTAGATGTAAACAATCTCACAAAAAAACAAATGATTACACCTCAACGAAACTTAAAACAAGCACGTAATTATGAGAATGGGGTACTTGTGATGGCAGAAAAAAAAATGATAAAATCCACTTTCGGTACATCTAAGAATAACATTCCGATATATGTTAGCTCTGAGGACTTAAAAATGTTTGTTTATAAAAATGGAAGAAGAACTGAAATAAATCCGTTAGGAAATAAAATTGCTACTTCCTACATTTGGATTTCTCTCTCCCCTGATAACCAAAAGATCCTTTTTACAGCCACAGGTAAGGGTACCTATATTTGCGATTTGAATGGTGAAATTTTATACTCGTTAGGTTATCTGAACGCACCTATATGGTATAATAATGAATATGTGGTAGGAATGCAGGACAAAGATAATGGTGAGTTAGTGATATCATCTACTGTAGTAATGGTTTCCGAAGATGGAAGAGTAAGAAAACAAATCAGCAATCCGGGTGATGTTGCCATGTATCCCGCAGCATCAGCAAAAGCCGGAAAAATTGTCTATAATACATCAAATGGGGGATTAATAATATCTGAAATAGAAATTAGTCAAAAATAAAAAGAAAATGAAAAAAATTTACTCAATTATACTACTTTTTGCTGTTAGTTTTATATTAATTACAGCGCAAGATCTTAGCGGGGTAAGAATTTACATCAATCCCGGACACGGTGGATATGATAGTGACGATAGAAATGTGGTAATACCGCCTTTCAAAGCAGGAGACCCAAATGGGTTTTGGGAATCAAAAAGTAATTTGGATAAAGGGATCTACTTACGTGAAATGCTTCAAAATGCCGGTGCCACAGCTTTCATATCACGTACCACTAACACTACTGCAGATGATTTGCCCCTAAGCCAAATAGTGGCTGCCGCAAACGCATCAAATGCTGACTTTATGCTTTCAATTCATAGTAACGCCGGTACTACTGCTAATAGCGCCGTATTAATGCTTTTTGCAGGAATTAGTGATGGCGATATACATACTTACCCTACTCCTACACCACGTTCTGACGAAAGCAAAGCCATTAGTACGGTAATAGCTCAAAATCTATATTCAAACAAAGCAACAAATTGGTCATCAAGTTACTCCGTGCAAGGAGATAAAACATTTGCCAGAGTCGCTATGGGATGGTCAGACGGATACGGTGTTCTACGAGGGCTAACTGTGCCCGGCGTTATCTCTGAGGGGTCGCACCATGATTACATTCCAGAAACTTACCGACTAATGAATATGGAATATAAATGGTTAGAAGCTTGGCATTTTTTCAAATCATTTGCTACTTATTTTAAATCAGCACAAATACCTACGGGCATAATAGCAGGCACAGTAAAAGATAAATTTATATTAAACAATGCAGCATATAATAAAATCCCAAGCACTAACGACATATATTTACCAATAAATGGCGCTAAAGTAACCCTAAATCCGGGAAATTTAGTTTATTACACCGATAATTTGAATAATGGTGTTTACCTATTCAAAGACTTACAGCCTGGAACTTATACTATGGTTACTGAACATGGAGATTACCATTCTGAAACATCAACCGTAATAGTAAATTCAAACAAGGCAAGTTATAATAATGTACAACTTAACAGAATAAGAAATACTCCGCCGGAAGTAGTCGAATATTCACCTAACGTGGCTTTAACGGATAGTGTTTTAGCAGGCAGTATTATACGCTTCAAGTTTAATTGGGATGTTGACCCAATCAGCGCACAAAACGCGTTTTCAATAATTCCTGCTGTAAGTGGGAAATTTGTTTTCAAAGAAGCAAACTTTGTTATGGAATTTATTCCCGATGTTCCTTTGGATAAGTCCACTATTTACACAGTTAAATTACAAAAAACACTAAGTCATTATGATGGTTTATCGATGGTAAATGATTTTAGCTTTCAATTTAAAACAGCGAGTAGAAATCAACTAAAATTAATCGCTGCTTATCCTCTTACTAATGAAACTAATATAGATTATGTAAAGCCTTCATTTATATTTGTTTTTGATAAACAATTGCAGACCAGTGAACTGATAAATGGTGTGCAAGTATATGATGAAAACGGGAAAATAGTAACTAAAAATATGCGTTCTTTGAGACATAATTCAGTGCAATCACCCTATGGTTCCACATCATTTACATTAGCACAAGATTTAACCATTAATAAATCATATACCGTAAAAATAGCTAAAGGAATTAAAGATATGGATGGAGTATATTTAACGGATACGCTCTATATACCTTTTCACACATCTAACGAACGTACAGTGGATAAAAAAATAGTTGAAAAGTTTGAAACAACTAATCTAATGTCCGTAGATAACGCCCAAAGCAACATGCTTATTTCATCGTCAGCATTACAAAACAGCGCTACTAAGCTATTTGATATTTATAGCTATAATTTAAAGTATAGCTTTTCAGGAAAATTAGGGGGTGAGGTAATTTATAAATTTAACACACCCACTATAAAACTTCAGTCAGACTCCGTAGTCGGATTACATATTTATGGTGACTTATCCGGTAATGAACTGCATCTTATATTATCTTCTACCGATGATATTAAAATAATAAAAGTAGATAGTATCCACTACGGTGGTTGGAAGTTTAAAGAGATTGAACTTAAATCTTTAATTCCGTCAAAAGACTATGATTTAATCGGATTAAAAGTTACACAAACTCAAGCCCCATTATCAAACATTGGTAATTTGTTTATTGATAATTTATTGGTGTATAAAAATGTAGTGTCCCACATATCTTTACCCAATGTTAGCAATGTACTCATTTATCCTAATCCAACATCAAGTATTATAAATATAAAAGCATCCCTAAATCAAACTGTTAATTTAATTGAACTTTATAACCTGTCTGGAAAAATGCTTAGAACAACTCAAGGTAGGAATATGAATGTTTCAGATATTATGGAAGGAACATATATAGTTAAAGTAATATTAAAAGAGGGCATTATTTCTGCGCCGATAATTATCAAAAGATAAGTAAAATTAATAATTATATTTTTCTATTGTTTTAAGACAAATTATAAGCTAAATTTGCAAAAGTACTGTTGTAAAGCAAATTTAGCTTATAATTATATATATAATAACACAATTACGAAACAATCTTTTTAACTTAATCCTCTTTAAATAAATAATGCTGCTATATCAATTACAATTATTCTATGTAAAGAGTAATATCATAATTGGTTAAAAGTAGATGGGAATTAAGTTTGAATATAAAATATTTTTTAATCAATGAAAACACCACACATCCACTGCTTTATCCCTTTTACCGACAAAGCAAATGCAGAAAAAACCGTTCAAAGTTTAAAAGAAAGTGAGTTAGTCGCTAAAATCTACTTACTTTCCACCGAAAAAACCGATGAAAAAATCGCGGATTGTGAAATATTACATATCACAGCCTTAAACGCGAGCAGCACGATGAAAACCATAGCCGCTCATGCGGATGCGGAATACACCCTGTTTTATACCAAACACACCACGCTTGAACTCGGTTATTTAGCCCTTGAACGAATGCTGCGCATTGCCCAAGACAGCGACGCCGGAATGGTATATGCCGACCATTACCAAATTGTAGGCGACACAAAAACCAACGCGCCGGTGATTGACTACCAATTCGGTAGTTTGCGCGACGATTTTAATTTCGGATCGTTATTACTGTTTCGTTCCGATGCGTTGCGGGAAGCTGCCGCACGTCTTAAAACCGACTACCAATTTGCAGGTTGGTATGATTTACGGCTCAAACTGTCGCAAAAAACCGATTTAGTGCATATCAACGAGTATCTTTATTCCGAAGTGGAACAAGACACCCGCCGTAGCGGTGAGAAAATATTCGATTATGTGGATCCGAAAAATCGTGCCGTGCAGATAGAAATGGAACAAGCTTGTACCGAGCATCTCAAAGAAATTGGCGGTTATTTAGCGCCCGATTTTGAAAAAATAGAGTTTGATAAGGGACGTTTTGAATATGAAGCATCGGTCATTATTCCGGTTCGTAACCGCATACGCACCATTCGTGATGCTATAAAATCCGTATTGATGCAAAAAACCGATTTTAAATTTAACCTGATAATCATAGACAACCATTCCACCGATGGTACTACGGAAGCCATTGATGAGTTTTCCACAGATGAAAGATTAATCCACATCGTTCCCACTCGTCATGATTTAGGCATTGGCGGCTGCTGGAACGTGGGCGCGCACCATCCGAAGTGTGGTAAATTTGCCGTACAATTGGACAGCGACGATGTGTATAGCGATGAGAACACCTTACAAACTATCGTAAACGCCTTCTACGAGCAAAATTGCGCCATGGTGGTAGGCACGTATATGATGACCGACTTTGAGATGCAGATGATACCACCCGGCATCATTGACCACCGCGAGTGGACACCCGATAACGGACGAAACAATGCGTTGCGCATAAACGGATTAGGCGCGCCCAGAGCGTTTTACACGCCGGTATTGCGTGAAATCAATGTCCCCAACACCAGCTATGGCGAAGATTATGCCCTTGGATTGATGTTCTCACGCCGTTATCAGATAGGTCGGGTGTACAATGTAGTATATCACTGCCGCCGTTGGGACGATAATTCCGATGCCTCGCTCGACATCGTAAAAATGAACGCCCATAACCTTTACAAAGACAGAATCAGAACGTGGGAATTGCAGGCGAGAGTGGCAAAGCAGAAATAATTGGGAACGGCGATTTCTAATTGCCGAAAAAGAGACTTTATTAATCAAAACAAAAAATGCAAAATCAAATAGAAAACCTATTTACCGAACAATTGCTTCATTGGGAGTTGGCAAGGTCTAATTACCAAGCGCTAAAAAAGGTAAAAACCAAAACGCTGGATGTGAACGGATGCGCTTATAAAGTACAGTTTAATCCCGCACGCTTGGTTTCGTCCGGCGCCAAAGTGGACACGCGAAGCATTCAGCAACGTAAATGTTTTCTCTGCGAAGAAAACCGCCCGCCAGAACAAAAAGGAATTTTATTCACACCTGTAAATCATTTGCAAGACAGGTCTTTATTCCCCCTTCAGGGGGTTAGGGGGCAGGGGCTTACAATTCTGGTCAATCCTTTTCCCATCTTCCCGAAACATTTTACCATTCCCGATGCCACCCATACGCCTCAACTCATTGCACCCCGATTTGCCGATATGCTTGCTTTGGCGGAATACATGAGCGATTACGTTGTCTTTTACAATGGTCCAAAAAGTGGCGCTTCCGCCCCCGACCACGCCCATTTTCAAGCGGGCAATAAAGGCTTTCTTCCGATAGAAAAAGAGTGGAAAAACCACATTGAAAAAACGATATTTGAATCCGAAAACACGAAACTACACGTCATAAATTACGGGTTTCCCGCATTTATCCTATTTGCCCCCCAACCCCCTGAGGGGGGAGTTGAAGAGCAAATGTCGGAACTGAATGCCGTTTTTGAAAAAATATATAAAGCTCTCTCAGAAAACAATGAAGAGCCAATGATGAATATACTTGCTTGGTTTGACAGTTCTACTCATATACCCCCTTCAGGAGGCAGAGGGGTAGGGAATTTTGTGGTGGCTATTTTCCCTCGAAAAAAGCACCGCCCCGATTGCTACTTTGCGGAAGGCAAGGACAAAATGATGATAAGTCCCGGTTTAGTGGATGTCGCGGGAGTGTTTATAACCGCGCGTGAAATAGATTTTGAAAAAATAACCGCGAGCGATGTAAAGCAGATTTTGACAGAGGTGTGTTTGAGCAACGAGGAAATGGAAGAAATAATAAAAAAAATAAATTAACAACCCAATGTTCCGGATAATGCCGGATTTTTGAAGATTCCCCCTTCAAGTCAAAGATACAGACCGAAGCGTCTGTGGGGTTAGGGGCAGGTATATATGAAAAAAGCAATCGTCATTGGCGCCACTTCGGGCATTGGCAGAGAATTAGCAAAAATCTTGGCTAAAAACGGCTACAAAGTGGGTATTACCGGTAGAAGAACGGAATTGCTCGAAGCATTAACACAAGAAAATGAAAATGCTTTTTTAGCCAAGAGTTTTGATATACAAGATGTTGAGAATATTCCAACAGAACTAAACAGTCTAAAAGACGAATTGGGTGGATTGGATTTATTAGTAATCAGTTCCGGAGTAGGAAAAATGAGCGAAAATCTGGATTTTGAAATAGAAAAAGAAACTGAGTTAACAAACGTAATGGGTTTTACTCGCGCGGCGGATTGGGCTATTCAGTTTTTTGAACGCCAAAAGTACGGTCATTTAGTAGGCATTAGTTCAGTAGCGGGACTTCGGGGCGGAAGGTTTGCACCCGCTTACAGCGCTTCCAAAGCATTTCAGATAAACTATTTGGAAGGACTACGGCAGCGAGTTTCGCATTTAAAATTACCCATTAACGTTACCGATATTCGTCCCGGGTTTGTGGACACGGCAATGGGTCAAGCCGAACAGGCATTTTGGAGATGTTCCGCCCAAAAAGCAGCAGAGCAAATTTACAATGCCCTACAAGCAAAAAAAGAGGTAGCTTATATTACAAAAAGATGGCGTTTGATTGCCGGAATATTAAAAATAATGCCACGCTGGATACAAAAACGGATATAAATTTATCACTATGAACGAACCAAAACTAACCGTCGGAATAATGTTCGAACCAAAAATTGAGTTTGAACTATTCGGAACATTTTTGTGTAATGGCAAAGAAGTTTCCGGCAAACATAGCATAACGATTGACGACTTTTACAAACACCCGCTTTTGGAAGCTGGTGGGCAATCACTAACTTTCACACCAAAAAACGAAAAAACCGATGTTTTTGAATTGAAAGATGTTACCATCGGCATAAATTTTCACTGGGAAAGAAAAGAAAACCAGCGGTTTAACGGGGCATTAAAATTCATTGTGGAAGACGGTAAACTCACGGCTATCAATGTCATTTCCATTGAAGATTATTTAACAAGCGTCATTTCGTCTGAAATGAGCGCCACCGCTTCGCTGGAACTGCTTAAAGCGCACGCCGTAATTTCACGTAGTTGGTTACTGGCTAAAAAAACGGAGGAGGAAAAGGGAGTCTATAATCAATCTTCATCCGTTTGTGTTATTCATACCAATGAAGGAACCAATAACGAAGAATACATACGTTGGTGGGATAGGGAAGACCACACTCGTTTCGATGTCTGCGCCGACGACCATTGCCAGCGTTATCAGGGTATTACGCGCGCTTCTACCGAAAAAGTCCGTCAAGCAGTAAATGAAACACGCGGACAGGTGTTGACTTTTAACAATAAGATTTGCGATGCCCGTTTCTCAAAATGCTGCGGCGGGGTAATGGAAGAGTTTCAAAATTGCTGGGACGATGTAAAACACCCTTATTTACGCAAAGAGCGGGACAGTAAAAACGAGTTTTTGGTGCCCGAACTTTGGCAGGAAGATGAGGCGCAATCGTGGATACGAAGTTCACCGTCAGCGTTTTGTAACACGAAAGACAAAAATGTTTTGGCACAAGTATTGAATAATTACGACCAAGAAACCACTGATTTTTACCGTTGGCGGGTTGAATACACGCAAGATGAAATCGCCGAATTAATTTTACGCCGTTCAGGGGTAGATTACGGACAAATTTTGGATTTATTGCCCATAGAACGAGGCACTTCGGGCAGGTTGATAAGAATGAAAATCGTCGGTTCAAAACGAACAAAAACCATAGGCAAAGAGTTGGAAATCCGCCGGACATTATCTAATTCGCACTTGTACAGTTCCGCTTTTGTGGTAGATAAAGAATACACCGACAATACGGCGATTCCAGCCAAATTCATTCTCACAGGCGCAGGGTGGGGGCACGGCGTGGGACTTTGCCAAATCGGCGCGGCTGTGATGGGCAACGAGGGCTACTCATACAATCAAATTTTACTTCATTACTATATCGGGGCTACCATTGATACGCTGTATGTCTGAACAATGATTTATTTGATTTTTATGATTAAAAGATATTTTTGGCTGATTATTTAAAAAATCCTGCAAATACGCACGACCTAAATTCCCCCTTTTGATAAAGGGGGATGTCCGAAGGACAGGGGGTTAGAATTTGATAAAGTGAAGTATCCGTCAGCTGACGGAGATGGGTTAGAAAACTAAAATTAAGAAAACATGAAACAGCCATGTAAAGATATTCTTGACACACAAGGGAATGTTTGTATGGCGTGTTCCATCTGACCATAAAAAATAAAATTATAAACAGATGAAAAAAATAATCCTATTATTTGTCTTATTCGGTCTAATAAGTTACGGCGGTTTGTCAGCCCAAAAAATCCGTATTCAAACCGGTATTGAAGTGCTGAAAGCACAAAACTTCAAAGCACTGACAGGAAAACGCGTGGGGCTGATTACCAATCCCACCGGCGTAGATAATAACCTGAAATCTACTATTGATATTTTGCACGAAGCGCCAAACGTGAAATTAGTCGCGCTTTTCGGACCGGAACACGGCGTCCGTGGCGATGAATACGCCGGGGACAAAGTGGAAGATGCCGTAGATGCAAAAACAGGCATTCCTATATACTCTTTGTACGGAAAAAATGCCACCGCTGACAAATTGAAAAATATAGATGTGTTAGTGTATGATATTCAGGACATTGGTTGCCGATCCTATACCTACATTGCCACCATGGGAAGAATGATGCAAAAAGCCGCTGAAAACGACCTTGAATTTGTGGTACTCGACCGTCCTAATCCGCTGAACGGCGAAAAAGTAGAAGGTTGTTTGGTAGAAGACGGATACTTTTCGGGCGTAAGTCAGTTTCGTATTCCGTATTTGTACGGACTTACCTGCGGCGAATTGGCGCTGATGCTGAATGCGGAACGCTCGTTGGGAAACACCAAAGCCTGCAAATTGTCAGTGATAAAAATGAAAGGATGGAAGCGTAAGATGATTTTTAAAGATACGGGGTTATCTTGGATACCCACTTCGCCGCACGTTCCGCAGCCAATTACCGCGCCTATGTACGCTCTTTCCGGCATTGTGGGCGAAACGGATTACATGTCTATCGGGGTAGGGTACACCATTCCCTTCCAGATGTTTGCCGCGCCGTGGATAAACGCGCAAGATTTTACCAAACGCCTGAACGATTTACAATTACCCGGCATTACTTTTGCGCCCATTTACGCCAAACCTTTTTACGCCGCATTCAAAGGCGAGAAAATTCAAGGCGTACAAGTGTTTTTGACTGATTATAAAAAAGCCAACCTGACTGAAATACAGTTTTACGTAGTGCAGGAAGCCGTGGCAATGTATCCCGAGCACAAACTTTTCAGCGAAGAATTCAGTAAACGTTTCAATATGTTTGACAAAGTCTGTGGCACCGGTCAAATCCGCGAACTCTTCGGCAAAAGGTATCGCTGGGAAGACGCCAAGGCGTATTGGGATAAAGATGTGGATGCATGGAAAAAGTGGTCAAAAAAATATTGGTTGTATAAATGATTTTCTAATCTTTAAATACGTACTGTTTTTTTTGGTAATAGGGAAATTTTGAAAATTTAGTAACCCACTATCCGCTCGTAGGCGGATTGTCGGATAAGTACTTATACCTTTGACAAAGTTTAGAACTTTGTCAAAGGTGATTGATTTAATACCTATGAAATATGGTGAATATATTTTTGACCTATTTATCAAAATTTCAATGAAACTTCAAAAATAAAATTTATATGAAAACAAAGCTAAATTTGCTAATAATCTTATCCTTAGCAGTTACCACGTTATTTGCACAGCAAAACGTGCAACCTACGAAGAATATCATTGTAATGATACCTGATGGCACATCGTTATCCGTTTTATCCGCATCGCGCTGGCTGAAAACCTACCGTGGCGAGGGTGAAAAGTTGAACCTCGACCCCTATCTTTGCGGTACGGTCAGCACGTTCTCTTCTAACGCGCCCATCGGTGATTCCGCGCCAACGACCTCGTGTTACATGACAGGTTTTACCGGACAGGCTGCCAATATTTCCATTTACCCGCCTGCCGACCCGGGAAATGATTTAATAACACTAAATCCCGAAAATGCCTATCAGCCCTTGGCTACCATTCTTGAAGCCATGAAAATGGAACAAGGCAAAGCCGCCGGATTGGTTGTAACGTGCGAGTTTCCGCACGCCACGCCGGCTGACTGCGCATCCCACCATTATAACCGAAATAATTACGAGGCGCTTGCCCCACAAATAGCATTTAACAACCTCAACGTAATGTTTGGCGGTGGTAATAAATTTGTTTCGGAAAACATGAAAAAACACTTTGCCAACACCGGGGTAACGTATCTTCAAAATGACAAAAAAGGCATGATGAATTTCGGCGGCGACAAAGTATGGGCGCTTTTTGGCGACCGGGAACTACCTTATGATCTTGATCGGGATACCACGCAAATACCTTCCTTGGCACAAATGACAAGTAAAGCGTTGGAAATTCTTAATAAAAATTCGCGTGGCTTTTTCCTGATGGTAGAAGGCAGCAAAGTGGATTGGGCGGCACACGCCAATGATCCTGCCGGAATGATGGGCGAGTTTTTAGCGTTTGACAAAGCGGTGGGCGCAGCCATTGAATTTGCCAAAAAAGATGGAAATACCATCGTCGTTATTTTACCTGACCACGGCAATAGCGGTTTCTCCATTGGTAGAAACGGATTGAAAAAAAGCTATACCAAGCTTACGTTGGAAGAATTGTTCGGCACGGTTTCAAAGATTCAACGTACCGCCGAAGAGCTGGAAAAAATCCTCGTGCAGACTAAACCGGAGAATTTTAAATCTGTTTTCAAACAATACACGGGTATTGACCTGACCGACGAGGAACTGAACTTGCTCAAAACATCCAAAAACTACAAAGCGGATGACTATATGCATGCGGCGGATGCTAAAAACCTCACCCATAACATCAATATGGTGATAAACAGCCGTTTGCCTTTTGGGTTTACCACCGGCGGGCATACCGGCGAAGAAGTTTTTCTGGCGGTATATCATCCGCAAGGACACGTTCCGGTGGGAAACAGACGCAACAAGGAAGTTAATGAGTATCTTTTCCGCGCCGCGGGACTTAAAACCCCTCTTGCGGAACTGACAGCCAATATTTTTGCCAAACACACCGATGTTTTTGCGGGAATGAAATGCAGCATTGAAAACACGCAAGATAAATCGGTAAAATTAGTGGTAAAAAACAAGAAAAATACGTTGGAAATACCTGCTTTTTCATCCGTAGCAATCCTCAACGGTAAACCAATGGATATGGGTTCAGTAGCGGTGTATATTGATAAGAATAATACGTTTTATGTAACTAAAAAGCTGGCAGAAAAAGTAAGATAGTGAGTGGTTAAGCAGCTAATGAGTGGATTGGGGGATTAGAATTGGAATTGGGGGATATGATTATCCGTAATTAACTCCGTTTTTTCCCAATGCACCCAAATCCCGATTGTTCGGGACAACGGAGGAACTTTTTAAAAACTGCAAAATATGAGTTTCCTTTGAAGCACAAGCCACGGCAAGAGAGTTAGGGGGCATTAACATTTAATATTTTTAATGCGTTAATGATAGAATTTTTCAAAACAAATCACTTTAACAAAGTTTTGGAACTTTGTTAAAGCTTCTAATAAAAATAAAAGCGCCAATCTGTAAAAAAAGATTGGCGCTTTTGTTTATAGGGCTTTTCGTTTATTGTATTTCAAATAACGGATCGTCTTGCATTACGGAAGTTCCGGCAGGGGCGCATATTCTTACGATGGTACCGCTTTTTTCCGCTAAAATATTATTCTCCATTTTCATACTTTCCATAATCATCAAAGCATCACCTTCTTTGAAAGCGTCTCCTTCTTTTACAAGCACTTTTAGGATGCTTCCGGGCAGTGGTGCATTAATGGTTTTTGAACTTGGTTTGGCATTGATGGGCATCGGCGCCAGTTTTTCAGCCACTTTATTTTCACCCGGTTTGCTCTGTACTTCTTTCCGAATAAGAATGGGCGTTTTTGAGGTTTTGATGCCTTGACTGATGGTTACGGCGTACGAGGTTCCGTTCACTTCCACATTAGCCACATCGCCGTCAATACCGTTTACGGCTACATCGTAATCTTTTTCGTTTATTTTGAATTTATATTTTTTCATTGTTTATGATTTTTGTCATTGAAAATTATTCATACTGTAAATCTTTGAACTCCACGGCGAGTAACGTTTTTGAATACGTTTGATGGTAATCACGTTGCTTTCCACATCGTGTTGGTCATTCAGATATAAATGCAGCGCTAATGATATGGCGGCAAATACGGCATCGTCCTGTTTTTCTGACGATTTTTCGGTGGAAGTGATAGAAGGAATTTCGGCCACATTCTGCGCCACATTTTTAGGCGGAATGATTAATTTTTCGTCCTTTCCTGTTTCAGCAACCGTGGTTTTGTTCTTTTGAAGTTTCATTACGATAAAAGCCACAATTGCCAATCCTATTGCCAGCGCTATTATTCCTGTTGTTGTCATAATTTTTCTTTTTTTATTGAAGTAACGAGAAAGAATTACGGGTGTATTTCTTAATATAACTATCAGAAAAGCGTCTCTCGTAACTTGTAACTCGTTACTCGTAACTAATTATAATGGAATATTGCTGTGTTTACGAGGCGGATTTACCACCTTTTTAGTTTGCAACGCTTCAAAGGCGCGTATCACGCGGAAACGGGTATTGCGTGGCTCAATGACATCATCAATATAACCATAAGCGGCAGCTTGATACGGATTAGCAAATTTTTCTTTGTATTCCGTTTCTTTTTCCACAATGTATTGCGCTTTGGCATCCGGATCTTCAATTTTAGAAATGGCGCGTCCTTCCAATACTTCGATAGCGCCTGCCGCACCCATTACAGCAATTTCGGCAGTAGGCCAAGCATAGTTAAAGTCGCCGCGAAGTTGTTTGCTGCTCATCACGTCGTGTGCGCCGCCGTAAGATTTGCGGATGGTTACCGTTACTTTGGGCACGGTAGCTTCCCCGTAAGCAAACATCAGTTTAGCCCCGTGCATAATGATACCGGCATATTCCTGACCGGAACCGGGCAAGAATCCGGGAACGTCCACCAGCGTGAGGATAGGGATATTGAAAGCGTCGCAAAAACGAACAAAGCGTGCGGCTTTACGAGATGCGTCACAGTCAAGTACACCTGCCAAGAAATTAGGTTGATTAGCGATAATACCTGTGGAAGCGCCATTGAAACGCGCAAAACCTACGATGATATTGCGCGCGTAGTGGCGATGTACTTCGAGGAATTCACCGTTATCCACAATACCGTGGATAATGTCTTTCATATCGTAAGGCTGGTTCGGATTATCGGGTATAATACTATTCAATGAACTTTCCAAACGGTTAATCGGATCTTCGCAAACTTCCAATGGGGGTTCTTCCAAGTTATTTTGAGGTATGTATGAAAGCAGCTTGCGTATAAGCATCATGCCTTCTTGTTCGTCTTCTACTTTGAAGTGCGATACGCCTGATTTGCGGGCGTGCACATCGGCGCCGCCAAGGTCTTCGGTAGAAATATCTTCGCCGGTAACTGATTTTACCACTTTCGGTCCGGTAACGAACATATAGCTGTTTTCCTGAGTCATCAAAATAAAGTCCGTAAGCGCGGGCGAATATACAGCACCACCGGCACAAGGACCGTAAATAGCTGAAATTTGTGGAATTACACCTGATGCAAGAATGTTGCGTTCAAAAATTTCGGCATATCCGGCAAGCGATGTTACACCTTCCTGAATACGCGCGCCACCTGAGTCATTGATACCGATTACGGGCGCGCCCATTTTCATAGCCATATCCATCACTTTACAGATTTTCTGCGCCATCGTTTCAGACAGCGAGCCACCGAAAACGGTAAAATCTTGTGCGTAAATAAATACGATGCGTCCGTCAATAGTTCCGTGTCCGGTAACTACGCCGTCGCCCAAGTATTTTTCGTTTTCCAGTCCGAAGTTGGTGCTGCGGTGCGTTACGAACATATCAAATTCTTCGAAACTGCCCTCATCAAGCAACAATTCTATACGTTCACGCGCGGTAAGTTTGCCTTTGGCATGTTGAGAAGCGATACGTTTTTCGCCACCACCGAGTTTTGCCTGTACGCGTTTGTCAATTAAATCTTGTACCTTTTCTTGGTTTTTCATTATATTATATAAATTAAATTTAAAAGTTTATTTTTAGAAGATGAAAGATAGAAGTAAAACCGAAGTCAGAAATTTGTATATAATTCGCCAATTAACCACTCCACCTTTTCACCACCCCACCAACCTTACGGATGCTCACAAAGTTCCATCAGTACGCCAAAAGTAGATTTTGGGTGAAGAAAAGCGATGTTTAATCCTTCGGCGCCTTTGCGTGGCTGTTTGTCAATAAGTTGGATTCCCGAAGCGGCTACACCGTCTAATGCTCCTTGCAATCCTTCTACAGCAAATGCCACGTGATGAATGCCTTCGCCTTTCTTTTCAATAAATTTAGCAATGGGACTTTCTTCGCTGGTCGCTTCCAATAATTCTATTTTGGTTTGACCAATTTTAAAAAACGCAGTTTTTACCCGTTGATCTGCCACCTCTTCAATGGCGTAGCATTCTGTTCCTAAAATGTTTGTATAAAACGGAATGGCTTCATCCAAACTTTTTACGGCAATGCCTAAGTGTTCAATATGAGATGCTTTCATTTAATTATAAATTATGAATTATGAATTGTAAATTACGAATTGCGAAAAACAAGTATTGTTTTTTGACAGTTTTCTATAAAAAAACCTCAAAATATTTTTTCTTATAACTTAACCCAATTAATCCTTAAATTAAAGTCCCGAAAAGGGGATTGCGGAATTTTTTCTTTAATTAATTTCTTACAAAATTAGGTATTTTAATTGGTATGGCAATACAAAACTCTTAATTTATTTCACATAAAAATAAAGCTAAAAACATCCACATTGTCAATGCTTTTAGCTAAATTATCAGAGTTGCTTTCTCTCTACAAAATCATTTGCCGAATGAAATACCCATACGCAAGCCTTGTTTTACCATCGGGTGGTCAGCGGTCACCAAACGTAATTTTCCTGCGACATCGGCAAGGGGTACGTCGGTAATCTCATCAATTCCATTGACAGAAACCATTCTTCCAAACTTTTTATTGTGAATAAGTTTGGCGGCATGACCACCAAGCAGCGTTCCGAGGTTGCGGTCATAAGGCGAAGGCGAGCCGCCACGCTGAATGTAACCCAACACAGTTTCACGTGCTTCAATTCCGGTAAGCCGCTCTATTTCACGAGCGAAGTAAGTAGCCGGATGGTGCTCTGTGCCTCCTTCAATTTCAATGCCCTCCGCCACAGCCACGATAGATGAAGTTTTTCCGTCTTTTTTTCGTTTGCTAAGCACTTCCGTTATTACTTCCATATTATAACCCAATTCAGGCAGTAATATCACATCGGCTCCGCCTGCCATTCCGGCATGCAAGGTAATCCAACCTGCTTTGTGCCCCATCAATTCTATCACCATTACCCGCTGATGTGAACTTGCCGTAGAGTGTAAGCGGTCAATAGCGCTGGTGGCAATGTCCACCGCTGTCTGGAAACCAAAGGTAATGTCTGTACCATACACATCATTATCAATGGTTTTCGGGATACCGATAACGTTTAGTCCTAGCTCCGAAAGTTGCCATGTGGTGCGTTGCGTGCCATTTCCACCAATACAAACCAGACAATCTAATCCCAACTCTTTGTAAGCGGTTTTTATCTGCTCCTGGTCATTCTTATCCGGTGATTTGAGTATTTTACGGAATGCCTTTTCACGGGCAGTACCCAAAATAGTTCCACCCAACGTAAGAATACCTGAAAGGGACGATTCCGGTAAAGGAATTACATCTTTATAAAGCAGTCCCGAGAAACCGTTAAGTATCCCTGTCACTTCCATCCCATATTTGTGAATGGCTGTTTTTCCTACTCCGCGAATGGTAGCGTTAATTCCCGGACAATCGCCTCCGGATGAGAGAATCCCTATTTTCATAAATGACAAAAATTAATAAATTAAAAAAATAAGATTTATACAAAGAAAAGAAAAAAAGATGAGAAAATAGAATAAAAGCGAGGATACTTTTATACGTCCGGTAGTTTTTATCAAATGCCCGATGATGCCGTATTCTGCTTTGGTATAGTTTTTTAATAGGAGTAAGAGTTTAAAAACAATAAACCTCACTTATAAGGTGAGGTTTATTATTTTTATAATGGTATATTTTTAAAATAACACTTTAAATTCTACGCGGCGATTGAGGTAACGTCCTTTGGCTGTGTTATTGGATGCCACGGGTTGTGTTTCACCAAATCCTTGTGGAGTTAATCGGGCTGGGTCAATGCCTTTGTTAACAAGATATTGTTTTACGGATGCGGCGCGCTCTTCAGATAACTTTTGGTTGTAAGCGTCATTTCCCTGACTGTCCGTATGCCCGTTAATTTGTAAATTATATGCCGGATTATCGTTCATCACTTTTACTACTTTGTCTAAAATTCCGTATGAAGTTCGTTTAATGGTAGATTTATTAAAATCAAACTGAATGCCTTGCAGGGCTTGTTTGAAAATGGTAATCACTTCTTTTTGCACTTCCGGACATCCCTTATTCTCCGGAATTCCGGGTACAGTCGGACATTTATCCAAATAATCCGGAATACCGTCGCCATCTGTGTCAAGAGGGCAACCATTGGTATCCACCTTTACGCCTGTTGGTGTATCCGGGCACTTGTCTAAATGGTCGGGAACACCGTCTCCATCGCTATCCGGACAACCATCAAAATTAGCAAGTCCCGCTACATTAGGGCATTTATCCAAATAATCAGGTACACCATCGCCATCTGTATCTACAGGACAGCCATCTGCGTCCACTCTCACACCGGCTGGCGTGTTAGGGCATTTATCCACACTGTCCGGAATACCGTCGCCGTCACTGTCCGGACAACCGTCAAATCTAGCAAGTCCCGGCACATCGGGGCATTTATCCAAATAATCAGGCACCCCATCGCCATCTCTATCCAGCGGACAACCGTCAGCATCCACTTGCACACCGGCGGGCGTATTGGGACATTTGTCCTTTTTATCAGGCACCCCATCTTTATCGCTGTCTTTGGGTGTGCCCAACGCAATGGTCAATCCTAACAAATGTTCAGCATAACCATCATTTTTGGAACCCAAAAAATCGTTTGAACCGCCTGTGCGAATACCATCATGCTCATCATGATTGGTGAAAGCATACAGGAATCTATAAGTGATACCGAAATTCGGGGAGATATTAAATTTTAACCCCACGCCTACAGGGGTGATCAAATCCATCGGGAATGTATTAATATTATTCCCTGATACGGCTTTATAACCTGCCAAACCGATTCCTGCTGTTAAGAAAGGCGATATGAAAGACTTTTCGCTGAACAGGTAACCATTGGCTAACTTATAATCTAAGTACATAAAAGCTTCGTACTTGTGTCCCAGAAATTTATTAGCATCATTCTGTTCATAACCGTATTTCCCATAACTTCCTTGTACGCCTAAATCGAAAGAGCGGCTTACATACGTAGAAAAAGACAACGCGCCAAGCGGATAAAGTTTCTTAAAATCTTTTAGTCCGTTGCCGAGTTCGCCTTTGTATTGGTTCAGACCGCCGTAAAGGCTTACAGCCACTTTACTATCGGCATTTTGGGCAGACATCAGCTGTGAAAAAACCACTGCCGCCATTAAAAGCAAGTTTTTTAGTTTCATAAAGTCTAATTTTTTTATGTATTGTATTGTTTACTATTAATTTAGCATCTCTTTATATCCTAAATTTTTCCAAAAATACAAACAAAAAACATCAACCGTTATTTTTATTTAATTTTAATTATTGAAGTTTACTTCAAACGTTTGCAAAAAACTCTAAAAAACTATTTTAAGTTCCACTCTACGGTTTAAATATCGCCCATTAGGTGTTTTATTTTCAGTAATGGGCTGGGTGGCGCCAACCCCTTTCGCTGAAATCCGTTCGGTATTTATTCCTTTTACATTCATATATTTCATAACTGCTTGCGCACGCTTTTCGGATAAGGCTTGATTTTGTGGCTCACTTCCCTGATTATCAGTATGTCCTATTATTTCAAGATTATAAAGAGGGTTTTCCCGCATTATTTTTACCACTTTGTCCAAAACAGCATTGGATTGTTTTTTGATAATACTTTTTCCTGTTTCAAACTGAATACCGTGCAGTGCTTGTATCAACACGTCTTTGGTTTCTTGAGCTAATTCGGGGCAACCACTGTTAGCCGCACTCCCACGTAAATCCGGACATTTATCCAAATAATCAGGGACACCATCACGGTCCGTATCTATGGGACAACCGTGAGAGTCTACTTTTACACCTTGGGTTGTATCCGGGCATTTATCCAAATGGTCGGGTATACCGTCACCGTCACTATCCGGACAGCCTTCAAACTTAGCAAGTCCCGCCACGTTTGGACATTTATCCAGATAATCAAGAATGCCATCCCCGTCCGTATCCAACGGACAACCGCGCCTGTTTACTTTCACCCCTTCGGGCGTATCAGGGCATTGGTCTTTATGATCGGGCACACCGTCGCCATCGCTGTCCGGGCAACCGTTAAATAATTTTGAGCCGGGCACGGCGGGGCATTCGTCTAAATAATCGGGCACGCCATCACCGTCACTATCCAGCGGACAACCATTTTTATCCACTAAAACACCGAGAGGCGTATTCGGACAAAGGTCTTTCTTATCTTTTACACCATCTTTATCACTGTCCACACCTCCAAAAGAGATGATAATTCCGGCAAAATGCTGTCCGTAAATATCGTTTTTGCCTTTGGAAGCGATTAATCCATCACGATTATCGTTGCTTGTAAAATGAACGATATACTTATATTCCAATCCGATGTTTTCCGTCAGCTGAAACTTTACCCCGGCGCCCAGAGGCAGAATAAAATCAGCGTTTTTGGCATCAGGTATTCCACCATGATAACGCGCAAAACCAAGTCCACCCGTAAGAAAAGGGGATACCACCGATTTTTCCCTGAAAATATACCCATTATTTAATTTTACATTGGCGTAAATAAACGCGTCATATTTTTTTCCTGAAAAAGAACTTCCATAGCCGTATTTGCCATAGCCGCCCTGCACGCCTAAATCAAAAGTGGGTGAAAGATAACGTTGCAAAGAAAAAGCGCCGCCAAGATTAAAGTTGGTATTAAAATTCCACAACGCACTGCCGTAATCGCCCCGATATTCCGCTTTGGAAAGATAAAGCCCCACAGCGGTTCTATTGTCCTCATCTTGCGCCCACAGAAAATGGAAAGAGGCTGATAAGAATAAAACACAAAAAGTAATTTTTAATTTCATAAGTTCTAAAAAAGGATTTTTAATAAAATTAAAGAGTTCAAAATTAAGCAAATTAAATGATATTAGGCTGTTTTCACCTGAAATATTGCAATAATCCGGGAACTTATTATCTTCAAAAAAATTAAGAAATCATTTTTAATATTAAATTTTAAGCCTCTTGTAAGCATGACCGATATTTTCCACCACATCACGCGCCAACAAACTTTCTTCTGATTGATTTTTAAGCGCTACATCGCCCGCCAAACCGTGCAAGTAGACGCCTATCACAGCGCTTTCCCGCGGCGAATAGCCTTGTGCCAATAGTCCGCCAATGATGCCGGTAAGCACATCGCCCATTCCGCCCGAAGCCATACCCGCGTTTCCCGTGGAATTAAAATAAACATTGCCGTCGGGACAGCAAACCGCAGTGTAAGCGCCTTTGAGAACGATAATGATTTGTAATTCCACCGCTTTTGCTGACGCATTTTGAACTCTTTCGAGCGAATCCGTCGACGCCCCGAACAACCGCTCAAACTCTTTCGGATGTGGTGTGATGATGGCATTTTGAGGAACAATATCCCAAAAATCGGGACGAAGGGAAAGGATGTTGAGAGCGTCAGCATCCAATAAAACCCTGCCCCCTAAGAAAGGCTTTTCAGTAGCTAATTTTCTATTTATTTGACTAAGAAGGTCTTCTAAAATTTGTACTGTTTCATTTTTTGTTCCGATTCCGGGTCCAAAAGCGAATACGGAATAATGATCCGGGGCATTCAAATCGGTTTTGTACATCGCTTCGGGAACGGCAGTTTGCAGCACCACGCGGTTTTCTTCCGTTCCGAAAACCGTAACCAAACCCGCGCCTACACGCAACGCCGCCGATGCGGAAAGTACCGCCGCGCCTGCCATTCCTTGACTACCCGCCATCAGGCATACGTGACCAAAATTGCCTTTGTGTGAGAATTTGGAACGCTTCTTTAACATTGGAAGAACATCCGGTTTTTCAGTAAAATACCAGCGAGTTTGTTCTTTTTCAATGGCGTCAGGATGAAGTTGAATATCAATCACTTTCCATACGCCCAACACCGGCTCATTTTCAGGAAATAAAAAAGCTAATTTAGGAAACTGCAACGTAAGTGTGATATTGGCTTTCACTACCAAATCGGCAGGTTTTACCACTTGCTCGCCTTGCATTCCCGAAGGAATATCAATGGCAATTACTTGACTCGCCACAGAATTTATCCATCGGATGGCATCGGCAAAAATTCCTTCCGGCGCACGGTTTAACCCTGAACCAAACAAGGCGTCCACTACCACCGTGTTTTTATCCATTATCGGCGGGATAAATCGTTCCGTTTGCTCAGAAAAAGCGACCGGAAAACGTAACGACAAACTTTTTTTATTGGTTTCACAATCGGGTGACAGATTTCCCGCGCGCAACAGTACCACTTGCACGCCCCATCCGTCAGAAAGCATCAAGCGCGCCAATGCCAGTCCGTCGCCGCCGTTATTTCCCGCGCCTGCGAAAATCAAGAATTTCGGCTTGTGGGGGAACAATCGTTTTATTTCCTCGTATAAACCTTCGGCAGCGCGTTCCATCAAATCAATGGACGCGATTGGCTCGTGCTCTATGGTGTATTGATCGAGCAAGCGAATTTGAGAGGTGGAAAAAATCTTCATAAAAAAGCCCCCTAAATCCCCCGTGAGGGGGACTTTTAGTTATTAAAAACTATAATTACATTGATACAGAGGTATGAAACACAAATTAGTTTAAGGTATTTTACACAATCACAGTAATCTTAACACTGAGGGCACTATCCCGACACTTCGAAACACAAAGCATTCTTTTAATGAAATATATTGAGTTTCTTGATGAACTTCGTGGGCTTAGTGTTTTATGGTTAATTAAACTAATTCAATACTTGGCACTTATCAATTATAGGTTATACTTTTTCTTGTTTGTCTTCAAAAGTCCCCCTGCGGGGGATTTAGGGGGCTGTACCCCCAACCCAAACAGCGCGTAATCATACTTTATCGGGTCATCGGCATCAAATGTACGAAGAATTTCGGTAATTTCCTCTACCGCCCGCCAATCGTTTTGTTTACGGTTTAACAGACCTAAATTTCGGCTTACGTTGCCCGTGTGTACATCCAGAGGCAACATCAACGCGGACATCGGGATGTTTTTCCAAAGTCCGAAATCTACGCCGTTTTCGTCCGAGCGCACCATCCAACGCAGAAACATATTCAGCCGTTTTGCCGATGAATTTGCCTGCACATCGGACAAATGTTTGCGGGAACGATTTTCATGCGGGGTTTCTAAAAATTTGTTCCTGAAATACGTCAACGCCCCAAATACGGTTCCTTCTCTTTGAAATCCATCCTTAAAAACCTGTTCCAGTCCGCCTTGATTACGGTAGATATTTTGTAGTGATTTCAAGAAGAAAAGACAGTCATATCCGTTAAAAGTCCGGTGTACAAAATAACGAATTTCGTTTTCTTTTTCCGATAAAAAATCATTGTCCATCAGAAAGTTATACGGCGAATTATCCAATAATTCCATCAGGCGTAAACCATTCTTAATAATGCTCTTCCGCTGCCCCCAAGCAATGGTGGCGGAAAGAAACGCGGCAATTTCAATGTCTTCTTTCCGTGTGAACCGATGTGGAATTTGTACCGGATCATCGGGGATAAAATCTACGTGATTGTAGCGCTTTACGGCATCGTCCAAGAGGGTTTTTATTTCGGGAAAAGACATTTTGAAAGGGTTATTTTAATGATTATCCGTATTTTTCTCTCAACCAAATTTCAAAAAAGCGGTCGTACACGGAAAATATGCCCTCTTCGGTGGTTATATAGTCTTTTTCCAACAACACTTTTTGGGCGGACTGAACGGAACTTGCCGACGCCAACTTGTACTTTTGAATAAATTCGCTCGAAGTGATAGTTTTTGCCTTTCCGGCTTTGGCTATGGCAACCAGCAGCTCTTTTTGCTTTTCGGGCAGGCGAAAAAGAGTTTCGGAATAGGCGTACCGATAGGAATCAATGATGCTTTCAATAGCCGGCGGCACCATTTCCGCGGTACATACGCCGTTTACGTTTGTATGGGAAAATAACACGTTAAGTATTTTTTGTACGTACCACGTGATGCCGTCAAATCGGGAATATACCGTTTCGACTGTTTCGGCGGTAATGTTTTTTTTATTACGTTCAAAATGTTTTTGTGCAAACAGCACGTATTCTTCTCGTGGAATGCGGTCAAGATAAAGCATCGAAACGCTTTGATAGAAAGGACGCGATGCGCTCAAAAACATATTACCCATCGTGTGGCGCTGACTTCCCGCGAAAATAAACCGCGCATTGGCGCAATGCTGAATGTAGGTACGCAACACAGCTTCCATATTGTCCTGATCGGCGTAAGAAGATATTTGCTGAAACTCATCTATGGCAACAATGCAAGGCTTGTCGGCATTTGCCAAGTAGGCGAAAATCTCGTCCAACGTGGTTTTTCCCGCGTTTATATCGCCCAAGCTGACGTTGAATGAAGGGTTGCCGGATAAATCGAACGAAATGCCGCCTTGCAAGGATTTTACACTGTTCCAAAAAATTTCAACGGCTTTTTTCCCGAAAGGTTTGAGTGTTTCTATTATTTCTTTGCTGAGAATAAATATAAAATCCCGCAACGATTTGGTGGCGTAGATGTCGATAAAGAAGGTGTAGAAATGGTTTTTTACCCGCTCTTGCTCAAAACAGTGCTTGATTAGTCCGGTTTTTCCCATTCTGCGGGTCGAAATTAACGCTGTATTGTTACCGTTGGTTATTTCGCGGATGAGATTTTCGGTTTCTGACTGCCTGTCGCAAAAATAATCGGCAGATAAGTAGCCGCTTGTCATAAATGGATTAATGGGGGCTTTCATAGAGTATTACCTTTTTTTATTATGCAAAAGTAATAATTGTTTTTCAATTATGCAAAAGTAATAATTGAGTGCTTAATAGTAAGCCGCTTTTCTTTTTGGCAGTGTTTTTTGTGAATGATTTTATTTGATTTCAAATATTAAGCGCTTTGAGGCGGTTAAAAACCGCCTGTCCCAAAAAAACTATGTCTGGAATTACATAACAGAGGGTTTTATATTACAGGCACATAAGATTAAATTTTACCTATATGCAAAATTGCCATCTTTGGGTAACTTTAAGAGATTTTTATCAGCCATCATATTGGTACTTTGAGTATAAATAAAATGATACCACCAAATAAAAAACTCATTGAATGTTATTTCATTAGAATAACCGGTTTTCTTGTAAACCTTTTCTGCATATTTACGATTTTTTTCAAGTACTTTCAGCAAATTAGGTAAAAAATCGCTGGCTATTTTGTTGATAATCTGATAATCATTTTCCAAAATAACATTATCGGTTTCAGTAACATTAACAATATCGCGATTATTACCGTACACACTTACATTACCCACTTGATTACCATAAATTCCAAAGGGTTCTACTTTTCCTTGCAGTTGCTGCAATGAGTTATAATAGTACTTTCCATGCCTGAGAGGTCTTTCTTTTACTTTTAGAAAATGTTCTTCCACGGAATTAATCTGCCAATTATCCAGTAATACATTACTCAATAAAAAGAAAGACCAATGCTCAAATCCTTGTTTTTGGTACATTGAAGTTTCTGAAAAATCTTTTTTTATGGACGAAATTGATTTCTCTACTTGCTTTACAATTTCTTTTGAAATAGGTTTGGCGTATTTATAAAGCATCGCCCCGTCAGTGGAATCAGCAATGAAAAGAGTAGGCTTATACACGCCATTTATTTTGTGCAAATAATTTCTTTTTATCAAAGCATCAATTATGCTATCCATTTTTTCATCACTGAACTTCATTTTTTGTTGAAAATCGGTTATTGGGATGTTTTTATGCAAAGCTGTCAATAAATACCTTACACCATTCAAATTTGATTTAAAGTTGGGATAATTATCACCCCGAGAAATTAATGAATGCGTCATTTTCATTTTAAAAACATCCTCAATCGTTGTCTCTTGCGCTAAAATGCTTTGTGTAACTAATGTTACAACCATCAACATAAAAAAAAATTTCTTCATTGTTTTTATAATTAAATTGGTTATTAAAATATTCCACTGTCTCTATCACTATTTTGCAGCGTTTTTTGTTTTTCGTTGTATTTTTTGCCCTTGGTCAGGTCGTAGCTAAAACCAAGGACAATCATGGAAGCGTTATCGTGAATTTTTGTGCGGAAATCATATTGCACAATGCTTTCCGGAATAGTGTAGGTATGGTATTTGGAAAGGGTGCCTAACCAATAAACACCTGCCTGAACAGCCCAGTTGTCTTTTTTATAACGCACCCAAAACTGACTGTTGTTCTCATCGGAAGTTAAATAAGGTCCATTCAGATAGTATCCTACAAGGTTTATTCCGTAAGATGCCGTGAAATTATTTTTCTGAAACACAATGGAATACCTGCCTGTATTGGTAACGTGTGAATAATGCCCTATTTGTGAACTTTCAAGTTCCTTATTGTATATTTGTCCGCCGACGCGAAGTTGTAATAAGTTGCTTCCAAACGGTTTTATGTTTGCTGAATACCATAAACCATACGTTTTTGAATAGTTACCGTTTTCAGAAGCACGCACGATGTAATCGGATTGTGCTATAAAATAGCTGTTCTGAGGCATTGTAACATATTCAAAAAACGGATAAACCGAAAGATTTAAATATTTAATATTCAGGTTATAATTTAAAGAAAGCGTGTTTTTAATGCTATTACGCAATAATGGATTGCCTTGCCGGATAATTTCATTGGTAATAAACACTTTGTTATTACTCAAACTTGCCAAAGAAGGCTCTTGATTTACGCGTTCAAAAGAGAGTTTGAGACTGTTAGCCGCATTGAAGCTATGCCCAATCATGGCGGCGGGGCGGAAAACCCAACCGGTAAGTTGCCGGTTAAAACTGCGGCGGTTGCGATAAGAGGCGCCGAGACTTGCCTGATACAGCCATTTGTTTTTTTGCCCTGAAAACTCGGTATAAGCATAATTTTGTAAAAACGAAGTGCTGTAATCCGTATCATCAAAACTATTCTCAATGGTAGTTTTCATTTTATTGGTTTCTATCGAATAGCCTACATTTAGTTTGCCTGCCGTAAATTCTTTGGCGTAATTCAGCTCGCCGATTAGGGAATATTTACGATTTTGCTCATTCATCTCATCGTTTAGTACGGATTCTTCTTTTTCGTTAAATTCTTTGTTGGTGTACTTGTTGGAAGTGGCGAACCCCGTTCCAACAAGGTTTACCGCTACTTCCTGCTTGTTGGGCAACTGCTTCCAGAAATAGACATCCACCGATGGGCTGAAAACGCTTTGCCGGCTGGTATTGGTGCCGGTGCGTTTTGTTTGCGCGTTATTCACAAAATAGTTTACCTCGGAATTTCCATCGTTATGATAATACATATAATTGGGCGAAAGTTTGACTTGAAACGCGTAATCGTCCGCTTTTTGGTTTGAATAGGTCAAATTGATGTAATTATCATCGTATCCGAATTTGTTTTTCAGCAATTCTTCACGCCGATAATGGTTGGTTTTGAAAGTGTAATCATACGTTCCTTCCTGTTCGCGGCGCTTGTAATTACGATGATACAGCGCGTAATCCAGCGAAATTTGATGCCGTCCTTTGTTGTACTTGAAATAAAGCTGGTCGTTACCAAATCCTGTGGTAAAGGCGTGTGCCAGACTTACACCCGCTGCAATTCCATCTTCCGGAATCTTTGTAATCACATTTACCACGCTTCCATATTCCGCGTAACGAGCAGGCGGAATGTCGTAATATTCAAACCGCAGCACGTTTTCGGGACGAACGGATTTCAGGTCGATTGCCGTAGCGTTTGCCCCGTTGAGCAAGAGTTTTACGGACTTACCGTTGGTGTTGATAATTTTATCGTTAATTTGGTCAATTTGAAGTTGCGGAATTTTTTCCACCAAATCCATCGCGTTTCGTTTGCCCGCCAAATCCGTTTTGAGAATTTGATAGGTAGTTTTATCTGCCGCTACACGCACTTCCTGTCCTTGTACCATAATGGTTTTCAGGGTTTTCGCATCGGGTTTTAACTGATAATTCAGTGTTTTATTGTCACTTACATTGATTTTTTCTTTTTGGGTTTGATACCCTAAATACGAGGTTTGTAACCAATAAGTTCCATGTTTTACTCTGAGCAACTGATAGTTGCCCTGCAAATCGGCAGCCGCGCCTTGAATCATTTTCGCAGTGTCTTGTTGGCTAAAAATCAACACGTTAGCAAAAGCGAGCGGTTCGCCTTTTTCATCGGTAACTTTCCCGAAAATATCGGAAGTGTTCAGCAAATATTCTTCTTTGGTAACAATGATAAGTTCAGTACCGTTCATCACATAACCTAATCCGGTATTTTTCAGGGCGTTTTCCAAAATTTCTTTCACGGAAATATTTCTAAACGAACCGTTCACTTGAATCTTATCCGCTACCACTTCATCGTTATAAAGAATACGATAACCACTTTTCTGCTGGATTTCTGCCAAGACTTCTTTAATTGGCGCGTTTTGGGCGGAAAGAGATATTTTGCGGCTTTGCGCGTGAGATGTGATGCTGACAATGAGCATAAAAAGTATGATGTAAGTTTTAATTTGTGGCATAGTTAAATGGTTTTTTATGTTATTTTTTAGCGGTTAGAAGCCGTCTATCCCAGATTTTTAGTAAAATACGGCTTTTATAGGGTTTGAATGATGACTTTATTTTCTTCCATTTTATAGGTAAACGGATAAGAAAGTTTGAGCGCGTCCAGCATTTCGGTTAGTTTTTCGCCCGTTATGGAACCCGTGAAACGTTGATTGCGAAGGGCGGGGCTGCTTATCTGGATGCTTACGCGATAGCGCGTTTCCATAAGACGCGCTAAGTCCGCGAAGCGTTGCTTGGTAAAGGTCAGGTTGCCCGCTGTCCAACGTGTTTCGGCAGGAATGGTGTCGGTTTTTTGTGCCGTTTGGGTGGCTTTTATGGTGTCCAAAGCTACTTTTTTACCGTTCTGCATCATTAATTTATGGTTGGGATAAAGCAACACTTCTTTTTCTTTACCGGATTTTATCGCCACCAATCCGCGCAGCAAAGCTACTTCTACTTGGTTTTGCGTGTAGGAATTTACGTTAAACGCTGTTCCTTTTACGGTTACGTCCACTTCCTGACTATGCACCGTAAGCGGTACGGCAGGGTTATGCGCCGCGTCAAAAAACGCTTCGCCCGTGAGCGTGATTTCACGGTGTTTTTTACCAAAATCGGCATTATAAGCCAGCGTGGAATTTTTATTAAGCCACACTTGCGTGCCGTCATCCAGCACAGCAAAGAGTTTTTCATTGCCCGAAGTGAGAATTTCGGTGTAGATATTCTCAGGTGTTTTGGTAAACGTTTTCAGCAAACCAAAACCTACGCCGAATAGTATCAGCACGCTTGCCGCTGCTTTGAGCCACATTGGAACAAGGCGTTTACGCAACGTGGGTTGAACTTCCGCCGGCATAGCGCCGTTTTCTATCTGTTGCCAGATTTCCTGCAATTTGGCTTCCACATCCACGTTTACAGTAGATTTTTGAGCCATATAATGCTGAAACTCGGTATAAATACTGCGGAAATAGGCGTTTTCCGCCAACGCTTTTTCTAACCGAAGATTTTCTTTTTCGGTGATGGTACCTGCGGATTTTTTGGAAAGCAGGTTGAGAAATGTGTTTTTAGTCATAAGGAAGCCCCCTAACCCCCAAAAGGGGGAATTTTTAGTTAGGTATATTTGTTTTTCTATTTATAAAGACACGGTGTTTTTTGGAAACACTTACTCGAAAAGAAAATATTTTAATTTGTTCAAAAAACATTTCACAAAAGTTGCAAAATATAGCAACATTTCATGTCTTTGATGAATGAAAAGAAAAGTCATTTTATTTGGCAATCATTTTGAGAAATTTATTCAAACTCTTCAAAAGAAAGAACTTGAAAAATTGAATTACCTTATCAGTCTGCTTGAAACAAAAGATAGACTGCCGGCTAAATTCATCAAGCACCTTGAAGATAGATTGTATTAGTTGAGATTGGAATATAATGGAAATATTTATCGTGTCTTTTTTATTTTTGACGAGGGAATGATTGTAGTTCTTTTCAATGGTTTTCAGAAGAAAACACAAAAACAACTCGTAAAGAGATTGAAAAAGCTTTACGAATAAAAAAAGAGTATTATGGAAGCGAAGAACAATCAAATTACTGATTATAGCGCTATTTTAGCAGCAGAATACGGCGCCCACGGCACACCGGAACGTGCCAAATTTGATGAGGAAGCGTACGCCTTCTACACCGGACAAGTGATTTTAGATGCCCGCAAAAGCGAAAAAATGACGCAGACTGAACTTGCCGAAAAGCTCGGCGTAAATAAATCGTACATTTCAAAAATAGAGAACGGCGTGATTAACCCGAGCGTGGGGTTTTTCTACCGATTGATGAACGCGCTCGGACTGCATGTGGAAATTACCAAAACGGTACGATAAAAAATTGTCAAGAGGCTGCCGATAAGCCACTTTATATCAACTACTTTCAGGGTTTTTAACCACTGAAAGAGTTGAATAGGCGCGCAACTCAACGAGTAGTCGAAGACTCTCGTTGTAGTTGCAAACAGTCCAAAAACAACATAGCTTGACAGCCCGTCACCCTGAAAGCGGCGCTGAATGAAAGAAATGAAAAATTGGGCGCGTTTTTACTTTTCTTACAGCAGCATAGCCACAAATTCGCCCAAGTGAGATTTAGGAAGTTTCCTTTTACGCGGCGAATAGCCGAGATACGCGGTAATTTCTTCTTCGAGGGTTTTTACGGCTTTGTAAATCTGACTTTCCACCGTCCGAACGGAAAGGTGGAGGATTTCGGCGGTTTGACGGGCGGTGAGCTCGTCTTCTTTTATCATTTTGAATATCAAGCGGCGTTGCTCGGGCAAGGCTTCTACCAACGCGTTTAATTTGGCATGAAGCTCACGGTGTTCCAGGTCTTCCGACGCATTCTCCGATAAATGATTTTGCAAATAAGGCTGCTCGTCCACAGAAATTTTTGCAATAGAATTTTTCCTCAGCACGTTTAAGCAACGGTTTTTAGTAGCAATGTAGAGATAATTTTCCGGTTTTTCTACTTCACATAAGGAAACTCTGTTTTGCCATAGCGCCATAAACACATCTGCCGCCACCTCTTCCGCCAATGATGTTTCATTAAGATAAAAGACAGCAAAATTTACCAATCGGGCATAACATTTGCGAAAAAGCGTATCGAACGCTTCTTTTTTTCCTTGGCTTATGTCGGCGAAAAGCCGTTGTATCTCGGTGGATAGATGCATCAAAAAAAGGTATATTCAGTAAAGACACGGAAAAAGGCGCAAATACTTATCGGAAAATAAAAAAACAACAAAAATAATTATCCTGTTATCCCAAATAATTTCGAAACAATAGGATAAAAGGTAACTACTCAGCCCCTATACAATATGCTGTATTATAGTATTTGAATGGTCAGCAAGACTTTTTTAATTTTTTTTAATTATAAAAAAAGTGAAAAATAGACCCTTAGCGCGGCATTAACTTTCATTAACGCGTCACAGTTCCCCCCTTCAGGGGGTTAAGGGGCTGAGTAGTTACAGTTAATTTTACTCTTCCGGTTTCATTACCACCCCTTTATTTTTCCGTCCGTCCACTTTGGCTACAATGGGTTTTTCAAAACGCACGTGCCGTATGAATTCCGTTTCCCAGACGGCGGGTTGCGCGTTCAGGTAGTCAATATCGTACGTGCCGTCGTTTTGGAATGGATTTATCGTGAAATACGATACACCCATCGAAGTGAGGTTCTGAAAAAAATGTGTTCCCTGACTGGGATCAATGCGGTAATGAGACAAACCGCTTTCCACAATGATACGCGCGTTGGCTATGTGGGTCCATTTTACGGGAATGCCGAGCCAAGGGTCGCTACTGCCCCAACGCCCGGGACCAACCAACACATACGTTTGCCCCTGCTCTTGCAACTGTTTATTTACTTTTTCCACATCGTACATAATCAACTGACTTTTGGATGCGTTAAACGCGTCCGGTTTTACGTACACGAGGTCGTAAATATCGTTGTAAATTCCATGTCCTAACGCGTTATTACAACTGATAACGGTGTGTTCGTCCGGTATGGCGCCGATGTCTTCATTGACGATTTCTTTGGTGTCCACAATCGGGCGAATTTGAAGCAAATAGAAAGTATGGATGGGTTTGGCGGAATAATCCAAGTTCACGGCAAATTCTATTTCGATGGGACGCCCCATTTCCGCTTGCGAAACGCGCATTACTTCCCGCAAAATATCCGCCAACGGGAAAACATTATGTTCCAATATGTTAGCAAACGTAATAATTTTTCGTCCTTGTTCAAAGGTATTATCGTAAATTACATCGTCCTGAGGGTTATACGTGGATGCAAGATATTGCAGCGTGCCGTCTTCCAAAGCATCTTGAACTCTAATTTTCAATAAATTAAAACCATCGTCCACCTGGGGAACAAAATTCTGTTGGGTTAAATCCAGCGCGTTGAAATACGTTTGCGTTTCACGCAGCGCGTATTCCAGCGTGCTTGTTTGTAGTACTTTACGTGGATGATACGGCGAAAAACGGAGCGTTACTCCGCCATCCATAATGTATTTCCCTAATCCCATCGCCACATTCGCAATGCCTTCTTCGGGTCTTTCATCGCCAATGGGATAATAATTAAGCGAACGCACCACCCCAGAAAATGACGGATAAAAACGTGTTCCGTGCGTATCGCCACAAATTTGCTGTAAAACCACCGCCATTTTTTCTTCGTCAATCAAATTTTTGGTAGCGGTCATATAGGCTTTGCTGGCTCTGTAATACACCGACGCGTACACGGCTTTAATGGCTTCTTTAATCATCAGCAACAAATGACTTTTACTTGTTTCATCGAAAGGCACCATGTAAGTGGAATAGATTCCAGCAAAAGGCTGATAATGAGAATCTTCCAGTAAGCTGGAGGAACGTACGGCAATAGGCGAACTCACCACGCCCAGAAAAGCCGCCAAATCGGCTATCAAGCGGCGAGGCAAACGTGCTTTGAGAAAATGTTCCAAAATTACTTCATCATCAGCATCAGAAAGCGCGATGGAATATAGGTTATTCGTTTCCATAAACTCCGTAAAAACATCCGTGCACACCACCACTGTACGAGGAATGATGATTTGCGTATTTTCAAAACTATCCAACGATTCATTGGTCTTTATCATGGCGTCAATAAACGCCAATCCACGCCCTTTGCCGCCCAATGAACCTTCGCCGATGCGGGCAAAGTTAGAGTATTGGTCAAATCGGTCCCGCTGAAAAATAGCTACTACACCCTGATTTTTTATTCTACGATAACTTACGATGGCATCAAAAATCACTTCACGTACTTTCGCCAAATCAGTATTTTCACGCGTACCTACGTGGATATTTTTCAGAAATTCAGCCAAAGGAAACATAGCGCGGGAATAGAGCCAACGGGAAATATTATTACGCGAAATATGGAAATAAAGCGAGTCGTCGCTTATTTTGAATATCGTCTCCTGCAATCCTTTGAGATTTTGAACACGCGTTTCTTCCTCACCCGTGTGAGGATTAATAAACGTAAAATCTCCAAAGCCAAAGTTTTTGGTCACAATTTCCCGCATTTCCAGCAGCTGTGTTTTGGAGAGTTTATGTATAAAAGCGGCACGCAAGGCGTCGGCTTTAGGATGATTGGACGCATCGGTGGACTGAACGATAAGCGGAATGTAATTATCCTGCGAACGAATTTCCCGGCAGAGATTGATGCCTGCCTCGCGGTTTTTTACGCCGTCCTGCATATAGCTTACGTCAGTAATTACCCCAAGCATATTTTTTTTATACTTATTGTAAATACTGATGGCTTCTTCGTAATTACGTGCTAAAAGGATTTTCGGGCGACCGCGCATACGTAACATTTGTTCGTGTTCATTGAGCGCCTCGGTCATAAATGAGCGGGATTGTACAAAGACGTGCTTGTAAAGTTGGGGTAACACTGAAGAATAAAACCTTACGGAATCTTCTACCAGCAAAATAACCTGCACGCCTACCGATGCCACATCTTCCGCCACATTCATCTCATCCTCAATAAGTTTAATGATGGCAAGCAGGATTTCAGAATCGCCTAACCAACTGAACACGTAATCAATAGCGCTTAAATCTTCATTAGCAATGCGCGCCGAAACCATTTTAGAAAACGGAGTAAGAATAACGATGGGAATATCGGCATACGTCTTTTTTACTTCTTTTGCCCAAAGAAAAAGGTTTACGCTGTCGCCGCTGGGCATGGAGATAATCAACTCGTAAGTGCGTTCGCTTAACGCCTTATTTGCCTCTTCCTCATTTGAAACCAACGTAAAACGTGGCGGATAACGCAGGTTGAGCGATACGTACTCGTTAAAAATCTGCTCGTCCACCCGCCCGTCTTCTTCGAGCATAAACGCGTCGTATTTACTGGCGTACAGCAATACGTTGTAGATGCGGTGGCGCATCAGGTTCGCAAACGAAGTATCTTTGAAATAGAGTTTTTTTATCGTATTTGAATTCATTAGACTTATTTTGTTTGACGTTTAACGTTTAACGTTTGACGTTTGAAGCTGTACATTTGCTTAAAGATTTGAAATGTCAATGCCTGAAATACGTTGACCGCAAAAAGCAATTTTTGCTTTATTAAA
>MTLC01000024.1_pt1 | contig 90703 bp, 88 predicted proteins | sample 1982451 | NCBI WGS metagenome assembly MTLC01 (sample SAMN05710165, study PRJNA340218) | biofilm metagenome | isolation source: sample SPH anode biofilm adapted to +100 mV | place: USA | collected 2012-02-03
GTTACCGGCTCCGGACAGCCGGTTCGTCAGCCATAATCCCCGATTTACGATCTGCCACTCTAGTGAGACTCAATCAGTCTGGTCGGAGCGACATCCCCGATCGACAGTTCAAGCAACATTCTCCTGGTCAAAAAATCTTCAACCTCTTTCAGCGTGGCGGAGCTAAACGGCACATTGTCCAGTTTGCCTCCTGCCATCATGCCGTGCCCGCCAGCCGTCCCTTTTCCCGCCACCAGCCTCTTAATTATCTCACCAGCATTAAGGAGTGCATCGGTGGTGCGAATAGAGAGAATCATTTCATTGTTGTAATGCCCCATGCTCAGCACGATCTCGATACCCTCCAGCCTGATCAGATAATCGGCAATTTCCGAAACAACTTCGGGAAAGCAGATCGCCTGCAGGTTCACAACCAAAAGCTTCCCGTAAATAGTCGTGTTTTCAACACCGCTGTGAATTGTCCGGAAGTGCTCCACCGGTAATTTGGGGTGGCTGATTTCATTCAATAGCCGCTTGTTAGCAACGGGAAAGAGACGAAGATATGCATTCCGATCAGGCTGGTTGGCCTCGCGCCCCAAATCCTGGGTTTCGGATTTGATGGCGTAGAAAAGTGCAGTTGCCAGTTTGGTTCCGATCTGAATATTTTGCGCCACGAGATATTCATACAGGATGGTGGCAGTGACACCGTAATCATCACGCACATCCACCCAGCGACAGCTTTTGGTCGCTTCGCGCAGCGGATGATGATCTATGACAATATCCACACGGCAATCGTCCGGAAGCGAGTTATTGCCTGTCCCTGGTTGCGTATCAAGCATGCATACCACGCTGAACTCGTCCAGATCGACCAATTCGAGAGGGGTGAGCGTAATTTCCAGCTCTTTTGCCATGGCAATATTCTCGCTGCGACCGATCATGCCGGAAAAGGCGATGACAGCGTCCCTGCTCAGCTTCATGGCCAGCAGGTGGCGTAGCGCCATGGCCGATGCCAGACAATCCGGATCCGGATTATCATGGATGATGATAATTGCTTTCCCCTTACCTCGTAACCATTCCAGCATCTCATCAGAATGTACTTTCGAGTGCCGGAGGTTCTCCTGAACGAGATTATCTGAAGTCATGAGGTTACCCTTTAAACGTATTGGCACAGATGATAACGTAACTATCATACCAAACCTGTGGCAATTTTCTGGTTTAATGTTAAAAGGCGGCCATTTCGGCCGCCTTTGTTACCACTCCCGCTGCCTACTCAACGGGTTTCATATATGCGGGGTTCATCTGCCAAAGCGCCAATGTGGCCCCGGTTGGATCGGTGATGACACTGAACCAGCCAACGCCAGGGATTTCGGTGACCTCTTTGCAGATTTTCGCCCCGAGGGTTCTGGCCTTCTCTGTGGCGATGACCGCATCGTCAACGGCGACATAAGCCAACCAGGATGAGGGTGAATCGGGCTGAACGGTTTTCATCATGCCGCCTCCGGTTCCTTCCCCCACATTAATCATCGTATAGTCCATCCCCGGTATGTCCTCCAGCTTCCAATCGAACAGCCCGGTATAAAACGCCTTGGCTTTGGCCAGATCTGTGGTCATCAACTCTACATGCACGAACGGATTTGCCATGACACGCTCTCCTTTATGACTGTATTGGTGCAACATGGGTACATTATACACCGTAATTTGATATTTGACCGTCTGGTATTTTTGGAAAGATCATTGGAGATGCGATATATTTCAACCGTTTGGTGATGGATATCCTACGCTTGTTAGTGTATAAAATGGGGCGTGATTCCGGACAACATTCGCCCCCAACACACACTAACCATACTGGAGTACAACAAAATGAAAGTCGATTTGAACCTTCTTAAAAACGTGATAAGCAAGAGGACCGCAGAAATAGAAAGAAGCGTTGCGGGAACCGGTTATCTGGTAAAAACGGTCATGGGAGTCGGCACTTTTTTGCTGGATAACGAAGGAGAAGTCGATCTGCTCTCTGCCAAACAAAAGGTTACTTTCGAAAAGTTTCTTCTGCCGCTGCTGAATACCCCCCGCCGCTAACCGAGCAGTTTCAGATATGTGACCTTTCAAGTTCTTGCTTAGTGCCACTTTGCAGGATAAAGGCCGTGCTCATTCACGGCATTCAGTGATCTGCTTCTCGATTTCTCCGGCCGGAAGAATCTGATTAAGCAGCACGGCCAGAACCCCGCAGAGACTTATTCCCTGAAGAGTAAAGCTTCCGATTGTCACCCCCAGCCCACCGATGCCGGTTACCAGTGTGACGGAAACCAGGCACAGGTTGCGCGGCTTCATCAAGTCAACCTTGCCGTCAATAATAGTTTTCAGCCCGATTCCTGCGATGGAACCAAACAACAGGATCATAATACCGCCCATAACCGGCATCGGGATTGTCTGCAGAAGTGCGCCAAATTTCCCCACAAATGCCATCAGAATAGCAAAACAGGCTGCCCAGGTCATAACGACCGGGTTGTAATTGCGGGTCAGCATGACAGCACCTGTTACTTCGCCGTAGGTAGTTACCGGCGGACCGCCAAACAGGCCGACAATATTGACCGCCAGTCCATCGCCAAGCAGGGTGCGGTGCAGGCCGGGACTCTCGGTGTAGTCGCGTCCGACCACAGACCCGATGGCAAGAATGCCCCCGACATGTTCGACAATCGGGGCGATGGCCACCGGAATCATGAAAAGGATTGCTGCCAGATTGAATTCAGGATGACCGAATTCCGGTATAGCCAACCAGGGAGCATTGATGACCTTGCTGAAGTCAACCAATCCCAGAAAAAGCGAGGTGCTGTAACCGACCGCGACGCCCACCAGAATCGGCACAAGCTTGAGCAGGCCGCGGGCATGAATTGCGGTCAGCATGGTCGCGCTCAAGGATAGCGCAGCAACAATCAGTGCGGTTCCGTAAGGAATAACCTGAGTATCTCCGGCCTTGCCGGTCGCCATACTGATAGCCACCTGGGCCAATCCCAAACCGATCACCATAACAACCGGCCCGATTACTACCGGCGGCAGGATGCGATGAATGAATCCGACTCCGCGCCACTTGACCATTCCGGCGGCAACATAATAGAAAAAACTGGCAGCAGCCAGTGCGCCAAGTGTTGCCGGCATACCCCAGGTTTTGACTGAGTAGACCACTGGTGCGATAAAGGCGAATGATGATCCAAGATAAATCGGCACCTGACGTTTAGTACATATTTGGAAAACCAGAGTTCCGATACCGGCTCCCAGAAGAGCGAGACTGGGGTTGAGCCCGGTCAGTAATGGAACAAGTACCGTGGCTCCGAAAGCGACAAATAGAATCTGTGCACCGGATAATGCGGTTCTCCAGACCGGCTCAGTGGCTATTGACATATTGTGATACTCCTATTTTGTGCCGAATATTTTATCCCCGGCGTCGCCGAGGCCCGGTAGGATATAGCCATGTTCATTGAGTTTCTGATCTATTGATGCAACATAGATTTCCACATCGGGATGGGCCTTGCTGATCCGTTCAAGCCCCTCCGGAACTGCAACCAGAAAGAGACCCTTGATCCGTCGGCAACCGGCCGCTTTCAGCATCTCGATAGTGGCCAGCAATGAACCTCCGGTGGCAAGCATCGGATCAATGATCAATGCGGTGCGCTCCTCCAGTCCGCTGGTAAGCTTCTCATAATAGGCGACCGGTTCCAGCGTCTCTTCGTTGCGATAAAGACCGACTACGCTGACCTTGGCACTGGGAATCATGTCGAGAACCCCGTCCATCATCCCCAAACCGGCACGCAGAATCGGTACTACAGTGATCTTTTTGCCTTTTATCTGCTGAACGGAGACCGGACCGGCCCAACCGGTGACAGTAATGGTTTCGGTTTCCAGATCCTTGGTCGCCTCGTAGGTCAGCAGACGAGCCACTTCGGAAGCCAACTCTCGAAACTGCTTGGTACTCTGATCAGCCTTGCGCATCAGACCCAGTTTGTGCTGGATCAAGGGATGCTTGACTTCGTAAACCGCCACGATAGGACTCCTTTTATAACAAAAAGTTTGATAAAACCGAACAACAATACAGATCAATCACATGCCGGTCAAGTGCCTGAATTGCATTGAAGGTTCCTGATTAAGCAAGCCCGGAAAGCCAGCTGATAACAGGCACATCTTTATTGCTGGCATCTGCCTTACAGGCTAATGCTTAAATACAATTTTGATAATGATGTTATATTATTAGCCGTTAAAATATTTCTCTTGGAATGATGTAAATATGTATGGTAGAAAGGAAAGGATATTCAAACAACAGGAGGTCGCAGGTGAAAAAAACAGCATTAGTTCTTCTCGTTATTGCCGCTCTCGCCATTACCGGATGTAAAGACAAGCCGAAAACTGAAGCTCCGGTCGCTGCTCCACAGCAGGGCCAGATGCCAGCCAACCACCCAGGTGGCCAGATGCCAGCAGGTCAGGCAGGCGGTGATCCACACGCAGGCATGAAAGCTCAGGAAATCCCTGCCGGTGCAGGCAAAAAAGCGAAGGTTGTCCAGACCATGAATTCCGGTGGTTATACTTATGTTGAAGCTGCTGACGACAAAGGCCAGAAGCTTTGGCTGGCACTGCCTGAAATCAAGGTAGCTGTTGGCGACAACATTGAGTACCCCGAAACTCCGGCTTTGGCAAACTTCCAAAGCAAGACTCTCAACAAAACTTTCGAAAAGATTTCCTTCATTCCTGGCATCAGGATTGTGAAGTAATCCTCCGAAAAAGAGCAGCATCAGACGGGGCCATGCAGTTATGGCCCCGTTTTTTTATGTCTAAGCTGCTGCAGAGTTTGTGCATGCTTAGGAACCAACTTAATTACAGCCCTGAAACAGTCCAGTGCCCGATCAACATCCCCGGTTTCCTGACACAACTCACCGAGTAGAAACCACCCCCAGGGATTTTCGGGTTGCCGCACAGTAATTTCCATGAATTCTTTTTCAGCGACTTTGTATTTTCCTCTCTGACGATACCACTCTCCCGCCAGCACGTTGGTTGTGTAGCAATAGCCAAGTCGTGTTTTTTGCCGGGTGAAGCGCCCCGAATCTTCCAGATGACTACCGGATAGTTCTGACAGGAGTTTTTTGGCAGAACTGCCATTTTGCTTGCTTACATAAAGAGCATTCTTATCGGTTGCAGCAAAGATATCCTTGCTCGTGATGCCAGATAATACTGCATCTGAATGCAAACGGGTTCCAGGGTAGAATGCCAACGGAGAAACGTAGCCGTCATCAGGATGAATACGTCTTATCAACTCCACGGTTTGCTGCAGATCCTCTGCCGTTTCACCCGGCACATCGCTGATAAGATAAATGGAAAGATTAATTCCGATATCCCGGATTTGCAGGCAGGCCTGTTCAATCTGTGCGGGATCGATTGTTTTACCGAGCTGCTTTAGTATGCGCGGAGAACCTGATTCCACGCCCAGCTGAATGCATTCGCAGCCTGCCCGTTTCATCATCACAAGCAACTCTTCGTCTATTGCATTAACGCGTGACTGACAGTTCCAGAGTATGTTTGCATTTTGTTCAATCAGTAGTGTACAGAATTCGACGGCTCTGTTTCGATCGGCGGTAAATGTATCGTCACGAATAGAAAAATAGATCAGACCATAATGTCGGCGGACAAACTGAATTTCATCCACAATATTCTGAGGGGATCTAAAACGGACCTTTCTGCCCCAAAACGCAGGAGAACTGCAAAAGTGGCAGGCTGATGGGCACCCTCTGGCTGTAACAATAAACTCCGGTTGTAATTGAATATCTAATCCGATGGAACGATCAAAATATCTGGCAGGCTGCGGAAGATCATCCAGGCGGGATATGGGCATGCGGGGGGCATTAACTGTAACCGCATCGTCCTGACGGAATGCCAGACCGCCACAACTCCTCCAGTCCGTGCCATTGGCAAGATGTCCCACCAACTCGAGTAGTGATTGTTCGGCTTCGCCCCGAATAACCACGTCGACCGGTGAACCGTCCACCAGTATATCTTCATAACAGAAGGTAGCATGACCACCCCCCATGACAATAATACTTGATGGAAATAGCCGACGACATCTGGCGGCCAGCTCCAGAGAGATATGGCGATTGTGTGTCCACTGGGAGATACCGATCAGTTCCGGCTTTTGCCTTAACAACTCTCGCTCAATACGCGCTCGGGACCACCCCGAGAAATTGGCAAGCACACAATCATAACCGGCTTCAATTAAGCACGCATGCAGATAGCACAATCCTGTGGGCACAAGACTGATATAGGGATCGTTGCGGCTTTGTTCCCCGGACATATAGACCAGAAGGATTTTCATGGCGAAAAAAAATCCGGGTCAGTTGACCCGGATGAATTTACGGTTATTTGTAGCAACTGACTATTTTTCAATGTTAAAAGACACTCCAAGAGTTTCGTTGTCAATCATATCGGTTTCGTTATCCTCTTCAATTCCCTGGAGAAGGTCATTAAAATCGATCGAATCCGAGCTTGTGTTTGTCATGCGGCGTGCGCCCAGATAGCGGGACAGGTAATAGGGAGTGTCCATGGACGAGATAACAACACGGTGCTCTCTCGAAGATGCATGAATCATTTTTCGGTCACCCAGGTAAATTCCGACATGTGACGGAAAACGTGCGTATGTCTGAAAAAACACCAGGTCTCCCTTTTTCAGATCACCTCGCGCAACTTCATTGCCGACATAGAATTGCTCCCTGGCAGTGCGGGGCAATTTAACACTCTGCTCACGAAAAACCTGTTGCGTAAAGCTTGAACAGTCGAGGGAATTACGACTGGTTCCGCCAAAACGATAGCGGGCGCCCAGAAAACTGTAAGCAGATTTTTTAATATTGCTGATAGCCTGACTGGCTTCAAGGTTTTTTGCAAGATCAACCGGACGGTCCGAATCCAAATCTGTCAACTCCGCCAGAGTATCACTCATTTCCTGCTCACTGAGAAGGTCCCTGTTAACAAGCTGCAGCCTGTTAGTAGTGGCAACTGCTGCCTGTGCTTCCGGCTTGGGAGAAGTGGACACCAGCGCCAGGACCTGGCCAGGCTTGACTTTATTTCCATGCAGACCGTTAAGTGTGCGTAGTGTGGCTAACTTGATTCCGGTTTTTCTGGCAATTTTCGGGAGAGTATCGCCCTTGGCCACTTTATAGGATTCCTGGTGTGCGGAAGAACTTGACTTTTTCAGCTTCGCATCGGCATGCGAAGGAATTATGATACGAGTGCCTTTATCTATGTGCGTTGCTGTAAGATTATTGACGGATTTTAGCTCATCCACTGAAACATGATATTTGCGAGCTATTGAATGCAGGGATTCGCTTTTGCGGACCACATGAGATTTTGACGCAAGGACCAACTGAGGCAGGGCCAAGAGCATAAGGCTGGTCACAAGTGCGATACGAATATGTGCCATCTTCCCTCCAAGTTGTTTTAGGATCATAAAAATTTCTCGAGCTTTATATAACATAAACGGGCCAGCGTCAATCTTAAATATTATTGCAGCGGCCATTTACGAAGCATAATACGTGCCAATACAGCGTGTTAGCGACGTCTGGGGGATGGAACAAGCTTGATGGTGATCGGCAGATCCCTCAGCAATGTAACCCGCTTTGGAAGCTGTCGAATATTTTTTTTATATTCGCTTCCTTTTTTCAGAAGGGAGGCATCTATATCTTCCGTTAAGACAGACTCAAGATCAGAAATGTGGCTGTACGGCCCTTCAATATCGACTGTAGCAGGTTCACAAACCACCTGCATTGAAGAAACGGCAGGAGCAAGCTTGCCTTTTAGAGATGCCTTGACAAGCACTCTCTTGCGTAGTTTTTTTTCCGCGGTAATGCGCACGGTTGTCGGAGAGATCGTAGTAATGCTCAAACCTGCCGGCAAATTGAAGTCCGAATTATGGATCCTGATATTTGTCTGCCCGTCTTTGACATCCGATGCGTCCAATTCAGCCGTCAGATCAATTTTAGATGGCGGCGGACTCAGGCTGGAGAGTGATTTGAGCTGCACATTCACTTCTTCCGGTGCAGTTTTCAGCAATATCAGCCCATCCGGAACCCCGTGAAATATAACCGGTGCAGTGACAGTAGTTATCTGCCCCTGACGAGTTGTAACAAGTGCCCAGAAAATGCACACTCCGAGCAGAACTGCCGCTTTTGGAAGCAGGTTTGCGAAGAATCTCTCACGAAAGGATACGCTGGGAGCCGGAACGTCATTACGAAGCAGGCCGTCAAGTGCCGAGATCAGCTCGGAGGTGGAGTTCATTACCTGTAACTGTTTGGATGATACAAGTGACACCTCGCCGCGTTCTTCCGATATGACAACGATCACAGCATCGCAACACTCTGACAGCCCCAGTGCTGCACGATGACGAGTACCCAGGTTCTGCGGAATTTCCGGATCGACCGAAAGTGGCAGATGGCATGAGGCCAGTGCGATCCTCCCTCCCCTGATCAGGGCTGCGCCATCATGAAGCGGAGAGCCGTTATAAAAAATAGATTCCAGTATTTGAGGGGATATTTCGCAATCCAGGGACACGCCGTTAGAGACAAGGTCGTCAAGGGGGTCGTTACGCTGAAAGACGAGCAGTGCGCCGGTATGTCTGGAAGCCATTGCAAATAAGGTCTCAGCAACCTCCTGAAAGCGGCTGTGCTGACTGTCCCGTCGGCTGTCCAGAATGTGGCGCAACAGACTGAAACGATATAAGGCCTGTCGGATTTCGACCTGAAACACTACGACCATCAAAACAATAAGGACAGTCCCCAACTCCTGGAGCACCCAACTGGTCATGTACAAATCCAGAAAGCGGGTGGCGAAATATATAAGCGTGACCACGCCCAGCCCAAGCAGAACCTGGATGGCCCGCGTGCCACGGAACCAAGTGTATAACTGGTAAAGGAGAAAGGTCATGATCAGGATGTCGGCGATATCCTGTATGCGGATGGTGGGTGCCACGGCGGCGATGCTCCTGGCGCAAGTTTGATTTTTGCTGGTTTATGTGAGTTGTAATGTGCTACAAGTGACAGCGCATTTTATAGCACTTAAATAACTCAAAAGGTAGTAGAAACAATGTTCAGGCTTTCAGACAAAGGTGAGAAAATTCAGCAGATGTTCGGTGCGATTGCACCAAGGTACGACTTTCTTAATCGACTTTTAAGCTTCGGCATCGATCGGCGCTGGCGCAAAAAGGCAGTACGCCTGCTCAAATACCGCGAAGGATCGCGCATTCTGGATGTAGCTACCGGAACTGGTGACGTAGCATTGGAAATAGCCAAATGCACCCCCGCATCGGTGAAGATAACCGGGGCCGACTTCTGCAAGGAGATGGTTGAGCTCGGTGAAGCAAAGGTTGCTGCATCTCCCTATGCCGGACGGATTGATTTGAAAGTTGCTCCCTGCGAAGATCTTCCCTTTGCCAGCAACACTTTCGATTCAATTACGATTGCCTTCGGGATAAGGAATGTAGTGGACAGGAAACTTGGACTGGCAGAAATGTGGCGGGTATTGCGACCTGGCGGCAGAATGATCATACTGGAGTTTTCCACCCCCAAATCCCAGCTTTTCCGCCAAATTTACTATTTTTATTTCCGGCGGCTACTGCCGGTTGTCGGCGGGCTTTTCTCACGCTACAACGCCTATAAATACCTGCCAGACTCCGTATTGGAGTTCCCATCTCACGAAGAGTTTTCTCGCCTGATATCCGAGGCTGGATTTAGAAATATCCACATCCATGAGTTAACATTCGGGATTGCAACCATTTACGCTGGCGAGAAAGATTAGTCAGATTTTTTCTCAGTTAATTTTCAACAACCTGACCTTAATAAAAGCCGGTCAAGCTTTGAAGCGATTCTCGGTCCCACTGATTAAACGCCGGATATTCTCGTAATGTCTCAGTATCACAATTACTGCAATTATCAGAGTAACAAGGATCAAGGTCCCGTTACCACCGAGCATCGCGACTGCGAGCGGCATGACCGCTGCGGCGGCGATTGAGCCGAGAGAAACATAACGCCAGAGATACATCAGGAGCGCAAACAGAAAAATAGCAACGGCAACGGCCATTGGTGAAAGTGCCAGAAACACCCCCAGGGCCGTGGCAACCCCTTTTCCCCCCTTGAATTTCAGGAACAGAGAAAACACATGTCCGCAAAATGCGGCCAACCCGACCCAAGCGCCATGGTCAGGCGGAAGAGAACTAAACTTGACCGCAAGCACTGGAATCAGCCCCTTCAGGCAATCTCCAATCAGGGTGATGACCCCAACCTTACGACCAATAGTACGATACAGATTAGTGGCACCGATATTACCGCTGCCTTCTTTACGTACGTCAATACCGTAGACCTTACCCAAAAGAAGTCCGGTTGGAATAGATCCAACCAGATAGGCGGCCGCCACAAGCGCCATCAATATACTTGATTCATTTCCAGTCAAACCCTATAACCCCGCAATGAACTTCCATCCGTCAGATTCTTTTGAAAACTTGAGGTTTTCCACACCATCCAGAACCACCTCCCGCCCCTTTACAACGACTTTCATACGATATGCCCCGGACGCTCTGGCATAATTTCCATCAATGGTTATTGAGTGTTCTCCGGACTGATATGAGACGTTTTCGAATGACATAAAATTAGTGATAATGCTCTCTTTAAGTTGAGAGAAATCTTTTCCTTTATCGCTATAACGGGGAGACACTACCGAAAGATAAAGAGTACTATTGCGGGAATTCAAGGCGTCAGAACGAATCTTCATGACCTGGCCAACCGCCTGCACGCTTGTTTCCTGTTGGCTACAGCCGGAAGCAAGTGCCGCCACCAGCAGCAAACACGTCAGCAGTCGTAACACTAAAAGAACGAATCCATTGCCTTGTTGGCATCATTAATATAGCTGCTTCCGGGGAATTCTTTGGACAGTTTGCCAAATACTTCGCGCCCCTTCGATTTTTGCCCATCCTCCAGATAAGATTTACCCAGATAATAAAGTATTTCGTCGCGGCGCGCTTGGTCCGGATACGCTTTGAGAGCATCTTCGAAACGCCCGATGGCGGATTTGTAGGCTCCGGATTTCATGTAATAGCGCCCGACGTACAATTCGTACTGCAGTTGTTTGTCACGGCAATCACGGATTTTTTCCTGTACATCCCCCAACTGTTCGCCGGCAGGATAAAGCTTGAGATACGATTCGAAAATTGTGACGGCATTCTTTACAGGCGTCTGGTCGGTATCGATACTGTGGATCTGTTTGTAATAGCTCAACCCTTGGCGATATAGAGCAAATCCGGCCTGAGCATGACTCGGATGCAGCTTGCGAAAATCTTCATAAGCAGCCGCAGACTCGATATACTCACCATTCAGAAAATATGCATTTGCGATATTCAGCTCCGCTTGAGTGATCAACTCCGGCGACTGGTAGCTCTCTTTGACTTTTTTCCATTGAGCTATGGCGTCGTCATACCTCTCATTCTGAAACAGGGTCTCCCCTTCCTTAAAGAGAACATCGGATGACTTGTTAACCACCTGAGGAGTTGAGCACCCCTGCAGCATAGCTGACGCAAGAACAACTGAAGCGATATAGGCGAATGCTTTTTTCATGTATTCCTCGTATCTAAAGTACAGTAGGTTTCAGATCGTTACGCTATTCCGGCACCGCGCGGGTCAGCCAGCAAGCGGCCGATTATATCGTGATTGAGCCAGAGGACCGGGGCAGGCGGGTTCCAGGAACCATGCAGCATAAGCCTTCCGGTGGCCAAAAATACAACCCTCGACAACTCTGCGCAAACCAGCTGTTTCTGGTCGCTGTGCATGCCCATCAACTCGGCCGAACTGGCCAGCATCAACTCGGCCTGCTCACGGGTATTGGGTTGCGGCCAAGTGGCATAATCTAGAATTTGCTCCAGAATCGGGGACGCCAGATAGGCATCTGCCCTTTCCAGCAGGTGCGCCATACTCTCGCCTTCCTTCAGCATGGCCTGACAGCGGGCTTCAATCGGCTTGGCGACATCTGCTCCAGCTTCCCGGTAAAGCACTGTGATAAGTGGATAAAGCGATATTTCAACCCCCAGAAAAAGGGCGCTGGAGTTGGTCTGTATTTCAGGACAGTTAAAGACGGTTGCGGGAATTCCATTGGCAGAGAATTCTTCGGCAATTGTCTCAAGCCGCATCTTGGCAATTCCCTGAACGTAAGGAGTATAGGATTGCCAGCGGTACTCACCGCCAACCAGTACGCCGGTGCCATGGTAACCGTATGCGGAATAACATACTTTGGCCCCGGAATCTGCGGCGCGCTTGCGGAGATTTGCGGTTTCCTCGATCAAATAGCGGAAAGTATCGGCGGTAACTTCGTTGAAACTGGTGTCGCACAGACTGCCGAGATTACTGTTCCAGAAGGCTTCCGAAGAGAGGTATTTCTCGCCAGTCCCCTTGAATACCCGGTTCAGGAGCGGCATGAACACCCTGGCGCGTGGTATGCCCCCCGCCATGGAATGGGACATAAGAATATTTGCACCGGCCGGTATGCGTCCTTCCAATTCCTTTGCAACCTGCGAGATCGCGGCGCGGAAACGGGCAGTTCCAGCGAAACACGCTTTTTCAATGAGTCCTTCCGGAAAACTGATGGAATCCCATTCGTCCGGCTTGGCTTTTTTCAGCAATTCGGCAACCGATGGCTGGCCATCGACAGACTCCATATCAAAACCCGCTTCCAGAGGCACATTGATTATCGAACCTCCAAGAAGCGCCTCTGCTTCTGCCAATTCGTCCGCATTAAGCCGACGCAACGAGCCGTCGCTGTCACGCCGTCCCACGGTGGTGCCGATAACTGTCATTCCGATGCGCTTGGCTTCCTCAATCAATCCATTAGCATATCCACGCCCGAAAAGTTCCCCCACCAGCACCAGTACGTCGCCAGCCTTATATCCGGCTGCCTCGGGCAGCTCTACCATTGGTCTATATTCAGTCATCAAATCCTCCTGCGGGTTAAATACAAAGGTACTGTTTAACACGAACTGCCCTGCCATGTGAACAAAAAAGCTGCCGTGACATCAACTGAGATACATGCTATTCTGCCGCCAAATTCAAGCAGGAGCGTATACAATCCGTGAATAACGATCTCATTCTACTTGGCCACGGCAGTGGCGGCAGACTTTCTCACCAACTGCTGGAGGAGCTGATAATACCGATTGTCAGCGGAACCGCCGCATCGGGGCAAAATGATGCCGCCCTATTGGATTCGGTTCCGGGACGCCTGGCCTATACCACGGACTCATTTGTAGTGGATCCGATCTTTTTCCCCGGAGGCACGATCGGCAGCCTGGCAGTTCATGGTACAGTCAACGACCTGGCCATGATGGGGGCCAAACCGCTCTGGCTGAGTGTCGGCCTGATTATTGAGGAAGGTTTCAGCAAGGCGGACCTAAAGACGATTCTGTCAGATATGCGGCAGGCGGCGGATGCGGCCGGAGTCCGTATTGTTACTGGCGACACAAAGGTTGTTCCACGCGGCAAAGCGGATAAAATTTTCATAACCACCTCCGGTATCGGGTCGATTGAACACGAACTTCCAATCCACGGTGCCAACGCACATCCGGGAGACGCAGTCATCATCAGCGGTACAATCGGTGATCACGGCATAGCGGTCATGGCTAACCGTGAGGGACTTGAAGTAGGTCCGGACATTATCAGTGACTCCGCTGCCTTGAATGATCTGGCATCCGTAATCATCTCTGCCGTTGGCGGTTCGCTGCATGTATTGCGTGATCCGACCCGCGGCGGTGTCGCAACCACTATCAAGGAAATTGCTCAACAATCCGGGGTATCGATAACTTTGCTGGAAGAAGCGTTGCCGGTAAAACCGGCTGTGCGGGGAGTCTGTTCCATCCTGGGACTGGATCCCCTATTTGTGGCAAACGAAGGCAAACTGCTGGCCTTCGTGGCTCGCGAGGCCGCGGAGACCGCCTTGGCCGCCATCAGGAAGCATCCGCTCGGAATCAATGCCGCCATAATTGGAACGGTTGAAGCGTCACCTGCGGGACGGGTCAGGATGGAGACAACTGTAGGCGGTCTGCGAGCGGTTGAGATGCTCTCGGGCGAGCAGTTGCCGCGTATCTGTTAGTTGCAGGATTTTGTACCAAGTTTCGAGGTTACTGGTGTCATGGCAAAAGAAAAAGTGCCTGTGACGGCCGCAGTCAGGATGCTGCGATCCGAAAAAGTTTATTTCACAGACCATCTTTACGTGTATCATGAAAAGGGTGGTACTTCAGCCTCTTCCAGTGAGCTGGGCGTAGACGAACACTCCGTTATCAAAACGCTGGTGATGGAGGATGAAAACAGGCAGCCTTTGATCATCCTTATGCATGGCGACCGACAGGTTTCAACCAGAGAGCTGGCCCGCATCATAGGGGCAAAGCAGGTCGCTCCCTGCGCCCCCGACACCGCCCAGAAGCACACCGGTTACATGGTCGGGGGCACTTCCCCCTTCGGCACGCGCCGCAAGATGCCGGTTTATATGGAAGCAAGCATCGCTTATATTTCAAAAATTTACATCAACGGCGGCAAGCGCGGATATCTGATTGGAATGGACCCCCTGGATTTGATCAGGACTCTGAAACCAACCTCCGTAACGGTCGGGATAATTTAGGAAGGAAAAACAATGATCAGAAAAGCCAAAATCGGAGATGTTAAGGACATTCAGAAGCTGTTGCTGACTTTCGCCAGCCGTGGCGACATGCTGTCACGTTCCCTGTCAGAAATATATGAATCCCTGCGTGATTTTTATGTATTTGAGGAAGATGGTAAATTACTGGGAGCAGCCGCACTTCATATTGTCTGGGACGATCTGGCAGAAGTGCGTTCCGTGGCGGTGGCCGAGGAGGTCGGTCGCAAGGGGATCGGCAGCCTGCTTGTTCAGGCCTGCATCAGCGAAGCGCGTCAAATTGGCCTTAATCGGGTATTTTGTTTGACCTACAAGCCGGATTTTTTCAGCAAGCACGGTTTTCATCTGGTGGATAAGGCAGAACTGCCCCACAAGGTCTGGGGTGACTGTATCAAATGTGCGAAATTTCCGGATTGTGACGAGAATGCCATGATACTGGTGCTGTAACCAGACCGGGTGGCGGTGGCGGCAGCGGCCACCCGGTCTGGTCGAGGGACTGCCACCCGTTAGCCTATGGAAACGATATTTCTCCCGCGTCGTTTGCTCTCATACATCAACCTGTCGGCACGCTCGACGAGCGAATCTGTTGAATCAACTACCTGCGCAATTGTGGCTCCAACAGAGATTGTGACGCTCAAAGGTTCGCCACCTTCCAGAGTAAGTGCCGATTTCTCCACCAGCCTCCGCAAACGGTCAGACAGAGCGAACAAATCCTCCTGTTTAACATTGACCAGAAGAATAATAAACTCCTCACCTCCCCATCGGCCGATAATGTCAAAAGAGCGCAGACTGTGGGCAAGAGTGGCACTGACCATCTTCAGCAAACGGTCCCCAACCATGTGACCATGAGTGTCATTAACACTCTTAAAGTGGTCAATATCGGCAAAAACAACCGTGAAGGAAAAACCATAACGTTTAAGCTCTTCAAGTCGGGCTGCCAGATTGATCTCGACGAAACGACGGTTGGCAATTCCGGTCAGCGGATCGTGCATTGCCATTTCCTGCAGCTCTTCCAATCTCTGTCGCATGGCATAGCGGGGAGAATTATTGCTGTGTATTTCAACCGCAATAACAAAATGCTGATCAACTTCTCTGACAGGAGCGATTCTGATCGAGATCGGCAGCAGATGCCCTTCTTTATGACAGACATAAGCATCAATCTCCGTCAGTGTTGCTGAATGGAACACCTTGCGGATCGGACAGGTATCGATTTCACACAATTGTTTACCATGTTTGTCGAGTGGCTTGAATATATCGCAATAATTTCTGCCATGTACGTCGGCGGCTTTGTAACCGGTAAGAGACTCTGCACCCTTGTTCCAGTAAGTGATCAAACCTTCCGTATCAACAAAGAAAATTCCATCGTACAAATTGTCAAGAACTTCACGGTAAAAATCGATTGTTTCAAGCATGCTTTACCCCCTCGATAAACTAGAGCACTGTAATCCATCAAAGGTCCGAAAGCAAGACTTAAATACCTGATAAATATGGTTGTTTTTTATCGCATTAGAATCAGCCAACAGAGTCCGCGTTCATGGATCCACAACGGTAGCCATCCAGATCCAATGCAACCCGCTTAAAGCCTGCGGCATGGAAAAAATCACAGACTGACTTACGAAGATCAGAGTCAAGAAAACGGTCAATTTCGCTATCCTCAAGCTCAATTCGTGCAAGCTCTTCATGAACGCGCACCCTGAGCTGACCGAATCCCAGCTTACGCAAAAAGTCCTCACAACTTTCTACCATTGACAATTTATCTGTGGTGATTTTGGCACCGTGCGGGAATCGGGTCAGCAGACAGGCCAGAGCCGGCTTATCCCAGGTTTCCAGACCAAGCCGACGGCTCAACACCCTGACTTCTGACTTCGTCAGACCGGCTTCCAACAACGGGCTGCGGACACCCAGCTCTTTCAGCGCCTGCCGTCCTGGACGATGGTCGAGAAGATCGTCACTGTTACTGCCATCAACCAGGCATGAAAAACCGTTGTCACTTGCAATCGAAAGGCAAATATTGAAAATGGCCCGTTTGCACAAATAACAGCGGTTGGGCGGATTATTCTCAATTGCTTTCAAATCCAGCTCTCGGGCGTCATAAACAAACTGTTTGGCACCGATTGACTCAGCCATTTGGTACGCCCCGGTCAGCTCGCTGCGACTGTGAAACGGAGCCTGAATTGTAATCGCAGCCGCCTGCTCACGCAATTCATCAAAAGCGACCTTGAGCAGAAGCGTCGAGTCCACGCCACCGGAAAAGGCCACCATGACGGAGCCCATTTCACCCAGGATTCGTTTTAGTTCATTGTATTTTTGCTCTAGCATGTGGATTTCCTTTGCAGATCAAACTAAAAACGCCCCGGAAGGGGCGTCATTTGGATACATAAGACAACAGTCAGTTAGATATAATACATAACCCGGTGATCAAACTCTTTTTCTATCCCCATATCGTGAGCGCGCTGACAAAGAGTCTGGAGAGTAATGCCGGAAAACAGCTGGTTAAGGAGGGTATTGGCCTCTTCCCAGACGCTCTGGGTGACACAGTTGCCTTCAAATGGGCATTCCGATTTACGTTTTCTTTTTTTGGGACTGGCGCCTGCGCAATCCACCATAAGTATGTCCTGCTCGGTGGCGTTTAGAATTTCCAGGACGGTAATCTGGTCAGGCGTTTTCGCGAGACAGTAGCCACCCTTGGGTCCGCGCTTGCTTTTGAGGATGCCGGCCCGTTTCAGATTCTGGAAGATTTGCTCCAGATAGCGCGGAGAAATATGCTGCCGCCTGGATATATCCTGTATTTGGGCAGGCATACTGCTACAGTTGTATGCAATATCAAACATTGCGCGCAGACCATATCTACTTTTAGTTGAGAGGCGCATATGATTCCCCCGATTTGGAATGTGAGTCCGACGATGTTTACTGATTCACACTGCTACTGTCAAGAAAATTTGCATAAAACGCAGGTATTCTACGGGCAATGTGTGGAGAAAATATCTACTGCATTTCAGCGGACAGCATGAGCCACGGTGACAACCACAACCTTAGCTGCACCTGCTTTTTTAAGCTCTTTGGCACATTCATTGACTGTGCTGCCGGTAGTCATGACATCATCCAGAAGCAGAACCCGCCTGCCCCGGATTGAAGACGCATTTTCTACCGCAAAAGCGCCTTTGACATTATTTTTCCGCTCTTCTCCCGAAAGCTTAATTTGAGGTTCGGTCTGACGAATGCGAAGAAGCCCCTTTGCAAGCATCGGCAGCGACAAACGGGTTGATAATAACTGTCCCAATAAAACCGCCTGGTTGAAACCACGGCTTCGCAAACGTGAGCGATGCAACGGAACCGGAATGATAACATCCAGCTTCTGCCCAACGACAAAACCGGCCACTCCCTCCAACAACAGGAGCGCCAAAGGGCGCCGAAGGTGCGTCTTGTACTGGTACTTGAACGCGTGAATCATGTCACGGGCAACGCCCTCATGGAGCAAAGCTGCACGGGCATAATCGTAGTGCGGCGGGTGTAGCAGACAGGAACCGCAGACGTGATCACCACCCGCCCCGTCGAAGGGAATTCCGCAGACCGTGCAATGTGGCGACATAGCGAGCGGAAGCCGGTCACGACATATTCGACAGATATGAATCTCGTCGGCGTCCCGAATAAAAGAACGACAGACATGGCAAAGCGGAGGAAAAAGGAAGTCAAGCAGAGTGGATTTTAACAGCTTCAAGTTTAACCTCCCCTGCAATTGAAAAACCTGCCAGACATAGACATGTCTGACAGGTTCGACTCGACTCTCAACAGCCGCAAAACGGCCTAACACTCACCCCGTTAAAAACCTAGATCAGCGTTGACCACCAAAACATGGAGATCAGTAAAGCGCGGTTTCCGGTCAATAATTGTCGCTATCCGGCAGATTCGCTCGGGAGAATTGCAATTGCTGCAGAATCCGGTCCTGGCGCAGGGCGTATTAAAGTTCAGGCGTTTTGCATTGGGCGGCGTTGCATGGTTTTTGACACGGATAATTGCGTCCTGAGAAGTACCATCCACCAGCTTGTTGCGCCCGGCCACGATTATCACCTTGCGAGGGCCGAAAAACATGGCTCCCACGCGGTTCCCGGTCGCGTCAATATTGACCAGCTCACCGGATAGCGTCAGTGCATTGCAGCCCGAAAGAAATAGATCGCAGGTCAGCTGGCTGCGCATGATTTCCAGCCTCTCATCAAGTGACAGCGCCGGATGGCCGTGGTTGAGAATCTGTTTACCCAGGTCGCGCAACCGTGCTTCGACCCCCATTCCGGCGATCGACATGGAACCTCCAAAGCCGACCGTCACTGCATCGCCAGCCTCGGACAAGATATAATCCGAGGCTTCCTGAGTAGTGGCGCAATAACGGGCCGTAAAGCCGTTTTTACCGAGCGACTCGACCGCTTTCTGACACTTCTGCTCATGGGTCCATTGGACAAGCTCTTCAGTAGTTGCCATAAGTCCCTACTTTACCAGTTTTACCGACTTGACCGATTTTATGAAGATCGGTGTTTCGGGCATGTTTTGGAAAACCATATTAACGTTATGGGTCTTGGCAGAAACGATCTTGTCAACCACATCCATACCATCAACAACCTTGCCGAAAACCGCGTAACCGGCGCCATCGGGACTGGGGCGATTGAGCATGTTATTGTCCACCACGTTAATGAAAAACTGGGCAGTGGCACTGTCAGGAGCTGATGTTCTGGCCATTGCGAGTGTTCCGCGATCATTTTTCAAACCATTTGCCGCCTCGTTTTTAATAGCGGCCCTGGTCGGTTTCTGTTTGCGATCGGCGGTAAATCCGCCCCCCTGGGCCATGAAGCCGGGGATAACTCGGTGGAAGATGGTGTCATTGTAAAATCCGCTGTTGGCGTATTCCAGGAAGTTTTTGACGCTGATCGGAGCTTCTTTCTCGAAAAGCTCGATTTTGACATTCCCGAGAGTGGTTTCCATTACAACAACAGGATTTTTCTTGCCTTCTGCGAAAGCTAATCCGGCCATAAGACAAACAATTGCGACAGCACTCAACATTTTTTTCAACATGACTACCTCCAGAGATGATTAATAACAGCACAATACGGGAATAAGCGTCCTAAATCAATGTCGCCATGGACAACGGATCACAGCCTGATCCCGGACCAGCAGGAAGATCACATGCCGTTGCAGGGACCATTGCAGCCGCCGACCGGCCCATTGCCGCAGTGGCGCCCCTTGCCGTCCTTCTTGAAACACTCGCCGTCACGCATTCCATTGTCCGTAATGCCGCTCTGCGTGCGAATGTCGTGTATCCTGGCCTGGATGGCCTTGATGTCGGCCTTCAGAGCGGCGACCCTGGCACTGTCGGGAGTCGCTTTAAGATTCTCACGCTGCACTTCAAAACGTTTCAGCATCATTTCCTGACGCAGGTCGATGGTATTCTGCTGGAAAGCGCGCTGTTGGTCCGTCATGGTTCCAGCCTGGGCGCAATCGCCGCACCCGCCATCCATGCCACCCCTGTGCATTCCCGCCCGGGCATTGCCATTTACTGCCAATGCCAACGTTATTGCCGCAATTGCTACCATAACTTTTTTCATATTGTTTCCTCCGCTGCAGTATTTGTATCTTCATAGCATAAAGCAAAATTGCGAAACTGTAATGATCAAATTGTCAAAAAGTGATCAACCTGCATCAATTGAGGCCGGTTGGCGGTTTTAGCGGAAAATTTGAGCCGGGCTGGCTGTCCGCCATTCCAATAGCCAGAGTAAATTGGAACGACTCTCCGGGAGCCAGTGAGCGGGGTCCCCAGCGGAGTCCGATGAATCGGTTATCGGGACTGCTGAGCGGTGTTTTATCACTGAAGACCGGAATACCGTCGGTGTTGCTGAAGTAGGCCCGTTCCGGCCTTCCCTTGGGATCCCATTCAATGAAATTTGCTTTTTGCGTGTAGTCGGCCTGATTTTCGCCAATATTCTGATTTCCGTGGTCATACATTCCGGCGAACGTGTTGGATGTGGTATCGATCCATAATTCGTTAAACACCAGACGATCTTTCAGCCAGCCGATATTGCCTTTTGATGAGCCAAAGTTGCCCAGCCACGGTTCGTCACCGTATGAATAGATGAATGCCTCCGGCGAAACACCGGCATTGGTGATGCTGGTTGTCAATCTGAAGAAAGTGTCGCCGGTGTGGTACTTGAGCGTTTTAACGATATCGAACGATTCTGTGTTAATGACAGCGTGGTGGCGGCTCTGCAGAGTAACGCCATCACGCCCGCTTTCCAGCACTTTGCTGCCCACAAATTCCCACGAAGATGGGTAGACAGGCCGCATGGACTGATTCGCTGCGTAAATGACTTCGTTGACATTGCACCAGATATGAAAATACCTGCTGCCGTCATAGTAAGCCATTCCGCTCTCATCCCGGTTGAAAATTTGACTGTCCGGGTCACTGCCCGGAAGATTTCCCCCCACGAAGAGCCCTCTGGCTGGCAGGAGGCTGTTGGAATTGACAAAACGCCCCAGACAGATCAGGAGTTTTTTCCCATCGGGGTAAACGGTTTTGATAAAGCCCCTCCCCTCTTTATCGTTCCATTCGAATGACAGGCAAGGATTTTGTGGAGAGGGACATAGACCAAATGTGGACGCCTTTTTGAACGTGTTACCCGCCCTGCCCCAGATCAGCCGGTCGGTCTCCTCAGGAAACAGGTCATCGGTTATCTCCAGCCAATATCCGCCGTCACCTTTGAGCAGGAAAAGGCCTTCATAATCACTTTTGATGTTGATACGGACCTTGGAAAAAAAGGCAACTGTCAAGACAGAGAGCAGGAGAAGTGCGGATAAAAGCAGGCGTTTACGTTTCACCGGGATTTCCTCTTGATGCCGATGTTGGAGGCGGGACATGAAGTAGCGGAGTGTGCGGTGCAAACAACACTACTCCGCCCTCTCATTAAAATCAAGAATGTTGTGTAAACGCTGTCTCAACGCAGTTTTTATGCAGTTAAGCGGCCCGCACCAACTCCGCCAGACAGTTGATAAATGCCGGAGAACTGTTAAGTGCTTCGGTGCGGCGAAAATCAGCTATCCCCAGAGCGGCAGCCTCTTCCTTGTACTGGATGTCGATTTCGTAAAGTGTCTCGATATGGTCGGAAACAAAGGAAAGCGGAACCATCAGGAGCTGCTTGCAACCTGCGGCGGCCAGATCCGCAATTTTGGCTTCCGTGGAGGGCTCCAGCCACTTGACCGGACCGGCCCGTGACTGAAAAGCCAGATGGTGCGAAACATCTCCGAATTTTTCCATTGTCAGCTTGACTGTGCACTGAATGTGATCCAGGTATGGATCGCCTGAATCGATGAACGACTGGGGCAGTCCGTGGGCAGAGAAGACCAGCTGCACCTGGCTGCGATCGCCGAATCCGGCCAGCCCTTTTTCGATCTTTTCCGTTAGAGCTGCAATGTAGAGCGGGTGATCGTAAAAATGACGAATGTAGCTCAGCTCCGTTTTCATGCCGGATCGGGCTAATTCCCGTTCCAGCTCATTGATACTGGAACCGACCGTGGCGCGGGAGTAGTGCGGGTAAAGCGACAGGGCGATGACTTTGTTGATCCCCTCGCGCTTGATCGCAGCCAGCGCTTCACCGGTAAACGGCTTCCAGTAGCGCATTGCCACGAAGCAGCGGTAATTATCTCCCAATGCTTTTTCCAGCTCCACAGCCTGCTGTTGGGTCAGTTCCCGGATTGGCGACTTGCCGCCAATTTTTTTGTAATATTCGGACACTTTTTTTGAGCGTCGCCGCGAGATAAGGCCGGCTATCATCGGCTGCAAAAAAGCCGGCCCGATCCGGATGATATCGCGATCGGAGAACAGATTGTATAGAAAAGGCCGGATGGCGTCGAGCGAATCAGGGCCACCCATCTGGAGCAGCAGTACGGCGGTTTTTTCAGACATATTTACGCCCTTATCATAACCAGTAGCATTTTGAAGGCCTTGACCGCCTTCAGCTCATGGGGAACATTGGCCGGCATAATGATCATCTGGCCTGCGGCAACAACATGCGGCTCGCCATTAATGGTCACTTCCGCCTCGCCGTCCACAATCTGCACGAAAGCGTCGTAAGGTACAGTATGTTCACTCAGGCCCTGGCCAGCGCCGAATGAAAACATCGTCACCGTTCCGATCTTCTTGTCGATCAAAGTCTTGCTGACGACCGAGCCTTCGTTATAAGCCACCAGATCACTCAGGGTAAGTGCATTTCCGATCAGTTCCATTGTTTCCTCCCGATATGAATAAAATACATTTGCATACATCATAATGCCGGCTTGCCGACGCGGCAACTTTTTTAACGCAAAAAGGCCGGAAACTTTCGCTTCCGGCCTTTTTCAATGTAGCGACGATGATTTTGATAACGCCGAGCTGGCGTAAAAGCGGCGTTATCTTATTACATCATTCCGCCCATGCCACCCATTCCGCCCATGCCGCCCATTCCACCAGGCATACCGCCGCCCATGCCGCCATCTTCTTTCGGCTTCTCGGCGATCATTGCCTCGGTGGTCAGCATCAGACCGGCGATGGAAGCAGCATTCTGCAGAGCGCTGCGGGAAACCTTGGTCGGATCGATGATGCCGGCCTGGATCATGTCAACGTATTCATCGGCAGCGGCGTCGTAACCAAAGGCATCCTTGCCGTTTCTGACTTTGTCTACAACTATGGATGCGTCGATTCCGGCATTGACGGCGATCTGACGGATCGGAGCCTCAAGGGAGGCCTTGATGACTTTAACGCCGAACTGCTGCTCGGCTACCAGGTCGAGGCCGTCCAGAGCTGACATGGCACGGATGTAGGCAACTCCGCCGCCAGGGACGATGCCCTCGTCAACAGCTGCGCGGGTTGCATGCAGTGCATCTTCAACGCGGGCTTTCTTCTCTTTCATTTCAACTTCGGTAGCTGCGCCGACTTTGATAACGGCTACGCCACCAACCAGTTTGGCAAGGCGCTCCTGGAGCTTTTCCTTGTCGTAATCGCTGCTGGTTTCTTCAGCCTGGGCGCGGATCATCTTGACGCGGCCCTGGATGGCTTCTTCATTGCCGTTGCCGTCGATGATGGTGGTGTTGTCCTTGTCGATGGTAACGCGCTTGGCCTGGCCCAGCATGTCGATGGTGGTCTGGTCGAGTTTGAAGCCGACCTCTTCCGAGATAACCTGTCCGCCGGTCAGAATGGCGATATCTTCCAGCATGGCTTTACGACGGTCGCCGAAGCCTGGCGCCTTGACGGCACAGACGTTCAGCACGCCGCGCAGCTTGTTGACAACCAGAGTTGCCAGCGCCTCGCCTTCGATGTCTTCCGCGATGATCAACAGCGGACGGCCCGACTTTGCGCTCATCTCCAGAACCGGGAGCAGGTCCTTCATGTTGGAGATTTTCTTGTCGTGGATCAGGATCATGGCGTTCTCGATCGAGCACTCCATGCGCTCAGGATCGGTAACGAAGTAAGGTGAGAGGTAACCGCGGTCAAACTGCATACCTTCAACAGTCTCCAGGGTTGTTTCCATAGCCTTGGCTTCTTCGACAGTGATGACGCCTTCCTTGCCGACTTTTTCCATGGCCTCGGCAATGATGTCGCCGATGGTCTTGTCGTTGTTGGCGGAGATGGTGCCAACCTGTGCGATCTCTTTGTGGTCCTTGATCGGCTTGGAGATCTTCTTCAGCTCGGCTACGATGGAATCAACAGCCTTGTCGATACCGCGCTTGATTTCCATCGGATTGTGACCGGCAGCAACCAGCTTGGAACCCTGCTTGTAGATGGCCTGGGCCAGTACGGTTGCAGTTGTGGTGCCGTCGCCGGCAACATCGGAAGTTTTGGAAGCAACTTCCTTGACCAGCTGGGCGCCCATGTTCTCGAACTTGTCGTCCAGCTCGATCTCTTTGGCAACGGTTACGCCGTCTTTTGTGATCAGCGGTGCGCCGTAGGATTTATCGATAACAACGTTGCGACCCTTTGGTCCCAGGGTCACTTTTACTGTGTCGGCGAGGATATTGACGCCAGCCAGAATGGCGTTGCGCCCTTCCTGGTCAAACTTGATGATCTTTGCAGCCATTTGTTATTCCTCCATTTATAATGTTTGAATGTTGTATTTATCCGCAGTGGAAAAATGAAAATTAGGCGACGACAGCCAACAGATCGTCTTCACGCATCATCAGGTACTCTTCACCGTCAACCTTGATTTCTGTGCCGGCATACTTGCCGAACAGAACTGTATCGCCGACTTTTACATCCAGCGGAAGCACTTTGCCGTCTTCGGTTTTCTTGCCGTTGCCGACAGCAACGATCTCGCCGCGCTGTGGTTTTTCCTTGGCGGTTTCAGGGATGAAAAGCCCTCCGGCGGTCTTTGTTTCTTCCTCGACCCTCTTGACAATGATACGATCCTGCAGTGGTCTCAAATTCATCTGTGCTACTCCTTTCTATCCTTTGGTGGTGTTTTGGTAGAGACTAAATTAGCACTCGGGTTGGCTGAGTGCTAACACTCAAGGAATATAAACAGCGCCCCTGCAAAAATCAAGGGGTAATAAAACAAATATTTTCAAATCTTACTTTGTCTTTGACTTTCAAGCGGTTGATTGCTACAAAATCCCCATAATTGTTTCACCAGACGGATTTGGTGCCGTGCCTTGCAAAGCATGGTTAAAAGGGAAGAGGGTTAAAATCCCTCGCTGTCCCGCAACTGTAAAAGGCGATGAAAACCGCAAACAGCCACTGGATAAACCGGGAAGGCGCGGCCAGTAAGATGACCCTTAAGCCAGGAAACCTGCCACTCCGACACTGTTTTGGGACCTCCGTGGAACGAGGGGCCGAAGCCTGGTCGCATCTGAACAACCGGTTATCGAGCCTCTGTCCCTTCCTGGACCGGGGCTTTTTTCATTTGGGAGCAGAGCATGTCACGAACAATCTTTATTACCGGCGGAGCGCGCAGCGGCAAGAGCGTCTTTGCCGAAAAACTGGCGCTGGAGTTTAAAGCTCCGCTTTGTTATCTGGCGACCGCTCAGGCGCTGGATGGCGAGATGACCGACCGTATCAAACTTCATAAGGATCGGCGCGGTGAACGGTGGCAGACGGTGGAAGAACCGCTTGATCTGTCAGCGGCACTCAGCGATTGTGACGGTCGCCATCAAGTTATACTGGTGGACTGCATTACCCTCTGGCTCTCAAACCTCCTTTTTGCCTATGAAAATCTTGATGGCGATCTGGAAGAACGGATCATGAGGGATGTCAGACAGCTTGCCGATACGCTTTCGGGGATGACGACGACGGTGATTCTGGTCAGCAACGAGGTCGGCATGGGCATCGTTCCGGAAAACCGCCTGGCGCGCCTGTACCGCGACATCGCCGGCAGGGCCAACCAGGCATTGGCATCGGCGGCGGATGAGGTTCATATCGTGATCAGCGGGATACCGTTGAGGTTGAAATAGGCTGTAGGGGCGATCCTGATGATCGCCCAGAATCCGGGCAAACACAAGGTTTGCCCCTACATGGGGAGAATATACATGGACATCATTACCAATACACTCGCCCGCATAAAGCCGGTCAACGCCGATTTATTGCAGCAGGCCCAAATCCGGCTGGACAACAAAACCAAACCTCCCGGTTCACTGGGACGCCTGGAAGAATTCGCCCGACGCCTGGTCGCCATCAGCGGCAGCAACGATCCTGACCTTTCCAAAAAAGTCATCTTCACCTTTGCCGCCGATCACGGCATTGTGGAGGAAGGGGTTTCGCTTTATCCCAGCGAAGTAACGCGTCAGATGGTGCTGAACTTCCTGGCCGGCGGGGCCGGAGTCAACGTCTTGGCTCGCCATGCCGGCGCCGAGGTGCGGGTGGTGGATGTGGGGGTCGATCATGACTTTGAAAATGTTCCCGGCCTGATCCACAGGAAAGTTGCCCGCGGCACCCGCAATTTTGCCAAAGGTCCTGCCATGACCCGCCAGGAGATGCTGGCAGCAGTGCAAGTCGGCATAGAGCTGGCGGATCAGTGCAAGGCTGAAGGGGTGGGACTTGTCGGCACTGGCGAGATGGGGATCGGCAACACCACGCCATCATCGGCCATGATTGCCGCCATCTCCGGAAAAACCGTCGCCGACGTCACCCATCGCGGCACCGGAATTGACGATGCAACCTTACTGAATAAAATACGGGTGATAAAAGCAGGCCTGGAAATCAACAAGCCGGACGGCAGCGATCCACTGGACGTGCTGACCAAGGTCGGCGGACTGGAAATCGCCGCCATCGCCGGACTGGTGCTGGGCTGCGCCGCCAACTCTCTGCCGGTCGTGATCGACGGTTTTATCTCCACCGCCGGGGCCTTGATAGCTTCAGAACTGCATCCCCACGTGCGGGAGTACATCTTCGCCGCCCACAAGTCAGTCGAGATCGGCCACTACTTCATGCTGGAACGGATCGGCACCGAGCCGATTCTGGACCTGAACCTGCGGCTGGGAGAAGGAACCGGAGCAGCACTAGCCATGACGCTGATCGAGGCCGGTGTGAAAATCCTGAAAGAGATGGCCACCTTTGAGCAGGCCGGGGTGACGCACTGATACCGATACATGAATTGTTGTGTTTTATGTAGAGCGGATGTATCTTCATTGTAGATACATTAAGGAGGTAACCCATGGAAACTCAGGTACAAAAATGGGGCCACAGTTTGGCATTGCGCATTCCCAGTGCGTTTGCAAAGAAAACCAGAATTCATTCCGGAAGCAGGGTTGATCTGTCCGAAGTTAAAGGCAAGCTTGTCATCACGTTAATTGAACCTGAAGAGCCAACTCTGGATATGCTTCTGGCGGGAGTCACAGCAGAAAATCTGCACCATGAAACAGAAACCGGCGATGCCGTGGGAAATGAGACATGGTAGCTGTTGATGCGTCATACACTCCCGATCGTGGCGACATCGTCTGGCTGACCTTTACGCCCCACGCCGGTCATGAACAGACAGGTCGGCGTCTGGCGCTGGTTTTGTCTCCAAGTGCTTATAATCGCAAGGTAGGTTTGGCGATATTTTGCCCGATAACAAGCCAGATCAAGGGCTACCCGTTTGAAGTAGCCGTTCCGCAAGGATTGCCGGTGGGCGGGGTTGTTCTGAGTGATCAGGTTAAGAGTCTCGATTGGAAAGCCCGAAAGGCGGAGTTTGTTTGTAAACAGCCGGATAATGCACTGACTACGGTGTTGAAAAGGTTGGGTACGCTGGTCAATCTATAAGCTGGTAAGGAAACTTTTTAGGTTTGGATTGTTGTGCGATTTAAAACAGCTCCGGATAAATGTTCCATTTGGGAAGATCACCGGTTCACGCGTGCGTGCGCGTGAACCGGTCAATAAGATGTTGGACAAAAATATGAAAGACCAATTAACCCCCAAAATTAATTCAGAGGCACAATAATGGACATTCAAGACGTTTGGAAAAAAGCTTACGATTTACATTACAAATCAAAAGCTGATGGTGACAAGAAACAAGCGTTGTATTTTTACCGTCAGATTGTCCATGCACATCCTGACAGCCCTGAAGCAAAGTATTCACAAACACAAATTGAGAATCTAACGAAAAGTAATCCAGAGTTATTTGATGGTGTTAACTGTAGCTCAAATAATGAGGTCCAGCTTGAAATAACAATCAGCAACGATAACTGCGCTGTTTGTGAATCAGAGGTCAAAGGGTATCGGGAAAACGGGATGTGTTCCGCCTGTTTTTCTAAATATCTCCGTGAAAATATAGTTATGACTACAACAAATAATATTGATGGCTATCATGTTACAAAATATGTCGATATCAAGAGCATTGAGATTGTTATTGGTACTGGCTTTTTGAGTGAAAACATTTCAGCAATTCAGGACATTTTCGGACTACGTTCTTCTATGTTTGAAGGAAAGCTTGCTGATGCCAAAAAGATTGCAACAGAGCAGTTGAGATATGAGGCATACAAGGCCGGTGGTAATGCGGTAATAGGAGTAGATTTGGACTATACGGAATTCTCTGGAAACCGTGTTGGGCTAATCATGAACGGCACCGTGGTAACAGTCGAAAAGGGTCAAATTAATCAACCGCAGATGCGGAACATATAGCTCTTTTTTTGTCCGAGTCCGAATGTCAGGAATTCAGAAAATTCCAGATGTGTCGCAAATTTAAAGGGCGAGGGTCCAACCAGACAGAAGCACCGGACTAAAACCGTCGGTGTTCTGCCCAGCCGTTGAACAAGAAACAAATAAAATGGAGGGCACGTTTTATATGGCGATAAGCACTAATTCGATAATTCACTACACGAGTTCATTCAAAGTTTTGACCTCGATTCTTAAAGAAGGATTTAAAATTAAATATTGCCTTGAAAAGCTCGAAGTTGACGATGAATCTTCGAATGCAGCACATCCTATGATTTCTTTTTGTGACATACCTCTTTCAGAATCGACTCAGCATTTTGCTGCATATGGTAAGTATGGAATTGGATTATCAAAATCATGGGCGATAGAAAATGGCGTAAACCCTGTAATATATATCGATAAAAACTCATTGTTTGCTAAGTCTATAAAGGAATTGATTCTTGAAAGAAGGAAGGATGATACCAACCTGACCTCAAAACAAAAAAACGAAATACTCAGGATCAAAAGCTATGCAAAAAACTATTCTGGACCATTAAAAAGAAAGTCTGTCAATACAACTGAATATAGGTTCTATGACGAACGCGAATGGAGGCTTGTACCAGGAAAAGACATCATACCAGATGCTAATTTTTCGGTAGGGGCTAGTAATTACGGAAAAGACAAAGAAAAGTACAATTCAAAAATCTCAAAATACAGGATTTTATTCGCTCCAACCGACATTTCCTACATCATTGTTAAAGATACTAAAGAGATACCCCAGATGACGAATTTCATTCGCTCCAACTACTCAAGTAAATGTACTGCTGACGAACTAGATGTCTTGTTTAGTAAGATCTGTTCGACGGAGCAAATTGTTGCTGACTATTAAGTCGAAATACGTCCAATCGGGTAGCCGGGGGTTTTCCTCCCCCAGCCCCCACACCACCTGGCATGCGGGTCCGCACCAGGCGGTTCGATAGAATTACCGGGCCGTAGCCGGGTAATGGATCTTCACCCACAGTTCTTTGACAGATAGTAACCCCTGTTCCTTCAGGCATTGATTGGTCAAACCGGTGTGAGCGGCAAGTCTTCGGGACATTGCCCACGGGCCGCTTCTGTTCAAGCCCGCGCGAATAGCGGTATGAATGTTCGTACCAAGCTTCAAAAGATTCTTGATCTTGGTACGGCACCAGCGCCACTGTTTCCAGTAGCAAAGCCGCAGGGAGTTCCGGGGACAGGAGTTCCGGGGACAGGACAGGAGTTCCGGGGACAGGATACATAATTAGTTAAATATACTGTCACTGTAATTAACTAGTTGCAGGGTAAGCTGGAGGGTACGACCTACTCATTTGACAAAAACAGATAAACCAACGGCGAATAAGGCGAAGTCCCAACCAGGCAGTTTGACGCCGGTCGGGCGGAAATCCTGCCCGAACGGGTCAACTGCGCGAACCGTTGGATGAAAGCAATCTTTAAGGGCCGAACCTAAACATTTGACAAGTATGGAAATCACAGCCAAAGAAGCAAAGTTTACAACAATCGGATTGATCTTTTTTGTCTGTGATCCTTAAAATCATGACAATTTATGTTGAATTGTGAGGATATTCAATTATGAGTCCAACAGTTTTCCGCGAGGCCGGTTTTCGATTCTACTTCTTTTCCAGAGAAGAGACGAGAATGCATATTCATGTGCAGTCAAGCAACGGAGAAGCAAAATTCTGGATAGAGCCGGAAATACAGATCGCGCAGAATCACGGCCTTTCAATGAAGGAACTCAACGAAGCTGACAGCCTCATAAAGGAGCATCAAGATGAAATCCGCAAAGCGTGGCAACAACATTTTCCCAGCTGAAGTTACTAACATTTCGTGCAATGGATTCTGGATGCTGATTGATGATCAAGAACTATTTCTGTCATTTGAGCATTTTCCATGGTTTCAAGAAGCATCCATAAAGAAAATCCTGCATGTGGAGATGCCTTCAAAAAACCACCTTTACTGGCCCGAACTGGATATTGATCTGGATGTAAATTGCATTCTTCATCCGGAAAACTATCCACTTGTAAGCCAGCAGCAAAACGAATCAACCTGAATTTACAGCTGGGTGGCGGCAGGCGACCGGTGCAATATACCTGCACCGCCGGTACTCCCCTGCCAAGCTGGAAACACAGAAGTTCCTGACACAAATATTTGAAAACAACAAATTCCATATAACCGCCGAGTCCATGCGCCTTTACCTGATCACCTTACAATTCCTGACCATCATCCCGCTCCCCTTCAACACCCGTTGCGAGAAGGATGACCTGGGACGCTCCACCGCCGTCTTCCCGCTGGCCGGGCTGACGATTGGCGCTTTGCTGGTTGCTCTGAACTGGCTGATCGCCCCCTGGCTGGCGCGCCAGCTGACGGATGCCCTGCTGATTACCGCTCTGGCGGCGGTTACCGGCGGTCTGCATCTGGACGGCCTGGCGGATGTCTGCGACGGATTGGCGGCGCGGGGCGGGCGGGAGCGCTTTCTGGCGGTAATGAAGGATTCCCATGTCGGCGCGGTCGGCGCGGTCGGACTGGTGCTGGGGCTGCTGCTGAAATGGCAGGCGCTGCTGGCGGTGCCGGTCGGGCAGAAATGGCAGGCGCTGCTGCTCTTTCTGGTTCTGGCCCGTTTTGGACAGGTCCAGACGATTGTTTTTGCTCGTAATGCCCGCCAGGATGGACTGGGATTAGCAATGATCAGTGGCGCTGGTACTGTGCAGCTGTTGGTGGCCTGGCTGCTGACACTGGCTGCATCCTGGCTGCTGCTGGGAACCGGCGGGTTGATTGTGCTGTTTGCCGTCCTGATATTCACCTGGCTGCTGAAGACCTGGTTCCAGCGTCGCCTGGGTGGTATCACCGGCGATGTTATTGGTTGTATCAATGAGTTGAACGAGATTCTGGCTTTGATTGTTATTTCTGCATTACCCGGCTTGTAAAACATAAACCACAAGGAGAACACATGCTGACCCAGATTGAATCCGCCCGCCAGGGCATCCTGACCCCCCAGATGACCGCCGTTGCCCTTCAAGAGAAACTTTCCAACGAGTACATCCTGCAGATGGTGGCCGAGGGGAAAATCGTCATCCCCTGGAACCACAATCGCAAACCGGCTCGCATCGCCGGTATCGGCAAGGGATTGTCCACAAAGATCAACGCCTCGATCGGCACTTCCTCCGACATCATCGACTACGCCGCCGAGGTGCGCAAGGCCCATGCTGCCCAGGAATCCGGGGCTGATACGCTGATGGAACTTTCGGTGGGAGGCGACCTGGACCGTGTCCGGCGCGAAGTCATCGCCGCAGTCGATCTGCCGGTCGGCAACGTGCCGCTTTACCAGGCCTTCTGCGAAGCTGCCAGGAAATACGGCGACCCAAACAAGCTGGACGAGGAGATGCTCTTTGACCTGATTGAAAAACAGTGCGCCGACGGCATGGCTTTCATGGCGGTTCATTGCGGTATCAACCTCTGCACTGTCGAGCGTCTTCGCAAACAGGGTTACCGTTACGGTGGACTGGTCAGCAAGGGGGGCGTCTCCATGGTGGCCTGGATGCTGGCCAACAATCGCGAAAATCCGCTTTACGAGAAGTTCGACCGGGTGGTTTCGATCCTGAAGAAATATGATACGGTTCTGTCGCTGGGTAACGGCCTGCGGGCCGGTGCAATTCACGACAGCTCGGACCGGGCCCAGATCCAGGAACTGCTCTTCAACTGTGAACTGGCTGAAATCGGCCGCGACATGGGCTGCCAGATGTTGGTGGAGGGGCCTGGACACGTTCCGCTGGACGAAATCGAGGGCAACATCCAGCTCCAGAAACGGATGAGCGGCGGCGCGCCTTACTACATGCTGGGGCCGATCACCACTGACGTGGCACCCGGTTTCGACCACCTCACAGCCGCCATCGGCGCAGCCCAGTCCAGTCGATTTGGCGCAGACCTGATCTGCTATATCACACCGGCCGAGCATTTGGCCCTCCCCAACGAAGAGGATGTGCGCATGGGGGTCAAGGCGGCCAAGATTGCAGCCTATATCGGCGATATGAACAAGTATCCCGAGAAGGGTCGTGAACGGGACAAGGAAATGTCCAAGGCCCGTCGTGACCTGAACTGGGAGAAGCAGTTTGAATTGGCGCTTTTTCCTGAGGACGCCCGTGCCATCCGTGCCAGCCGCACTCCCGAGGACGAAGACACCTGCACCATGTGCGGCGATTTCTGTGCCTCACGCGGCGCCAGCAAACTGTTCTCATGTGATTTGAAGGGGGACAAGATTTAATAATGCAACGGAGAAGATCAATGACACCCCATACCCGTATTTATCTGATCCGCCACGGCCAGGTGGCCGGATTCGACCAGGCCCGCTACAACGGCCAGACCGATGTGGGTTTGACCGACCTGGGCGTGGAACAGTACCACGTTATGAAAGAGCGGCTGGCCGACAAGAAGATTTCGGCCTGCTACTCCAGCGACCTGTCGCGCTGTGCCATTGGCGCCGATATTATCTGCGGCCAGTTCGGCATCGAACCGGTCAAACGCCGGGAACTGCGCGAGCTGAATGTGGGAGTTTGGGAAGGAATGACCTGGCAGGAGATTCAGGACAAATGGCCGGAACAGTGGCAGGCGCGGCTGGCCGATCTGGTCAACTACCGGGTGCCGCAGGGGGAAAACCCTCTGGATGTCCAAACACGGCTGATGCCGGTCATCGCCGAGATTGTCGAGCGCCACCAGGGGCAGGAAGTTCTGGTGGTGGGACATGGCGGAGTCAACCGGATTGTGCTGCTGAATGCCATCGGCGCGCCGCTGTCTGCAATGTTTAACATCGAACAGAGTTACGGCTGTTTGAATATTATTGATTATTACGCCGACGGCCGGGCAACTGTGAAATTGCTGAACGGGTGATAATGGTCTTGTAAATTGTTTCCTCCCGACCGGTGTATCTGGAACTACTCCCAGAATATGCCGGTCGGGTCCGTCTCCACTTCAAGTATCAGTTTTTCAAGCTTGTCCCTGTTTCGTCCGGTCGGGTATGGCTGCCGCCTGTTTTTCCTGTCATACCAGTACAAGGTCCAGTTGAGTGCCTCGGGGCTGTACTCGAACTGGGCAACTTTTATTTCATTCCAGACAGCGGGGTCGATGAAGAGCGGGCGGGATTCTGTCAGAGTGACCCGGTTGCCACGGGTGTCGTACTTCAGCGTCACCTGCCCCGCCATGCTTCCCTGTTCGCAAAGCTGTCCCAGCAGGTTCTCTACCCGCAGCCGTTCTGTTTCCGGTAACGCCATTTATCCACTCTTCCCCATATCCGATTATCATTTCAAGCTCTGCTTAAAAATGACGATACTATATGAATTCACCTCACTATTGAAGTTAAACAAAGAGCATCGGAAGTATTTTGTCACGGCAAGTTGACTATCCGCCTCCACGCTTTGCAGTTTAATGAGAATGTGCGTTGAGCTACTGGCATTTGCGGCAAGATTAAGATACAATTTCTCCGGTAACATCAAAACCAGATTGTTGCGGTCGCAAAGCCGGATTGCTGACTGCGATATGGACAGCTAAAATGCATCATCATTCAGATACAGTCGATTACAGCCGCTACTTCCTCCTTAGACAAAAGATATATCTGGTCAACATGTCTGCGGAGCGCAACTGCGAGATTTACGAATCGTTAAGCGGCTTTGTCACGTCCAGCAACAGAGATTCACTTGAAATCATGATTACCCACAGCGGGTTCGGCTCGCTTGGAAATGGACTCGAAAACAAAACCTACAAGCTGACAAGCGAATCCATGGGGAGTGGAATCCAGGTGTTGGCAGATCTGACCGGTGCCGCCGTCGGCAACATATTCAAATTTCGCATGGTCGGAACTCTGGAAATGTTCCAAAGACGTTCTATGCCACGTTTTGAGTTAACCACCAAACTCTTTCAAGTTTGCGAAAACACCTCTCTCGCGTTTTTTAGAAAAGAGTGGAAACGGATCACGGAACTTCTGCGTGTTAACGGAGCATTGCCGGGATTCACACTTCAGGAGACCTTTGTCGACTTGAACGCTGGCGGGATCGGGCTTATGGTTGAAACTGCAAAGCGTCCGACGCCGATTTCCATGTTTCTTATCGAATTAAATGAGGGGGTGACGGTCTGCGCCCTGGCGGAGACCGTCTGGGAAAAACCGGAGGAGAAGGGTTTGCGCTGCGGTTTTCGTTTCATACATATACTGAAAACAGATCAGGAGCGCATCAACAGCCACCTGAACAGACTCGCGCGGGAAAGTGGCGGTACTCACCCCGATTTCAAGCGTAATTGGGTGTTGGTGGATAAAATGGTATCAGGAGCGAGCAAGAATAAATGATTGCCATATTGGATCGGAGCTGTGTTATTGACCGGCGAGGAAGGAACTAATCATGAGATCACGAGGCCCCCGCACCGTAACCCTTCCGAGCGCCGATGAGGCTGCCGCCATACTGAAACGGATGCGTGGCGAAGTTGTCGGCAACTCCAACTACCGCACCAAATCACTTAAAATACATGGCCCGATCTGCGCCAAATGCGGCCGGGAGTTCGATTCGGCCAGCCTGAACCTGCTGACCGTTCATCACAAGGACGGCAACCATCACAACAATCCTCCCGATGGATCAAACTGGGAAAATCTTTGCGTTCATTGCCATGACGATGAACATTCGCGTGCTGTGCTGGGAGAGTATCTTTCCGGCGGGTAGGTTTTATTTGAAGTTCAGATAGATCAGCCTGGCAACCAGCGCCAGCACCATCGTAATGAAAACCGGCCTGATAAAGGCGGTCCCTCGTTTTATAACCAGCCTGGATCCAACCCTTGCACCTAAAAACTGTCCTACCCCCATAACAAACCCTTCCACAAACCGCACCTGACCGACCGACAGAAAAAATATCAGCGATACGAAGTTGCTGGTGAAGTTCATGACTTTGGTGGTGGCGGTGGCCCGCAGCATGGAACATCCCAGCAGCAGCATCAGAGCCATGGTCCAGAATGAGCCGGTGCCAGGCCCGAAGAAACCGTCATAAAAGCCGAGCGACAGGCCGAACAGCAGGTAGAACGGGCCGTTTTTAAAGCGGGCGTGGGAGTCCTCCGCACCGAGTTTGGGGGAAAGAAGCGTATAAATTGCGATGATTGCCAAAAGCCAGGGGATCAACTGCTTGAGCAGGGTTGCATCCAGAAGCTGCAACGCCCAGACTCCCAGTGTCGCGCCAATGGTGGTCCAGAGGATACCGATCCAGCAGTCACTCAGCTTTACGGTGCCGGCCCTTACAAAATGCAGCATGGCGCTGCCGGAACCGAAGGAGGCTTGCAGCTTGTTGGTGCCGAGAGCGACCTGGGGAGGGAGACCGATTCCCAACAGCACCGGCACTGTGATCAATCCACCGCCACCGGCGATCGAGTCAACCAGACCGGCCACAAAGGCCGCCCCAAACAGCAGCGGCAGCAGTATTTCAGCAGACACTAACGGTCAGATCGCCTTGCGCCAGGCAAGACGTCCTTCCAGCCAGCGGGACAGGGAAGTGAAGGCGTAGCAGAGGATAAAATAGACAACGGCGATAAAGACGAAGATTTCGGTCGGAAAAGCCATGGTGCGGTTGTTGATCTGGGTCGCCACATGGGTCAGTTCGGATACGCCGACAATGAAGGCCAGCGAAGTGTCCTTGATCAGTGATACGAACTGGTTGACGAAGGAGGGGATCATATTGCGCAACCCCTGCGGCAGAACGATGTAGCGCATGGCCTGCCAGTGGGTCAGCCCGGTCGAGATGGCCGCCTCGGTCTGCCCCTTGGGGATGCCGTCGATGCCTGCCACGACGATACGTGACATATAGGCCGAGGTAAAAAGAGTCAGCGCCATGATGACGGTATTATTCTCCGCTACCTTGCCGAACAGGGCCGGCATCAGGAAGTACATCCAGAAGATGACCATCAGTAGCGGCATGCCGCGTATCAGGTTGATGAAGGCCAGGGCCGGATAGCGTATGATCGACATTCGCGAGATGCTGAGAAGTCCCAGAATCAGTCCGCCAAAGAAGGAAAGGATACAGGAGATCACCGCCAGATACAGCGTCAGGCCGACGCCCCCCAGGGGACCATGCGGAAAACGACCGATCATGAAGTAGGTGAAGTTGTCGGATATGACCGATATGTTAAAGAATTGTTCCATATCAGGCCGCCTTGTGTGCGTTCAGTACTTTTTCGTTATAGACATTTACCAGGACGGTTATGATGATCGAAAGCGCCAGATAGACTACGGTTGCCGCCGTAAAGGCTTCAAACCCCTTGAAGGTGTAGCTCTCCACCTGACGGGCCTGGTAGGTCATCTCCATTACGCCAATGGTCATGGCCAGCGATGAGTTTTTGGCCACATTCAGGAACTGGTTGACCAACGGCGGAATAGTTATCCGTACAGCCTGCGGCAGGATGATGTACTGCATCGAGCGCAGATACGAGAACCCGGCGCTGCGAGCCGCTTCCATCTGTTCTCTCGGGATCGAGAGCACACCGGAGCGGATATCTTCGGCGATAAAAGCCGAGGTATAGATGGTCAGGGCGATGGCGGCGGCGGCGAATTCAAAACCGGTTTCGTTGAGCCAGTCGTTAATAAAAACCGGCAGAATTTTGTAGGAGCCGAAATACCAGAAGAAAATCTGGACCAACAACGGCGTGTTGCGGAAAAATTCAAGATAGGCGAGCGCTAACCAGCGGATCGGCTTGCTGTGCGCCATGCGCATGACAGCAATCAGCAGACCCAGCAGGAAGGCCATCACGATCGACACGGCCGACAATTTGAGCGTTGTCACCAAGCCGGATACGAGCCAGTCGAAATACTGCCCGGAAGTTATGATTGACCAGTCAAAAGTGTAGTTGAGCACGGGTAAGCCTTTGGGCGGGCCAGAGTTCAAAAGAGGCTGCACTCTCCTGAACTCTGCCCGTTAATTCTTTACTTTCCAGCTGTGATCTTGAATGTACGCTCCAGGTGGTACTGGGTGTGGGGACCGAACCATTTGTCAAAAATGGCTTTGGCTTCGCCGCTCTTTTCCATTTCAAGAAGGGTTTTGTTGACAAAATTTACAAAATTCGTATCGCCCTTGCGCATGCCGAGCCCATAAGGCTCATCAGAAATCTGCAGGTTCGGGATTTCATACTGGGCCTTGTTGGGGGCTTTGGACAGGATTCCGGCCAGAATTGCTTCATCGGTTGTTACTGCCGATACCTTGCCCTGAATCAACGCAAGGAACGCCTGGGGATAGTCATCAAAGGAGAGTATGGTTGCAGATGGAATCGCCTTGGCAACATTCTGCTCCGATGTCGAACCCTTGGCGGTACCAATCCGCTTTCCTTCCAGATCCTTCAGGCTTTTTACAGTACCTTTTTTGGTGATGAATTTCTGTCCGGTGAGGAAATAAGCGTGGCTGAAATCAATAACCTTGGCTCGGTCGGCATTCTTGGTCATGGTAGCGGCAATGATGTCGATATGGCTTTCCTGCAGCTGCGGCATACGGCTGGCAGAGGTGACCGGCTTCAGTTCTACTCTTACACCCATTTTCTTGGCTATGGCGTTGACAAAATCAATGTCGTATCCGACGATTCGGCGGCTGGCTTCGTCAATGTAACCGAATGGCGGCAGGGAATCTTTTACACCGGCAACCAGCACGCCCTTTTTCTTTGCGTCAACCAGCGTATCGTTTGCCAGGGCTGCCTTGGCGGTGATCGCGGCCAGAGCCGTAATCATGAACAGTGTTACAAGTTTTTTCATTTTTGTTCCTCCTTTTGGTTTGGTGTGAATCGCCGGAAAACCGGAGTCAGGGACATTCGCACTGCATCGGTGTCAAAAGTTGGCGCAGGAACTGCTGGGCCCGCTCATGTTGCGGGTTGCCGAAAAATTCGTTGGGCGGAGCCTCTTCCAGTATCACACCGTAATCCATGAAGACCACCCGATGGGCAACTTCGCGGGCAAAACCCATTTCGTGAGTGACAACCACCATGGTCATACCGGAGCGGGCCAAATCCTTCATGACCGCCAGAACCTCACCGATCATCTCCGGATCAAGGGCCGAAGTCGGTTCGTCAAACAGCATGATCCGTGGCTGCATTGCCAGCCCGCGGGCGATGGCGACGCGCTGTTGCTGCCCCCCAGAGAGCTGAAGCGGGTAAGCATCCCGCTTTTCAGCCAGACCGACTCTTTCCAGAAGCGCCATGGCCTGTTCTTCAGCCTCCGCCTTGGGTGTTTTGCGAATCTTGATCGGCGCCAGCGTGATATTGTTGATAACGGAAAGATGAGGATAGAGATTGAACTGTTGAAAGACGAAGCCAACCTCGGCCCGCAGCTTGTTAATGTCAGTCTTTTTGTCGGACAGATCCATGCCGTCAACAATCAAGGTACCTTCGTTGATCGGTTCAAGCTGGTTGATGGTGCGAATCAGGGTGGATTTTCCTGAGCCCGACGGGCCGCAAACGACCAGAACTTCGCCCGGAGTAACGTGAAGGTTGATGTCGTTGAGGACATGCAGATTTTTAAACCACTTATGCACACCTTTGAAGGTGATCATCTCATGCGCTCCTGAACTAAGAAATATTCAAACAGTGTTAGCAATGTGAATAATTTTATAACACGCAAAGTGGATGAGTTCAACCTTGAACGGCAGATTTATTAATTAACCATACAAAAAATGCGGGTCACTTTTTGTTTGGCCAGTAACTTCCGCCAACCAATGTTGCCGTGATACTGCCAATTCTGACTTTGGATTTCATCTGGACCGGTATGCGACGCTCATCATCGGTCAGCCAGATGAACATGTCGCCGGTGCGGGCAAAGATCCCCTCAAATTTCAGAACCGGCTTGATTACGACGGTCTTGAATCTGCCCAGCGGCGTCTCGATCTCTTCACGGCGCAGCACCTGCACTTCGGTGTTCCAGAGTTTTTTACAGTCAAAAATGTCTATAAAGTAGGAAGCGCCGACCTTGAGTGGAACAGAGCGAAAGTAGAAAAAGCTGGAAAGAGTATCGTAGGTTTTTGGAGTTATCTTGCTGGTGATTTCGCTCTTTTTGAGGAAGTCTTTGGTTGTGACCTCCAGCTTCTGGCGGTCAAACGCGGCATCTTTCTGGAAACGGGTCCATCCTTCACGGATCCTCTCGCGATAAAGCCGCGGAACGCCAATATCGTTCGGGGGAGCCCCTGAGATCAGGATCGACTCGATCCGATCTTCAACCGGGAAGAACAGATTGAGCCAGTCTGCCGATTTTGCTGTGGAAACGATGTGTATCTCGTCTCCAACCTGTTTGACTTCCTGAACAGCGCGGCCGGCCGGTATGCCGGTGTATGAAACCTCGAACTCCAACCGTTCCGGAATCGGGAATGCGGAAACAACTGTTGACAATACAAACAGCAATACCACAGAGGTCAGGAAAGCGGCTATCCGGGAATGTTGTCTTTCAAGCATTTCCTGCCCCCTGTCATTTATCGGAATCGATTCAGGCGACCTGATTACGCCTGCCCGCCGGCCTGGGTTTCTTCAAAGGCGGCGCGGGCCTTATGCATCTCTTCCATTTCGCGCAGTTTATCACCCATCCAGGCATGAAATACGCGGGCGTTTTCGTAACTCATAACGACGCCGGTATCAATGAAACGCACCATGCTGCTGGCCAGGTCTTTTGGCTCAACTTCCGTTTCACGTCCAATGGCCCCCTCGGCGGTTATTTCGTGGGTAATTGACTCGGGGAGCGGCTGGCGCTCCAGGTAAAAGTTTATCACCATCTCGCCGCGCGGTGAAAAACCGCCCTGTGCTCCATTAACATACGAAGGGTTGTAGCCATAATTGAATACATATTTGAATTTCAGTTCAGGTTTCTTGCTGCTCATTGTAACTGCTCCTTTGGTAAAATAATCGGCGGGGTATAAGCGCCTGTTGGAATGTACTATTTACCTATCACAACCGGCACCGCAGGAAAAGAATTTCTTGCATTTTGCCACGGCCATGATCTATAAAAGACAAAATCAGTCTTTTATGAAAGGGGAGTTTTGTGATGAAGAAAATGCGGATCGGTTTTGTTGTCTTGTCAATCGCGATTTTTGCTGCCAGCGCTGCATTTGCCGGTGAATCTCTGCCCAGGGTTCTTTTTGACCAGGGACACGCCCAGCAATTTCTGATCGAGGAAAAGGGAGAGCTTCAACTGTCCAAACTGGCGGATATAATTCGTGGCAAGGGCGCTTTGGTTTCATCAACTGCCGCACCCTTGAACGACCAGGCACTTCAGGGGATAACGGCTCTGGTAATATCCGGACCGTTTGCATCCCTGCAACCCGAGGAAGTGGAAGCGGTGAGCCGCTTCATTGAGAAAGGGGGACGTCTGGCGGCCATGCTGCATATCGGCGCGCCTCTGGCGGGACTGCTGGCCAAACTGGACATCGACCACTCCAATGCCGTGCTGCATGACAGGAAGAACATTATCGACAGGGACACCAACTTTATTGTCAAGGATCTGACCACACATCCCCTCTTTACCGGAATCGAGCAATTTTCCCTCTATGGAGGATGGGCCCTGAAATACGGCAAGGAAGGCGCTCCGATTGCCCGCACTTCTCCTGAAGCCTGGGTTGACCTGGACGGAGACAAACAGTTCTCAAAAAATGATGCGGTCGGATCTTTTGCCGTAGTCATCGCCGGTCCGCATGGCAAGGGAGACTTTGTAATTTTCGGCGATGATGCGATTTTCCAGAATCGTTATCTTGACGGAGACAACAGTAAACTGGCGGCAAACCTGGCGGCGCTTTTGACAGGACATTAGAAGTGTTATACTGCAAATGTTGTTGACATTTATCTGTTTTATTTTATAAATGGACCATAATACAATTCACAAGGAGGATAAAATGAAAAATTGTTTTACTAAATCAGTTGTGATAGCGGCAGCTCTGATGTTGTCAACCAGCTTGGCTTTTGCCGCTGAGGTCAAGGTTAACCCGGCAGATGCGACCGGCGCAGCCAAGGGTGCCGCAGCGAAAACCAAGGCTGGAGCCAAGGCCGCAGTCGCCGACACCAAAGCTTCTGCCGTTGCTACAAAGGATGCCGCAAAGGGAACAGCCAAAGGCGCAGTAGCAGACACAAAGAACGCTGCCAAATCCAAGATTGTCGACATCAACACCGCCACTGATGCCGAGCTGAAAGCAATTCCAGGAATCGGCGACTCCTATGCCGCCAAGATCATCGCTGGCCGCCCTTACGCCAACAAGGGGCAGCTCAAGACACGCAACGTGCTCCCCGGTCCGGTCTATGAGAAAGTCAAAGATCAGCTTGTAGCCAAGCAGGTCAAAAAGTAAGGCAATACATTTAGGAAAGAGAAGTCAGGACGGGGTATCCGGTGCGGGTACCCCGTTTTTTGTTACCCCGCCGTGTAAACTTGACTTATTCACGGGATACCTGCTAATCTGTTCCATTTTTAAGCAGATAAGGAGCAGTAATGAAACCGCTATTTTTGAATCCCCCGACCTTTGAAGACTTTGATGGCGGCGCCGGTGCGCGCTATCAGGCTTCCCGCGAGGTAACATCTTTCTGGTACCCGACCTGGCTCTGTTTTCCAGCCGCCATGATCGAAGGCAGCCGCGTGGTTGATGCACCGGTGCAGAAGTTCGATCTTGAAAAATGCCTGGAAATCGCCAAGGGCTTCGATATGGTGGTCATGTACACATCCACCCCGACCCTGATGATCGACATCGAAACCGCCCGCCGCATCAAAGCGGTTAAGCCCGAAATCGTAACCGTGCTGACAGGACCGCATGTAACCATACTGCCTGAAGAAACTTTGAAGGCCGGAAAAGGCGTTATCGACATCGTCTGCCGCGGTGAATTCGACTATTCCACCAAAGAGTTGTGCGAAGGACGCAGTTGGGACAAGGTTGACGGCATCAGCTTTGTACAGGATGGAATAACCGTCCACACTCCCGACCGGCCGATGATCGAAGATCTGGACGCGCTCCCTTTTGTAGCGCCGATCTACAAGCGCGATCTGCCGATCTCGGAATACGTCATTCCGCACTTCAAAAGCCCCTATGTTTCGATCTACTCCAGTCGCGGTTGCCCATCCAAGTGCATCTACTGCCTCTGGCCGCAGACCTTTTCCGGCCAGCGCATGCGGGTCCGCTCACCTCAAAATGTCTACGAGGAAATCAAGTGGATTGTAGAAAATATCCCGGAAATGAAGGAACTATCCTTCGATGACGACACGTTCAGCGCCAATCGTCAGCACGCTCAGGAAATCGCACGCCTGATCAAGCCGCTGGGCATTTCCTGGACAATCAATGCCAGGGCAAATACGGATTATGAAACCTTGCGAATCATGCGTGAGTGCGGATTGCGGCATGTGGTGGTCGGCTTTGAAAGCGGCAACGCCCAGATTCTCAAAAACATCAAGAAGGGTGTTACCAAGGAACAGGCGCTCGAATTTTCAAAAAACTGCAAAAAACTCGGTCTTTCCATCCATGGCGCTTTCATCATGGGACTGCCGGGAGAAACCAAGGAAACGATTCAGGAGACGATCAAGTTCGCCAAAGATATGGACCTTAATTCGATCCAGGCTTCGTTGGCTTCGCCTTATCCGGGCACTGAGTTTTACGACCTCTGCAAACAGAACGGCTGGATTTCGTCGGACAACTTCATTGACGATACCGGGCACCAGAAGTGCGTCATCAATTACCCCAACCTCTCCAATACCGAGATATTCAATTCGGTGGAAGAATTTTACGACAAATTTTATTTCCGTCCCAAATACATCGCACGCAGCATCGGCAGGATGATCGTGAATTCCGAAGAGCGCAAAAAACTGCTCAAGGAAGGCAAGCAGTACCTGCAGTACATGCGCAAGCGCAAGGAATCCTGCTCCGATTGCAAGTAACAATCGACATTCAGACCGGCATGCTATGAAACGACTTGTAATCACCTCAGACGACTTCGGCCTTTCACCGGGAGTCAACCGGGCAGTGGAGAAGGGGTGGCAGGATGGCCTTCTGACCTGCGCTTCGATCATGCCGGGCGCTGACGCCTTTGACGAGGCGGTCGCGATTGCCAAACGCAACCCCGGCCTGCAGGTCGGACTGCATCTGACACTGGTGCAGGGTCGATCGGTGCTCCCCCCCGGCAGCATCCCGGAACTGGTAAACCAGCACGGCTGTTTCACGGACAACCCGGTGTCAGCCGGAATGCGTTACTTTTTCGACAGAGGCCTCTACTGCCAGCTGAAACGCGAAATCGAAGCCCAGATAACCAGGGTGCTTGATGCCGGGATCCCGCTGACCCATATCGATGGACATCTCAATATCCATATGCATCCCACCGTTTTTTCGATCCTGGCCGGACTGATGCCCCGTTACGGCATCAGCAGTTTCCGTCTTTCGCAGGAACGCCTGTCACACAATCAGCGTTTCGACAAGACCAGGAGAATCGGGAAAACTGTCGAACGGATCATTTTCGGATCACTGGCCGACAACGCCCGCCCCAGACTTGACGAACTCAACATCAGTTACGCAGCCGAAGTCAAGGGGGTGCTGAATTCCGGATGCATGACCGAATCATATATCCTGAATATCATCGAAGATCTGCAGGACGGCCTGACGGAAATTTATTTTCATCCCGGAATTCTTCCGGATCAGGAAATCACCCGCCGGATGCCGGATTACCGCCACGAGGAGGAGCTGGCCGCCATCACCAGTTCCGCCGTTAAAAACAAACTCACGCAACTGAAGATAGCAGTGCAAAATTACCATGGAGAGCTGAAATGCTGAAAACATTGATCGTCATGCTGTTTGCAATTACAGCCGGGGCAGTTGGCGATATTTTTCTGACACAGGGGATGAGGAGCACCGGCGATATTTCAGCCATGGGCTTCAGACAGATCGTTGACACCGTTTTCAAAGCCCTTACCAACTGGCGCCTGATACTTGGCACCGCCATGCAGGCGGTCTATTTCGGGCTCTGGCTGGCGGTGCTTTCCTGGGAAGACCTGTCGGTTGCCCTGCCGCTGCAGGCGCTCAGTTATGTCGTGGTGGCCTTTCTGGCCCAATGGTATCTGGGAGAAAACGTCAGCCCGATGCGCTGGAGCGGGATCGGCCTGATCTGCATCGGAGTCGCTATGGTAACCAGAAGCAGTGTTCATTGATACAATAGGGGGAACGAAAATATGCTGAACGTTCGAAAAATAGCCTTCATTGGCGGCGGAAACATGGCCGAAGCGATCATGCGCGGTCTGATGCGTGAAGAGGTGGGGGTCGGCATCTGTGTGGCGGAGATAAACAACAAGCGCCGCGAAGAACTGACGGCAAAATTCCCGAATGTGCGCGTTGTAGAAAGCGCCGTTGAAGCCGCAAACTGGGGCGAAGTCATCATTATGGCCGTCAAACCCCAGCACGCCGCCGGTGTCCTGGACCTGCTGGAACAGGCCATTACTCCCGAAAAATTGCTGATATCGATCATGGCCGGAATACCGACTTCAAAGATAGAGGAAAACCTGGCGCCCGGGAGCCGCGTAATTCGCACGATGCCTAATACACCGGCGCTGATCGGAGCCGGGGCGACAGCCATCTGTGCCGGACGCAAGACATCTTCCAGCGACCTCGATCTGGCAAGACAGATATTCACACTGACCGGAAGCGCCGTTTGCGTAGAAGAAAAGATGATGGATGCGGTCACCGGTTTATCAGGGAGCGGACCGGCCTATGTTTTCACATTTATTGAAGCTCTGGCTGACGCCGGCGTCAAAAACGGTCTCCCCAGGGATGTGGCGGCACAGCTGGCAGCCCAGACCGTACTTGGGGCGGCACGAATGGTAGTGGAAACCGGTGAGCACCCCACCCTGCTGAAAGAGAAGGTCACCTCGCCCGGCGGCACCACCATCGCCGGCCTGCATGCGCTTGAAATCGGCGGATTCCGCGGCGTCGCCATGAATGCTGTTGACGCGGCCTGCAGCCGCTCTAAAGAGCTGGCGGGAAAATAATCAACTGATAGACTTGAACTGATTGATCAAACAACTGCTTCACTCCGGGAGGGTATCATGTTTGAATCCGCCGAACTAGGCCACAAGATCAGCAAGGAAGTCTGGAAAAAGGAAATCCCCGAACTGCGCGAAGGGCTGCTCGATGCCCAGCTGGACCTGTTCCAGTCCGGAAAGTTCCCTGTTATCATCCTGGTTGCAGGTGTCGATTGTGCCGGCAAAGGTGAAACGGTCAACCTGCTCAACGAATGGATGGACCCCCGGCATGTCGAAACCCACGCCCTGCGGGACCTGACCGACGAGGAACTGGAACGGCCGCAAATGTTTCGATACTGGCGGGTTCTCCCCCCCAAAGGCAAAATCGGCGTATTTATCGGCACATGGTATTCCGGCCCGCTGGTGGATAATGTCTATGGAATCACCAAGAACGCCGAACTGGATCAGCAGCTTGAGCGGATTGTGCGCTTTGAAAAGATGATGTGCGACGAGGGAGCCCTGGTGTTGAAATTCTGGCTCCATCTCTCCAAAGACGAACAGAAAAAACGCCTGAAGCTGCTGGAAAAAGATCCCAAAACCCGCTGGAGAGTTACAGAAACTGACTGGGACCACTTCAAACTCTACGACAAGTTCCGCAAGGTTTCCGAGCGGATGTTGCGCACCACCAGCACTGCCGAATCACCCTGGACAATCGTCGAGGGAACTGATCCGCGCTACCGCTACCTGACCATTGGCAAGGCGATTCTCAGCGCGGTCCGCCTACGCCTGGACACGGCCGACGACAGATGCCACGGAGAACCGATCCCTCCGATCCTCCCCACCATTGACAACCTGCTGATCCTGCAAACCCTCGATCTGACCAAAAGCCTTAAAAAGGCGGAATATGAAAGTGAACTGGAAAAATATCAGGGCAAGCTTAACCTTCTGACCCGGCATCCGGACTTTAAAAAACTGTCGGTCGTCGCGGTCTTTGAAGGTAACGACGCTGCCGGCAAGGGGGGAAGTATCCGCCGGATCATCCAGGCGCTGGATGCACGCCAATACCGGGTCATACCGGTGGCCGCCCCGACCGAGGAAGAACGCGCCCAGCCCTATATGTGGCGCTTCTGGCGCAGCATACCCCGTAAAAGCCGTTTCGCGATCTTTGACCGTTCCTGGTACGGGCGGGTGCTGGTTGAGCGGGTCGAGGGATTTTGCGATCGGGCCGACTGGATGAGAGCTTACGGTGAAATCAACGATTTTGAAGAGCAGATGGTCCGGAACCGGACGGTGGTGGTCAAATTCTGGCTTTCAATCAGCTCTGATGAGCAGCTGAAACGCTTCAAGGAGCGTGAAAAGATCGGTTTCAAACGCTTCAAAATCACTGACGAGGATTGGCGCAACCGCGAGAAATGGAGCGAATATGAACTGGCGGTCTGCGACATGATTGACCGCACCAGCACCGACATCGCGCCCTGGACGCTGGTCGAAGCCAACGACAAGTACTATGCCCGCATCAAGGTGCTCAAGACGCTTTGTGACCGGATTGAAGATGCATTGAAAAAGTGATGATCATCGGCAGGCCTTGACGAACAACGCAGCAATCTCCGGGTTGCTGCCGAAATGCAGATGAACATATGAGGCCAGGCAGTTACGAACGCTGTAACCTTCCGGATATAGCAGGGTGCCCTGTCGCGATACGTTGTAGCAGCGTTTGATGTTATCCGGCATGGCGCCCGCTTCGGAATAATGGAACTCATGTCCCCGGCAGACATTTCCCTCCCTTCCAATAGCGGTCCCCTGAAGCAGCTCCACCTGACGGTAACCGAGCGCCTTGCGGCGCGGCAGCATCCGGCAACGCACCGGAAAGATTCCGGCAAAATCAGCCACCGGCTGTTCTCCCCCCTCCCCGATTCCCTCTGTCAAATACACGAATCCGCCACACTCGGCATAAACCGGCATATCTGCGGCAACGGCGGCTCTGATCGCATTCAGCACGCCGGAGTTGGCTGACAGCCGTTTGGCATAAAGCTCTGGATACCCCCCCGGCAGGTAGATACCGCTGATACCGGACGGAAGAGCGACATCTTCCAGTGGCGAAAAGCTGATTATTTCGGCCCCGGCCTCCCGCAGCAGGCGCAGGTTGTCTTCGTAGACAAAACAGAAGGCGGCGTCCCGCGCCACCGCAATCCGGACGGCACCACAATCCGGATGTATGCCTGAAAAACTCACCTCATTAACAGAAGCGGGGGGTGTTGGATTTGCCTTCAACCCGGCCAGCCCGTCCAAATCAAGGCAACGTTCGGCCATCTCCGCCAGACGATCCAGAAACTCCGGCGGCAAAGGATTGTCCTCGGCGGTCACCAACCCCAGATGCCGCGACGGTATCGCAAGAGATTCATCCCGGGGGATGCAGCCGAACACGTTGACTTCCGGCAAGGCTTGCGACATGGCCAGTCGCAACAAATCTGCATGGGAATCACTCCCCACATTATTGAAGATAACTCCCGCCAGGCTGACGTTCGGGTCGAATCCGGCAAAACCCTTCACCAAAGCGGCCGCGCTGGCCGCCATGCCGCGGGCATTTACCACCAGCACCACCGGAGCACCGGTAATCGCGGCAATCTGGGCGCTGCTCCCTTCAGTGGAAGAAGCTCCCAAACCGTCAAACAACCCCATGACACCTTCGATAACGGCAACATCAGCACCGGCGGAGTGATGCCTGAAAGTTTCGAGTACAAACTGCTCCGGACACATCCAGGCGTCCAGATTGATTGACTGGCAGCCGGTCACCAGCCGGTGGTATCCGGGGTCGATAAAGTCCGGTCCGCATTTGAAGGGGGCAACAGTCAGGCCACGGCGGTTCAGAGCCGCCATGATCGCCAGAGTGACGGTGGTCTTGCCGCTGCCGCTCTGGGGGGCGGCTATTAAAAACGCATGACTCAACGCAATGCCCTCCTCGTTCCGCCATATTGGAAAAAAGCGATCAGGTGAAATTCGTCCTTGTCATATCCTTTAGGAAAGCCGCCCACCGGACCGATGGCGCGCAGAGTGCGGAGCACCTCTTCATCCAGAATAGCGGCGCCGGAACTTTCCAGTTGCTGGATGTTGGTTATTTCGCCATGCCGGTTAAACGTGATCCTGACCGGGGTAATGCCTTCAATCCCCTTCATGGCCGCTTCCTGCGGGTAACGCCAGACGCCGTATACAGCCCCCTCGAACCGGCGCAGAAAGGATCCAAACTGGATGTCATCGCTGTTCAGAAAGCGGGTATCGCCTTCGGCTATTTCGTTTTCAAACTTGCGACGGTAGTTTTCTTCCAGCTTGGCCATCCGGCTTGCTCCCGGGAACAGCTGCGGCTGTGCCTGCTGGCGGGATGTCTGCGACTTTGGCTTTAACAGGCTTGCAGTTGAAGAGCCGGGAACCACGGGAGAGTGCCGCATATCCGGCGGTGACGGAGAACTTGGCCTGACTGCCTCGGCGACAGGCGACTGCTGTTTTGGTTGCTCCTGCCGTTTCGGCGTTGGCGGAGGCTGCTGAATCTCGCGTGCCGCAGTACCGCGCGGCGCTACTTCGCGTTCTACCCGCACCCGTTTTTCTGAGCGTCGGCTGGTTTCCTGTTGAAAAGATTTCTGAGGCTGCTTGAGTTCAGGCACCTGCTGCAAATCTACAAAAACCGGCTCTTTTGGTAATTCCGGTTGTTTCTCAGGCCAATAATACAGCACGGCAAAGATGCCGATGTGCAAAAGCAGCGAGGCGGCGACCAGGTAGAGAAAGCTTTTTTCGATATGACGGTCAGACATTGAATAGGATCATTTCATGGTTCTGAGTGGTAGCTGGCAACATTGCGAAAGTAGATCAGTTTTCTGATACAACCTGGAAAACTTCATGGGCGTGACTTCTTGCATCGGTTGCCTGCGGGCGGGTCTCCTTGCGGAGAAAAGCCAGTATTTCCTTCAAACTTTCCAGAATGATACGCTCACCCTTCGGAAATTCGGACGGATCAAGTTCCAGAGTGACCGTGCTTTTGTATTCGGTATTGCGCAGATGGTTCAGGAAACGTGTCAGCGGCAGTATTCCATGCCCCGGCAGCAGGTGTTCGCGGCCATGCCCATAGTCGGAAAAGTGAATGTTCCTGATTCTGCCCGATTCGTAGAACATGAAGAAATCGTTGATGAAGTTGGCCTTGCCGGACCCCATGTGGGTGCAGTCAAAGGTCATATAGAGATTGTGTTCGCGCATGAAGTCGATCATCTGCTGCGTGTTGGAAAGAATATTGGGGTTGATTTTGAACCTGCCGGTCCAGGGCATGTTTTCAATGGTGACGGCAACTTTCCCATCCAGCCCCAGTTCCTTCTGAAAATCTCGAATACTGTACAGCCAGCGCCAAAAGCCGATCTCAAATCCCATCCATGAAGGTGGGTGAAAGTTCACCAGCGGAATATCGCAGGCCGCCGCCAGTTCTATGCTCAGCTTCAGCGAATCAATCGGCCCGCCCCAACCGTCCAGCTGCATGAACGGGGAGTGGATCGAATGGATGGTTGTAATCTCCTGCATGGCCCTGATCAACTTGACCGGGCTGACCCGCTGAAAGTCCTGGTTTATGATCAACTCAACACCGTCAAAACCTGATTCCGCCGACAGTTCGAATACTTTCCGAAGTGGCAGTGTGAACAGGCTTCCGGTGGAGAGAGAAATAATCATTACGGCCTAATCCCCCATCCTGGAAAAAAGGTTCGCAACCTGTCTCTGGATAAAGGCTACCGACTCCAGAGCCTTTTTAAGCTCGTCAAGCCGGGCCTCGCCAAGCTCATCCGGGTTAAGATACATCGGTTGATTGCTGTGGGGACCGATGCTGAAATCCTTTTCACGGAGCAGGAGAAATTCGTGCAGGGTATGCCATGTGCCCAATATTCTTTCAGCCAGCTCCACATCCAGTTCATTGTGGGAAAGCAGTTCGCGAATCCTCCCGGGATTATCACTGACGGTGGCATTTTTAAAGAGGGTCAGCACTGTTATCGCTGACGACAAAGGCAGCAGACCATGGTCCAACAGACAGAACAGGCCGGTTTCAGGCTTTCTCCGTTCCAGTTTCAGGTTGCCCATCAAACCGAGACCGTTGGAAAGTGAAACCATCCGGGAGACCAGATTGCCCATTGCAGGGCGGCTGCCACGCAGAAGAGGAAAACTGATTTCCCTTAATTTGTGACCCAACTCTTCGCCGGGAGGCAACACGCACTGGTCCGATAGCCGCAGCAGATTTATTATATCGGCATCGTCCGGCTGTCCCAAACCTTCTTCCAGGCGTTGCTTCCAATCCGCAAGAGTTCCTCTCCAGGCCGGGTTCCGCGGGGTTACGACCGGATCGATCCGCAATCCGATCTCTTCAAAACCGGCATGCAGAATATGGCTGAACAGGTTGAGCGTTTCGAGGCCGGAGGAATCGGCCTCACCATGCACCAACAAAAGCTGCAACGGGCAAAACGGGGTAAATTCGAAACGACCGGCGGGCCCCAGCGCCACCAGCGAAACCGTCGGCATACGATCCGCGAAGAGCCCCAGCTGATCTGCCGCATAGGCCATCAGCGAAGAGCTGGTCTGCCGCAGAAAAGCCATACTCGACTGATAGAAGGCGGGAGCCGCCTGAAACAGTTCCAGGTGGCGATACAACGAAGCGTAGTACAGCGTTGCCAGTTCCTTGAGGCGGGAGGGGTGCGTCGTATCCGCAATTTCACCCAGCAGCTCACGAAGCCTCCCTGAGATCGCTTCATGTTCACCGGCCAACGTTTCCAGTTCGGAGGTGGCATTAAAAAAGAGCTCATCGGCAGTGCGTGTATTATCCGACGCCGTTCTCGCCAGAAGTTTCTTGCGATAATTTTCTGCAAAATCAGCGGCTGCCCGCCAGGCGGTTATGTCATTTCCTTTTGCGGAGACCAGATAGGGCATCAATCCTCCTGGCAATCATGGACGTTGCGGCGTAAAAAGCGCCGGATCTCATCGGACGGCGGAGCGGTTGCCAGCGATACAAGTATCATCGTGACCAGCACCAGCGGCGCACCGATAAATGCAGATGAGGTGAGCGGGAAAAATCTGGTTATAAACGGTATCGAATCACCGGCAACAAGCGGAGCAAATGTGATTGCTACTCCCAGCAGCATTCCGCTGATAACGCCGCTGGAGTTTGCCCGGCACCACCAGATTCCGAGCAGAAATGCCGGGAAAATCGTATTGCCGGCCAGCGCAAAGGCAAACGCCGCAATTTCGGCAATCATCCCCCACGGTTTGAGTGCCAGAACCATGACAATAATCGCCAGAATCAGAAAAAAACCTTTGGCTGCGAAAACCTTGTCTGTTTCGGATGCGTTGGGGCGGATCAAACGCGGATAAATATCATAGGAGAAGGAAGCTGAGCCGTTCAGCAGCAGCCCGGCAGATGTTGAAAATGCGGCGCTCATCCCGCCGGCGACCAAAAATCCGATCACCCAGACCGGAAGCCGCCCCATGCCGGAGGCGGTCAAGATGACCATGTCGGCGGCGTCGAAGTCCCTGGCATTGAAGGGGAGGCCGGCCCGGGCTTCAAAAAGGCGGGCCAACACGCCGAAAATAGGGGCGGACCAGTAGATCAGGGCAATAAAAAAGAGTCCCCAGACAACGCCCCAACGGGCGTCGCGGATGCCAGGCACCATGTAGAAGCGCGACAAAACATGCGGCAGTCCGGCAGTGCCGAACATCAGGGTAAAACAGAGCGCCAGCCAACCGAAAAGGGAATTGCCGGAAAATGGATCTGACCAGCAAAAACCGAATTGCTGTTGCAGGTCGTTGATAGCCGCCCCGTATCCAAATTGGGGCAAAATCCAGAAATAGCCAAGCTTGCGTGTCAGCAGCATCAGCGGCAGGATAAAAGCCGTGATCATGACAAAATATTGCAGTTTCTGGTTGCGGGCCACACCCATTGTGCCGGATACGACGACGAACGACACCAGCAGGGATGCCCCGACCAATACGGCCGGAGTGTAGCCGATGCCAAACAGCCAGGAAACCAGCAGCGCGATGCCGCGGAACTGTGCCACGCAGTAGATGATTGTAATTACGATGGAAATCAGGGCTGCCAGGGTGCGTGCCGCGTCCGACTCGTATCTGAATCCGACAAAATCGGGTGTTGTATATTTGCCGAAGCGCCTGATCTGGGTCGCCATCAACACCAGCAGCAGAACATAACCACCGGTCCACCCGACCACGTAAGCCATGGCAAAATAACCCTTGATATAAAACATACCGGCCAGTCCCATAAAACTGGCAGCGCTCATCCAGTTGCTGGCAATCGAAGCGCCGATGCCGATTCTGCCGGTATAGCCGCCGCTAAAACCATATTCCGTGGTTTGGTTACTGCGGGTGCGCAATCCTGAAACGATAAAAATTACAAACAGACCGGCCACGATGGCAAGCGCCGGAAGATGCATGAAATCGCTGGCCATTTACTCTTCCTCCCCGCTGCGCGGTCTTACCCGGAAGCGCAGTGAGCCCTCCAGAGTGCTTGAAGTGTGACGATCCATCCAGACGTTGAACAGAATGCACAGGATAATGAACCAGAGCGGCAAGAACTGACCTGTCAGCCAGAAATGCACCGGGAGGTTGAAGATGGTGATTTCGTTCAGCAGCAACTCGGAATAGTTCAGTTCCAACATGTAGATATAAACCTGGAGCCCGACAATTGCCGTCAGCCAACTGATCAAGATCAGCTTGACGACACGGGTTTCTGACTTCATGGTCACACCGCACGGATTGAAGAAACTAAGGCTTTTTCTGGCTGATGTCCCGCCCATAACCACTCCTTTGCAAAATTTGCAAACTGCGATTTCCGTCCCGATCAGTTAGCTGCAGGCTGTTTCTTGTAATGAACGTAATAGATCTGCTTACCCTCGTCCAGAAAACGGCGCATGTACTTGGAGATCGGGTAGCCTTCCAGCGTGTGGCGATATCGGTCAGGGGCCAGCACATTGCTGAAACCTGCCTGTTCGACCATGAAATCGGCAACGTCCACCCCATAATCATCGAAATCGGTCGCAAAATAAAAGTTTGCTCCAGATTCCATGAAACCGGACAGATAGGATACAAAACCGGTATTGACCAGACGGCGCTTTCTGTGGCGCAGTTTCGGCCACGGATCGGGGCAGTTGATAATGACGGTTCTCAGCGAACCGGGGCGAATACAGGCTTCAATAAAACTTCTCGCTTCTGCCCGCAGCACCCGCACGTTAGTCAGACCGGACTTATCGACCCGTTTGCAGGTTTTTATGCAGCCTTTGTTGTAAAAATCGAGGGCGATGAAATTCAACTCCGGGTGCAGCGCCGCCATCTGCACCACAAAATCGCCGACACCGCAACCGATTTCCAGTGCCAGCGGGTTGTTGTTTCCGAATACTTCGCTCCACTGCGGAGAAGGATCGTTGTCCTCCCAAGGCAGTAAAGATGGGGAGTTGTTAGGGATCAGCATGTAAGTTCCTTTGCTTTAAATTGGCGGAGTATAGCATACGTTGTGAATTGAAAGGAGTGATTTTTACGGCGGAAGCGCTGTTTTGCTCCCTGGAATTTACGAGACAACTGAGGGTGCATATTGTATAAGGGTACATTGATGCATCCGGTTTTGTTACACAATTCAGTTTGAGAGGTGTGGGAATGAGGGGAAACCGTGGTTTTACGCTTATTGAAGTTATCGTCGTGGCGGCTGTTATAGCTATTCTGGCCGGCATCCTGGTGCCGATGATTTTCAATCAAGTTGATAACGCTAAAATTTCACGCGCCCAGGGGGACTGCAAGACACTCGCAACCGATATCATGCTGTTCAGGAAAGATACCGGGAAGTGGCCGTACTACAGGCCCGGGAACTGTGCCCAGACCTACCTTTCGCTTCAAAGCGGTTCCGGCAACGATCCGATCAACACGGCCGGAGACTGGCAGATCAGCGCAAATGACATCGCGCTCGGAATCATGCTCAATCTCCCGGGGGTCAATCCGCCCATAGTGCAGAGCTGTTACAATGACAAAGCCGGTGCCTACCTGGCCGAAGACAATCCCGATCCATGGGGCAACAAATACATCGTCAATGCCGCTGATTTCGCAGTCGATGCAAACCCGGTCTGGGTCATATCGGCCGGCCCCAACGGCTGCCTCGACACCTCGGTCAACAGCCAGACGCTTAATGACGGTCAATGCATAGCGGGACAACCGGGGGATGACATCGGGGTCCGCATCAAGTAAACTCACCCGCATATTTTAAAACAAATCGCCCTTTCAGCAGTCATGCTGAAAGGGCGATTTGTTTTTTTGGCCAGAGATTTGCGGAAAGTATTACTGGATCACAACCGTCAGCCTGACCGTGCCGGATGAACCGGCATTCAGGTTTCCTCCCAGCGTCCAGGTGACCATACCGTTACCTGATCCGGCCGGGGGTGGAGAATAGATCGCATTACAGGAGGTTATTCCGGGCGGAAGCGGGCCGCAGGACGCAGATTGATAGCTTGTATAAAGCGGAATCGGATCGGTAATGACAACATTTTGCAGCGATGTACTGCTATTGGGATTGCTGTAGCCTATGTCGTAGCTGACAGATGTACCGGGGGTGGCCGACGATACGCTGGGAGTCTTGGTGACCTGCAACGCCTGCCGGTTGACCGTAAACGATGCGGTATTGCTGGGGGAACCGACTGCCGTTCCGGTCGGAGCAGTCGTCGCACCACTGGTTGTGTTGGTGTAGTTTCCGTTGGCAGATCCGGAAACCGGAATAGTTATGGTGCAGCTGCCCGGCAACAGATTTGGTATCGTCAGATTAAGCGCCGTGGCTCCGGCGGCCAAGGGGGGTGAATTGCTGACACCGGCGCAGGTTCCGCCGATTACGGCCGGTGACCCGACAGTAAATCCGGTCAGAGTATCCGTAAAGTTTGTATTGGCAAGCGCAACGCTGTTCGGATTGGTCAGGGTGAAGGTCATGGCGGATAAAGTGTAAACATCTACCGCCGCCGGACTGAACGACTTGGCGATTGCCGGCATGGAAAGGGCTGTTAAAGTGGCCACATTACTGTTGGGGCCAACTCCGCCACCCGAATAGGCCAGGTTGGTTGAATTATTATCGTAGGCTCCGGCGCTGGGAACGGTGACCCGGACGGTAATAGTACAGGTCGCATTATCGGCAATCACTCCGCCTATCAGCCTGAAACCGGTATCGTTGGCCGCGATGACACCGGTTACGTTATTGTAATCAACCAGTGTCCCGCCGCAGGTATTGGTGGTGGTGAGTGGCGATGCAATCCTCATCTGGGCCGGTGAAGATGGCAGAAGATCCCTGAATGTCACTGCGGTCCTGTTATTGCCGCTTTGGTTGTTGAGTGTAAATGTGATGTCGGAGGTACTTCCTACCGCAATAGTTGACGGTACAAATGTTTTGCCGATGCCAATGCGTCCGACAGAAAGCGTTGCAGCGTTTGAAGCTGTGCCGATCGAAGTGGTTTGCGAAGTTGTCATGCCGCCAGTTGTGTTTGTATAGACTCCGGCTGTGGCACTGCGCATATCCACCCAGATAGTGCAGCTGTCATTGGCCGGGATTGTAATTCCGGAAAAGGTGCGATTGGTGTAGTAGGTGCCGGAAGCCTGGGCGCTGGGAATGACCCCGCTGCAGGTTCCACGGCCGCTGCCGATGTAGCTTTGGACAACGTTGGTGGTGGTCAGATTGGCGGGGAAAGTATCCGTAAAAGTCCCGCCGGTCAGCACCACCGAATTAGGATTGGTCAGCGTCAGCACCATGGTTGTAACGCCGGTCGATGCATCAATCGAATTGGGGATAAACTCCTTGTAGATGGTCGGCGACTGCAGCACATTCAGATAAGCCGTAGCAGGGGAGCCTGCAGTTGCTCCGGTTTCCGAGCTGGTTGCCCCGGCTATGGTATTCGGGTGGCCTCCGGACGGGCTGGGAACCGAACTTCCGATACGCACAGTAACAGTGCAGCTGCCCCCAGCCGCCAGCGTCCCGCCGGACAGGGCAACTACGGAGCCACCGGCTGCAGCCGTAACCGATCCGCCGCAGTTACTGGTGGTTGCAGGGGTCGTGTAGACGTTCATGTTGGTCAGATTATCCGTAAAGGAAACGTTGCTAAGCCCCGCTCCGGCATTGGGATTGCTGACAATGATCGATAAAGTCGAATAGCTTCCGGCGACACCGGTCTGGATCATGCCGGCAAAACTCTTTGAGAGCTGGGGCGGAAAATAGACATTCAGTATTGCTGTTGCCGACTGCGGGCCGGGCGTGGGGGTTTCCACGCTGGATACTCCGTTGGCAATATTGGACTGGCTGCCGGAAACCGCGCTGGTAACCTGAACCGTAACCGTGCAGCTTCCCGAAGCCGGTATCGTCAATCCGGAAAGGACAATATTGCTTGTCCCGGCGCTAAGGGAATTACTCGCTGCACCGCCGCAGGTCCCGCCCGCCGGAGCGGTGGCGACAATTTTCAAATTCCCCATATTGTCGCTGAAGGTGGCGCCAGTAAGCGGAATGGCACCCGGATTGGCAATGGTGAAAGTCAGTGCGCTGGTTCCGCCCGGTGCGATGGTTGCCGGTGCAAATGCTTTTGCAATGGTCGGAGTTCCGGCCACAATCAGGTTTGCCGTATTGGAATTGGGCCCTGGGCCGCTTTGGGTGCTGGTGATGCCGGTGACCGTGTTGGCATGCCCCCCCGCCCCGCTCGGGGTATTGCTGGTGACCTGAACGGTGATTGAGCAGTTTTGTCCGGCGTTGAGCGAAGCTCCGGTCAATGTGACGCTGCCGGAACCGGCGACCGCCGTCAATGTGCCGCCACAGCTGTTGGTGACAACCGAAGGGGTGGCAACCTGCATGTTGGTCAATGCATCGCTGAAGGCGATACCGGTCAGATTAGTTGTACCGCCATTGGCGACAGTGAGAGACAGGGTTGCATTGGCTCCCTGCTGAATCTGCGCCGGAAGAAAACTCTTTGTGACCGAAGGAGGTTGAACAGCCGCCTGATTCAGCGTTGCAGTAGCTGCCGCCGTATTGGTGATGTTGCGGCTGTTGGTCACGGCCCCGGCCGGAATGGTGTTGGTGTAACTCCCGGCAACCGCAAATGTCACTTTAACCGAGATGGTACAGCTTCCGCCAGCCGGGACAAAACCGCCCGAAAGGGCAACCGATGTGCCGCCATTGGCAGCGGTGACGGTCCCGAAACATCCCGACCCGCTGATAGCTCCGCTGGGAGAGGCCGTATTGGTCAGCCCGGCCGGGTAGCTGTCGGTAAGGGCGACGTTATTCAGTGCGACAGTATTGCTATTGGAAATAATGATCGAAAGCGTACTGGTACCGCCCGGCACGATACTGGTCGGCAAAAAAGATTTGGATATGGTTGCCGGAGCAAAAACTGTAACGTCTTCCTGAGTCGATGAAGCGGCAATATAGTTGCTGCCCGGAACAGTGCCGCCGCCGATGTAGCTTCCTCCGGGTGTGGCGGTCTGCCCGGCCGAAGTGCGTGTCGGATCGTCGTAGGTTACGGCGCCAGGGTTCTGGTAGGTAGCGAGCGCAGCTCCGACAGGTACATTGACGGTATAGGTAATCGCCACCGTCCCGCCGCCCGGAATACTGAAACCGCTCCAGGAAAGATTGGTGGCGCCTGCAGCCGGATTACTTGTGACGGTTCTGGTCGCTCCCCCGGTCAGTGTTACACTGTCGGTTGTGGCCAGACTGAAGGGTGATGGCAGTGCATCGGTCAGGCTGACGCCGGTGGCGTTACCGTATCCGGACTGGTTGGTAACCGTCAGAGTATAGCGGGTCGTCCCTCCTCGCACCGTGTCCGGCTTGGAGGTCGTCTTGCTGACCGTCAACAAAGGGGAGCAGAGCGCATTGGCTCCGGCTCCTGGAAAATCGGTCGGCTGTAGCGTGTAAATCTGATAGCCGCCAGCCGAGGCGGTTGAACCGTATTCTGCGGTTGTAGTGGCGCTGGTGGCGGTTGTTCCGTTGACTCCGGCCGGCACATTGATAGAGACACCGATGGCTGTGGTCAGCGCCACAAATCCGCCGCTGCCGCCGCCGCCCGGACCGTGGGGAGAGCCGCCGCCGGTGTTCGAGCCGCCGTTGCCGCCGCGTGCGTTAGCGGTCAGAGAACCGAGGCTGCCATTGTTGTTGCTGGCAAAAACAAGGATAGCTCCACCGGCGCCGCCGCCGCCGCTGGCATCGTTGGTGATGGTACTGTTGGCATTGGTTCCATTGGCGGTAACAGTGCCGGTGCCGGTGACCGTGCGGGCGCGGATAATTACGATACCGCCGCCGGCCGCACCGCTGGAGGCCAGACCGGCTCCCGGTGTTCCGGTATTATTATTGGTGGTCCCGGCGCCGCCGCCGCCACCCATGGTCAGAAGGGACGGCATCATCGAGATTGAGTAGCCGCCAAAACCGCCGGTTTTGGAACCTGGCGGAGTAGTGGAAATCCAACCGTAGCCCCCCATGCCGCCGACGCTATAAGCTCCGCCGCCTCCACCGCCGGTATTCTGGTCATTGGCGGGTACGTTGCCGTCAGTGCCGCCACCGCCCGCATTGCCGGGGGCTCCGCGTCCAAAGCTTCCTCCCGGATAACCGTCCAGACCGGTATCAGTAATTGCACCGGCGCCGTTAGTGGCCGCTCCGGCCGTTGCTGAAGTGAACAGGTAACGCGGAGTGCCTGCAATCCCCTCCCCCTTGCTGCCGTTGGCCCGGTTGGCGCCGGTGCCTGTTGGCGGCACAGGAGGAGTCGGCGCCGGAGTAAAATAATCCGCACTGCTCTGGCCGGCGGTCGTTGAACCGGTGAAATTTATCCCGGCTCCGCCGCGAAAGCCGAGGCCTGTGACGTCAACCGTCTGCCCGCCCCAGGCCAGATTTCCACCGGAGTCGATGGCCAGCACCCCGCCGCTGCTGCCGTTCCAGGGGGGGGCTGTTACGGTGCCGACCAGGGTAACGGAAGAGTACTGCGGCACCCGGATAACCTGAAAGGTGCGCTGCCCGGAAGTTCCGGTTGCGGCTGCAGTGCGGTAACTGTTTTGAAGCGGTGCGGCCAGGGTAAAGGTGCTGCCCGCCACTGATGAAACCACCACATATTCGTATAGCCCGGAGCTGTTGAGAGAGGTGTAGCCTGAACCGGGCGAACTGCCGCCATAGGAGGCGGTATTTGTGTAATCTATGCTGGCATCCTGCATCTGCATGACTATCACCAGGTCGCCGGCCGCAACTCCAGTTGAAGAGCCTCTGCCGTCCATGCTTCCGACGGTAACCGTCATGGAACCGGCCGAAGCGGAACCGCTGCCGGGATAGTAGGTATTGACAATGCCGCTGATGCTGGCGGGTCCGTCAGCCCCCGGATTTGAGCAAACGGCTGTAAAACCGGCTGTTGGCAGGACCACAAACGCCAGCCAGACAAACATTATTATCGCTGGAATCTTTCTTTTCATTTTATATGAAACCTCATCATTCCTTATTCAACCATCCGGCAGCATCCTTGACCGACTGCTGATCAAACTTCATGCGGAACCGCACATAGGGTCCCTGTGCGGTGTAATCTGCCGCCGAAAAATCTTTGTCGGTAAAACCCCAGGCATTGTACCCCAGACTGACCCAGGCATTATCGACCACGTTGTAGCCGCTCGAAGCTCCGCCGCTGTAGGCAAACTGTCCGCCATTCCAGGAATGCAGGACGCTGCCGCGCAGGCCGATATCCCACTTTGCCGTAATATCATAGCGCAGTTCAAATCCGGTGTGATCGGTGAAAGCCTGATATCTGCGGCCGCTGATGGTATCCATCACAAACTTTGCCCCATATTTGAGGGTGGCTTGCAGATATTTTTTAGGTTTGTAGTTAACACTGTAGTTGTTGACCATTCTCCATGACGTGCTTGGAGTTGTTTCGCCGCCATGCTGATCTTCATAGACCAGGTCCAATCGGTTCAGGTGAATCCACTTTGTCATTGGCGGCCGGTAGACAAGGCCGGCACGGATCGCTCCCCGGCGGGTTTCCAAACCGCTGGTCGCATTAGTGCGGAAATATTGACCTCTGGCGGACCAGGCCCAGCCTCCCTGTTGTTCCTTGACCACGCCGGTCAGCATCCCCAGTTTGTCTTCGCTGTTGGAAGTCCTGTATTCAAACCTCGAATCCCATGTCAGGGAGTTGACCTGATAGGTCGCCCCGCTCGAGACGGCGGTAAAATCCTCAGAACCCCCCGAAGACGGCTGGACATTTCCGTTAAGCAGGTAATAGCCGTTTTTCTTGATGGTCTGGCTTCGGTCAATTCCCGCATCCACTTTCCAGGCGTCCGACAGCTGCCAGGTCTGGCGGAGACCGGCATTGGCAAAAACCCGCGAATTATTTTCACCAAGCTGGCGCTCAATCGAACTGGTCAGAGCGGCCCCCTTCCAGGGAGCGGCCTTGATGCCGACGCGGGTGGAGCTGGTTTCGGCGGTTTTGCCCCAGGTAAACTCCTGCCCGGCAATCAGTGAGAGCGAGTTGCTGACCTTGTACTCGCCCCCCAGCATGGTGCGGGTCGGGAAATCAACATTTGCGTCCCCCCAGAGCGACTGGGCATGGTCGATGGTCAGGGTCAGTTTTTCCTTGAGGGTCAGCAAACGCCCCCCCAGCGTGATTTGTCCGGAGCTCATCGAACGCCCGTCCGTCAGGCGGTCATTGGCCTGCAGGATTCCCAGGCTGACTCCGTACTGCTTGGCGCCGTAGGACGCTTTCGCCTCGGCCACATCGCGCTCCGAGCTGTTTGACATGTTGGTCTGACGGTTTACACTCCCCCCCAGGCTGAACATTTCTGTAAAGCGGTAGTTGGCGTCCAGGCCAAGTTTGCGGGTGGCCGCTTCGCTCCCCATCTGCTGCCCCAGGCCGAAGGCGCCCTGCTGTTCCCTGACGTACGCCTTCAAATCAAGTTTTTTGGAGTTGTGCAGTAATTCGGCCAGGTACGAGTAGCCGCTGGTTGTTGCTCCTGACTGTCTGGCTTCACTCCAGGCCGCCTCGCCACGAAATTTGGTGGAATCGTCCAACTGGATGGTGGTGTCGATGCCGAACAGGTTGCTGCTCTTCTGCCCCAACCCTTCATGAACATGGGAGATTCCCACCTTCAGGCGTTTGTCAAACAGCTTCAGACCGGCCCGGCCGCCATAAGTGTAGTCCTGCCCGGCATCGGCGGCGGTCTCGTACTCGACCAGAATGGTGATGGGATTGAATTTCTCATCCTTGCTGGGGATCGGCATCTTGAAGAACAGCTTGCCGGCGTCATAATCAATCGAGTAGTCAACAAAACGGGACAGCGGCTTGGATGAAATGACGATCTCGCTGCGGTAGCGGTCGCGGGTAATGATCGTCACTTTTTCCGAATTAGCCAAAAGGCTCTTGCCGGAAAGGCGGTACAGGCCGGAAGTGCCGTCACCCGGGATTTCATCACGCTTGTAAGCCTGAACAGACTCGGCGGCAAAGGCATTTATCTCCACATTTTTGTTCTGGAATTCGGTCTTGGCGCCGGTCATGCGACGGCTGTAGCGCGAGAGTTCCGTAACCGTCAGGCCGGTATCGAAGTCGCCGAACATGGCGTAGAACTGTTCGCGCTCCACCCGGACGTAAAGTTTCTGGCTGCTGGCGGCATCGTACTGCTGCTGGGTGGCATCACCGTAGAGAGTGTAGTAGGAATCCGGATCGATCTGCTGGAACAGGCTCCCCCCCACCTCAGACTTTGTTTTGGCGGTATCGTAGGATGCGGTCAGCAGCCATTCGCCCTTGATCTGTCCCTTGGCGAAAAAGGCAACTCTGCCATCCTGATAAAAGTTTTCGGTCAGCTCGTTGGCTTTGAGGTTCTCCATGTTGCCGGAGACGGAGTTGTAGCCGAGTGTGCCTTCTGCCAGACCGACCAGAATCCAGTCCCGCATCTTGGGCTTGACATAGGTTTCAAGCTCGATGGTCCCCTTGCCGTCACCGATCAATGCCCGCTGGGAGCCGCTGACCGTCACCGGCTGGAACAGGATCCAGCCGTCACTGTCAACCGTCACGAACGAAGCCGAGGTTTTGTCATCCAGGGTCAGGTTCGACTTTTCCGGTTGATACGGGCGCAGAGTCCCCTCACGGAACGGAAGCCTGACGACTCCATTGAGCCGGCTCCCCTCGGCGTCGAATATTTCCACCCGAACTTTGACCGGCGTCTTGCCGTCAGCCACGTTTCCATCAAACGGCAATGATTTGATGCGAGCTATTTCTCCGGTGCGCATCACGACGGCGCTTGAAGAAAAACGTTTGTTGCCGAAAGGGTCCATCCCCCTGAACTCCAGGGCATGGCTCCCCTTTTCGCCGAAATCGACCCCGATATAGCTGTAGAGCGTCTTGCCGGTCTGCTGGTTGACGGAGCGGTAGCCGATTCTCTCTGCCGGGACCTCGACCCCGTCCACCAGCAGTTTCGGCAACAGGCTGTTGTCCAGCTGCGCTTGAACCGAATTGATCCGGTCCAGAAGGACAGACCCCTCTTTTGGCGAAATCAGGCCGTCGGCCTGCGGCTTTTCTGCCACGGCCACGGTTGCGGGAGCGGCAGTGGACGCGGGCGATGCCGGAGCGGATGTGACCGGGGGAACGGGAACGGCGGCCGGGGCTTGCCCGGTTGTTCCCGCAGCGGACGTAACGGCAAGAGTTGAAGCAGCGACCGGAGCGGTTGCATCCGGGCTTTTTACAGCCGCCAGAGGCGCTGTTTCCTGCGGGGCGGCTGGCATTAAATTGGCCGGGACAGCCGCCGGAGATTCTTCAACCGGTTCAGCTTCGGTTTCAACCTGGAGCGGGCCGCTGATTTCCTTGATAATGTTCAGCTGGGAATGTTCCACAACCCGGCTGGCCGAGGCGCGTACCTCGACCCGGCGGTTCAGGGCGCGCCCCTTTTTGGTCTTGTTGCTGGCAACAGGAACAGATTCACCCTTGCCGTCGAAAGAAAGTTTCTCCGGCGGGAAATGCAGCGCTTCCATCAGATAACGTCCGACACTCCTGGCGCGGGCCCAGGAGAGAGCCAGGTTGTCTTTGTAAAGACGCCGGCCACTCTGGGAAATCGGCACGTTATCGGTGTGGCCGGTGACATTGATACTCTCTGTTTTCAGAAATTTCAGCAGCCGCGCCAGCTCATCGAGTTTGGTCCGGTCCTCAAGGTTCAACTCTGCCCCGAAGGAGGGGAAATGCGGTCTGACGACAATATCCGGCACCTGGTGCAGTTCACTGGAAGTAACCTGCTGAAGTTTGGTTTCAGCCGGTGCGGTCAACCCCTTGGAGCCGTTTGGCGCGGTAAAGGCCAGATAAGCCCTGGTACCCATTTCATCCTGAGCGCAGGCCGGTGTGCTCTGGGCCCGGAAGGTCAGCTTGCGTTCCCAGTCGCCCGGCATATCGCCAAGATTCCAGGTCAGAGCTGCGGTGCCGTTCGTGGCCGGGTCGGAAATCACCTTGCCGTCCAGCATGCTGCTCCCCGGAATGTAGGTCGTGCAGGGTGGAATCTCCACATTGAGCCGGAGTTCCCGGACCGGTACGGTTCCGCCATGCAAAGCGGCATTGTAGACGATCTCGGTCCCTTCCGGACGGTTGGCCAGCTCCAGTCCGACCCGGCCCTTCACCGGAGGAGCGGGAACAGGCGCGACGGTCACTGCAGGAGCTGGCTGTTCGATCTTCGCGGGTGGTGCGATGACAACTTCGACCGGCGCGTTTTTGTCTTTGACATGGAAATCCGCGCGCCAGAGGCTGCCCCCCTGCACCTCCACAAATTGCGAGAAAGCACGCCCGGCAAAACGGCTGTTCTCCGTGCATGGCACCGCCTGATAACCTTCCGGCAGCGAGTCGAGGTCAAGCTGGACAACGTGCAGGCCGGAGCGGACCCCCTCGAAATGGAACAGCCCCTGTTTGTCGCTGACAACGAACGAACCGTCCTCAAGGTAAACCCGTGCGCCTTCAAGACCATCCTTCGGCTCTTCCCCGTTCGCCGGACATGCGCCAGAAGTTATCCGTCCCATTAATATTGCTTTTGTGCGGAGCAGATCGTCCCTGACCATTACGGCTGCCTTGGCTACATTCGAATTGCCGCTGTCACTGATGGCGGAAGCATAATTGATCGACTTGCCGAGCCTGCTCCCAGCTGTCACCTCCACCACATAACGAATTGTCAGAGATCCTGCCGGAGCCAGATTGCCAACTGCAAAAGTCAGGATCTGTCCGTCAGTCGAGAGAGCCGGGTCGGAACCGCTGACACCATTCAGCTGCACCGATCCTTCCTTCAACCTGAAACCGGCCGGCAACATATCGACGATGCGGACATTGGCAGCATTTACAATCTTCGAGGTATTGGACAGCGTCAGATCGTAGCTGACAAAATCACCGGGAGCCACCACTTCACGCCCGGCGCTTTTCGTCATCCATAACAGGGATGAGGAAGGGTCGAGCGGAATATCAATGCGCAGCGCAGGACCGGGGTTGATCTGGAAAAGTTCGCCCCGCGATCCGTTCGCAATGGCAAACGGCGCGCCGGGAAGCGCCTGAATAACTGATGTGGCAACGGTTGACGGCGAGGTATATCCGGTCGGCGGATGAATCTCGAAACGGTACGAACCCGGCAGGACAAACGGAAAACGGTAGCCACCGTCGGGAAACGTGTAGAGCTTGCCGGAGGAATCAACGGCGTTGCCGCCGGAGGTCAGGGTTGCGGGATAGCTGCTGGCTCCGTCATCTCCATAAACCACGGCCGGCTGGTTTGTTACGGTGTTGATCATCGTTATGGTCGCACCGCTGACCAGCTGGCCGGTGCGTGTATCAATAAAAATACCGTACGGGTCAACCATAATGGCCGATGCCACAGTGATGCCCTCGAAGGGATTGGTATAGCTGGCGTTGATAAGGCTCTCGGCCTTGATCTGCAAAGTACCGTTGTATTGGACTCCGGCAGCGCTGTTGCTGGGGATGTAACCGACAAACACACCGGTATTGTTACCGGTTTCGGTTATCCGGACAACCTCGACATCACCGGTCATCGGCACTGTGACAGTTGCAAATAAAGTTTCGCGCAGGTTCGGATCAAGATTCATGCTCAGGTCCGTAACACGCAGAAAAATCGGGTCGCCCTGATGGTACAGAACCGCCGGCGTCAACGGGACCGGGCGTGTCAGGTCGATCGGAGTTGAGGAGCCGGTCATCTGCGGCGGCGGCACAGAAATAAAAGGGAGGGCAGGATCTGCTCCGGGGCGGTAGGCGCCCAGGGCAAGCGGAACCTGCTCCGCCCCTGGTAGTGTTGGAGAATATTGCAGGAATTCTATCTGCGGGGTGGACGACGACCTGACCGTAATGGTGGCGGAACCGGCGAAAACACCCGCTTGCTCGGCTGATGTAACATTTGCGACATTGATAATCCGGGTGCCCGACGGTGTTGATGTCGCGGCGGAAACGGCACCGACACACAACAGGGAGAGGAGAAGCGACAGCATGCCGTGCGCAACGCGCAGAGCTGCCGTCGATCTCCTCTTTATCCCCGTATGTGTGGTGTTTAAAGCCATAAGTATCTTGTTAACTTCCTGAGCTATCAGTTAATTGTGCAGCGGTAGAACAGCACCAGAACGTTACCTGGCGTCACCGTACCCAGTCCCGGTGAACCGGGGTTATAGGTGACCGTATTGGCGGCAAAGGTGAACCCGCCGGCGCCCTCGGTCAATCCGGTAGCCGCTGCATAGGTGGTTGCTGCGGATGTGGCATACTTGCTTACCGTCGGCACATAGGTCAGGTAAGGGGGGAGCGTATCGGTGATGCGGACCGAAGTTGCATCACCGGCTCCGGAGTTGGTGATGGTGATCTTGTAGATCAGGCTGGTGCCGGGGGCGGCATTGCCGGTTGCGGCAAAGCTGGTGCCACCGTCAACCGAGACGGTCTTGGAGACGGTCAGTGACGGTTTGTTGACCGTAATCAGGGTGTTGGCGCTTGTTCCGGTTGGGCCGGTAGGCGATTTAGCTGTGCCGTTGGCATTGAAAGTACCGGTGGTGAAGCCGGTGTCAACCGTGCCGGAAGTGTAGGTAACCGAGAAGGTTGTCCGTTCGCCGACCACCTGACCGGCCGTACCGGCTGTGCCTGCAATGGCGGAAGTCAGGGTAATCGTAACCAGGTTGTAGTTGGCATTACCCCAGGTCGTCGCATTGGTCTTGTCGATACCGCCAACGGCAACAGTATAGGGATTGCCGCCAATGACGATCACGTCACCGGCTGTAATACCGTTAACGCTGGTGCCTGGGTCGGTCGGATTATAAGCGACCTTGATGGTGGTAGCTCCGATACTCGCGTTGGCGGCAAGTGTGGTTGCCCCCAGAGTAAAGCTCAGCGGAGTGGTCGCCCCGCCGGTACCGGCCGGGTTCATGTTGCTGACGTTGGCTGTGCCGGAACCGAAGGTATAGGTTTCCGGTCCGTTGGAGGTTGCCGTGACATTGTAGGTAATGGTTGTAGTATTACCCTGGTTGATAGTGGCGGAAGAAACCGTGCTGACGGCAACATTGGGCGCCGCCTGCACCAGCGTAACGGTCACATCGGCTGACACAGTTACTGCTGGCTGGGCAGTGCCTCCGGCATCGTTGTAGTTGACTGTGGCCCTGTTCTGAATGACAGTTCCCTGGGCGGTGCTTGCATCTGCCGCTGTCGGCATGATGACCAGGGTTGTCAAAAACATGAATGCCAGGGCGGACAGCATCTTGATTTTGTTTCTCATCCTCATTCTCCTTTCATTTTGGTAGACTTCTCATTATGGCTGATAAATTCGGGGTTGGAATTACACGTGGGTGGTGGTCTCAGGTCCATCTTGTTGAATCGTACCTGACGACTGTCATAAACAAGGTTTTTCATCTGTATTTCTCCTTTTCCAGTTAACTTGTCTGCTATTTGATATGAATTGAAAAACCGACTGTTCCGCTGGCACCAGGCGCCACGCTCTTCACCTGCCAACGGATATTGGTGTAATCACTGGGTGTTGCAATCCGTTTTTCCGTTTTTCCGCTGGGAAGCTTCACTTCATAGGTCAGCTTGACCGGAAGCGCATAGGTTCGGCCGCCGTCATTTGAAAATGTTATTTCCGCATCGTCCCCGGTGGCGCTGTTGGCGATGTAAACCGCCCCTTTCGGCACCGGATTGTCAATTACAGCATTGCTGGCCGCCTCATTGCCCCTGTTTGTGTAGGTCAGGGTATACTGCAGAATGTCACCGGAAACGGCCGTCTTGGCCGGAACCATCCTGACCGTTTTTTCTCCGTTTTTAACTTCCACAACCTCCTTGGTTGTGGTCAATGTCACCGACAACTGCGGTTTTGCCCAGACCGGCATACAGGTAAGTGCCAGTACTGCAAAGAAAACCAGGGTTACTGCAAAACGCCGAGATAACTTCTTCATTAAATTTGTTCCTCCTCTAAATTAATTCCTTCTTGTTTTAATTAAACCGTGTTTTTTGACAAATGCCTGAATATACGGTTTTTTTATGCACATTTCAAACCATAAAAAAACATCGTGCTATTTTTTCTGACGGCTAATTTAGTAAAATCAAAATTAGAGTCGGCATTCACCAAACCCAGGTTCAAGAACGATGTATGAAAAAAACATTGACAGCCTACCTTTTTATCTATAGAAATAGTAGACATGTTATCCAAAAAAACGAAATACGCCCTTAAAGCCTTGACCTATCTGGCTCACCAGCCTGCTGACGAACCGGTTCTGATTTCCGAACTGGCCAGAGAGGAAGATATCCCCAGAAAATTTCTTGAAGCGATTCTGCTGACCCTCAAAAACTCAGGTATACTTCACAGCAAGATCGGCAAGGGGGGGGGATACTTTCTTGCCAGGGAAGCGCGCCATATCACGATCGGCAGTATCATCAAAGTACTGGAAGGAGGCTATGCACCGGTGCAGTGCCTCAACGAAACAGCTTCCCAGGGGTGCGATGAATGCGGAGAGCCGTCCAGTTGCGGAATCAGGCTGGTAATGTCCGATGTCATGCAGGCCATGGCCGCCGTCCTGGAGACAACCACACTGGCAGATATGATCGAAAGAGCCGGAAATGCCGAACTGGCCCGCTCGAAAGTTGTCGATTTCAGCATATAAGTTTTTTGTCGCAGGATATATCTACTAATTCCATAGACGTTCACAACGAAAGGAGATCCGTCATGAGCAAGATTTTTCAGGACAATTCCCAGTCAATCGGCAACACGCCGCTGATCAAGCTGAACCGGGTCACGGATGGAGCCAAAGCGACCGTGCTGGCAAAGATTGAAGGACGCAACCCGGCCTATTCCGTCAAATGCCGCATCGGCGCCAACATGATCTGGGATGCCGAAAAACGCGGCATTCTCAAGCCTGGCGTGGAAATCATCGAGCCGACCAGCGGCAACACCGGTATAGCATTGGCGTATGTCGCGGCCGCCCGCGGCTACAAGCTGACCCTGACCATGCCGGAAACCATGAGCATCGAGCGCCGCCGTGTACTGGCAGCCCTGGGTGCCCACCTGATTCTGACCCCCGGCGCAGAGGGAATGAAGGGTGCGATCACCAAGGCCGAAGAGATGGCGGCAGCGGAGCCAGAAAAATATTTTCTGCCGCAGCAGTTCAAAAACCCGGCTAACCCGGAAATTCACGAAAAAACCACCGGCCCGGAAATATGGGACGACACAGACGGCGGGGTGGATGTCATCGTGGCAGGCGTCGGAACCGGCGGCACCATCACCGGCATCTCGCGCTACCTGAAGAACACCAAAGGCAAGCGGGTCATTTCGGTAGCGGTCGAACCGAAAGAAAGCCCGGTCATTACCCAGCAACTGGCCGGCCAGCCACTCCAGCCCGCGCCTCACAAGATCCAGGGCATCGGTGCCGGATTCATTCCGGACACCCTCGACCTGACTATTATCGACCGGGTCGAGCAGGTTGACAGCAACGAAGCCATCGAGTTTGCCAAACGGCTTGCCAGGGAAGAGGGGCTGCTGGTCGGCATCTCCTGCGGCGCCGCAGCCGCCGCCGCAGTAAGACTGGCGCAGCTGGATGAGTTTGCGGGCAAGACCATTGTGGTAATACTTCCGGACGGTGCCGAAAGATACCTTTCAACCGCCCTTTTTGAGGGGATCTAATTAATGAGTGCAGCAGTTTCCGAATACAGATTGGACGGCATCTATCGTCAACGCCAGGACGGTTTTTTCATGCAGCGGGTCAAACTGCCGGCCGGTGTAATATCAGCTGATCAGGCCCGGATCGTTGCCGCAGCGTCAACCCGTTTCGGCAAGGGAACCATCCACCTGACCACCCGCGGCAGCATGGAGATCCACTGGGTTAAAGAAACGGATCTACCCGAGCTGAAAAGTTTTCTGGCTACAGTCGGCTTGACCTCTCGCGGAGCCTGCGGCGGAGCGGTGCGCGGCGTGACCTGCTCCAGTCAGGGTGCGGTCGGTTTTCCGGCAGTAGAAACCCTGGCGCGCCGTCTTCACCGGCACTTCACCGCCAATCCGCGCTTCGAGCGGCTTCCCAAGAAGTTCAAGATCGGCATTGAAGCCGACGCAAGCGGCCGCCGCCACCTGATTCAGGATGTGGGGCTGGTGCTGGCGGAGATTGTTGATGGTATCGCCCATTATGACCTCTACGTGGCTGGTGGGCTGGGGCGCGAACCGCAGCCTGGCTTCCTGTTTGAACCGAAGGTAGCCGAGAACCAGATTATTCCGCTGATCGAGGCGATTGCGCGCGTTTATGCAGTCCACACACCGGCCGGCAAACGGATCAAGCACCTGATTCGCGAGATTGGTGAAGAAGAGTTCCGCAGACTGGTATCACTCGAACCATCCTACCTGGAGGAGCTGCCGCCTGTAACCGGCTTGCCGGAAACTATCGTGCCGGTTGCCGGAACCCGGCGCATCGTTGCGCAGGTCCACGCCGGAGAACTGGCCAGCGATCAGCTGTTCAATCTGGCCCGATTTGCCGATCAGTTTGGTGGCGGAATCCTGATGGCGACTGCTGACCAGGACATTGCCTTCCATGTAATTGAAACTGTTGATCGAGAGGAGACAGCAACAGCTCTGAAATCGATCGGATTTGGAGAACAACGGGTTGCCTTTCGGGTTTGCCCTGGAAACCATCAATGCCTGGTTGGGTTGTCACCGACCCGTGACATCAGCAAAATGCTGATCAGTCAGATGGGACCAGCTGCAAAGAGCCTGACCTGGGCGCTCTCCGGCTGCCCGAACTCCTGCACTCAGCCCCAGCTGGCTGACTATGGAATTGTCAGCTCCAGCCTGGTCAAGGATCAGAATGGCGAGCGCACACCCCGCTTTGATCTGTACCGGTTGGGTGAAGAAGGTTTCGGTAATGCGGCGGAACGCTCACTGACACTACAGGAACTGTCTGGCAAGGTGCTGGAGATCGGTTGATCTCCAGCAGCCTTTTCTATTTATAATCTACTATATTTATGGATTTTGTATTATTATCATCTACAGATACCCGGAACGAAGCGGATATGCGGATATGATCAAAAAAATCGATTCGGACAAACTGGTTACTCTGATAAATTCGTCGCCCAACTTTGCAGACCCGGAAGCTCTGCGACGCGAGGGGGAGATTTTTTTCATCGGCGCCAACCTGCCGATCCACAGCACCCTGGAAACCATGTACGAAAGTTATTGCCAGGAATCGAGCGAACTTTTTCATGTCACCTTCGGAGAGGCCGGGATGTTTGAACACAATCTTGAGATGGTCCGCCAGATCAAGCGCAATTTCTCAATCCGGCTGATGGGGCGGATTGAGTATCCGTTATCAGCGGTGCAGGTTGAGCGGGTTTATCTGGCAGGATTGGATCTGCTGGACATTCAGCAAAGTTCTTATGAAGCTCAACCCGACGACCGGTGGCGCACGGCTCTCAATACGGCAAACACCACATTTACACGCTGGTCGGTGGTTTCTAGCATCGACGCAGCTCATGCCACGCCCCGCGCCGTGCACGATAAAATCGTAGAACTGCTGGCCGAAGGGGTCATCCCGTTATTGAAGCCTGCCGGAGAAAGCGCTCTCTGGCCACTTGAAGAAACCACCAATACTTTCAACTTTCTGGCAATCGAATGGCACAGGCACAGAGTACCGCTTAAACCGGTCATGCCGCTATTGCGCCTGTCCACACCCTTTGTTCTGGCCGAGCCGCCCGGCTTTCTGAGGGGCGTTATCGAAAAACTTCAGGATCGTCACACTTTGGCAACCTCAGATCTGCGCCGCCACCTTCGCACCAGTGGCGCCGAAGCATCCTTCGAATCAGCGGGGCTGTAAATGGATCAGATAGCACTCGACAAACCGCTCAAGATTGACACCCGCCCGATCTGGATGATTGTGATGGATCGCACTGTCCGCTATCAGGTGTTGGCCGGACTTGTGTTACTGACGCTGATCGTTTACAACCTGTCGCCGCCGGATGGACTTTCAGCAACCGGTTATCACGCCATGGTTCTGTTTGGAGTCACCATTATTCTCTGGGTCTCCGGATTGCTGCCGATTGCGGTGACGGCAATGCTGTCGATGGTCATGCTGCCGCTGGCGGGAATCCTTCCTGCCAAGCAGACCTATGCCCTGTTCGGAAACGAGGCGGTCTTCTTCATCCTGGGGGCATTTATCCTGGGGGCCGCCATGACCGGGACCGGACTTTCGGCCCGTCTGGCCCGCGCCATGCTGGTCCGTTTCGGCAGCACGCCGCGGCGCCTGGCGCTGACCGTCTTTCTGCTGGCCGCCGGTTTATCCTTCTGCATGAGCGAACACGCCGTGGCCGCCATGCTCTTTCCGGTGGTGGTGGAGATTTCCGCCAGCCTCGGATTGAAAGCGGGCAAAAGCAGCTATGCCAAACTCCTGTTCATGTCAATCGCCTGGGGCTGCATCATCGGCGGCATCGCCACCTTTCTGGGGGGAGCCAGGGCTCCTTTGGCGGTCGGCATACTTCAGGAAGCAACCGGAATATACATTCCATTCTTTGACTGGACCATGGCGGCGATCATGATAGTTCTGCCGCTCCTGTTCATCGGATTCGGCCTGCTGCTGTTCTTCTTCCCGCCCGACCTGGACGGTGTCGAAGAAGGTATCCGCGTACTCAACCGCAAACGGCTGGAGGTCGGCAAGATCAGTTACGACGAAATGATCACCGCCCTGGTGATGCTTTCCACAATCGCCGGCTGGGCATTCTTCGGCAGACAGCTGGGACTGGCCGCCATTGCAATCATGGGAACGGCGGTACTCTTCACCTTTCGGGTCGTCTCCTGGCAGAAGATCGAAGAATACGTCAACTGGGGGATCATCCTGATGTACGGCTGTTCGATCGCTCTGGCCAGCGCCATGGAAAAAACCGGCGCGGCCCTTTGGCTCGCCAGCAAAGGCTTGACGACCTTTACCCTGTCACCGTTCATGATCATCGCCGTGATTTCACTGGTGGCGATTCTTCTGACGGAGTGCATCAGCAATGCAGCCGTGATCGCCATCCTGATGCCGATCGGCCTGAGCCTGGCCAGAGGCCTGGGGATCGACCCGCGCGTAATGACTTTGGCCATCACCCTGCCAGCCGGTTTGGCCTACTGCCTCCCGATGGGAACCCCGGCCACCGCCATCGCCTTTGGCTCAGGCTATCTGAAAAGCCGCGATATGATTGTCCCCGGAATGATGGTGATGGGAATCTCCTGGCTGCTCTTTCTGGGATCGGCCTGGCTGATCTGGCCACTTTTGGGATTTAAAATTTAAAAGGAGTCGTTATGAGCAACAATTGCCCGCAACTCGAGGAAAACTCAACAGCAGAGGAGATTCTCAGAGCCGGAATAGAAGCCGCCAACGGCCCGGTGGCCCTGGCCTGTTCCTTCTCCCTGGAGGATGTGACAATCATAGATATCGCCCACCAGGCCGGTCTAAAGCTGGGAGTGTTCGCCATCGACACCGGGCGGCTGAACGAGGAGACTTACGAAGTGGCCGAAGCGCTGGTGGAACGCTACCGCCTGAAAATCGACTGGTACTTTCCCAAACACGAACAGGTCGAAAAGCTGGAGCGGGAGAAAGGGCTGTTCTCCTTCCGCGAGTCGCTGGAAAATCGCCACGACTGCTGTCATATCCGCAAGGTCGAGCCGCTCTCACGGGCGCTGAAGGAGCTGAAGGGGTGGGTGACCGGCATGCGCCGCGACCAGAGCGTGACCCGCGGCGATCTCAATGCTATCGAGTTTGATGAAGCTAACGGCGGCATCCTAAAGATTAATCCGCTGATCAGCTGGAGTGAACGCCAGGTGATGGATTTCGCCAAGGAACACAACCTGCCGAGCAATCGCCTTTACAAGCAGGGCTACCGTTCGATCGGCTGCGCCCCCTGCACCCGTTCGATCGGCCCCTGGGACAACGTCAGGGACGGAAGATGGTGGTGGGAAAATGCGGAAAACAAGGAATGCGGACTGCATAGAAGATAAGGCAACCCCAGTTAGTTTAAAGTTAAAGCAGAAATAGGAGAACAAACCATATGAGCCTGAATCTCACCCATCTACAGCAGCTTGAGGCGGAAAGCATCCATATTATCCGCGAAGTGGTGGCCGAATTCGGCAACCCGGTCATGCTTTATTCCATCGGCAAGGATTCGGCAGTCATGCTGCATCTGGCCCGCAAGGCCTTTTACCCGGCGCCGCCCCCCTTTCCGCTCTTGCATGTGGACACCACCTGGAAATTTCGCGAGATGATCCAGTTCCGCGACCGGATGGCCGCCGAATGCGGCCTTGACCTGATCGTGCATGTCAATGAGGAAGGGGTTCGCCAGGGGGTATCACCCTTTACCCATGGTTCATCGCTTTATACTGATGTCATGAAAACCGAAGGTTTGAAGCAGGCGCTCAACCGCTACAAATTCGATGCCGCTTTCGGCGGCGCCCGGCGTGACGAGGAGAAGTCGCGCGCCAAGGAACGGATATTCTCCTTCCGCAGCGCCAACCACCGCTGGGACCCCAAACTGCAGCGACCGGAGCTTTGGAACCTGTACAATACCCGCATCAAACCGGGGGAAAGCATCCGCGTCTTTCCGATCTCCAACTGGACCGAGCTGGATGTCTGGCAGTACATTCACCTGGAGAACATCCCGATCGTGCCGCTTTATTACGCCGCAGTCCGGCCGGTGGTCGAGCGCGACGGCATGCTGATCATGGTGGACGACAACCGGCTCGAATTGAAGCCGGGTGAAACGGTGCAGTACAAATCGGTCCGCTTCCGCACCCTGGGATGCTACCCGCTGACCGCCGCCGTCGAATCGGAAGCGGCCACTCTGCCGGAGATCATCCAGGAAATGCTGCTGACCCGCACCTCTGAACGCCAGGGACGGCTGATCGACCATGATTCAGCGGGGTCGATGGAGAAGAAAAAACAGGAGGGATATTTCTAATGGCACACCAATCAGAACTGATCGAACAGGATATCCTGGCCTATCTCAAAAGCCACGAAGAGAAATCACTGCTGCGCTTCATCACCTGCGGCAGCGTCGATGACGGCAAGAGCACCCTGATCGGGCGCCTGTTGTGGGACTCCAAAATGGTCTTTGAGGACCAGCTGGCTTCGCTGGAAGCGGACAGCAAAAAAGTCGGCACCCAGGGAGGAGCGATCGATTATGCCCTGCTGCTGGACGGGCTGCAGGCGGAACGGGAGCAAGGCATCACGATTGACGTGGCCTACCGCTACTTTTCCACCGACCGGCGCAAGTTCATCGTCGCCGATACCCCCGGGCACGAACAATATACCCGCAACATGATCACCGGGGCTTCGACCGCTCAGGTGGCGGTGATCCTGGTGGATGCCCGCAAGGGGCTTTTGACCCAGACCAGACGTCACAGCTTTCTGGTATCGCTGGTCGGCATCCGGCATATCGTGCTGGCGGTCAACAAGATGGATCTGATCGATTTCGACCGGCAGAAGTTCGAGGCGATCCGGCAGGAATACGAGCAGTTCGCGGCAAATCTCGGTTTTGGCGATATCACCGCCATCCCGCTCTCGGCACTGGGCGGAGACAACATGATCGAACCGAGCGCCAACACCCCCTGGTATCAGGGGCCGACCCTGATGAATTATCTGGAGACGGTCCGGATCGAGGGAGAGGACCGGGAGAAACCTTTCCGGATGCCGGTCCAGTGGGTCAACCGTCCCCATCTCGATTTCCGCGGATTCTGCGGCACTGTCGCTTCAGGCGTGATCCGTCCCGGTGACGAACTGCTGGTCGCCTCCTCCGGCAGAAGCAGCCGCGTGGCCCGCATCGTCACGATGGATGGCGACCTGCCGGAGGCGGTGGCCGGCCAGTCGGTGACCCTGACCCTGACAGATGAGATCGATATCAGCCGGGGGGACATGCTCTCGGCACCCGACTCTCCGCCGATCCACGCCCGTCACCCGGAAGCACATCTGGTCTGGATGCATGACACCCCCCTGCAACCGGGGCAGATCTATCTGGTAAAGACAGCCACAACAGTCACACCCGGCCGGATTACCTCCGTTCAGTATGCGGTGGATGTCAACACCCTGGAACAGAAACAGGTACCAACCTTGGGGCTGAACGAAATCGGTGTTGCCCGACTGGAACTGGATCGACCGATTTCGTTCGACCCTTACCGCCAGAACAGGCAGACCGGCAGCTTTATCCTGATCGACCGCTTCACCAACGCCACCGTGGCGGCCGGCATGATACTGGCGGCAGCGCCGCTTGAGCCGCAAACGGAAGGATACCGCCCGGAACCGTCCGGTCCGGAGAACGGCTTCCCGCGCCGGATCAGCCTGAGCGAGGCTTCCGTCAGCGGGGCCGGTGTCAGCGTAGTGGATCTGACCGGAGAAACGGGAATATTTGAGTTTGACGTCTCAGCCAGCTTCCTTGAGTACCTCGGCAAGGGCAACCGGATTCTCTTCCGCTTGCGGGATCTGGAACAGCTGCCGGCCGTTGCTGCGATGGCCCACGAGCAGGCCCTCTCCTTCGAGTTCGACCGCACTGCATATGGGGTCAGCATCCTGCTCTTCAAACGGAGTACACGGAGCGGGAGCGAATCGCCCGATGACGGCGGAACCGGCATATGATGCAGTTCAATAACAACTTGTGAATCATAAGCACAAGGCCGGTTGAGACATCACCATGATGAGCTCAACCGGCCTTGTATCGTTTATTGATTGAACTTGTGAGACGCTTGTGCGGCAGGAAAGGATTTACACCCAAGGTTATTAACGCTTAAGCACCATTTCGCGGAGCGCAGCCGGATTTTCCGAGACCTTGGCCGCTTCTTCAATGTCAATTTCCCCTCTCCTGACCAGGTTGTTCAGAGAAAATTCCAAAGAATGATATTCTTCGGCTGAATACTGAAAGATTGACCTGATTTGGAAAGTTTTGGATTCCCTGATCATATTTTTGATCCGCGTGGTATTGGCCAGCTTCTCGTATGCCAAAGCCCGGCCCCGCCCCCCTCTTTTCGGTATCAGGCGCTGATTTAATATCAGCAGAAAGACGTCTGCCAACTGCATTCTCATCTGCTGCTGCTTTTCAGGCGGAAATATCTCGATGATCCGCTCTATGGCCGATGTGCTGGAATTGGCATGCATGGTACTGAGCACCAGATGTCCGGTTTCAGCTGCCTGCACCGCAATTTCGAAACTTTCCGGATCACGCATTTCCCCGATCACGATCACATCCGGCGCCTGCCGGAAAATATGGCTCAACCCCTCATGAAAAGAAGGGGTGTCCCGGCCGACCTCCCGCTGATTTATATTGCTCATCTTATGTTTGTGCAGAAATTCAATCGGATCTTCAATGGTGATAATATTGCATCTGCGCTTGGTGTTGATCAGGTTCACCAACGCCGCCAGAGTCGTGCTCTTGCCATGGCCGGTCGGCCCGCTGATCAGAATCAGCCCCTGGGGAGAATTGGTGAATTCCTCCAGCCATTCCGGCAGTCCGCAGGAAGCCAGCGTCGGTATCTCTTCAACAATGTTGCGGATCGCCAATGAAATCGAGCCGCGCTGGCGATATATATCAACACGGAAACGCCCGGTATTCGGACTGGAAAAACCGAAATCCAGCTCCCCTTTTTCCATAAATTCCTGCCACTGCGGGGCTGTCATCAACTCCCGGGCCCATTGCTCCACTTTATCCGGCGTCAGATCATCCCCCGACAAGCGGACAATCTCGCCATCCAGCTTCAGACATGGCGGCACTCCGGCCGAAATCAAAAGGTCCGAGGCGTTCCTTTCTAGCAGGACGGATATCAGCTCATGCAGCTCGGTTGCTTCATCGATCAAGGCGGTCGCCTGCTCTTTTTCAGCCTCTTCACCGGAATACGCTACTGCCACTCCGCCAGCTTTCTTCCTGATGTAACGCAGAGCAGCTTCCAACTGGGCGTGCGGGACAGCGACCGGCTCGACTTTCTTTCCGAGGATGAATTCCAGTTCGTTGATCGCCTTGAAATCATCCGGATCCGCCATTGCGACAAAAAGGCCCTTGGTGGACGGAATGATCGGCAAAGCCTGAAATGAGAGCATCTGCTCCATTGTTAGCGTGCCTAGAATCTGGGGGGTGATGTGAATGCGGAACAGGTCGATCGAGGGAGTCCCAAAATGTCTCCGAAGGAATTCCAGCAAGGTTTCGGTATCAATATAGCCCAATTGCAACAGGACGGAACCGATCCTTTCATTACTGTGACTCTGGCGCTTCAAAGCGCTATCAAGCTGTTCACGGGTAACGATGCCCGATTCAATCAGCAGTTGCCCGATCCTGTGATCAGGGTTTTGAGCAGTTTCGTCTCGCATGAAACGGCCTCCTTGTAAGTAGTCTGGAAAAGTTGGCTGACTTCCATTCTAACACACTAACGCCTATTCGCCACTTTGCCGGTTTTTATGAATTCATGGGGCAATATTTCAAGACACGCAGATTATAAAAAAAGGGACATGCCGCCCGCTCATGCCCCTCTCAGATATATTTTACTTCTGGATAAGTTCAGTTCCGGAGTGTCAGGATACCTTACTCGTTTCCGCTCAGAACCTGCTGTTTCTGCAGGCGTTTATAATAAAAGTTCTGTCCGTACAGCACCGCCACCGGATTGTGCCCGGTGACGCGATCTTTCACCACCAGAGTCGTGACCGGCGCCTTGGAATGTTTGTTGAAAAGCATGTCATGACCGACACAGAGCCCCACGATTATGTTCATATCTGTGCCAAGCCGGTTGCAGATCTGGGCCTGCGCGACAGGGTTGCAGGCCGGCTCAAACGTCCCTGGCCGGACTTTGTCGGTTTCAGCCAACCCCAGCTCCAGCTTATCGATACTGCCCGCCTTGCAGCAGACGCTGAGCGGTTCAAAACCCTGTGCCGCGAGAATTTTCGCCAACCGCTCCGATTCGTCCAGCAGGCCGATGCAGGTGGCCATGCCGATTTTTTTGTACCCCATCAGTTTTGCAAAAGCGATGGTGTCCTCCACCCTCGTCCAGCGGGCATTGACGGCATCACTGCCCGGCACCGGCTGGTAGCAGAGGCCCTCGACCCGGGCGGCCACGAAGGCAATTCTGGCATCTTCGCTATCGCCGGAATATTCATCGAATGAGCTGCGCACAACCTCTTCATAAATATCGGAGGGGCAATTGCCAGGCTTGGGGGGGGCTTGTGCCGGATCACCGCTCCAGCAGTTGGTGGTTCCGAGATTCTGCCATACCGTGCTGCATTTGGAACAGGTAACCGGTTTCTGCTCTGACATTATAACCTCCGGCATAGACGTCCTGACTTTTGGTCAGGTCAGGTGATCATTATGTTGAAAATCTGGTCGATCTCACGGCTGAGATCTTCATATGCATCGGACAAATCGGACAGGAAGCTTTCCAATCCTGAAGCAATCGGTTTATTGGAGAGCTGCTTGAGAGTATTCCAGGCGCATTCTTCGGATTGGCCGGGGATGCTGGCCTGCGCCAGAGTGCCGGCAGCGACGTGGGACAGGCAGAAGAAGTCGGCCAATGTAACTATTGAAGTGAGCAGCGGGTCTTCGGTCGCCATTTCAGGGGTATGGTGGTGGAATATTACGTCGCAATACGGTGATGGAAAGTTCCAGCGCTGGGCCAGACAAAGTCCTACTTCACTGTGGGTTGTGCCGAAATACTCATATTCTGCTTCGTAGGTTGTGTAACTGGTGTTGCTGATTCCGGCCAGCATTTGGCCGTACTGTTCCCTGCAGTAGTGTCCAAGGAACACTTTGCCGATATCGTGAATGATGCCGACCAGGTAAGCCTTCTCAATATCGACGTAACCGACCATGTTGCCAATCCGCCGGGAGATAGCGCCGACACTGAACGAATGCATCCAGAATGTCTTCATGTCGAACGGCTGCTCTTTCTGGTTCAGTCCCTCGATGAAATAGCTGGTCAGAATCATTTCGCGAACACTTTTGAAACCGAGATACAACAGGGCTCGCTTGACCGAGTTGATCTCACTGCTGGAGCGATAGAGCGGCGAGTTGACAACCCGGATAACCCTGGCTGCCAGAACCTGATCAGAAAGAATCAGATCAGCAATATCATCGGGGGTGGACTCCTGGCTATCCAGCAGTGTTATTACCTTTGATACGATTGCCGGAATGGTGGGAAGATCACTGATATCTCTGAACAGTTTGCGGGCATTTATCATCATTGAAACTTTATCCACTACAGATTCCTTTCACTGCGGGTTTCCATCAAGGCCAGAAATTCATCCTCGCCAAGTACGGCAACTCCCAATCCCCGTGCTTTAACCAGCTTGCTGCCCGCTTCTTCACCAGCTACTACATAATCGGTTTTTTTCGAAACGGAACTTAACACATTTCCCCCCTGATCCTCCACCAATTTTCTGGCTTCGTCACGGGTAAAGCGGGTCAGGGTTCCGGTAAAAACAAAACTCTTTCCACTAAGAGTGCCACCGGCTTTTTTGGTGGTGACGGTCGGAGTGACACCGGACGCCAGCATCTGGCTAATGACGGACAGATTTTCACTGCTGTCAAAGAAAGTGCGGATACTTTGGGCCACCGTTGCGCCAATATCGCGGATGCCGGTCAACTCATCCACAGTAGCTTTTTCCAGGTTATCGAGGCTTCCAAAGGCCTGGGCCAAAGTTTTGGCGGTACGTTCCCCCACATGCCGAATCCCGAGCGCAAATATGAAACGGTTAAGTTCGCGATGCTTGCTGGCCTCAATTGCCGCCAGCAGGTTTGAGGCCAGTTTGTCCCCCATTCTTTCAAACCGCATGAAGTCATTTTTTTTCAACTGGTAGATATCGGCCACATTATGAACAAGCTCAAGCTCCAGAAGCTGTTCTACGAACTTGTCGCCCAATCCTTCAATATCCATTGCCCCCCGGGAAGCGAAATGCTTGATTGATTCACGAATCTGGGGGGGGCAGGAAAGCCCCATGCAGCGCAGCGCCACCTCATCGGCTATCCGCACAACATCCGAACCGCACTCCGGGCATTTCTGCGGCGGGGGGAGGTAGCGTTCGGCACCGGTACGGTGCTGCTCCAGTACCTTGACAACCGCCGGTATGACATCGCCGGCCCGTTCCACCACCACGGTGTCGCCGATTCGAATGTCTTTGGCAGCAATCTCGTCCCAGTTATGCAGAGTCGCCCGCGCAACGGTCACGCCGGAAATATCAACCGGACGGAGTTGAGCAACCGGCGTAACAACCCCGGTTCTGCCGACCGAGAGCAGAATGTCCTCCAGCACTGTTTCAGCCTGTCGCGGCGGGAATTTGCAGGCAATTGCCCAGACCGGCGAGCGGCTCTTTTCGCCGAGCTCCTGCTGCAGACGATACGAATCAACCTTGACAACAGTGCCGTCTATTTCGTAGGGAAGCGATTCACGCTCTGCCTGCATTTCCCGATAATATTCGACAGCACCGTCAATCCCGGTCACCCGCCTGATGAGCGGATTCACCGGCAGTCCCCATTTAGCGGCCGCTTCCAGGAAGTCCAGTTGAGATGCAAAGGAGACTCCTTCAACGAGTCCGGGGGCATAACAGAAAATTGCCAGCGGGCGGCGGGCGGTTATGCGCGAGTCAAGTTGCCGCAGAGAACCGGCGGCGGCATTGCGGGGGTTGGCGAAAGGTGGTTCACCGTTTTCCTCTTTGTCACTGTTGATCTTTTGAAATGCATCCAGCGAAAGATAGACTTCTCCGCGCACCTCCAGCAATGGCGGGATGTTATCGCCGCTCAGGCTCAGCGGCAGGCAACGCATCGTGCGGATATTTTCGGTTACGTCTTCACCGGTGATGCCGTCACCGCGGGTCGAAGCAGTGACCAGCTTGCCATTCTCGTAAACCAGTTCTACGGCAAGTCCATCCATTTTGGGTTCGCACATATAATCAAGCGATTCACTCTCCGGCAAACCCAACTCATTTTTCACACGTTGGTCAAGCTTTTGTCTGATTTCGTCTTCGTTGGTGGCATTTTCAAGCGAAAGCATCGGCAGTCGGTGCCTGACGGCCCTGAATTTGTCAACCGGTGCGGAACCAACCCGTTGAGTCGGGGAATCGGCTGTTGCCAGCTCAGGATATGTTTTTTCCAGCTCAACCAGTTCGCTGAACAAAAGATCGTACTCGGCATCGCTTATTTCAGGCGCGTCCAGCTGGTAGTAGCGCTGACTGTGATAAACAATCAGCCTGCGCAGCTCGGCAATCCTTAAATCAAGATCTGATTCGTGGGCGGGAATATCGACAAACGACAGCTGCATCGGGTTCCTCATGTGATTATTTGACTTCGCGGCAGGGTACAGTATTATGCTTTCAATTTCAATGGAGATGGAGCCTTAATTATATATGGAACAATCACAGCTGGATACCCTCTACAGCTGGTTTGACAGCTATGTCGAACCTTACCTGAACACAGACCCGGAAGGCGTCGGAAATATCCGCCTTAAAATAGTGCACACCCGCAAGGTATGCGACGCCATGGCTCTTTTGTCCGCCGGCGAAGGTCTCTCACCGGAAAATGCCCGCATCGCGCAGTCAATCGCCCTGCTGCATGACGTGGGACGTTTCCCCCAATATCAGCGCTGGCGCACTTTTCGCGACAGTGAGTCTGACAATCATGCCCGGTTGGCGATTGACGTTATCCGCGAGGAGAAGCTGCTGGCCGGAATTGAGCCTGGTGAGCGGTTGCAGATCGAAGAAGCGGTCAGATTCCACAACCTGCTGGAGCTGCCCGGGAAGTTCCGTTCTCCATCGCCACTGTTCATCAATCTGATTCGCGATGCCGACAAGCTTGATATCTGGCGGGTGTTTGTAGAACTCCAGAACCAGGCTCCCCATGAAAGGGCGTCCGCAGCAACGCTCGGCTTTGCGGACCTGCCGGACGAGGTCTCCGAAACATGCGTACAGACGCTGATGGAAGGTTCGATAGTCCGACTGGACAGCGTCCGCACGCTGAACGATTTCAGACTGTTGCAGATATCATGGGTCTATGACCTGACCTGCGCCACGGCCCGCAGGCTTCTGCTTGAGCGGGGCTATATTACGGCACTTGCCGCTTTGCTGCCGGAACGTGAAGATATCCGTCTGGCGGTCTCCTCCGCTCTCTCGTCATTATCGGCACTTTCGGCTTGACATATCAGCACCTGCTCCACACAATGCCACTCTCACCCTGATTATAAGGAGCCGTCAATGTCATCTATAAACTGTCTGGTCCCTTTCGATAAACTGCGCTGGAGTTGTGACCCGGAATTGCTCGGATTTGAAACAACCGAGGAACTTCCTGATTTTAATGACGCCATCGGGCAAAAGCGGGCTCTGCGTTCAATCGACTTTGGCCTCGGGATGGATGCGCCCGGCTTCAACCTGTATATTGCCGGCGAAACCGGAACCGGACGCAACACTACCATTGCGAGCATTCTCAGCAAACGGGCCAAAACCGAGCCAAAACCTCACGACTGGGTTTACGTCAATAACTTCAAAGATAACGATTCCGCCATCTCCCTCGATCTTCCGGCCGGCATGGGAAGCGAGCTTGAAACAGACATGAAGGAGCTGATCGAGGCCTTTCGCAAGGATATTCCGAAGGCTCTTGAAAGCAGTGAGTATGAAAACCGACGGGCCGAACTGCTTGAAAGCTACCAGTCCGCCACCAACAACCTGTTCCAGGAACTGGAAAAAGCTTCCGAAAAAATCGGTTTTGCGCTTCAAAGGACCGTATCCGGCCTTGTGATTGTCCCCCAGAAAGCCGGGCGCAACTATACCCAGGATGAGTATGACTCACTGAGCGAGAAAAGACGCCAGAAGCTTGACAAGCAGGGGAAGGAACTCACCGAGCGCCTTAACGAAGTGCTGCGCCAGGTTCGTGAGCAGGAGAAAGCCACCAAAGACGCCCTGTCGCTGGCAGACCGCGAACTGGGCATGTCCTGCCTTGGACATCGCCTTGATCCGCTGCAGGAGAAATATGCCGACCTGGAAAAGGTTCTTGCTTATCTGAAATCCGTTCAGGAGGATATCCTCAACACCCTGGACGACTTCAAACCGCAATCACCGCAGCCGCAGATTCCAGGCATCAAGATGACGCGCCAGGAGCCGACTTTTGATCGCTACCAGGTCAATGTCCTGGTGGATAACAAAAACACCGAGGGCGCGCCGGTTGTCTTTGAATCCAATCCCACTTACAACAACCTTTTTGGCCGAATTGAACATGTCATGCAGTACGGCGGTGTTGCGGTGACAGACTTCACCATGATTCGCGCCGGCGCTCTCCATAAGGCCAACGGCGGTTATCTGATAATTGATGCCCGTGAGGTTTTGATCAATCCCTTCGTATGGGACTCGCTGAAACGTTGCATCCGCAACAACGAAATCAGGATTGAAGATGTGCTGGAGCAGTACCGCTTCATGACAATGGTTTCTCTCAAACCGGAACCGGTCCAGATGAGATCCAAGATCGTTCTGATCGGCACACCCTGGATTTACTACATCCTGTTCCACCTTGATCCGGATTATCGAAAGTTTTTCAAGGTCAAGGCGGAATTCGACAGCCGCGTGGCGCGCACACCGGAAATCATGCACGATTATTCGCTGTTTGTGGCCAGTCACTGTCGCGCGGAAGGGCTTCTTCCATTCCACAAGAGCGGCGTGGCTGCACTGCTCGAGCACACGGCCCGTATGGCGGATGATCAGAACAAGTTTTCATCGCAGTTCATGGAGATTTCCGACTTTATTCGGGAGATAAGTTTCTGGGCCAGCAAGAACGGCCGCACGATAGTGGATGGAGACGACGTGCGGGCGGCTGCCGAAGAAAGCCTGTATCGCGTCAACCGTATTGAGGAGCTGATGCAGGAACTGTACGAGGAAGGCACCATCATGGTCGATACATCCGGCTCCGTTGTCGGCCAGATCAACGGCCTGTCGGTCATCGGCCTCGGCGACCATACCTTTGGCCGACCAACCCGCATCACAGCCAGCGTCTACACCGGACAGGACGGCATGGTAAATATCGAGCGGGAAGTCAAACTTTCCGGTCCGATCCATGACAAAGGGGTTCTGATTCTGACCGGCTATCTGGGCGCCACCTTTGCTACAGAGCGCTCTTTATCGTTATCCGCATCCATCTGCTTCGAGCAATCCTATGACGGAATCGAAGGTGACAGTGCATCCTCAACCGAATTGTATGCACTTTTGTCCTCACTTTCGGGAGTGCCGATAAAGCAGGGCATTGCGGTCACCGGCAGCGTCAATCAGCGTGGTTTTGTACAGCCCATCGGCGGTGTAAACCACAAGATCGAGGGCTTTTTTGCCGTCTGCCGTGCCCAGGGCCTGACCGGCGAGCAGGGGGTCATGATACCCAAAACCAACGAGCGGCATCTGATGCTGCACGAAGACGTTCTGGAGGCCGTCAATTCAGGACAGTTTCATATCTGGAGCATCGAAACTATTGAACAGGGTGTGGAAATTGTAACCGGAGTCAAAGCCGGGGCGCGCGGAAAAGGTGGCAAGTTCCCGAAAGGTTCGGTATTCCAACTGGCCGACGATCGCTTGCGGGCCATGGCCGAGCGACTCAAGGAGCAGCCCGGGAAAACAAAAAGCAGAAAGAAAACCGTCACTAAGAAAGCGGGCCAATAATCTGCACCAAAGGAGCGCATAATGGGAATTCAGTGGAGAGATTCTCTGGCAATCGGAGTCAAGTCGATCGATGACCAGCATAAGGAACTGCTGGCACGCTTTGACAAACTCTTAAATGCCTGCGAAAGCGGCAAGGGAATCGAGGAGTTGAAGAGGCTGTTATTATTTCTTGAAGATTACGTACAAACACATTTCAATGACGAAGAAGCGCTTCAGAAGCTCCACCGTTATCCCGGCTATGCAGAGCATCGCGAACAGCACGTTTACTTTGTCTCAAAAATAAAAGATCTGCGGGCTGAAACGGACAAGGATGGTTTTTCACTTCACAACGTCATCGAGACAAACAATCTGCTCTTGAAGTGGTTATTAAACCATATTTCAAAAGTAGACACCAAACTGGGGGCGTTCATCAACTCGGGTACCCCCTGAAGCTCCAACGACCTGAGAAGAAGATGTGAAAACATGGGAGCGTCCCTGTTTTCACATCTTCATTTCACGATCAATTACAGTCACCGCGCCATAAACAGTCCTGCTGGCCGCATACATCTGCTTTGCCGGTTTCAAAACAGACCTCATTCCCCTCCGCCATCTGTATGGCCCTTATCAGTTCAGCCTTCTTGAGCTTGCCAACTTTGATATTATGCTGCTTTGCGATTTCTTTGATTTCTTCCAGTTTCATGTCATTTTTCTCCTGCTGTTATTTTGGTTAGTTCTTACTGCCCAAGTACCAGAGTGCGATCCCAGACGGTCAATCGGCTGATGCAACGACAACTCCATCAACATAAATACACGTTATGATTGGAAATATCAAACCTTTCTCGCCAACCCGATAAAAAAGGGGCGATTCACAATGTGATTCGCCCCTTAGTCAGACATATTGTATTCATCCGACTATACGGTAATACCGGCTATGCGAAAAAGAGCCTCGCGATACTTATCCGCAGTTTTTTCAAGTATTTGCGCAGGCAATGCCGGGGCCGGAGCCGTCTTGCCCCAATCCAGCGTTTCCAGATAGTCACGCAGGAACTGCTTGTCAAAGCTGGGCTGGGGACCTCCGGGCTTATACTCGTCTTTCAACCAGAAACGGCTTGAATCGGGCGTCATGCATTCGTCGATAATGATCAACTCACCGTTGTATACGCCAAACTCAAATTTTGTGTCGGCAATTATTATACCTTTTTTGTCGGCCAGATCACGGGCACGGCAGTAGATTTTTATCGTATAATCGCGCGCCTGTTCAGCCAGGTCACGACCGCACAACTCAACCATTTTATCGAATGTGATCGTTTCGTCATGTTCACCCAGATCAGCCTTGGTGGAAGGGGTAAAGATCGGTTCGGCCAGGCGGTCCGATTCTTTGAGACCCTCCGGCAGCTTGATACCGCTGATGGAGCCGGTCGCCTTGTAATCTTTCCAACCGGAACCGGAAACGTAACCGCGCACGATACATTCAACCGGCAGAGGCTTGGCCTTCTTCACCAGCATTGAGCGCCCTTTCAGAAGTTCGGCGTACGGCTGGCATTCTGCGGGGAAGTCAGCCACATCGGTGGAAATGATGTGATTCTTGACAATATCCTCCATCTGGTGGAACCAGAAAGCGGAAATCTGAGTCAGGACAAAGCCTTTGTCCGGGATCGGTTCGTTCATGATAACGTCGAAAGCCGAGATGCGGTCTGAGGTAACCAGAAGAAGGGTCTCTCCCAGATCGTAGATATCCCTTACCTTGCCGCGTGCCACCAGTTTCAAACTGGGGAAATCTGTCTGCATAACTAGCTGTGACATAGCTCTCTCCTATTTTTCGGCGACCAGCGCCTGATTGATCTCAATTTTAGCTTTTTCACGCAACCCTTTGGTCCAGGCAGCGAGCGCCTCTTCCTGCTTTTTGGGAAGCATGCTTTTCTTCAACTCTTCCTTTGTTTTTTCAAAGTCGGCTTTTGGAGCTTCCAGACGGTTCTTGACACGCACTGCAAACCAGCGGTTGCCGACTTTGAAAGGAGTTGCAGGTGCTTGCGAAACGGTCAGCTTGAAAACCTCATCTGTCAGTTCTGGCGAAACGCCAATTGCTGGAATTTCCCCTTTGGCTGAATAACCGAAGCTCCCGGTGGACTGGGTCTTAATAACTGCTTTCGCCGACAACTGCTTGGCAGCCTCTTCCGCTTTCTGCTTGGCAAGCTCAGCAGATTTGGCAACCCTTGCTTTTTCTTCAACAGCAGACTTAATTTCTGACAGAGGAGGAACAATCGCAGCTTTACGCTCTTTAGCCTTCAGAATATAAATACCCTTTGCAGTTTCAACCGGTCCGCCCAGTTCTCCCTGTTTAAGCTCAAGAGCTTTTTTTATCACCGCATTTTCGCCAGCCAGTGCTGCAACCGGCGCACTGGCGGAGAAGATCGGCGTTTCCTGAATTTTAAGGCCGAGTTTACCGGCAATCAGATTCAAATCGCCAGATTTAATGTTTTTGAAGAGTGTGTCAGCCGCCAATTCATAGGCCTGCTTGGCGCCCTTCTGCTTGATAGCTTCAGCTTTAACCTTTTCCTTAACCTCATTCAAAGGCAGGATGCCATCCTTGCCCTGCCAGCGGTCAATATTCTTCTGGTAGTAGGTCTGGATTTCCTCATCGGAAACGGTTACTTTTGCGGTCTGGGAAGCAACGTCCATCAATACATAGGAAAGTGCAACTTTTTCTTCTGTTTTGAACTCATTCTGGTTTTTAGTCAGATAATCTTTCAGCTCGGCTTCAGTCAGTTTGACTTCCGACAGCACGTCAGATGGTGAATAAGCCACATACTCCAGCTCTATCTTGTCATTGTTTTTCTTGAACTGAGCCAGTGCATCCGCATCAGTAACTGTGGCCTTATCTTTGATAGCCTGGCGGGTTTTCTTGAGTATTAGCTCCCCCTCCTGCCCTTCTTCAAAATCCTTGGCTGTCATACGGTTCGACTTGAGGACTTGCTGGTACTGGTCAAAACTGAACTTACCATCTTTCTGAAACATCGGTATGGCCTCGATGGAAGCGGAGATTTCTTCCTTGGAGACCTTTATGTTCATCGTCTTTGATTCCATGGCAACCAGCATATTGTCGATCAGACCGTCCAACGCAACTTTTTTCAGCCCCAGAACCTTCTCCATTTCCGGAGGGATGGACTGACCGTAAATCTGCTGGTACATATTGCGGATACGCTGATACGCATTCTGGTACTGTTCCAGAGAAATTTTGGAGCCGTTGACCTTTGCTGCATAACCGCTCTTGCCGCCTCCAATACCGTCGCTTCCCTTGCCCCATACGAGGAAAATCGTACCAACGAAAGAGAGGACAATTATTATAAAAACCAGCTTTACAATAGCCGACTCTTTCTTCCTGCGAATAATGTCCAGCATAAGAGAAATGCTCCTTTAATCAAGATTGTACATAAAAAATGCCGCTCATGGCGGCGGGAGCGTCATACTACTATACGTCCATATTGAATTGCAAGTTCTTGTTTGGAACCGCTGCAAGGCTATAAATAGTCGAGCAATATACACTTGAGTTTAAACGGTCATTCAGGTACGCTTTACCTCGACCCCCCATACAGCACGTAGTACACAGGAGCAATATGAGCACAGAATTCATACCTAAATGGATCGCATGGGAAACCACACAAAAATGCAACCTGCATTGCGTTCATTGCCGCTGTTCATCTGAAATAACATCATCTGAAGGCGACTTTACGACGACGGAAGGAAAAAAGCTTTTGACGGACATAGCCGATTTCTCCAAACCTGTCGTTGTACTCTCCGGAGGAGAGCCGTTGCTGCGCCCAGACATTTTCGAACTGGCCGAGTTCGGCACATCACTCGGTCTGCGGATGTGCATGGCAACCAACGGCTCTCTGGTTACCGATGAAATCTGCCAGAAGATGAAACAGGCCGACATCAAGATGGTGTCGCTCTCTCTGGACGGTTCAACAGCAGAAATCCACGACAACTTCCGACAGTCACCCGGCTCATTTGAGGGAGTTGTCAGGGCTGCGGAAATATTCCGGAGGAATGGTCAGAAATTCCTGATCAACTCATCATTTACCAAACGCAACCAGAGTGACATTGCCGAAACCTTCAAACTGGCAAAATCACTTGGCGCAACCGCCTGGTATATGTTCATGATCGTACCTACCGGCCGCGGTGAAGACATCATGAGCGAACTGATCTCCAAGGAGGATTACGAGGAGATTCTGGACTGGCACTACCAGCAGGAAAAGAACGAAGATGACATCCTGATGCGGCCGACCTGCGCACCGCACTACTACAGAATAGTCCCGCAGAAAGCAAAAGCAGAGGGAACCAAGTTCGAAAGGCGCTCTCTGACATTTTCCACAGGTGGAGGCAAAGGATGCATCGCCGCCCAGACCATTTGCCTGATCGACTGTTTCGGAAACGTCAAGCCCTGCTCGTACTTCCACCGGACCGCAGGCAATGTCAAACAGATACCTTTCCGGGAAATCTGGGAAAACTCAGAAATTTTCAAAGACCTGCGAGACTTCAAGTCCTACAAAGGAAAATGCGGCCAGTGCGAATACCTGAACGTCTGCGGCGGCTGCCGCGCCCGCGCTGACGCTGTCCATGGCGACTATATGGAAGAAGAACCTTTCTGCAATTACGTCCCGATTAAAATGCAGCGGGAGCCGGAAAAACAAAAATAGCAACTTTTTTATATTGACAAGTTGCCGTATTTGAAGCTATAAGAAGCGTCTGTTTGCCCAGGTAGCTCAGTCGGTAGAGCAGAGGATTGAAAATCCTCGTGTCGGCGGTTCGATTCCGTCCCTGGGCACCACT